>Ga0335085_10004698_pt1 | contig 22438 bp, 14 predicted proteins | sample Lox_Sample_45_FD_206712 | JGI IMG/M metagenome (GOLD analysis project Ga0335085, IMG submission 206712) | Soil microbial communities from Loxahatchee National Wildlife Refuge, Florida, United States - Lox_Sample_4.5 | ecosystem: Environmental > Terrestrial > Soil > Wetlands | place: USA...
GCTCTGTATGCGAACGCCTGGCTGCGCTCCTCGACCTCAGAGCGCACGATGCCCAGCGCAAAAACGCGCGGGCCCGCAGTTAGATGCAACTCTGCCGCGCTGGTAATTTGCCCGGCGGCCGTTCCGTCTTCGAGCTTCAGCTCTGCGCCGGTTTGCGGTACGGGCCCCGAGAGCTCCAGCGGCCGCAGATGCCGATGCACGTTGCCGCGCGAACGGATGCGCTCCACGATCTCCTGGCCCAGGTAGCAGCCCTTGGCAAAGTGCAGCGCGCGCATCTGCGAAGTCTCCTGCGGCAGGTCGCGCTCCACCATGTCAATGCCGTACGCCGGAATTCCTTCCGCGATGCGAAACGCCTCAAGCGAGCGACAGCCCACAGGCGTGGCTCCGCCGGTGCGCAGGCACGACCACAACTTCGCCAGCCCGGCAGACGGCAGCCAAAACTCGTAATGCTGCCCCAGCACGCCGTAGGTGCGCAGGATTCTGAGGTTCCAGCCGTTCCACTCGACAGTTGTGCCCGCCATCGCGCTGCCGATAACAGGCAGGCCCACTCGCTCCAGCACCTCGCCGGCCAGCGGCCCGGTCATCCCGATTGCGGTTTCCGAGCCCGCCTCTCCGACCTGCTCTTCTCCCCGCGGGACCAGCTCCACGTCGTCCATGATGATGAACTTGTTTAGATGAGCCAGCAGCTTCTCAAACTGGTCGGCTGCAATCTCCAGCTCCAGCTCGGACTCGCCGGCAAATGGCGTTCCCAACAACGGGTCACGGCCCGGCGCGGCCGTCGGCGCAGCGCTGCGCCGTTTTGGCGAGGATTCCTCGCTGCCCCGCCACACCGTCAAATCGCCCTGAATGTGGCCTTGCGCATTGAGCACCAGGTTCCAGGCGCCGGTGTTGGGGAATAGATCGTTGACGGTGTTGGTGACCATCCCGCTCAGCCAGCGAAAGCGGTCGGCTCCGCGCACGGCGACGCGACGCCTCCAGCCCAGATCGTGGAGCGCCGCTCCGAAGGCCAGCGCCGCTGTTTCAGTTTCCGGCGCGTCCAACTCTCCGGGGGTCAACGCTCCCCGGTAAGCAATCAATTCCCGTGAGGTGCGTGACGACTCAAGCATAGTGGCCAGCGCGGTGGCCTGCAGGTTTTCGGCGAGATCGGTCTCTGGCATGGGAAGCATTTCCGTGGTTCAGCGCCGGATTTTCTGTCTAAACTTGGCGTCAAACCGCATCCTGATTATAGCCTTGAAGTGAGATGCTGAAATTCCGGCCCGTGAATCCGGAAGCGCATCCAAATTCGCAGGGAGAATGAATGAGGAATCGGCAGTTGAAAGCAGCACAAACCGGGCGCTGGGGAATCGCCGCCCTCATTTTCTCAGTGGCGGCAGCAGCGTTTGCGCAGCAGTCCGCTCCTGGGGCCCAGCCGGCCGCTCCGGCGACTCAGGCTGCTCCGCCGGCCAGCGGGGCCAAGACTGCTTCCGGCCAGGACAATCAACCGGACAAATCGCAAGCCGGCAAGTCCGGCACGCATATTACGCCCGAGCAAGCGCAGCAACTCTTCGCGCTGGTCGACCAGCTCATCAAGTTTTCATCCGACGAGACCGGCCTGCCGATCAAGAGCACCGTGAAGCGCACTCTCACCTCGCGCGCCGCGGTGGAGAGCTACCTCGACGAAAAATTCAACGAAGACGAGGGCGCCAAGCGCCTGGAGCGCGATGAGATTGTGCTGAAGAAGTTTGGCCTGCTGGACCACGACTTCGAACTCAAGCCGTTTTTGCTGGCGTTGCTCAAAGAACAGATCGAGGCTTATTACGATTCGAAGACCAAGACCGTGAACATTCTGGATTGGGTGGATCCCGACGAGCAGAAGCCGGTGATGGCGCACGAGCTGACTCACGCATTGCAGGATCAGTATGTGGGCCTGGAGAAATGGGACAACCAGACACCAGACGACGTTTCGCACGATGCGGCTGGCGACCAGGATCATTTGGCCCGCGACGAAATGGATACCGCCCGGGACGCGGTTGTCGAGGGCCAAGCCGTGGCCGTCCAGATGGACTACATCCTGAAGCCGCTGGGCAAGAGCCTGGTGAAGGACCCGGAAGTGATGGATGTTGTTCGCGCGCAGATGAACTCGACTGACGACTCGCCGGTGATGGCGCGCGCGCCGCTGCTGCTTTCGGAATCGATGCTCTTTCCTTACCGCGAGGGCCTGAGCTTTGAGCAGGACATCTGGATGGACCAGGGCCAGGCTGCGGCCTTTGCTGGCGCGCTCGACCGGCCGCCGTCGTCGAGCTGGGAGATCATTAACCCGCGCGTCTACGAGCAGAAAAGAATTCCGGCCATCCCTTTGCTGCCCAACATTCATCCGCTTGTCGACGCGCAGTACGTGCCCTATGACATCGGCCAGATCGGGGAGCTTGACGTGCACATCATCACCGAGCTCTTTGGCGGCGATAATGCATCGCGCGATCTGACGCCCGCGTGGGACGGCGGCCTCTACTGGGCCGGGCAGTTGCGCAGCGCCACCACGCCCGAGGAGCAGGCCAGCACCAAATCCATCGGCCTTTTCTATCTTTCAATCTGGAAGAACGCCGACTCCGCGCAGGTATTTGCCAAGCTCTATGCCAAGAACCTGGGCCGCAAGTACTCCAGCGTGCAATTACAGGCGACCGCCGATCTCAACACGTCTTCGGGCGACGGCTCCGCCGAGCAGGTCTACTCCACCGACGAAGGCCCGGTGGTGATCACCACGCGCGGCAAGCTGGTCTTCGTGGCCGAGAGTTTTCCGCTGCCGCTGGCACGCACGCTCACATCGCTCATTCTCGATGCGCAGGGCGGAGGCGCCATGCAGATGACGTCGCTTCCGCAGCGCGGCGTGAATTCGGCTCTGACGCGGGCGATCGCGGAGAGGGTGGTCGTCACGTCTGCCGACTCCCGGACTCTCTCCGGCGATTTCGTCCGCTTCTTTGGCGATTGCGGCGTGATGAAGGTGGCCGTGGACGCGGAAATGAGAGCTGTCCAAAAATAAATGCGCAGCGCAGAGGCGCATTCGCTCGCTGCACCTATTTCTGAGTGGAAAAGCCATCCCAAACCGCAATGGCGCGCACTGCATTCGCACACTCCGCCGCGTTATGATGAAAAGCCGGCGCTCCGCGCCTTCAGGTTTTGGACTTCATCTCGATCTGACTCTGGGAGACTCGCACGTGCAAGGCAAGCTTGAATTGATGATGGGACCGATGCGCAGCAACAAGACCGCGGAGCTGCAGCGCCGCGCCGAAATGCGGCGCCAGTACGCGAAGCAATACGTGATGGTGCTCAAGCCGAGTGACGACACCAAGGGTGGTCCCGGCGTAGTTGAAAGCCGCAATCCCAACGGCGGCGGCAAAATGAGCGCTGTCGAATTCCGGGCCTCAGACCCATGGGAAGTGCTGGACGCGATTCGCGAGACGGAGCAGAAGATTGGCAAGCGCGTGGAATGTATCGCAATCGACGAAGGCCAGTTTGTGGATCAGCTTTTTCTTTTCGTGAAGCACCTGCTCGACGCGGGGCACGACGTCCTGGTCTGCGGTCTCGATCTCGACTTTCGCGCCATGCCTTTTGGCGAGATGCTGAACCTGACGTGGCTGGTGAACGCCTACGGCGGCAGCATTACCGAGTGCATGGCCTATTGCAGTTGCGGAGCGCGCGCGCTTTATTCGCAGCGATTGATTGACGGCAAGCCGGCGCCCTTTGATAGCCCCATCAAGGTCCCTGGCGACTCCTATGAGCCGCGATGCGCGGAGCACTTCGTGTTGCCGGGCCGGCCACACTAATCTGCTCGTCGCGAATTCGCGCGCGACTCAGCGCGATGGATTGAAGCCTACTTTGAAATCGTGCCAACGAGATTGAGGTCGATCGCGACGTCGTTCTCCGCCTTCCAAACCAAAAAGCTTGGATTCTTGAGTCCCCAATCGACGTATGGCACCACAAAATGCCCCTTGGCAGTTGCGCTGGCGCCATCAAGGCGTACCTGCATGGGAACGGAGATTTCATGCGGCGTGCCGAGCAGCGTGAAGGTTCCCGTCACCTGAATGTTTGAGTTGCCGGCGGGAGCGAGAATGCCGGAATAGCTCTTCGGCTCAAAAGAAACGCTTGCGTGCTGTTCCACCTGCAGAATGTCTTTGTTCATCTTTCTGTCGCGGCTGTCATTGCCCGTCTTGCCGCTTCCGGCGAGGACGACCACCGAGCCCGACATCCTGGAAGTGCCGCGATCAAACTCAATCGATCCGGACTGAATGCGGAAAGTGCCGCTGACGACCTCGTGCGTTGTGTTGAGTGTCATCCTGACTTGGCTGGCGTCGGGATTCACAACGAATGTCTGATGCTGGGCGCTTGCGACCGGACCGAGCATCGCAGCGAGGGCAAGGATTGCGAAGGATCTCATGAGTCTCTCCTGGAGCGTTTTGCTTGATCGGTTGCGCGTCGCTTTACGTGGCGGCAACCTGGGCAGCAACTGAGGCGTGCTGGGCAACGCGCGTCAGCTTTGCCGTTACGCGCATCACACCGGGCCACACTCTGAGGCAAAACGGCAATACAGCGCGGGCGAGTGCGTTGTTCAAGCCGTCAGCCGCAAACTCGGCGAGACGCATCTGGGCCAGCAATCCCGACCGCAGTCTGGCCTGGAAGAGCGGCGCCGCCTCGCCTGCACGGTAGGCAGCAACCGCGTGACGCGCGGTATGCAGCGCAATCGAAATGCCATCGCCGGTGAATGAAGGAATGACGGCTGCCTGATCGCCAATGCAGTAGAGCCCCTCCTCCGTTGTGCGGCGGATGAAGCCATAGGGAATATGCGTGATGGCGATCGGCTTGGCGAGCAACGGCTCCGCGCCGGCGAGCCTCATCGCGAGATGCGGACAATCCTGCTGCATCTTCGCGAGCAGGTTTTCCCAGCGGTTGCCCACGCGCGCAAGATATCTCTGTTGAATCACCCAGCAGAGATTCGCAATGCCGTCTTCAACGGGCTGAATGCCGCCATAGCCCCCGGGATAGAGCATCAGTTCAGAGGCGCGCGCCAGTTCAGCAGCCTGCGCGCGCGCCAGTCGGAAATACATCTTGAAGCCGACCCACCGCTCCGGATCTTCCGGCCGCATGTAGCCGCGCAGATCGTGCTTGCCGGTGGCGAGAAAGACCGTTGGAGCCTCGCAGGTGCTGCCATCGTCGAGCGTGGCTTGCCACAAGCCGCTCGATGTTCGAGCCAACGTCTGCACACCGCAACCGCGGAGCACGTTGACTCCCGCGGCAATGGCCTCTGTGATGAGTGCAGTATCGAGCGCCTTGCGCGTAAGCGAGGCCGCGGGAAATGGCAGGGGAGCCTCCGCTGCGCGTCTCGCCGCGGCCAGCCGAACGTAGTCAATGGGCACTGCGCCGAGCTCGCCCACCTCAACACCGAGCGCATGCAGGTCTTCGAGGGCCTCGCCGCTCAGAAACTCTCCGCAGACTTTGTGGCGCGGTGCGGGCTCGCGTTCAATCAGCGTGACACTTCGCCCCTGGCGCGCGAGTGCGATGGATGCCGCACAGCCTGCCACGCCTCCGCCGATGACGAAAACTTCATTGGGAATTGGAATCCGATTCAGACTGGACGTTCTAACTGGAGTCTCCTTTTTCGGATGCGAGATGTTGGGTTTTGCCACATCTATTGGGTTTTCCATCGCCGATGCTGCCATCCGGTTTTGGCTGAAGCTGAGATTTTCGGGCCCAGAGCGACTATTGGACGAGGTGCCGGAAAGAAGGGGAGCAGCAAACTGCGCTGCCCGACCTTTCGCACCCGCGAGAATGAACGCCTTGTCATCTTGCGAACTTTGATAGCCCAATCTGTTCTGCGTCATTCGCCGCCGCGTTGGAGATAAATTCATCATGCACGGCGCGTCGTGAGCTCGCGCCAGTTGAGGCCAATTTCGACGACGAGCAGCGAAACGAGCGTGAAGGCGATCACGCCCACGGCGGCGAAGGCGTCGCCGAGGTGGCTCCAGTAGCGAGGCCATAGATTGAGCACGCGGCTCGACACAAAGGTAAACGTGACAGCGTAGGAGCGGGCCATCCACTGGCGATGTTGTGTGATTTGGCGGTTGCGCGCAGTGATAAAAGCGGCGGTGGTGCAGACGATCCACGCAACCGCCTGCATGGTCGTCCCTGGCAATCCCGGGCGGCCGGCGGCAAGAGCAATCCCTGTAAACGCGCCGATAAAGACAGAGACAACGTAGGCGCGGCCGAGGATGCGATGGATTCTCAAGTAGCGCAGGCGAAATCGCGAGGAGAACTGCAAGGGGCCGCTCAAAAGTGCGATGGTCCCAAAGACCACATGCGGGATCAGGAGATGCCGGTCGGCGATGACCTGAAGACGATAGCTGTGGTACATCGGGTAGTCGGCGATCAGAAACACTTCTGAAGTAATGAAGACAAAAAGCGTGGTGAACCCGAGCGCGATCCACAGAGTGAACTTGAAAGTGGAGCGGCTGGTTCTGGGCGCGAGCTGCGTGGAGGTTGCCATGATCAGCCTGCCTGCGCCGTGGCGGTGAGTTGATGATTTCTTTCTCTCGTGGCCAACGGCAGGCTGACTTTGATTCGCGCGCCACGGCCTGCTCGATTCTTAACTTCAACCGATCCGCTGTGAGCGCGGGCGACCGCATCGACAAATGCGAGGCCGAGACCATGCCCGGTCGAGGTTCTTCCTTTTACGCGGCGAATGAAGACATTCTCAAGCACTTCAGGATCGAACCCGTTGCCGTTATCTTCAAAAACCAGGATTGCCAGGTCCTCGGTGCATTGCAATGAGATGTCGACACTCGATGCCGGGGCAAGGTGTTTCAATTCGTTGTCAAGCAGGTTGGCGATCATGCGGTGAACCAGGCCTTCATCGCCGGCCACGACGATTCCTTTCTTGCTGCTCAATCGGATGTTCAATCCCTTTTCCGTCATCGACGGCTCGTAGAGATCGACCATCCTCTCCAGAAGCCGGCTCAGATCGATATCGGTCCGGGTGAGGCGGAGCGCGTCAGCGCGAGCCTCGGCAACATCCAGCGACTTGTTCAGGAAATCCGTGAGCTGATCGATCTCCTCGATGGCCGAGACGATGGGCTCCGCGCTTTCCTCGTCGTTCATAGCGGCCAACGACATCTCGAGTTTTCCGCGAATTGCGGTGAGAGGACTGCGCAGGTCGTGCGCCAATGCATCGGTAATCGTGTGCAGTTGATGCATCGAGTTCTCAATGCGATCGAGCATGCGATTCAGCGTATGGGCCAACTGGCTTACTTCGTCGTTGCGGCGCGTCGCCGGGACGCGGCGGCTCAGATCGGAGTGGCCTATGCGCGAAGCTGCCTCGGTGATCTCGCGAACATGGCTGAGCATGCGCCGCGTGGTGAGGAACACGATGCCGAAGCCCAGCAGCACGACCAGCAGCCACAAAAAGAAGAAGCGAAGCCGGAGCTTGGTCAGTACTCTCAGCTCGTCCCGCTCAGAGAGTCCGAGATAGATATGGCTGCCATCGCCGATCTGGAGGCAGGCGACTCTGAACGGGACGGGAAACCCCTGGACCCGCACATCGGTTGGCGTATCGGGAAGGAACTTCGTCCTTTGAATCGCCTCGAGGTTGGACTTGCCGTCGCCGGCCCCGACCCAAAGCAGAGGGAGCCCTTCCGCGCTGGTTTGGAGAAAGAACACTGAATTGTTGGCGCTGTCTTCCGAGGCAGATTTGTTGGGGACCTCGCGCGCCGCGAGTTCCGCGATCTCTCCTACGACGCGGCCATACAGCGCATTGCGGGGAGTGCGACCGGCCACGTCTCCCAAAACTCCCACTTCACCGGAGAGCCATGCATCGCTGCGGCGCTGGATATCGCTGGACACAAACTGGTGGAGAAACACAAAGATGACCAGCGTGCCACAGGCAAATGCAATTGTAGCGAGGAAGGAAATGCGCCACGCCGCGCTGCGCAACGGTGGCCTATCGGTCATTGAGGACATACCCCACGCCTCGCATCGTCTTGATCAGCGGCGATTGCCCGGCGCCATCCACTTTGCCGCGCAGCCTGTAAATATGCACATCCACCACATTCGTGTCCGGCTGGATTCGCATCCCCCAGACCTCGTCCAGAATCATGGAGCGCGTTACCACGCGTCCTGCGTTTCTGCACAGATACTCCAGGAGCACGAATTCCTGCTGCGTCAGTTGCAGAGTGTGACCGGCGCGCGTGGCTTCTCTCCGCAACAGGTCCAGCTCCAGATCCTGCACGTGCAGTCGCGTTGTCTCTCGCGCTTGCGGGCCGTTGCGTTTGAGCAGATTGCGCAACCGCGCCAGCAGCTCGGCAAGCGCAAACGGCTTGGTCAGGTAGTCGTCGCCGCCCTGTTCCAGCCCGCGGACGCGATCATCCACCGAGCGGCGAGCCGATAGAATCAGCACCGGCGCCTTCAGGCCAAGTTCGCGCAAGCGCAGAACCAGGCTGATCCCATCCCGGTCCGGCAATCCAAGATCGACCACGAGGATGTCATATTGACTCTCGCCGGCAAGCCGCTCCGCGGACGTTGCGTCTGACGCAACGTCCACTTCGTATCCCGCTTCATGAAGCGAGCGCCGCAGGAAACCTTGAATATCGGTTTCATCTTCCACAAGCAGTAGGCGCATGACGCAATCTTAGAGCATGGACGAACAACTATATAGACACGCTGCGTTCAACTCCGTCACTCAATCGCGCGCCAGCTGTGCGAAAATGACGACTTTGTCATCGCAGCGTTTTAACTGCGTCATTTGGCTTGTTCACTGGGTTTGACGAAATGCGCTCGATGCAGCAAAATGCCGATCGGCGCCGCGTGGTCCAGCGATCTACTAAGGCTGGCCCTTCGGGGGGGCATGCGAAGTGAACCGCTTCAGGATAAATTCGCGCACCAGGTTCGCCGCCGCATCCCCGCCTGCATCTGCGAGACCATTCAGAAAGACCAGCGCAGCGCCTTAACCTCATACATGCTCTGACCCGCAAAGCGATCGAAATGGCAGCCTGACCCTGCCAAGAATGAAGGAATCGTCATCCTCAATCGTGCGGATCGGTTGATACAGAAGCGTTTAGACCGAGATTCGACGCGGTCAACAGAACCATGAGGGGGTACCCTCCCGCTTCATTGCCGCCGGGAGCGCCGCAAACCGCAATGGACGACGGGCGTCGCGATGAGCCGCCGGATGGCGCGAAGGAGCTGGAAAATGCAAGACTGGGTTGCAAGCCGGGTCCCGGATTCTGGCGCCGGCGGCAACAACTGCCTCGATTGCCGTGCGATGTGATAAGAAAGATGGAAAGACAAGCGAGAAAACGATGGATAGAAGCCTTGGCACGTACGAACTTCCGGTGGCCGCGCCCGCCTCTGGTCCGGAATATAAGCCTCGAACCATAGCCGAAGTCGGAATACGAGAGTCCGTTCTTGAAGACATCGCGCTGAAAACCCTGTATGCCCATGGACCGTTCTCGATCCTGGATCTTGCAGAGCACACCCGGCTCAGCTACGACGTCGCGGAGCATCTATTCTCGCGGCTAAGGAACAAGCTGCTCTGCGAGGTCACCGGCATGACAGGAAATGTGCCGGTGATTCTGATTTCGTCCCAGGGCAGAGCGCGCGCGCTGGAGCTCCTGTCGCAGAGTCAGTATGCAGGCGCGACGCCGGTTTCGCTGCTCAGCTACGTGACGCAAGTCCGGAAACAAGGCATGCGCAATCTCAGCGTGCGACCGGCCGATGTGGAGCGCGCTTTTACTCACCTTGTCTTTGACGCGGAAGTCTTATCGCAATTCGGAACCGCTTTGAATTCCGGAGCCCCGATCTTTTTGTACGGGCCGCCGGGAGTAGGCAAGACCGCTGCGGCAGAAGCACTGGCGCATGTTCTCGCTGAAGACGAGATTTGGGTTCCCTACGCTGTCGAGGTCGGCGGTCAGATTATTACAATCTACGATCCGGCGATTCATCAATCTGCTGCCGGCGCGGAACCGAAGGATGGGGACCGGCGCTGGGTTCGATGCAAGCGACCTACAGTTACGGTGGGCGGCGAACTAACGATCGAAATGCTGGATCTGCAATTCAACGCCACGATGAACTTCTATGACGGCCCTCCGCAGATGAAGGCCAACAACGGCGTTCTGATCATCGATGACTTCGGGCGGCAGAGGATTCCGCCTGAAGATTTACTAAACCGGTGGGTGGTTCCGCTGGATCGAGGCATTGAGTTTCTGACCCTTGCGGGCGGCAGAAAAATCGAGATTCCCTTTGAGCTGCTGGTCGTCTTTGCGTCGAACAGAGATCCGGGAACCGTGCTCGACTCCGCATTCCTGAGGCGGATTCAGACCAAGATTCGGCTGGGCGCCGCGACAAACGAGCAATTCTGCGAGATCTTTCGGCGCGTGGCTCACAAACGCGGGCTCGAGGTGGACGAGGACGCATTGAGCGAACTGATCCATTACATTCGCGGCACACAAAAGGAAGAGTTGCGCGGATGCTATCCTCGCGACCTGGTGAACCAGGCCTGCTGGAAGGCTCGCTATGAAGGCGCAGAGCCGCGACTTGACCGCGAGTCGCTGATGCGTGCGGTGAATACCTACTTCTTGACGTCAAAGTGACGCGCGAAGCGGCAGTTATGCCGACGATGATCTCTCGAAGGAAGGGTTGGTTCTGACTTCGGATTCAGGCGCGGCCGCAGAGTTGCTGCTGCCCGCCAGCCCTGGGCACAGTTTCGGCGTCGATTAAGGTTCTTATTCTAAATAGAGTTAAAGATGGTGCCGGGAGGGGGGGTCGAACCCCCATGACCACAAGGGCCGGCAGATTTTGAGTCTGCTGCGTCTGCCAATTCCGCCATCCCGGCCTCGGGTGGGGATCCGCTTCCAAAGTATCGCATAGCCTTTGGCTTGTCTGCCACATGCCGTCCGACGCGCGCCTTCGATCCTGTCTTCCACATATGGCCTCCATTCAGCCGCACAACCGTTGTGCGAAAATGAAGTCACCAACGATGACCAGCTCCTCTGCCGCCGTCGTTCCCGAACCAGTCGCCATCACTCCGCAGATGCTCGCCACGCACAGCATCACCCGGGAGGAGTACGAGCGCATTCTCGCGGCGCTGGGCCGCACGCCTTCGCTTACCGAGCTCGGCATTTACAGCGTGATGTGGAGCGAGCACTGCTCCTACAAATCCAGCCGCGTACACTTGAAGCGCTTGCCCACGAAAAGCGCTCGCGTTGTCCAGGGGCCGGGCGAGAATGCGGGCATCATCGACGTGGGCGAGGGCTGGGCTTGCGCCTTCAAGATTGAATCGCACAATCATCCGAGCTACATTGAGCCGCACCAGGGCGCGGCAACCGGCGTGGGCGGCATTCTGCGCGACATTTTTACCATGGGCGCGCGGCCGCTCGCCGTGATGGATTCATTGCGCTTCGGGCCCGTCGAGTCTGGTGAGGCGGACCGTGAGACCGTCCATAAAAATCACTCCATCCTCGAGGGCGTCGTCAGCGGCGTCGCCAGTTACGGCAACTGTTTTGGCGTGCCCAACCTCGGCGGCGAAACGAAATTCGAGCCGTGCTACTCGGGCAATCCGCTCGTCAATGCTTTCGCTCTCGGCCTGGTTCGCAAAGACGAGATTTTCTACGCCAAGGCCAGCGGCACCGGCAATCCTGTGATTTACGTCGGCGCGAAAACCGGCCGGGACGGCATTCACGGCGCCACCATGGCCAGCGAGGAATTTCATGCAGGCACCGAGGCCAAACGCCCCAACGTTCAGGTGGGCGATCCGTTCATGGAGAAGCTGCTGCTCGAAGCTTGCATTGAAGCCATGCAGACGGGCGCCATCGTCGGCATTCAGGATATGGGCGCGGCCGGCCTCACTTGCTCCACCTGCGAGATGGGCGCGCGCGGCGGCGTCGGCCTCGATGTGGAGCTCGACCGCGTGCCTCAGCGCGAAACCGGCATGTCGGCTTACGAGATCATGCTTTCCGAAAGTCAGGAGCGCATGTTGCTCGTAGCCGAAAAAGGCCGCGAAGACGAGGTCCTGCGCGTCTTTGCAAAGTGGGGGCTCGACGCGGTCATTGTCGGCACGGTTGAGCCTGAGCCGCGCCTCCGCATTCGCCATCATGGCGTGCTCGTCGCAGACATTCCCAACCAATCGCTCACTGACGACGCGCCGCTCTACCATCGGCCCGTCGGCACCTGGAAGGCGCCCTTGGCGCTTGATCCTTCGGACGCGGTTCTTGCCGAGTTGGATAAAGACCGCAATTACACCGCCGACCTCAAGAAACTCCTCGCCAGTTCCAACGTGTGCTCCAAGCGCTGGGTTCATGAGCAATACGATTCGATGGTGCAGACCAACACAACGATCGGCCCCGGCGGCGAAGCGGGCGTAATGAGAATCAAAGGCACCGGTAAACCGGACGGAGCTGACGGCCCGGTTGGAGAGATCGGCCTCGCAATGGCTCTCGATGGCAATGGACGCTGGGCCTATCTCGATCCCAAGCTCGGCGCCATGCATGCCGTGGCTGAAGCAGCGCGCAAAGTGGCGATGGCCGGCGCAACGCCCGTGGCCGCCACCAACTGCCTCAACTTTGGCAATCCTGAAAAGCCGGAGATCATGGCGCAGCTCTCGGCAGCGATCGACGGAATTGCCGAAGCCTGCACGGCTCTCGGCACTCCGATCACCGGTGGCAACGTTTCTCTCTATAACGAAACACGCGGCGAAGGCATTTATCCCACGCCGGTGCTCGGCATCGTCGGTATTCTCGACGACGTAACCAGGGCAGTCCCCGCGCACTTCCAGCGCGAGAAGGATGCCATCGTTCTGCTGTGGCCCATTCCGCGCGGCGAAGAGCCCAATCCGGACCTTAAGGTTCCGCTCAATCCTCCGCCGATCAGCCAGTATCCGCTGCCCGCGCTTGAGCGCGAGCCGAGAGATCGCGAGCGACCCGACGCATCCGACGCCGAAGTCGCCGCAAACCTCATTGCGTTTGGCTCGTCCGAATTTGCCAAAGTCAATCTCGGTAGCCTCTGGGGCACTCCGCCAGCACTCGACCTTGGGGCAGAAGCTGACCTGCACAAATTGCTGGCCGAGCTTGGGTGGCAAAAGCTCATCACGTCAGCCCGCGACATCTCCGATGGCGGCATTGCCGCGGTTCTCGCGCAGGCCGCATTCGCAAAAGGGATTGGCGCAACCGTCGAGCAGGACCCCTCGCTGCTTGCTCACCCGCTCTTTGGCCTCTTTGCCGAACCGGCCTCCACCGTTCTCGTCACCTCGCACCCCTCCAACGTTTCCGGCATTGGAAAGTTGGCGAATGAGCACAACTTCCTTTCGGCGAGGATCGGCACAACGGGCGGCAAGCGCCTCGAAATTTCCGTCGACGGCGAGCCGTTCATCTCCGCGCCGCTGGACGAACTGAAGACCCTCTGGGCCTCTGCCCTGGAAGCCAATCTCCACGGCGAGGTCTACGCATGAGCCGGTTGTTGTTTCAGGGTGTTGATGGCGTCGCGGACACATCCGCGTTTCTTCGTGCGCAACAACAGACCACCGCCAACCGTTCACGGGCCACGGTCCACCGTTCACCGTCCACCGACGGCGCAGCGGACAAGCTTCGCGAAGAATGCGGCGTCGTCGCGATCCACGGCCATCCGCATGCCGCGCGCGAGGCATATCTTGCGCTCTACGCTCTGCAGCATCGCGGCCAGGAATCGGCCGGCATCGCCACTGCAGACGGACAGCACCTGGCCAACATCAAGGGCATGGGCCTGGTTTCGGAGATCTTCACAGACGACGTGCTCGCCAAACTGCCCGGCCATCTGGCCATCGGACACACGCGCTACTCCACCACTGGCGACTCGGCCCTGCTCAATGCGCAGCCCATCCGCGTGGACTCCACCAAGGGCCTCATCGCGATCGCGCACAATGGCAACCTGGTGAACCTCGGCAACCTTCGCGCGAGCCTCGAGCGCGAGGGCGCATACTTCCAAACCACCTCCGACTCTGAAATTATCGTGCAGCTCATCGCCCACTCGCACTCCGGCACGCTGGTCGATTGCATCGCCGACTCGCTCTCGCAAGTGGAGGGCGCGTTCTCCATCGTGATGATGACGCGCGACCGCATCTTCGCCGCACGCGATCCGCGCGGCTTCCGCCCGCTCTCCATGGGAAAAATGAAAACCGCTGAAGGCCACGACACGATCGTCTTCGCCTCGGAATCCTGCGCCTTCGATCTGCTCCGCGCCGAATTCATCCGCGACGTTCTGCCCGGCGAGCTGGTGATGGTTTCGCAGGACGGCGTGACGAGCCGCCAGTACGCGAGTGGAGTGCCGCAATCGAGCTGCGTCTTCGAGCACGTCTACTTCGCGCGCCCCGACTCGCGCATCTTCGGCCGCTGGGTGCAGCAGTCGCGCGACGAAATGGGCCGCCAGCTCGCGCGCGAGTCCGGCGTTCCCGCCGATGTTATCGTTCCCGTTCCCGACTCCGGCGTGACCGCTGCGCTCGGCTATGCGGAAGAAGCGGGCCTGCCCTTCCGCATGGGCCTCATCCGCAACCATTACGTCGGCCGCACATTTATCGAGCCCGAGCAGCGCGTGCGCGACTTCGGCGTCCGCCTCAAACTCAACCCCGTGCACAACCTCCTCGCCGGAAAACGCGTCGTGCTCATTGACGACTCCATCATCCGCGGCACGACGAGCCGGAAAATTGTGCGCATGGTCCGCGGAGCGGGCGCAACGGAAGTCCATCTCCGCATCAGCTGCCCGCCGACGATTTCGCCGTGCTTCTACGGCGTCGACACGCCTTCGAAACGCGAGCTGATCGCCGCCAATCACTCCATCGAGGAGATTCGCCAGTTCATCGAGGCCGACACGCTCGCCTATTTATCTTTGGAGGGGCTGCTTCAGTCAGTCCGAGACGAGAAAAATACTGGATACTGCACCGCCTGCTATACCGGCAACTACCCCACGCAGTGGGTGGATGTAGAAGAGATTTTGCCGGCGGCGGTGAGCTCGTAGCGCCAAGGCCGGAAACGCCGTGATACCAAGTGGCGTCATATCGAAAAGTGACATCGCTTTCTGCTTGACCTCCGGAAGTGAACAAAATAATTGATCTGTCATCCTGAGCGGAGCGAAGGATCTGCAGTTGTTTTTTGGAACCTTGCCAGTGACAAACTTCTCAGCTGCCGACAAACCGCTAATAGGACAGCCTGTACTATGATTGGCAGCGAGTCGTGTGACTCATGGAGTCCAAGTTGCTTGTAAGGGGTGCTTCCGATCTGGTTTGCAATAAGAGGCGTGTCCACCGGAGAAGTCCCATTGAAATTCTCGACGATTAGGAGATCTGACGGACCGCTTCTCTTTTGGTTTGGTATTGGGGTGAACCTCTTCTTGGGCATAGCGCTTTTGCTGGAATCTATATTTAATGGAGTTATTTGGAAATAGAAGTAACAGAGCGCGGGGACTCTAGCTCGTTCTCAGCGAATAACCGCTAACGCAAGGTTTTGCCTCTGGCACCGTGCAGCTCGGTCCGGCGTAGCACACAGACCAAGATAGTGGCAGGGAGCAGCACTACCCGTCATACCGCTTCTTCCGCCAACTTCGCTCCAGCTCCTGCCGGCCGCCGTGCCAGGCTGCGCGTCAGCGCATACATGGTGCCAGCTGCCAGCAGAGCGGGGACGACTAGCCCTCGCAGCCCCACATCGTAACTGCCGGTGCGATCTTTCATCACACCCATCCAGTAAGGCCCCACAAATCCGGCGAACATGGTGATCGTATTCATCGCCGCAATGCCCGCGGCAGCCGCGCGCCCGGCCAGAAACTGCATGGGAACCGCATTGGCTGGTCCCAGCATCGACATGAACCCTGTGAAACTTGCGGTCAGCGCGAGAACCACCAGCCACGGCTCCTTAGCGTAACTCGCAGTCAAATACCCGGCTGCGATCACAATGCACGGCACGATGCAATGCAACGCACGCTCGCCTTTACGATCGGAGTGCGCGCTGTTCAGGAGCATTCCCGCGGCGCCCGCGAGTCCAATACACGCCACCAGATAGCCGACATTCGTGACGCTCCATCCGGTCACTCCCTGCAAGATCGCCGGCGCAGAAAAACTATATGCGTAACTGGTGATCAGCGTGAAAAAGAAATAGGCGCCGATCATCCATACCTTCGGCTCCAGCAGCGCCTGCATCACACCGGCGCTGTGCCCCAGGTGCGCCTTCTCGCCGTCGGCCTTCAGCTGGCCTTCCAGCCATGCCTTTTCTTCCACAGTCAGCCAAGCCGCCCTGGCCGGATTGTCGGGCAGCATCTTCAGAATCACCAGGCTGAAGATGGCAGTCGGCAGACCCTCCACCAGGAAGAGCCATTGCCAGCCTGAAAGTCCCAGTTTGCCACCGAGTCCCAGCAGCCACCCAGCCACCGATCCCATCAACACCGAACTCAGCGGCAGCGAAACATAAAAGCGGCTCACCGCGCGGGCGCGCATGTGGGCCGGGAACCAAAGAGTGAGGTAGTAAATGACGCCGGGATAGAACCCGGCCTCCGCCATGCCCAGCAGGAATCGCAGCACGTTGAACTCGAGCGGAGTGCGCACGAACATCGTGGCCGCCGCGAGCAATCCCCAGGTGAACATGATGCGTGCCAGCCAGCGCTTGGCGCCGAAGCGCAGCAGCATCAGGTTCGATGGCACCTCGCACAGCGCGTAGCCGATGAAAAACATTCCCGCGCCAAAACCGTACACCGACGCGCTGAAGTGCAGATCATGGTTCATTTGCAGCGAGGCAAAGCTGATGTTGATGCGGTCCATGTAGGCGAGGCCGTAGCCGACCGCGATCACCGGCAGCAGCCGCAGGCTCGCCTTGCGCTGCGCCGATTCGCCGATCCGCTTCAGGCGCGCAGCCTCATCCGCCGGCGCTCCGGTCGTTCGATACAGCTCGTGCGCGGAACCGGCAGCGGCCATGGGCGCTCACCTCGTGCGGATCTCAATTTTCAACTAGAAGAAATCGGGAATGAAGAATGGGGAACCGTGAGCAAACTGTACCACAGCGCCCATAAAAAGTTGATTGCTCGAATTCGACGTTTGGAAGACATCGCTATACTGATCGTGATTCCCAGTGGAGATGGCGATGTCTGCTAGAAGTGGTGTTTCGCATGTACTCCCCCTCGCACTTATTACACTCAGCTTCATTTCGTTCACACCTTCCATAGGTGCGCAACAGTGCCAAATGGCTCACAATGAAACTGCGCTCAAGGCCCTGCAGGAAAGAGCCGCCGCCGGAGATGCCGACGCACAATGTGGACTGGGTAAACAATACGAGTTCGCACTCGGGGTTCCACAGAACAACGACGAGGCTGTGCTCTGGCTACAGAGATCGGCCGAACAGGGCAACATCGTTGCGCAGGTCGAACTCGGTGTGGTTTTTGACAAAATGCAGGATTATGCGCAGGCATTGGTCTGGTACCGCAAGGCTGCGGAACAAGGCCACCCGAGAGCGGAGTACAACCTGGGTCTCGCCTATCAGAACGGCGAGGCAGTACCCAAAGACATGGCGCAAGCCATTGCCTGGTATCGCAAGGCAGCCGACCAGGGAGACGTTCTCGCAGAGTGGAATTTGGCCGTTGTGTACGACCATGGGTTGGGCGTCCCGCAGGACTACTCTCAAGCCGCAATTCTGTATCGCGAACCCGCTGAACGGGGAATCCCTCAAGCTCAATACAATTTGGGACTCCTCTACCTCTACGGCCGGGGAGTGCCTAAAGATGCCGCTCAAGCTGTCCCGTGGCTGCGCAAAGCTGCAGAGCAGGGCGAGACGGGAGCGCAATATAACCTCGGCGCCTGCTATGTCAACGGGGAGGGAGTAGACCGCAACCTGAATGAAGGATATTTCTGGATCTATATCGCTGACGCCCGAACGAAAGATAGCGGTCTGAAGCAGCTAGCCGAGACGTCGCTAAGTGAGGATGCCGGAGTGATGAAGAAAAGCGATATTAAAAACGCAGAGAAGCGCGCCCAAGCCTGGATGAAGAATCATCCTCCGTTAGAGACAGACGGTTAAATGCAAGTCATTCTTCATGGTCAATCCCGTCCCGCGATTGAAAGCACGAAATTGGCTCTCACCACCAAGGCCAGCAGTGAGAAGCTAGCGGCTGGCAGCTGTCTTCGCCTCAATAATCCTGAACTCCCCGCTGCAATGCATCATGCTCATCAAATAAAGCATTCCATCGTAGTAGCGCAGCTCGCCGCTTGGCACCGGCATGTTCCACAGAGCGTCCACAAACGCCTTCGCCGTGGGACCGTCTGTCGCGGCCAGGCTACCAACCGCCGTGGTTGAGATCGGCCCTGTCGGGTGGCTACTGCTTAGCGGCTTTCCATCCAGCGTGTATCGATCCACGATCTTGTCGATACCCTGGGAAAAGAAAAACTTCTGAATGCGATCGCTCAGCACCGTTTCGCGCGGATCCTTCTTCCACCACGAATAGTCCACGCTCCAGTTGCTGACGCTGCGCCAAGAGTCGGCCATGAACGGCACCGGCGTTCCATCGCGCCCCGTCACCGGCGTCCCGTCAAAGTTGCTGCGATCCGGCGTCAGCCCCGTCTCCGGCCCCGTCACTCGATTGAAAAAGTCGCGGCTCACATCGGCAGCCGTGGCCCAGAACACGCGATCCTCGACCGGCCCCCACCGCGCCCACAATTCGTAGAACGCGGGCAGGTGATACGACGCATCCGTCACGCCATCGGGCCAGTTGGGCACAAACTTGATCATGTTGTGCGCCTCGTCCACCATCGGCCCGATGGTCTCTTTCTGCGGCCCGCCGCGCATGAAGCGGTAAAACTGCGGCGGCCATGGGCGTCCGGCCGCCTTGGCTTCTGCTTCCATGCGATCCGTATTCAGGCCCGGCCACGGATGATCGGGCTGCACAAACGGCGGATCGTCAGGATGAATCCGGAACGGCCCGGTCCCCGTAAGCACCGGATGATGCCGCATGCCGCGCAGAATCTTTTCCGCCTCCGCCTGGTAGTTGTAAATTCCCTTGCCGTTGCCCCAGCGATGGGCCGCAAAATAGAGCGCCATGGTGAAGTACTCTTCCCCATCCGGCGCAGCCCCCGTCGACCGCGGCGTTCCATCCGTATTCATTGACCACGCAAAGTACCCCACCGACGGATTCTTGGGGTCGGTGATCAACATATAGGTGTGCGCCCAGTTCCACAGCGCGTCAAACTCGCGCTTCTTGTTGAGTTCCACGCAAATCATCATCCCGTAGCTCATGCCTTCGGTGCGCGCGTCGTTGTTGTTCCAATCCGTCACGTAGGCCAGAGTGCCGTTCTCGTTGGCTCCGGTCTCAAAATAGACGCGCTCCTCCTGCCCGTCGCCATGAAACAGTTGCTCGAAAGCTTTCTCGATCTTGGCGTGCGTCTCGGCGGGCGCGTGTCCCTGTTCAGCAAACAGGTCGCGATAGTGGCCCGTCTTGTAGGCGCCTTCACCATCGCCCGGGAAGCGCTCGAACTTCCCCAGCGGCGCATTCTCGTGCGGGGCGGGCATCATCCACCCCGGCATGGCCGGAGGTTTCTGCGCAGCGGCGGGCGTCTGTGCAGCAGCTGCCGCTGCCGGAGTGCCGCTTCCAGCCCCGCCCGCAGCCTGAGCGCTCAACATTCCAGCCGCCAACATCAAAACTGCCGCCGCAACTACGCAACCCTGAATTCGCAACTTCATCTCGATCCCTTTCCTCTCGCGCGCAATCGATCGCAATCCGCCTTTACGATGATAAGCGTTCACTACGACGCCATCTGCCGCCCTGCCGCAGACCCCACACGACCTCTGCTCTCTGGTCCCCCCATCTCTGATCTCTGTATTTGCAGTCACAGGACGTTCACACTGTCGCTGTGATAGCATCCGTCTTTCGAGAAAGACGCGTCCGGCGGAACCCTCTTTTTGCCCGCCTGCCGCGCCCCGGGCAACACTCAACATGGAAGAGGAAGAAGCCCGACCGGGAGCTCGATCCCGGCAATCCGGCCACTCGAACGCCCCACCGGGCGTCCCCCTGCAATCCCTGTTTAGGCCGGATGTAAAGGGCCCCCTCGCTCATTCCGGACGAGCTCCGCTCGTTTCCAATCCCGCAACCCCAAACCCGCGCCTTTTTGCTGGCGCGGACCTGCCGAAGGCGGCTGCCCCACCGCAGGTGGAAGGAGAAGCTCATGAAAACGTACCAGGGAAGTGAGATCCGCAATGTCGCTGTAGTGGGGCATGCGCACAGCGGCAAAACCACGCTCGTTGCCGCTCTGCTGCATGCCGCCAAAATGACTCCCACCCAGGGCCGTGTTGAAGACGGCTCCGCCGCCACAGCCTACGACGAAGAAGAAGTCGCCCGCGGCATTACGATGCAAAATGCCGTCGCTTTCGCCGAGTGGCAGGGCATCAAGATCAATCTCGTCGACACGCCCGGCTTCCACATGTTCACCCACGAGGCTCGCGCCGCGCTCTTCCCTGTTGAATCCGCGATCGTCGTCATCAACGCCCAATCCGGCGTGGAGCCCGTGACCGAGCGCGTGTGGCGCTTTGCTGAAGAGGCCAATGTTCCCCGCATCGTTCTCGTGAATCAAATGGACCACCCCAAGGCCGGCGGAGGCGGCGGCCTGAGCGCGCTCATGGACGACCTCAACGACCGCTGGGGCCGCAACTGTGTTCCCGTCCAGTTGCCCATCTCTGACGCGCAGGGCTTTCACGGCGTCGTCGACCTCGTCACCATGGAGGCTTACACCTACACGCCCGGCGGCGATGGCCGCGGCAAAGTCTCCGCTGAAATTCCCGCCTCGCTTGCTGCCGATGCCAAGGCGCGCCACGAAGCACTCGTCGAGCTGGTGGCCGAAGGCAAAGACGAGCTGATGGAAGAGTATTTCGAGAAAGGCACCATCCCCGAAGAGCACCTGATCACGGCGCTGCATGAAGCCATCCGCGAAGACCGCATCTTCCCTGTGCTTTTTTCGAGCGGCCTCAGCAACATGGCTCTCGATCATCTTCTCGACTTCATCAAGACCTATGCGCCCGCGCCTATCGAGCGCGAGCCGCTTGCGGGCAAAACGCCCGGCGCCGCAGCCGACGCACCCGCCGTCACACGCAAGATTGACGATTCAGGAGCTGTCGGCGCAGTCGTTTTCAAAACCATGTCCGATCCCTTCGCCGGCCGCATCACCTTCTTCAAGGTCATCAGCGGCATCGTCAAGAACGATGCCACGCTTGAGAACTACACGCGCCGCGGCCAGGAAAAGCTTTCGCACTTGAGCATCATGCAGGGCCGCAAACCTATTGAGGTTGCCGAGCTTCACGCGGGCGATCTCGGCGCCGTGGGCAAGCTCCGCGACACTCTCACCGGCGACACGCTGGGAGCAAAGGGCGCAGACTTCCAGGTCGACATGGCCAAGCCGCCCGAGCCCGCCATGACCTACGCTATCGAGCCCAAGAGCCGCGCCGACGAGGACAAGCTCGCGCCGGCCATCCACAAGCTCATGGAAGAGGATCTGCTCATTCGCTTCTATCGCGACCCGCAGACCAACGAATTCCTCATTGCAGGCGCGGGCCAGCCGCACATCGAGGCCATCGTCAGCCGCCTCAAAAAGCGCTATCACGCTGAAGTCACGCTCAAAGCGCCCAAGGTTCCCTACCTCGAAACCATCCGCGGCAAAGCCGAGGCCCACGGCCGCCACAAAAAGCAGTCCGGCGGCCACGGCCAGTTCGGCGATTGCAAAATCCGCATGGAGCCTCTGCCCCGCGGCGGCGGCTTCGAATTTGCCAACGAAGTTTTCGGCGGCGCAATTCCGCGCAACTTCATCCCGGCTATTGAAAAGGGCATTGTGGAGACGGCCGCGCGCGGATACCTCGCCGGCTATCCCGTGGTCGATTTCAAGGTCACTGTTTTCGACGGTTCCTATCACGATGTCGATTCCAACGAGCTCTCGTTCAAAACCGCTGGCCGCCTGGCCTTCAAAAATGGCATGGAGCAATGCAAGCCCTGCCTGCTTGAGCCCGTTATGAAGGTCGAAATCGAGGCGCCCGACGAGTTTGCCGGCGCTCTGATGGGTGACCTCAACTCCCGCCGCGGCCGCGTGGGCGGAATGGAATCGAAGGGCCGGACGACGGTGATCAACGCGCAGGTTCCCATGGCCGAGATGCTCACTTACGGAACCCAGCTCACCTCGATGACGCAGGGCAAAGGCAGCTACCGCATGGAAGTGGACCACTACGACATCGTGCCGCAGCTGGTGGCCGACAAAATCCTGGCCAACGCCAAGCGGCCCGTGGACGAAGAGGAAGAGTAACGGACCAGCTGTCATCCTTAGCGGGCGAGGGAGTTTACTCAACAACACGAAGTGTCAGGGCACGACTTGAGTCGTGCCGAACTCGAACGCAAAAAGGATAGTTGGCTTTAGCCGCTGCAATGTCAAAACCTTCTCGACCGTCGG
>Ga0335085_10004699_pt1 | contig 22436 bp, 21 predicted proteins | sample Lox_Sample_45_FD_206712 | JGI IMG/M metagenome (GOLD analysis project Ga0335085, IMG submission 206712) | Soil microbial communities from Loxahatchee National Wildlife Refuge, Florida, United States - Lox_Sample_4.5 | ecosystem: Environmental > Terrestrial > Soil > Wetlands | place: USA...
GCGCTCCCAAATCGCGGCTGATGGAAGATGTGCTGTCCAGCCTTCCTGAGGCCGTCGCCATCGAGCACGAGAACCACATCCTGTACACCAATCCCGCGTTTACCGGCATGTTTGGCTACACCGCCGAGGAGGCCAGCGGCGGCAGCCTGCGGGAACTCATCGTTCCGGAGACGCGCTTCAACGAGAATGCGGCGTTGTTCAAGGTCGTGGACGAGCACGGCGGAGCCATGGTGGAAACTGTGCGCATGAACAAGGCAGGCGAGCTGGTGGACGTGAGCCTGCAGATCGCGCCGCTGCTTGTGAACAAGGCCAAGGTGGGCTACGTGTTCACCTTCCGGGATATCGGCGATTACAAGCAGACTGAGGCCAAACTGCAGCATGACGCCATGCACGACGTGGTGACGGGACTGCCCAACCGTGCTCTGTTTCTGGACCGGCTTAACTTGACGCTTAGCCGGCGCGTGCGCCATCCCGAACATGGTTGCGGAGTACTCTATGTGGACCTTGACCGCTTTAAGGAAATCAACGATGTGCTGGGCCACGCCGCGGGCGATGTGCTTCTGAGTGCGGTCGCCGGCCGGCTCCGCGCCTCGTTGCGCCCACAGGACTCGGCCGCGCGCCTGGGAGGGGATGAGTTTGCGGTTTTGGTGGAAAACATTGTCACCGCATACGACCTTGAGATTGTTGCCGGCCGCATTTTGCAGGAGATAAAGCGTCCCTTCGATATCTTCGGGCATGTCGTTGAGGCCGGAGCCAGCATCGGCGCGGCCATGGCTGGACCGGATCACACAACCGCCGAAATGCTCCTCCGCGACGCGGACTTCGCCATGTACCGGGCCAAACAGTCGGGCGGCGGCCACTGCGAAATCTTCGACAAACACCTGGAAGTGTGCGTCACCAGCCAGCAGGAGCGGGAACGCGAGCTGCGCACCGCATTAGATAAGCGGCAGTTCACCTTTCTGTATGAACCCATCTACCGGCTCGCCAATGGCAGACTGGAGGGATTCGAAACGTTGCTCCGCCTGCGCCGGCCGGATGGAGCGATTGAAAATGGCGACCTGCTGGCCATTGCCGAGGACACAGGCATTTCCATCGCTCTTGGCCAGGAGACATTCGACGCGGTATGCGCGCAGTTGCGCATTTGGAGCGATCAGCTGCCGCAGCAAGGCCTGATGGTGGCTATCAACGTGACGCGCCGTCAACTCTACCATCCCGATATGATCGCGCATCTGAAAAAGGCTCTCGGCGCCAGCGGCGCCGACCCTGAGCGGCTCATGTTCGAGGTGCCGGAGGGCGCCTTTAGCGATAATCCGGATGCAGCCGTAGCCATTCTGCAACGCCTGGCGGACTGCCACGTGCGAGTAGCGATAGACGAGTTCGGAAGCAGCCTGGCGCCTCTGAATTACATGGTGAACCTGCCTGTCAACATGGTGAAACTTGCCCCCAAACTGACAGCGGCGGCGAATGTGCAGGGTCGGCAGCAAGCCGCGCTGGAGTCGCTGATTCGTCTTGGTTATGCGCTGGGCATGGAAGTTGTCGCTCAGGGCATCGAGACGACCGAACAGCTTATAAGGCTCGCGCGCATGGGTTGCCCCCTGGGCCAGGGCCCTCTGTTGTCTTCCGCGCTGGAGCCGACGCAGGCGCTGGAACTCGCCAGGACCGGCCACCTGACGACCGTGCCCAAAGCCTGAATCCGGCCGTCTGCGAGATACCTGCCCGCCTGCCGGTGTAGCATGATCCCATGGCGCCAAGGAAGTCTCCACGCGGGCCGGCCCATTCTCAAGCGGGTACTCGAAAGCAGAGAGCATCGGCCGCGCCAACCAAGCAGTTAGTGATCGTCACCGGAATCTCCGGCGCCGGCAAGGCTTCGGCGCTCAAAGCTTATGAGGATCTCGGATTTCACTGTGTCGACAATCTGCCCCTGGAACTGCTGCCCGATTTCGCCGGCTTGGTCAGTAAATCTGTCGAAGTAGAGCGGGCCGCAATCGTGGTGGACGTTCGCGAAGGCGCAACCCTCGATCGTTTGCCCGAAATCCTGAAGAGCGTAAAAAAGCTGCTGCACACGCAGGTAGTTTTTCTTGACGCCCAGGACGCCGTGCTGGTCCGGCGCTTTTCCGAGACACGGCGGCCGCACCCGCTGGGGCGGTCAGAGACGGTGTGGCGCTCCATTGTAGAGGAGCGGCAACTGCTGGACCCCATCCGTAACGTCGCCGACACACTCATCGACACATCCAACTTCAACGTGCACGAGCTGCGCGCCGACATTCTGGCCCGTTTCGGCCGCGAGGACGAAACCAAGCGTCTGCTGGTTTCCTGCCTGAGCTTCGGCTTTAAGAATGGCGTCCCTCTCGACGCCGACATGGTCTTCGACGTGCGCTTCCTGCCCAATCCGCATTTTGTGCCGACGTTCCGAAAGAAGACAGGGCTCGATCCCAAAGTGGCCTCCTACGTGCGCGGCTTTCCGCAAACGCGGGAGTTTCTCGATCGCGTGACTAAGCTGATGCTTTACCTGTTGCCGCACTACGTGGAGGAAGGCAAGAGTTACCTGACGGTGGCCTTCGGCTGCACCGGCGGCCAGCACCGCAGCGTCATGATGGCCGAAGAGATTGGCCATCGTTTAAAGAAGGCGGGCTACCAGGTAAAGGCGCTGCACCGGGATATGGTTCGGTGAAGATGGGAGAGCAAGTCAGCAAATCGGCGATTCGGCAGAATCAGAATTAATCGATGGCCCGGCTTTACGACTGCACTTGTTCCGCGGCCATTTCCCGCGCAGCAGGAAGGATGCCCATCTCCTGATAAATCGGCCGCACCACGCGCCGTAGCGCCGGCAGACGTGTAAAGAACCAGATTGCGCCGAGCACGACCACCGATCCGTTGATGATGACCGTCCATGGAGCGCTCATGGCATTTGCCATGGTTCCCGCCAGCAGGCTGCCGAAGGGCGCCATGCCCATGAACGCCATGGTGTAGTAGCTCATCACGCGGCCACGCTTGTCTTCGACTACCAGAGTCTGGATGATCGTATTGCTCGACGCCATGCCCTGCATCATGCCCATGCCCGCTACAAACACCATAATCATCGAGAGCCAGGTTACGCGTGAGAGACCGAATCCAATCAATCCCAATCCAAAGACGGTGGCTGCGATGGGAATCATACGGATCAAGCCGCGCACGTTCCTGCGCGCGGCCAACGAAAGAGCGGAGATGAGCGCGCCCACGCCCATGGCGCCCATCAGGAATCCGAGAGTATGCGGCCCGCCGTGCAGCACCTGAGCCGCAAAGATGGGCATGAGCACGACGAACGGCATGCCCATCAGGCTGACAACGGCAAAAAGCAGAAGAATGGTGCGGATGGGAAGAAAACCCGAAACATAGCTCCACCCCTCCTTCAACTCAGTGAATACGGAGGTGGCCGCGCGCCGTACTGCGCCGACCTCTATGCGCATCATCAGCAGCGAGGCAATGACCGCAATGTAGCTGATGCCATCGATGAGGAAACACCAGCCTTCGTTGGTGGCGGCGATAACCAACCCGGCCAGCGAAGGGCCGATGAGCCGGGCCATGTTGACCATTGAGGAATTTATAGCGATGGCGTTGCTCAGGTCTGCGCGGTTGCCCACCATCTGCACCATGAAGGATTGGCGCCCGGGCATGTCGAATGCGTTGATGAAGCCCTGCGTGACGCTCAGAGCCAGAATCCAATGGATGGTAATGTGGCCGGAGAGCGTCAGCGCGGCCAGCGCCAGCGACTGCACCATGGCGAGCGACTGCGTCCATACCAGCACACGCCTGCGGTTGAGCCGGTCAACCCAGACGCCGGCGAATGGCGCGAAAAGAAATGTGGGAATCTGACCAGCAAAGCTCACCGTGCCGAGCAGCAGCGCCGAATGTGTAAGCCGGTACACCAGCCACGCCGTAGCGATGCGCGTCATCCATGTGCCGATGAGCGAGATGGTCTGACCGCCGAAGAAGAGGCGAAAGTTGCGGTGCCGCAGCGCGCGCCACGCATGGGACATTCCACGCGCTGCGCGCGGCTCTGCCCTGCCCGGCGATGCGCCGTTTTCGATGGTTGGCTGTCGATCGCTCACAAGTCCGATTTCCCAGTGCTGTCCATTAGATGCATGGGATAAAGGATCGCTTCTCCGGTACCTTCAAGCCACTGCAACCTCAAAGAACGACGGCCCTGCATTCTACCGACTCCGGCCACACTATTTCGGGAATCGCCCCGAAAGGCGATGCGCAACTCTAGCTGACGCGCTCGATGACCACCGATTCGAGCACCACGGGCTTGTGCGGCTTATCCTGCGAGTTGCGCGGGACAAGCGAGATCTTGGTCACGATCTCCTGTCCTTCAACGACCTCGCCAAAGATGGTGTGATTGCCCGTGAGCCATGTTGTGGGCGCTACGGTAATGAAGAACTGGCTGCCGTTGGTGTTTGGGCCGGCGTTGGCCATGGCCAGCTTGCCGGGCTTGTCGAACTTGTGCGGCGAACCCTTGGTCTCATCCTCAAAGCGGTAGCCGGGTCCGCCCATACCGTTGCCTGCGGGATCGCCGCCCTGAATCATAAAGTCGGGAATGACGCGATGAAAGATGGTGCCGTCGTAGAGCTTGTCCTTCGATTTGGCGCGGGTGTTGGGATGCGTCCACTCCTTCGCGCCTTCGGCCAGCTCAATGAAGTTCTTGACGGTGATGGGCGCGTCGGCCTCAAAGAGGCGGACAGTGATCTTGCCTTCCGTGGTCGTGAAGACGGCGTAGGTTCCTGCTGCAAGTGCCATGGATTCTCCTCAAGCGGCTGTGAGTTGCCATCTCTTCGTTTTTTCGTGATTGCCGATGCTTGCAACATCAAGCTGACGGCTGATAGCTGCAAGCTACAGGTGTTTTACGGCCGCGGCGGCATCGGCTGGCCTTGGCGCACAATCGTCACCTTCTCGAGCACGACCGGCGTCAGCGGCTTATCGTTGGCATCGCGCCGCACGCGGGCGATTGCCCTTACTACGGCTACGCTCGCATCGTCGCATTGTCCAAAGAGCGTGTAGTGGTGGTTCAGCGACTCATACGGCACTTCTGTGATAAAGAACTGGCTGCCGTTCGTGTTCGGCCCGCTGTTTGCCATTGCCAGCCTTCCCGGACGGTTAAAATTCAGGCCGGGATTGAATTCATCATTGAATGCGTAGCCGGGATCGCCCATCCCCGTGCCCGTTGGGTCGCCGCCCTGAATCATGAACCCTGGAATCACACGATGAAAGGTGGTGCCGTCGTAATAGCGCTTGTGATGCTGAACCTTCTTCGTCGCGGGATCGATCCAGTCCTTCGTGCCTTCGGCCAGGGCGATAAAGTTGGCAACGGCATGCGGCGCCTGTTTCTCGTAGAACTGGCAGGTAATGCGGCCCATCGAGGTATCCATCACGACATATGGCCCATTGGGGACGGTGGTTGCTTCGGCAGTGGCCTGGGGCGCGTCGGGAATATCCGGGGGCGCATGTTGAGCTGAAGCGGCAATCGCCGCACCGGCAGCGCAGGCTGCCACAACAGAGATGAGGAGTGAATGTCGAAATTTCATGTCGAGTTTGAGGGTAAATCATGCGGCGGTCTGCATGCCAACGCATTTTCACAGCCGCTGTAAGCCGAAGTCACACCATCTGGCGGTGTCTCTTCACACCAGCCGCAAAAAATTCCGCGCGATTGAGCGGCGCGCCGGGAAATACCATATCGAGATTTTGCGCCGATGGCCTGAAGATATTTGCTGCACGCGAGGGATTCAGGATTTACGGAGACGAACAGAAAAGAGATGAAAGCTGAGGCTCTCAACGAACCTTCCTGCACCGCTCCATGATGACGGAGTGGAGGCGCTCGCTGACCTCTACCGGCAGCTCGTAGATCTCGTGGCAGCGATAGATTTCGATGGTCTTGCGCGTGGTATTTAACACCACCTCGCAGTGCCCGCACTTGCGCAGGTGAGTTTCGATCTCGGCGCGTGTCTCGGCAGCAGTGGACTGGTCGATCACATCGTCGAGAATCTTAAGAAACTCAGTGCAAGTCATTGCTTAACCCCGTTTCCCGCCCGTTTCCTGCGACGACGCTCGCGCTGGCGAATCTGCCGGAGTTTTCCTGTGAAAGTAGCGAGCCAGACGCTCGCGCAATTGCAGCCGTGCGCGCAGCAGCCGCGACTTGACGGCGGGAATACTCAAACCGAGCGTCTCTGCCGTCTCTTCTGTCGAGAGTCCTTCCACATCGCGCAAGGCAAAAACCACGCGAAAGCCGTGCGGCAAGCCCTGGATGGTCTTGCGCAGAATCTCTGCCAGCTCGGCCTGGTTGTAGTTTTGCTCCGGATTGGGCGCCCAGTCGGCGAGATCGCGAGGGACGGCCCCCTCCTCGGTTTCCATCTCCTCGTCGATCGAGACCATCCTGCCGGGGCGGCGCTTGCGCAGCCGCATCAGGCTCTCGTTGACTGCAATTCGCACTAACCATGTGTAAAACTTCGAATTTCCCTGGAACTGATCGAGCTTCTCGTACGCCTTCAAAAACGCGTCCTGCATTACGTCTTCGGCGTCTTCGCGGTTTTGCGTGATGTGCTGCGCAATTCTGAAGATCTGCCGCTCGTACTTGCGGACTAGCTTATCGTAGGCCGAGATATCTCCCCCGCGCACCCTTTCAACCAGGGCCACGTCAGGGTACTGTTGGTTCTCTCCCGCTATGGATTGGATGGTTGACATGAAGACTGGTTGCTAAAAATCGCAGTGAGAAGTTGTTATGCCCGCCGGGAACGCCCCGTGAGCCTGAAAGATGAGTGTAACGGACGCAGGGGCAAGGAACCAAATAGGCCGGCCCTGTGTCGTTGACTACATTATGCGTCACACCTGTGGAACAGAATGCCGAAAAACCCTGTGCAAAGGAATTCGGTGAGCCACACCCTCTATTTTGACGTAAAACCTGCTGACATCACCGGATTTCCAGCTATATATTGGCTTAACACCAAAAAGTGGGATTCTGCGCTGGCTGAGCAGGCGGACAAGCGCTGAGAGCGTAGGGCCCGAACCATAACATTCCAGCTGGCTATAAGGAAAGGAACGAGCGATGGATTGGTATCTGATGGTGTGGCGGAAGTTCGCCGAATTCAATGGACGTGCCCGGCGCACCGAGTACTGGATGTTTGTGTTGTTCAATCTCCTGGCCCTGATTGTTCTGGGCTTAATTGGCGGTGCAGGACGCGCAATATCGCGGGAATTCGGGGGCGTCTTATTCATTCCGTTTTTTGTTTACCTTATTGCTGCCATCGTTCCCACTTTGGCCGTCGCCACGCGCCGATTCCACGACACCGGCAAAAGCGGCTGGATCCTCCTATTGTTGATTGTGCTTGGCTTTATCCCATTCGTAGGAATCGTCGCCTCGATCATCCAGATCATTTTCCTGTGTATCGATAGCAGTCCGGGAACCAACCAATACGGTCCCAATCCGAAGTCTCCCGAGCAGGCGGCCGGGGTGTTCGCCGGGGACACAGGCTTCTCTACGCTTGGGCTTTCCGCGCAGCCGCAACCTCCCGCGGGCGAGAGTGGGCACAGTTTCTGCAAGAGTTGCGGCGCAAGGATAGAGGCCGCATCAACGATTTGCGGCAAATGTGGCGTACAGGTCTGAGATCGGTGCGGGCGCCAATCGTCTCCGCGCCCACTGGGGCCTTCACTGAAGCTGGTGACTCCACTCAATTTCACCGATGCCGAGCATAGAGCAGGAACTCCTTGTTGCCCTCCACGCCGGTGATGGGCGATGGAATGGTCCCTGCGACCTCCCAGCCCATCGTTCGCACGCAACCAGCCACTTTGGCAATGGCCAACTCATGCGCGGCCGGATCGCGGACGATGCCGCCCTTGCCCACATGCTCGCGCCCGGCCTCGAACTGCGGCTTTACCAGGATGACGGCCTCGGCAAGTGATGGCGCAGCGGCGACGACGGCGGGAAACACAAGCGTCGCCGAGATGAACGAGACGTCCATGACGAGCAGCGTTATTTTCTGCGATTGGTCAGGCGTGTCGAGGGAGCCCGGCTTGAGCAGGCGCGCGTTGGTGCGCTCCATCAGCCGCACGCGCGGATCGTTGCGCAGCTTCATATCGATCTGCCCGAATCCAGTATCGATGGCAGTCACCTGCGCGGCGCCGTGCTGCAGCAGGCAGTCGGTAAACCCTCCGGTCGAGGTTCCGACATCGAGACAAACGCGGCCCCCGGCCGCAATCTGCCAATGCTCCAGAGCTGCCGCAAGCTTCAATCCCCCGCGGCTCACGTAGGGCAGGTCTTCACCGAGGAGGCGGATGGGCACGTCTTCCGCAAGGGCCGTGCCCGGTTTGTCGGACTTTTGTTCCCGCACCAGAACCCGTCCGGCAAGGATGAGCGCCCGGGCGCGCTCGCGGCTGGCGGCAAAGCCACGCTCCACGAGCAACAGGTCGAGGCGCATTTTTACCGGGCGGGTTCTGCCGGAGCGTGGATTGTCGTGGCACATCGTTGCCTTATCTTCCATTCCCGCCGCGAACTCCGCAACAAAAAACCGAGGGCCATTTCCGCACGGGAATGGCCCTTCAGGCTCCTATACCGGATTAGAAATTCGTGTAGGGTGAGTCGATGCTCTCAGATGTCATTTTCTTCCCAGGGTTCCCGGCAAGCGATCTTTGCTTGCTGGGGCGGAAGCGGCGCCCGCTGCCATTACGGTAGAGACTGTTCCTGGCACTGCGCCAGCGTAAGCGTGGAAAGGTAACTCGAACCGTAATAAGATTCCAACTGCTCTGCCGACAGGTTGCACGGCTGGCCGTAACCCGGCACGCGGCTGCTGTAATTGTTGTTGCCGCTCGAACCGCTCTGCGTTGTGGTGCGGATATCAATTGGCAGCCCTTCCACAAGAACCGTCGTATCGATCACGTCCGTTACCGTCGGGGTTGACTCGATGATGGTAATGTACGGGCTGTCAGGCGAATTTACATAAACCTTGCTGTACTCGGAGTTCTGTGTGTTCACCACGGTGCGCGGATGTCCCACCACGGTAAGGGTCTTTTCCACCGCGTAGGTCGACAGATTCACAACCGTCACCGTGCCGTTATCGGTCCCATCGTTCTGATTCGCGGTGTAAGCTTTGCTGCCGTCGTAAAGAACTGTCACGCTGGCTGGATTCGGCGTTGAAGTATTCCCTACCGGAATGGTGTATGTGGTCCCGAATGTGGAGCTATCGTTCCCGTACTCATCCAGGCTCACGTCGATCACACTGACCGTGCCGCCGTCGTAATTCGCCACAACCAGTTGTTGCGTCGCCGCGTTGTACTCAGCGTAGATAGGACCGGCGATCGCCGTCATGCCACTGGTTCCGTTGGGCGGACCGCCGCAGGGAGGCAGAGTTGAGCCACTTTCAGTGCACTCCGCATTAATCGCAGCTACGGCGTCGAGCGAAAGCGGCAGTGTGGGGTGGCAATAAACGGTTTGACCGCTCTCGTTCTTAAACGGCGTGCAGGAGTCCAGTGTATTTTCATTGCTGTTGATCACCGTGATGGTATCGTCACCCCGGTTGAGTACAAACAGCCGCTGCAGATCGGGGGTTTGCACGGCGTAGACGGGGCACTTTCCCACCGGTATAGCCGCATCCGCCGTTTGCGTAGAGATTTCGATCGGGGTCGCCGCGCCATCCGGCGCCGTCGTCGGCGAAATGTTGCAGGCCATGGCGCTTGAAACATTCTGGTTGATGGCGTACTCGCGCTGGCCTGCAGTCGTCGGGGACCCGGCGATGAATACAGGCTCAGTTGGGGAACTGGCCGGCGTGGCTACTGGAACAGCGCGTATGAAGGCCTCGGGTGACCCTGAAAAGAGATCGACCGCGTTATCGTACAGGTCGGCGGCCCAAAGTCCCGAGGACGGCGACATTAAGTTGACGAGTTCCGCGTCGCCCGGCCCCGAGGAGCTGGTAACGTACTTGGCCTGCAAGCTGGTGGAGATGGCAAAGTTGGATATGGTGCCGTTACTGTTGAGGGTATAGCCGGTGGTGCCAAGTTCGCTCAAGGTAAAAGCGGACGGTCCGGGACCAATCGCGGCTTCGACCATCACCGAATCGCCTGAGTAATCGATGATCGTGACCACGCCATCTGTGCTGGAGCCGGTGCTCGAAACCACTACGGCATACAACGCCGGCTGAGCGGGCGGACCGCTGGTGGGCACCGGTGTAACCACTGGCCTGTAATTATCGCCACAACCGCCAATCAGGGCAGATACCGCGACCGCTGCTACAGTCACACCTATCTGCGCCAGCGCCGCGCGCGCCCGGCTTGCATTCATGGGAAAATGCCTCATTGCGATTCTTTCTTGCTTCTTTGTGATTGTAAATCAGACGGATGGGGTAGCAAGAGGAGAGCAAATTGAAATTGCCGCAATAAGGACCCGGCTTCAGTCGCGTTGAAAACGCTGTAATATGAGCTGCGATTTAGCTCTCGTCCCATGCTTCTTTCCCGAACACTTAAATCGTGTTTTCCCCGCCGCAGCTTTCTCTGATGCAACCCACAGGATACGATGAAGCGTGGCTCAAGAGAAACTGACCTGGCAATCGAAACTGGTGTTGCTTGCCGTGTTGCCGTTCGCGGGCGCGGACGTGCTGCTCGCGTGCATTTCCTGGACCGCCCTATCGGCATCCGTGGCAATTTCGGCAGTAGGGCTGAGCGCGTTGTTGGGACTGGCGACCTGGCGGCTGCGGGCAGCCACGCCTCTGGCGGCGGCAACGGGCGCGATCATCACGGCAAGCCTCATGTTTTCCACAGCCATTTACCCCTATAAGCCATGGAATACCGCGCTGATCCCCACGCTAGCGGTTTTTGTGCTTGCCTTTGCCGCTACTCGCGTTGGGCGGGCAAAAAAAGAGCGGCTGGGCACGGCTGAAAGGCGGTCGGGACGTTCTGCCTCACAGGTGGCAGCCAACCTGGGTCTGGCGGCGCTGGTGTCGAGCGGCCCTGTGCAGTTTTGGCTGCTCGATTCACGCTGGATTCCTCGCCATGGCTTCGATCATGCGCCCTTGTTTGCCCTGCCGCTGGCCGCTCTTGCTGAAGCTGCGGCCGACACGGTCTCCTCTGAGATCGGGCAGGTGCTGGGCGGCCGTCCGCGCCTGATTACGACCTTTCGTCCAGTGGATGCGGGCAGGGACGGCGCCGTTAGCCTGGCCGGCACGCTTGCCGGCGTAGTTGCAGCGGGCGTGGTTGCCTGCGCCGGAACCCTGGCACTGCGCGGCGATTGGACTCTGTTCGCGCTGAGTGCTGCGGGCGCCGTCTTTGGCCTCATCTTCGACAGCCTTCTGGGAGCCACACTGGAGTCCTGGGGCTGGCTGAACAACGATGCCGTCAACTTTCTCTCAACGGCCAGCGCAGCGGGGGTTGCGCTGGCTCTTTTGGCAGCGAGGGGTTGAATCCTAACTCCGCTAACCCTGCCAGCACCGCTAACTCTGCCGCCTTTCAATGCAAATGCAGCCGCCACAGCGCATAGCTGAGAATCTCGTGTGCGATGCGCTCGGCCTTCAAAGTTTTGTCCTCGACTGCAGGAAGCTGGCGAGGTGAAGTGAGCACACTCAGCCCTTCGGCGGCGCAGATGGCGTGAATGCGGAACAGATGAGTGTCATCGCTGACCACAACCAGCCGGCGCAGGCCGTTGACGCGGGCGATAACGGCGATGCGGCGAGCCGACTCCTCGGTGTTGCGGCTCTCCGTTTCGGCAATGATGTCCGCCTCGGGTACGCCTTTGCTGATCAGGTACCCCTCGCCCACGGCGCCCTCGTTGAACTGGTCGCCGCCATTGCCGCCCAGAGTGATAATGAGCGGGGCGATGCCGCGATGGTAGAGCTCCAGCGCGTGGTCCAGGCGGGCGCGGTAGACCGGGGAGGGCCGCCCATCGTACTCCGCCGCACCCAGCACGCCAATGGCGTCGGCTGGCGCAGCCTGATCCTGGTGGGCGTAACTCTCAATTTGCGTGTAAATCCAGTAGAACCAGCCCAGAACGCCCACTACCAGCACCAGAAGCAGCAAGGCTACTGCCCGTACGATCCATTCGCTGCCTTTCGTTCTGGTCAGCCACCCCATGTGCCCCATTGTAGGTTCTGCGCCCGGCCCTTAGTCCCTCAGCCCTCGGTCCCTACCTTTATCACCGCTGCATAACCATGACGATTTCGTGCGTGGGGATGGCGCCCTCGCGCAAAATCTCCCACCGCCCTGACCCGAGGCTGAGATCGACGATCGTAGTGGGTTGCGCACGGCCAGTCGGGCCGCCATCAATGATGAGCGGAATGCGCTCGCCTATCTGGTCGCGGACACAGGCGGCGTTGGTGCACTCCGAGGCTCCCTGCAGATTGGCTGAAGTGGCCGTGATGGGCAGGCCGAGCCGCTCGACCACCGCGCGCGGAATGGCGGCATCGGGCACGCGCAGTGCCACGTTGCCGGTGTTGGCCGTCGAGCGCAGCGGCAGACGCGTTCCGGCGCGCACAATCAGCGTCAGAGGTCCTGGCCAGAAGCGCTCGGCGAGCTTGTCGAAGAGCGGGTCGGTGTCGCGCGCCAGCTCGTAGGCTTGCGCCATCGAGGCAATCAAAAGCGAGAGCGGCTTGTGCTTCTGGCGGGTCTTTATCTGGTAGATCTGCTCCACGGCGTGCAGGTTGACCGGGTCCACAGCCAAACCGTAGAAGGTATCGGTGGGCATGCCAATCACACCGCCCTTGCGCAGGCAGGTGACAACATAGTCGATCCGGTCCGGTTGGGGTTCATCGGGATTGACGCGCAACATTTCCGCGGACAAAGAGGCCTGCCTGTGTTCCCGAAATATATAAAGATGCTACAAATTCGGAAGCTATCACAGCACCAGCTTTGGTGCAAGTTGCGGCGGCCGGTTTTTGTGTCCCCCCAGCAATTCCTGAATCGCCGTAAGCTGCTCAAACGCCGTAGAATCGGCACAGCGGTCCGAGGTGATTGACGTTGCCGGTTCGCGTGATCGAAAGCAAAGACAATGCGCGCCTGAAGGAGCTGCGGCGGGCGCTGGCCGCATCCGGTAGCGGCGCGCGCGGATCCGCGGACGGCGGCGGCGCTTTGGTGGGTATTGAAGGTCCGAACCTGCTCGAAGAGGCCCTGCGCGCGGGCCTGCGCGTTGAGACTGTTTTTGTGGCGCATGGCCCAAATCATGATTGGGAGAGACTGCTGGACAGGCTGCATCTGCCGTCAGAGACCGAAATTCTGCGGCTGCCGCGCAAATTGCTCGACTCCGCGCTGGCTACCGAAACACCGCAACCCATTGCCGCGCTGGTCGAACCTCCGCAGTGGACTTGGGCGCATGTGCTGGGAACCGGCCCGGCGCTGGTCGTCGTTCTCGCCGGTCTGCAAGACCCCGGCAACCTCGGCACGATCCTGCGTTCCGCCGAGGCCTTCGGCGCAACGGGCGTGGTGAGCCTGCCCGGAACCGTCAGCGCGTGGAATCCGAAGGCAGTGCGCGCGTCGGCGGGCAGTGTCTTCCGCGTGCCGCTCTTGGCGGACGATGTGAAAGACTGCTTTTCGCGCCTGCGCGCGGCCGGTGTAAAGGTTCTCGCAACTGCGCTTCGCGAGGCCAAGCCTGCCAATACTGTGAACCTCACCGGTCCTGCCGCCCTGCTCATTGGCAACGAAGGCAACGGCGTGCCGGAACAAATCGCCCGCCAGGCCGACGGCGCAGTCACCATTCCCTGCCCCGGCCCGGTGGAAAGCCTCAACGCGGCCGTCGCCGCCGGCGTCCTGCTCTATGAAGCCGCACGCCAGCGCTCGGGCGGAGCCCGCCGCGAGAACGCAAAGAGGAGTGCGCGATGAGCCTCTTTGAGAATTTGCCCGCCGACCAGCCACTGCACTCGTCCAAAAGTCCGCCCCGTGCAACGGCAATGGTGCCGTTGGCCGAGCGCATGCGCCCGCGTAGTCTTGACGAGCTGCTCGGCCAGGAGCACCTGGTCGGTCCCGGCAAGCCCCTGCGCGTGCAGATCGAGCGCGACGACGCCAGCTCCATGATCTTCTGGGGCCCTCCCGGCGTGGGCAAAACCACACTCGCCAAAATCATCGCCGAGACCACCCAGGCCAGCTTCATTGAGTTTTCCGCCGTCACCAGCGGCATCAAGGAGATCAAGCAGGTGATGGTCGCGGCAGCCAAGGCCGCCGAGCACCGCTCGCGCACCATCCTCTTCGTCGATGAGATTCACCGCTTCAACAAGGCGCAGCAGGACGCATTTCTGCCCTATGTCGAGCGCGGGACCATCCGGCTGATCGGCGCGACTACCGAGAACCCCTCCTTCGAGATCATCTCCGCGCTGCTCTCGCGCTGCCGCGTCTATGTTCTCGAGCCGCTCAAGGAAGAACAGATCGTCACGCTCCTCAAACGCGCGCTGGCCGACAAAGACCGCGGCCTGGGCGCGCTTGGGCTCGCCGCCGATGACGATGCCCTCGCGCTCATCGCGAGCTACTCCAGCGGCGACTGCCGCAACGCCTATAACACCCTCGAGGTCGCCGCTCAGCTCGCACTCGCAGATCAGTCAAAGCTCATCTCCAAAAGTAAAGCCGCGGAAGCGATCCAGCAGCGCGTGCTGATGTACGACAAATCCGGCGAGGAACATTACAACCTGATCTCGGCGCTTCACAAGAGCGTGCGCAACTCCGATCCCGACGCCGCGCTCTATTGGCTGGGCCGAATGTTCGCCGCCGGCGAGGACCCGCTCTATCTCGCGCGCCGCATCGTGCGCATGGCCGTCGAAGACATCGGCCTCGCAGCGCCCGAAGCGCTCAATCTCTGCCTCACAGCGAAAGATACATACGACTTTCTCGGCTCGCCTGAAGGCGATCTCGCCCTCGCTGAAGCCGTGGTCTACCTCTCTCTCGCGCCCAAGTCGAACTCCGTCTACACCGCCTGGGACGCGGTAAAAAATGAGATCGAGCACACCCGCCAGGAGCCCGTGCCGCTGCACCTGCGCAACGCGCCCACGCGCCTCATGAAAGATCTCGACTACGGCAAGGGCTACCGCTACGCCCACGACGAAGAGGGCAAAGTTGCCGGCATGGACTGCCTGCCCGATTCGCTCCGTGACCGCACCTGGTACCACCCCACGCAGGAGGGCCGCGAAAAACAACTAGCCGCGCGCCTGGAGGAGATCCGCAAAATCAGGGCAGGCAAACACCGCGGAGCCTGAGTCTTCTACTGCTCCTACGCCCCTCTTTTTTCTTCCCTGCACCACTCAATCCTCGCGCGTATTCGTGTTGCCCTTCTTCGCATCGCCGGTTTCTTTCTCTTCGTCGCTGCCGGTTGAATCGGCGGGAGTGACGGTGCCCAGCGAATCATTGGCTACACCATCGTCTTTCGTGCATTCGGTTTGACCACCGGGCATCTCGTGCGTGGATTTCGTTTTCTTTTTCATCGCGTCTCCTAGGGACTAAGATGCGGGCTGCCCCGGTCCGTGATCCCCATGGACAGTCTTAGACCGTTGGCGCTCGGGAAAGCACGACCCTCAATCAGGAGGGCCGCCACAATCAGTTTTCAACAAAGCAAATGGTGGTAAACTTCCGGCGTGCATTTCCCCAAGCTACGCAGTGCACAATTCCCACATCCCCCAGGAGGTAAAAGCATGAGCCAATGTATGAGTTTCGTTCCCCACATCGTAGTAAGTAACGCGGCATCGGCCATCGATTTCTACAAGCAGGCGTTTGGCGCAACTGAGGTTGCGCGGCACATGGCGCCAGACTCCAACAAGATCATACACGCGCTTCTGGCGATCAACGGCGGTCACCTGATTCTGAACGACGATTTCTCAGAAATGATGGGACAGAAGCCATCGACACCCGAGGCTCTGGGCGGAACGCCGCTTACCCTGCACCTGCAGGTAGCGGACGCCGACGCTGCGTGGGCAAAGGCTGTTCGCGCAGGCGGGGAGATCGTGTTCCCCCTGAAAGATCAGTTCTGGGGCGATCGCTACGGTCAGTTGCGCGATCCCTTTGGACACAAGTGGTCGATCGCCCAGACCGTTGCCAAGCCAAGCGCGCGAGAAATGGAGCAAGGCGCGCGAGAGTCGTTCGGGCGCGCCAAAGAGCACGCGCACTCGTAGAGCGGGATCCCCCGTGCACGTGGTCGCTGTCCTTCGGTTTTTCTGAAGCGTAATTAAAGGCAGCGTCTAAGAAACCATGAAATCTCGGGGCGTCCGCGCATCTTTCCGCGAACGACCCGCGAACGACCTGAGGACTCTCCACAACCGGTCCCGAGCCCCTGCTTTTTTCACTCGGCGTACTTCACCGAGCAGCCATATGGCCGCGTGTAGGACTTCGCGACCGGTTTGCCCGCCATGGCTTCCGTCAGCGCGTCGCTCAGGTAGTTATCCGCGCCCTTGATGTCGCTCACATCGGTCGTGGGCCGGTCGTCGATCGCCCCTTCGTAAATCAGCTTGCCCTGGGGATCGATGACGTACATCTCCGGCGTTGTCTTGGCGTCATACTCGTGGCCGAGCTTGCCCCCCGGATCCATAAGCACCGCGGTGGGCACGGCGCGCATCTGCGCGAGATACGCGTTCTCCTCGGCATCGGTCACGTAGCCCTGCTTGCCCGGCGCTGAAGAGATCACCGTGAACCACTCGACGCCCTTCGCGGTCCACTCCTTTTGCAGCGCCTGCATATTCCCGCTGACATAGTGCTTATGCGTGTAGGGGCAACCCTGGTTGTGCCATTCGAGCACGACATACTTGCCACGGTACTGGTCGAGTGAGTGAGTTTGACCGCGCGAGTCCATCGCAGTGAATCCCGGAGCGGCGGAGCCCACGACAGCCTGCGCGGCCGCTGAAACCTGCGCAAGCACCGCCGCAAGAGCCGCAATGGCGGCCAAGCAAGGCGAAGATTTCATCACGTTCGGCCTCCATAGGGGAATTCGGATGTGACACATCAGAGCTTGCTCCCACTTTGATGTGGCGGCCCGTGTCTGAGTTTCATGAGTTCCCTGCGTTCCCGAGACTTTGTGTTTGCGAGGTAATACGGAAAGGCTCGGTGAGGCTGGTTGCGAAGCGCGAAAAAGACGGCGAGCCGGGCACTCAGGTATTCTCTTCTGTCCGGTAAAGCAAAATGGGATTCTGTATCAATCAAGTGGCGCTCCACATGCCGCCGCTGGGCGCAGGTGTAAGTGAAAACACATACAGCCACATTTAGGCAGCAGGTTCTGGTGATGTCCGTCGCCGCCGGCGCCAGTATCTCCATGATTTATCTCTGCCAGCCGCTACTCACCGAAATGGCGCGGAGCTTCCGAATCTCCACCCATGTCCTGCACTGGGTGCCGGCGCTGACCCAGTTGGGAGCTGCCCTCGGCACCCTGTTCATCTTGCCTCTGGGCGATCGCGTTGAGCGGCGCAGGCTCGCCGTCATCGTCTGCGGAATCCTCGCTTTCGCCGCGCTGTCGATGGCCTGTTCGCCAAGCTTTCCACTCCTGCTACTCAGCAGTTTGCTTATTGGATCCACCTGCTGCGTCACGCACCTGCTATTGCCCATCGCTACCATGCTCGCTCCCGCCAGGCAAAGCGCGACCGCCATCGGCACCGTCCAGGGTGGTCTGTTGTTGGGCGTATTGCTGGGCCGAACGCTAGGCGGAGTCCTCGGAGGCACCTTCGGCTGGCGTCCCGTCTATGCTGCCGGCTTCGTGATGATGCTTATCGTGGGTTGGCTGATTCATCGCACCCTGCCACAGTGTTTCTCCGATCTACGGGTCAATTACTGGACCCTCCTCGGCTCCGCTGTGAAATTATTCCGGTTTCGCGTTATGCGCGACTCCGCAATCATCGGGGCGATGCTCTTCGGCGCATTCAATGCGTTCTGGACGACGCTGGTGTTTTTCCTTGCTTCTCCGCCCTGGAGTTACGGGGCTCGCATGGCTGGTACCCTTGGTCTGCTGGCTGCCTGTAGCGCTGCCGCGGCGCCGCTTTTCGGCCGATGGATCGACCGCTCCTCCCCCCGTTTAGTTCTAGGCTGGACTCTCTTCATCCTGCTGATTTCTTTTGGCGTGATCGCCCTCTCCGGTCACCATTTTGCCGGGCTGATTGTCGGCATCATTCTTCTCGATGTCTCCGTACAGTCGGCGCAAGTCGCCAATGTATCCCGCGTCTATGCCTCCTTTCCCAATGCCCGCGGCCGCGCCGCGATGGCATACATGGTCTGCTTCTCTCTTGGAGGCTCACTTGGCTCCACCCTCGGAGGCTGGGCTTGGAACTATGCCGGGTGGGGCGGCGTTTGCATCGTGGGTGCCTCCATGAGCGCTATCGCTTTGCTCGTGCATCGTCTCACACCTCGAGCGGCGCAGGGTGCCGTGCCGGTCGCTGATGGAGACGTCTCGCTGGAAGGAATGCCATACCCGGCGGTCGAGTGACCTTGGTTCGAACCCCCTGCTCGCGGCGCAGGCCACGAACGCAGAGTCTCATTCTTCAGAGAGAATCACTTTTGTCCGCTCCGACCCTATCTCCCAATCTTCCCCACTGCGTCTACAACAATCCTCGGCGTCAGCACCTGCGGCAAAAGCTGTGGAGCGGTTTGGCCTGGTTTATAGAGCGCGTATACCGGAACTCCGCTTCGGCCCAGCGCGGTGAGAGCTTCGGTGATGGCGGGGTCCTGGCGGGTCCAATCAGCTTTGAATAAGGCCACGTTCCTGGCCTGAAATGCCTGCATGACATCGGGTTGGTCCAGGGCCACTCGCTCGTTGAACTGGCAGCTCAGGCACCACCTCGCGGTGAAGTCCACAAAGACCGGTTGCCCGGCCGCGAGCGAACGTTCGACTGCCTCAGCCGACCACGGCTGCCAGGCGGCACTGCGTGCGGCGAAACCTTTGGAAGAGAGCTCTGCCAGGGAGTTCGACGGCGCCGCGGCCAGCTCCTTTGGCGCCGCTACGTCCAAGGCAGCCGCCACAAGCACAATCAGCACAGCAATCACCGTTGCCCAACGCCGGGCCGGCCAGCGCCCCATGAACCACCCTGCAATGGCAAGCAACAGAAAACTGCTCAGCAGAACAGCCAGCAACGCTGCCCCGTAGGCTTGCGCCAGCACCCACGCGAGCCAGATCACCGTGCAGAAGATTGGAACCGAGACGACCTGTTTGAGCACTTCCATCCACGCGCCGGGCTTGGGCAGCAATCGCGTCCACGCAGGCTGCAGCGTGAGCGCGACGTAGGGCGCGGCTAAACCGATGGCGAGGGCCGTGAACACAGCGAAAGTGACCGCGGCGGGCTGCGCGAGTGCATAGCCCACAGCCGCTCCCATAAAGGGCGCAGTGCAGGGCGTAGCGACCACGACGGCCAGAACGCCTGTAAGGAAGCTGCCCGCATAGCCCTGTTTGGCCGCGAGTGAACCTCCTGCGCTGGTCAGTGTGAGGCCGATCTCAAACTGGCCTGCCAGCGAAAGACCCAGGAGAAACAGAAGCCCGGCCATCAGGGCCAGAAAAACCGGCGACTGAAACTGGAAGCCCCAGCCGAGCACCGCTCCGGCTGCACGCAGGCTGAGCAGCGCGCCCACCAGCGCCCAGAAAGAAACCAGAATTCCCGCGGCGTAGACAAAACCATGGGCGCGCAGCGTGCGGCGCTCTTCGCTGCCTGAGTTCACCAGCGCCAGCCCCTTCAAAAACAGCACGGGAAAGACGCACGGCATCAGATTCAGCAGCAACCCTCCGAGAAAAGCGAGCCCGGCAATGCGCACCAGCGCCGACGATGAGTATGCGGGCGCTACAGGCGAAGCCGCAATTGGTCCTGGAAGCGCAGTGAGCTCGTAATTCCTTCCGCCTGAAAGCTCCAGCACACCCCGTAACCGCGCAGGACTCGCGGTCAGGTTGGTGTCCTTCTTCAAGTCGAGGATCAGGCCGGTTGAAGTGGGCGTGAGCGTCTGCGGCGCGGGATTGTCGAGTATGTCCTCGTCTTCAGGGAAAAACGCAGCCTGCGTTTCACGCTGGCCAGTATCGATGGCGAGGCGAAAACCGGCCGACGTGGGCTGGAAGACGGCCTTGTCGGTGGACGGCAGCGGCTGGGGAAGCGCATTGATGAGACGGTCCCACAAAGCCTGATCGGGCCGGGAGACTGCTGCCGCCTTCGGCGCCGCGCGCAGCAGTTGCACGTTTTCCTCAAGATCCGCTTTGCCGGGAATGCAAACTTCGCGGCACACCAGCCAATCGACTTTTGCATGCAACACTGCCGGGCCGGGTTTCACATTCCCGGCAACCTGGAACGAGAACGGAAAAAGCACTTCGTTTTCGTAGCCAAAGTCCATCAATGGGCCGAGCGGCAGCCGCTTGGGCGCGGGAAACTGCATAGGCGCGGCGCTGATTCCCTTGGGCAGCGTCCAGTGAATGTGCGGAGGCTCGCCGGAGTCGCCTGGATTCTCCCAATAGATGTGCCAGCCCGGCTCCAGCTTGAAGTAAAGCCCGCCCTTGTTCAGTGGCTGGTCCTGAAAGAGATCGTCGTCCGGAACCAGCAACTCCACCCGCAAATGCGGTGCATCAAATGCAGCCGTCGTCACTTTGGCGGAGCTTGCAGGCACTCTAAGCTGGGCAGCCACAGGCAAGCCTGCCGCCAGTGAGGCAAACAGCGCGAAGACAATCAGGAAACGGCGCATGACAAGTGTAAAAAGAGCTTCAATCAATTGGACTCAGTGTAACGGACGAAAGTCGCAGCCCCCCGCACGCTCACCTGCTGACTGGCTGACTCGCAGGCTTGCTAACTCCGCCAACACCGCTAACTCCGCTAGCCCCGCTTTCTATCCAACTCCGGCCTTGCTGCATGCTCGCGGAACATGCAGTCGTTCTCGACGCACTTCACTCCCGCGGCGCGGGCGCGGGCTACGGCTTCGTCGTGAATCACATCGTCCTGCAGCCAGAGATAGGGAATGCGCAAGCGAATGACGTCGTCCACAATGGCGGGAACGTGTTCGGACGCGCGAAAGACATCGGCGACGTCGATGCCCCGCCCCGTCTCGGTCTGGGCGGCGGCCTGTGCGGCGTCCAGGCCGGCGTAACAGGGCGCGCCTGAAATCTCTTTGAGCGCGGGATTGACGGGGAAGACGCGATATCCTTGCCCGGCCAGGTAGCGGCCCACGTGGTTGCTTGCGCGTTCCTGCTTGTCGCTCATGCCCACCACGGCGATGTTTTTCGCGTTGCGTAATATCTCGTCAATCACAGCTGGATCGTTCTGCATCTGACCTCTCCTCCCTGATCTCTCTGATCTCTTTTTACACGTCCAATTCGTCGCTGGCGGCTGTCGAAACCGCCGTCCCGCGGCGCTTGGCAAGCAGATAGCCGCGCAGGAACGGCTCCAGGTAGCCGTCCAGCACCTTGTCCACGTCGCCCACCTCGACCTTCGTCCGGTGGTCCTTGGCCATGCGGTAGGGCTGCAGCACATAGCTGCGGATCTGCGAACCGAAGTTGATGTCGAGCTTGGAGTCTTCGAGCTTCTTGCTCTCGGCGCGCTTCTTTTCGAGCTCGTACTCGTAAAGGCGCGAGCGCATCATGCTCATAGCCTTGTCGCGGTTCTTGTGCTGCGAGCGCTCGTTCTGGCACTGCACCACAATCCCCGTAGGAAGATGCGTCATGCGCACGGCAGAGTCGGTGGTGTTCACATGCTGGCCGCCCTTGCCGCCAGACCGGTAGGTGTCGATGCGCAGGTCTTCAAGCTTCAGGTCCACATGAATCGAGTCGTCGATCTCCGGCGAAACGAAGACCGAAGCAAAGGAGGTGTGGCGCCGTTTAGCGGAGTCGAAGGGCGAAATGCGCACCAGCCGATGTACGCCGCTTTCGCCGGCCAGCATGCCGAAGGCGTACTCGCCAATGATCGTAAAGGTGGCCGATTTGATCCCCGCCTCTTCGCCGTCCTGGTAGTCGTTCATCTCCGTCTTGAAGCCCTGCTGTTCGGCCCAGCGCAGATACATGCGCAGCAGCATCTCAGCCCAGTCCTGGCTCTCAGTGCCGCCGGCGCCGGGATGCACAGTGACAATGGCGTTCAGCGCGTCGGCTTCACCGCTCAACATCGTCCGCGCTTCGAGCTCTTCGGCAAATGCGCCGAGCGCCTTGATTTCGCGCTCCAGATCGGCAAGCACCTCTTCGCCCTCGCGCGCCAGCTCGAAGTAGGCTTCCACGTCACCTGTGCGGCGGACGAGCTCGTCGTCGTCGCGGACGAGAGCTTCCAGCCGCTTGCGGTCGCGCATCAGCGGCTTGCTGGCCTCGGGATCGGACCACAGCGCCGGATCGGCAAGCTTGGTTTCAATTTCAGTGAGTTCCCTGCGCAGTCGGGCAGGGTCAAAGATACTCCCGCAGGTCGCGCACCTGATTGCGCACCGGAGCATAAGCGAATTCGAGATCGTTCAATGACATGCAAGTATGATAACAACCTTCCTGTTAAGCAGCCGATCTGTCGGTGAAAACCATATAATGACGCCGTAGTTTCTTACAA
>Ga0335085_10004700_pt1 | contig 22426 bp, 14 predicted proteins | sample Lox_Sample_45_FD_206712 | JGI IMG/M metagenome (GOLD analysis project Ga0335085, IMG submission 206712) | Soil microbial communities from Loxahatchee National Wildlife Refuge, Florida, United States - Lox_Sample_4.5 | ecosystem: Environmental > Terrestrial > Soil > Wetlands | place: USA...
GCGCAACGATCGTCCACGACAGATTCGACACCAACCTGATCGGCGCCTTCACGGTCGGCAAGGGCGACATCAACGGCGCGTTGGCAGGCGCGCCGCGCCGGCTGCGGCGGCGCTTTCAGCATCATCGCTATGCGGCGATGCCCATGGAGTGCCGCGGCGTGGTCAGCGCCTACGATGCGCGCACCGATACGATCACGATCTGGTCGGCGACCCAGGTGGTGCACTGGGTGCGGCGCGAGGCGGCGGCGGTGCTCAAACTTCCCGAAGCGCGCGTGCGCTGCCTTGCGCTCGACGTCGGCGGCGGCTTCGGCGTCAAGGGCCATGTCTATCCCGAGGAGCTTCTAATTCCATTCCTTGCGCGCAAGTTCGGGCGGCCGGTGCAATGGATCGAGGATCGCCGCGAGCATCTGATGTGCTCGTGTCATTCGCGCGACCAGATTCACGATGTCGAGGTCGGCTTCGACAATGACGGCCGCATTCTCGCCCTGCGCGACAGTTTCATTGTCGATTGCGGAGCCTGGAATCCGATCGGCGCGGCGGTGGTCTACAACACCGCCGTGCATTTGCCCGGACCGTACAAGATCGGCGCGCTCGAGATCGGCGCCAGGATCGCGGCCACCAACAAGGTGCCGAACGCCCCCTATCGCGGCGCAGGCCGTCCGGAAGCGTCATTCGCGATGGAGCGGACCATCGATCTCATCGCCGGCGAGCTCGGCCTCGAGCCTGCCGAGGTGCGGCTGCGCAACATGGTGCGCGTCGACGAGATGCCTTATCGCATGGGCCTGCCTTACCGCGACGGCGAGCCGGTCGTCTATGATGGCGGCGATTATCCATCGGCGATGCGCAAGGCGCTCGACGCGGTCGGTGGGCTTGCGGCCTTTCGCGAGCGCCAGCGCGCGGCGCGGCTAGAGCGGCGCTATCTCGGCCTCGGCATCGGCTGTTACGTCGAGGGCACGGGCGTCGGCCCGTTTGAAAGCGCCACGGTCCGGGTCGATCCGTCGGGCAAGATCTACGTACTGTCCGGCGCCTGTCCGCAGGGGCAGGGCATGGAGACGATCTTCGCCCAGGTCGTGGCGGACGCCTGGCGGGTCGATCCCGACGACGTGATGATCTCGCTCGCCGATACGGCGGGCATCGCCATCGCGTTCGGCACGGTGGCGAGCCGAACGACCGTCACGCTGTCGGCCGCCATCCATGGCGCAAGCGAGAAGCTGCGCGCCAAAGTGTTCTCGATCGCGGCCAATCTTCTGGAATGCTCGACCGGCGATCTCGAAATGCGCCGCGGCGGCGTCGGCATCGTCGGCGTGCCGGGCGCCGAGCTGTCACTCGCTAAGATCGCGGGCGCGGCGCGGCCCGGTTGGGACAACGGCCGCCCCGCCGGCGTCGATGCGGGCCTCGAGGAGACATTTTATTTCGAGCCGCCGACCGTTACTTGGTCCTATGCGGTCCATGCAGCCGTCGTCGAGGTCGATATCGAAACGGGGCGCGTGAGGATCGATAATTACGCGATCACCCACGACTGCGGCGTGGTGGTCAATCCGATGCTGGTTGAGGGCCAGATCGTCGGCGGCGCCGCGCAGGGCCTCGGCGGCGCGATGCTCGAGGCCATCAGCTACGACGCCGAAGGCCAGCCGCTGACCGCCACGCTCGCCGATTACATGCTGCCGACGGCGCCCGACGTGCCGCGCATGCATCTCACTCACCAGCATTCGCCGTCGCCGCTCAACCCGCTCGGCGTCAAAGGTGTCGGCGAGGGCGGCGCCATCGCGCCACCGCCGGCGATCGCCAACGCGGTGGCCGACGCGCTCAGCCCGTTCAAGCTCGAATTCAACCGCACGCCGATCACGCCGCAGCAGATCGCCGCGGCGCTACGATCGGCATCGCCGGTTGGATAGGTCTCTTAGTGGCGCATGATCTGTTCGGAAAACCGGCCTCCACTTTTCCGGATTATGCTTCAGCGCGATGCGCCGGTCCGCAGGGAAGGCCGGCGCGCAAGATCGCGGATCACCGCCCGCGCCGCATTATGCCCGGGCGCGCCGGTGACGCCGCCGCCAGGATGCGCTCCCGAGCCGCACAGATAAAGTCCAGGGAGCGGCATGCGATAATCGGCATAGCCCTTCATCGGCCGTGCGGAGAAAAGCTGATCGAGCGTCATGGCGCCGTGGAATATGTCGCCGTTCGGCAAGCCGAAAGTGCGCTCGAGGTCGAGCGGCGAAAAGATCTGCCGCCCGACGACGCTGGCATGGAAACCGGGGGCATATTTTTCTACCGTGTCGATCATCAGGTCTGCGACCTCTTCGCGATGCTCGTCCCACGAACTGCCGTCGCGGAGTTGCGGCGCAACGTATTGGCAGAACAGGCTTGCGACGTGAGCGCCTGCGGGCGCGAGGCTGTCATCGAGCGTCGACGGAATGACCAGCTCGACCACCGGTTCGCGGCTCCAGCCGTACTTTTGGCAATCGCGGTGCGCGCGCTCCATATAGGCGAGCGTCGGTCCGATGATGATGCCGGAGGTGTGGTGATCGCCGACGCCGTCCCACGGTAGCGCCGAGAAATCCGGTAGCTTGCTGAGTGCGACATTCATCCGGAACGTGCCCGAGCCGCATTGCCACTGCCGCATCTGTTCGCTGATGCCGGGCGCGACTGCGTCCCGCGGCACAAGCTTCTCAAACAGAAATTTCGGGTTGACGTTAGCGGCGACGGCACCGGCCCTGATCGCGGTGCCGTCTTCGAGCACGACGCCCGCAGCCTTGCCCCGCTCGACGATGACCTCGCTCACCGCCGCGCCGGTGTCGATGCGCACGCCGTGTTCGCCCGCCGCCGCCGCCATCGCCTGCGTGATCGCGCCCATGCCGCCCAAGGCGTGACCCCAGACGCCTTTCTTGCCGTTCACTTCGCCGAGCGCATGGTGCAGCAGGATATAGGCCGAACCGGCCGCATAGGGGCTCGCCAGGCTTCCCACGATGGAATCGAATCCAAGCAGCGCTTTGATCGGATCGGAATCGAACCAGGAATCGAGATAATCGCCGGCCGACGTCCTGAACAGATTGAGGAGCGTTCCGCGCGCGCGGCGATCGAGCCGCCAGATGCGTTGGCCCAGCGCGGCAAACCTGACAAGCCCGGCAACGGTCTCACCGATATTTTTCGAGAGATTGGGCGGCGCCTCGAGCATGAGCTCGCGCAGCAGATCGGCGACGCGGCCGATCTCGGCGCAATAGGCGCCATAGCGTTGCGCATCCCGCGCGCTGAATTTCGCGATTTCGCGCGCGGTGCGTCCTTCGCCGTGCAAAAGAAAGCGGCCGTCCGGCAACGGCAGGAAGTTCTGTGCGCGGCGCTCGACGATGCGCAGTCCGTGCTTCGCAAGCTCGAGGTCTCGAATGATCTTCGGCTGCAGCAGGCTCACCGTATAGGCCGCAACCGAGTTGCGATAACCGGGAAAGAATTCTTCCGTCACGGCGGCGCCGCCAACGACATGGCGCCGTTCCAGGACGCGCACCTTGAGCCCCGCCATGCCGAGATAGGCGGCGCATGTCAGGCCATTATGGCCGGCGCCGATGACGACAACGTCGGTATTTCCTTCACCCGATGGCAAGCGGCATCTCGGAGTCTGAATCTGACGCGGCAATCATGTTGTGATGGCGCGACAGGTGCGGCCGATTGATCAATCATAACGAAATTTGAGCGGATGGAAGCCGATCTCGCCCGGAACATGACGTTGGCGGCGCATCGGCCGCACGTTAACGCATCGTTTCCACGCCCCATTTGAGCTAAAGTCGAACGAATCATTTGCCAAATGCGCCTCAAAAGTGTCGTGGCGCGCAGTGATTTTGACCATTTGTCAAGGAGCGTTTGCGAGCGTGCTGGTAAGCATTCGATTCACTCCCGCGTAGGCCTCCATAAAACGACGCGGCCGGGGCGAATCGGGCAGGCTGAGGCAACCGGCGAAGCTCAATGAAGCGCCCAGAGATCGGGGTCGCGGACGCGGTGAATGCGACGGGCGCCGCGCCCGAGGTGCTCCATGAAAATCGCGGCCCGCCGGGATATGTCCCGGCCTGGGACCCGGGATTCGTCGCCGGGGCCGATGACGGCGGCGCGACATCCGCGGGTGTCTTTTCGGCGGCGCTTCTGCCGCTGAATGAATTTGCTTCGGGTGATTTTGCCGGATCAGTTTATTCCACGCTGGATGCTGCCGCGGTGTCTTTCAGTGAATCCAGCGAGAGTTCCTTTGCGAACGCTCCGACGCCCCTGCCGGTGAATGAATTTTTCTCCGCCGATTTCGGTGTTGAAAGCTCCGATGGGGATTCTCGTGGAGCCTCGAGTGTCCACGCCAGCGGCTCCGGTGCGTTCGTCGCGACGCCTATTGAGGATCAAATCCTCGGCAGACTGAGCGTTCACGCCCACCTCGGCGTTTCGGAAGGAAATGACGGCAGCGCTCCGGCTATCGACGTGGCGTTTGTACCGGCGGCGGCCGTGTTCGCGCCGCAAGTTCTACCAAACCAGGCCAGCCTCTCGGCTTTTGCGGGTGCCGCCGGCGAACTTGATGTCGGCGGTGTTGCGCCGGAGGTGGCGGCGGCCAGTAGACTGTCATCCGGTGTCCACGATGCGGCTGCCGCGGTCGACGGCGGCGCGGCGACAGCCGCGCCACTATCGGCTCCCGCGGTTTCCGAGCTTTCCGATTTGGCGAGCTTGCTCAATGCCGGGTCGGATGCTTTCGCGCCGGCGCTCACCAACGCCGGCGTTGGATCGGGCGGCGCGACGACGGCGCAGGTGCAGGCGGCGCTCGACGAGAGCGGATTGAGCGTCAACGGCAGCGGCATCAAAGTCGGCGTGCTCTCCGATAGCTTCAACGACCTTGGCGGTGCGGCTGCCGACGAAGCCGATGGCGCCTTGCCGTCGGCCGCCAACGTTCAGGTGCTCAAAGACCTTCCCTCCGGCGGCACCGACGAAGGCCGCGCGATGATGGAGATCATCCACGACATTGCGCCCGGCGCCAGTCTCGCCTTCTACACCGCCTTCGACAGCGAGCAGGATTTTGCCAACGGCATTCTCGCATTGGCGGCAAATGGCGCCAAAGTCATCGTCGACGACGTCAGCTATTTCGACGAGCCGTTCTTTCAGAACGGCGTCGTGGCGCAGGCGATCCAGACCGTCGAGGCGGAGGGCGTCACCTATGTCACCGCGGCCGGCAACGAGGCCAGCAATGCTTATCAGGCCGCATGGACGCCGACATCGGGAACGTTCGACGGCGTCCATCTGACGGACGCTGAGAATTTTGGCGGCAGTATCGTCCAGACCATCACGGTGGGTGCCAATTCCAATTATGACGTGCCGCTGCTGGTGGAGTGGAATCAGGCCTACGGCGCGGCCACCTCCGACCTCGAACTTCTGGTGTTCAGCAATGGACAATTCCTCGGCGGCATCACCAATGCGGGCGACGGCGAGCCGAACAATCCGTGGGTCGCGCTCGACCTCACCGGCGGCGCGACCTACCAGATCGCCATCGAAAATGTTGCCGGCGGCAATCCCGGATTGATCAAGGAAATCGTGGCCGGCGACGGCGTGCCCGTCACCATCAGCGGCGCAAATGTCGGCACCGTCTACGGCCACGCCATGACGCCCGGCGCCATCACCGCCGGCGCCGTCAGCGCCGCCGATACGCCGGCCTTTGGCTTCAGTCCGGCGAGCGAGACCTTTTCATCGTCGGGCGCCGGCACGGAATTGCTGTTCGCCAATAACGGCACCGCGCTGTCGTCGCCGGACGCTCTGAGCCCGGTCGCGGTCTCCGGCGTGGACGACGTTCACACCACCGTTCCGGGGGGGCTCAGCGATTTCTACGGCACCTCGGCGGCTTCGGCGAGCCTTGCGGGCGTTGCGGCGCTGATCCTGTCGGCCAATCCCAGCCTGACGCCGGCGCAGGTCGAGCAGATCATGGAGGAGACGGCGCTGCCGATGGGCAACGCATCGGTCGCCGGCGCCGGCTTGGTCCAGGTCGATGGCGCGGTCGCCGCCGCCGCGATGCCGGGAATTACCGTCGCCGCGACGAGGTCCGATGCGGTCCAGGGTGGCGCCGCGATCGCGCTTATGAGCACGGCGCCCACGATTGCCGACTCGGCCAAGTCCACTCTCGCCGACGCCACAATCAGTATCGCCAACGGAACTGGCGCCGCGGTCGCCGGCGACGAGCTCTATGTCGACGGGATTCAGAACGGTTCGGTTGGCAGCGGCGTAACCGCGAGCTGGAACGCCGGGACCGACACGCTCACGCTGACCGGCAGCGCTTCGATCATCGCTTATGAGACGCTGCTCGACCAGATCACGTTCGCGGACACCGGCATCGATGCTTCGTCGGGCAGCCATCCGCAGCGCACCATGACCTGGAGCGTGAGCGACGGTACGAGCACCTACAATACGACCTCGCAGGTCACGATCGATCGAGCGCCGGTCGCAAGCAATGACTCCGCTTCTGACGCCGTGGGGACGATTGCCTCGAAGACCGCGAGCACGGGCGTTCTGGCAAACGACACCGATGTCGATCGCGATAAACTGACCGTCATCGGCGTCAGCGATACGGCCCACGGCGCCGGCAACATCGGCGCATCGCTGGCGGGGGTCTACGGCCACCTGACGCTCAATGCTGACGGTTCGTACAGTTACATCGCCGACAACGCTGCTGCGTTTAACGGCGCGCCGCTCGGCAGCCACTTGTTGGACACCTTCACTTATACCGAGAGCGACGGGAACGGCGGCACTGCATCAGCTGCGCTCACAATCACGCTGGATCGGCCGCCCGTCGTAACTGCGTCCAATCTGGCGTTGAGCGTCGGTCACACCTCGGTTGCTGCATCTTCGCTGTTTACGGCGTCCGATCCGGACGGCAACGCGCTGACCATCTACTCTTTCATCGACACCGGCAGCAGCGGTCATTTCGTGCTCAACGGCGTGGCACAGCCGGACAGCACCGAAATCGATGTTACGGGTGCGCAATTGGCGCAGCTTTCCTACCAGGGAGGACCTGCCGGAACGGTCGACACGATACAGATCCGAGTCGGCGACGGCACGTTGTCGAGCGCCTGGGCGGGCATCACCGTCGCTGCGCCTGCGCACGTCATCCAAACCGACGGTCCCACCAGCCTGGCCGAATGGAGCAACAATTATTACCTCGATGCCACCGGTGGTTCGGGGCCTGAACTAAAGTTCTACGGCGCCGCAGTTGTTCAGGGCACGTTTGGCGCCGGTTGGGCGCCGATAGGGGCCGTGCAGACCGCGGCCGGCTACGAAGTCGCTTGGGAGGGTGCGGGCACCAACGAGTTCACCATCTGGAACGTCGACAGCAGCGGAAATTTCGTCAGCGTCGCCGGCCCGATAGCCGGCAACAGTATGGCGCTGGAATCTTACGAGAGCACGTTCGGACAGGATTTGAACGGCGACGGTTCGGTCGGCGTTCCCATGATCGTGATCCAAGTCGACGGAACGACGAGTCTGGCGGAAGTCGGCAACAGCTACGTCGTCTTCGACAACGATTCCGATCCGCCATTGATGGTTGGCGGCGTGCCCGTCGTAGCCGGGGAATTCGGCGCCGGCTGGGCGCCGATCGGTGCGGTGCAAACGGCGAGCGGGTACGAGGTTGCCTGGGAGGGTCCGGGCAATGAGTTCTCGATCTGGAACACGGATCCGAACGGTAATCGTGTCAGTGTCGTCGGCCCCATTTCGGGCAGCAGCCCGATTTTGGAGTCGTATGAACCGGTATTCCATCAGGACCTCAACGGTGACGGTGTTATCGGGGCACCGGCCGCGGTGATCGAGGCGAACGGATCGACCGATCTCACGCAGATCGGCAGCAACTATTTCCTTTACGACAACAGTACCGGTCCCGAGCTGAAATTCGGTGGCGCGCCGGTCGTGGCGGGCACGTTCGGCGCTGGCTGGGCGCCGATCGGCGCCGAGCAGACGGCGACGGGCTACGAGGTGGCTTGGCAAGGCGCCGGCACCAATTCGTTCACGATCTGGCAAACCGACAGCAACGGCAACTTTGTCAGCGTCGTTGGCCCGGTCTCGGGAAACTCGTCGATGCTGGAATCCTACGAGCCGAGCTTTCATCAAGATCTGAACGGCGACGGGACCATTGGTGCTCCGGGGACGGTGATCGAATCGGATGGTTCAACCGATCTCACGCAGATCGGGGGCAACTATTTCCTTTACAACAACGGCGCCGGTCCCGAACTGACATTTGCCGGCGCGCCGGTCGTGGCGGGCACCTTCGGCGCCGGCTGGGCGCCGATCGGCGCCGAGCAGACAGCGACGGGCTACGAGGTGGCTTGGCAGGGCGCGCGCACCAATTCGTTCACGATCTGGCAGACGGACAGCAACGGCAACTTTATCAGCGTCGTCGGTCCGGTCGCGGGAAACTCGTCGACGCTCGAAGCCTACGAGCCGAGCTTTCATCAAGACCTCAACGGCGACGGCACCATCGGTATTCCGGGTAACAGCGCCACACTTGTCGAAGACAATGCGGCGCCCAGTACCGGCAATTTTGATGTCGGGCCTGGCGCGGCACTCGAATTCGCAGGCGCGACATCGGGAACCGTAGCGTTTCAAGGCGCAACCGGATCGCTCGTGCTCGATCACGGCGAGGATTTCAGCGGGCAGATTTTCAACTTCGCCGGCACCGGCGATCTTTACGGTTCGGACCAGATCGATCTCAAGGACGTCCTGTCCGGGCCGGGCACCACGGCGGCCTTTACCGGCAGCGACAGCGGCGGCGTGCTGACGGTCACCGACGCTCAGCACGACACCGCGAATCTTTCGCTCGTCGGCGATTTCAGTCAGGCGACGTTCCTGTTTTCCGACGACGGCAATGGCGGGACGACGATCATCGAATCGGGTGCCTCGCAGAACCTCGCCGGCGGCACGTTGACATTCGACGACGCCGACTCCTCGGGCAATCCTGCCGTCAGCGTTACGGCGCAGAATGGCGGCGCCGATTACGTCGGGACTTTCACTGCCGATGCCGCGGCTGTGAACGACGGCCAGGACACGGTCGGCTGGCATTTCAATCTCGATCCGAGCGAGATCAGCCAGACGGTGACGCAGTCTTACAACGTGACGGTTGCCGACGGCGCGGCGAACGCCGTAACCCAATCGCTCGCGGTGACGGTAGGGGCGCCGGGCAGCGACACCTTCGTGTTCAAGCCGGGCTTTGGCGCCGACGTCGTCGCCAATGCTACGACGCAGGACGTCATCGAGCTTGACGGCTTCGCTTCGGTCACCGACGCCAATCAACTGCAGACGCTGTTGGGCGAGGCGCAGGCAGGCCAACCGCAGTCGGTGTTCCAGGCGGCCAATGGCGGCCACGACACCCTGATCAACCTCGGCAATAACGACAGCATCACGCTGACGAACGTCCAGCTTGCCGATCTGCACGCCGCCAATTTCATCGTGCACCCGCCCATCATCGGCTGATCGGATCTGCCCGACCGGCGCGGTTCCCCGCGCCGCAAAAATGCCGCTGCCCGCCGCGCCTGCCGCCGTATAGTATCAGCCCTCCGCCAACCGGAACCGGCGCGCAATGAGCCTTCGAACCATTCTTCTCGGCATTCTCGTGGTCGTCGTGTCGTTCGTTGGCGCAACCATCCTGATGAGCCTGCTGTCGCCGACTTCGCTTGATAAGGGCCGGCCGGCGCTGGTGGCGGTGCCGCCGCTTGCGCCATTGACGCGCACCTCGACGGTGCTGGCGCCCGCCGCCATCTCGATGGCGGCAATCCGCGAAGCGCTCGAGGCGCAGGCGCCGCGCGATCTCTCCGGCAAGCGGCAAAATCCGATCTCGCAAATCTTGTCGAACGCCGACATCAACTGGACCATCGCCCGCGGTCCGCTGAGCGTGACCGGTCGCCCCGACGCGCTCGTCGTCACTACGCCGCTCTCCGGGACATTGCACGCGACTGGCCAGATCGCCAGCGGTGGGAATTCGGTCGGCGGCGCCGTCGGCAGCCTGCTCGGCAATCTCGGCGGCAATGTCGGCCAGTCGGTGCAAAATCTCGTCGGCAAGGCGTTCGATCAGCATGCCGAAATCCGCGGCACCGTAACGACGACGGCGCGGCCTACCATCGCGCCGAACTGGCGGCTCGCGCCTAATCTTGCGGCGCAGATCAACGTCGTCGATGTTGCTTTGCCGATCGCCGGCATCAAGCTCAGTGTCGCCAACGAGGTGAAGCCGTTCCTCGACAATGCCGTCCATGAGCAGACCAACGCGCTTGAAGGGCGCCTGCGCAACGATCCTTTCATTGAGACCGCGGCCCGCAGCGAATGGACGAAACTGTGCCGCGCCATTCCGCTCGGCGCGGCCGGTCAGGGCATGCCGAACCTGTGGCTCGAAGTGCGTCCGACCCGCGCCATCGCGGCGCAGCCCAAGATCGACGCCAGTGCGGTGACGCTCCTTGTCGGCGTGCAGGCCGAAACCCGCATCGTGCCGAACGAGACCAAGCCGGATTGCCCGTTCCCGCAGCAGCTCGATCTGGTCCAGCAAGCGAATGAAGGCACGGTCAGCATCGAGCTGCCGATCGATATTCCGTTCCCGGAAGTCACGCGGCTCCTCGAAGCGCAGGTCGCCGGCAAGACCTATCCGGAGGACGGCAGCGGCGCTTTCGCAACGACCATCAGGCATGCTGCGATTGCGGCGTCGGGCGATCGGCTGTTGATCTCGCTTCTGGTCAACGTCAAGAAACGCGGCTTCTTCAGCATCGGCGCCGATGCCACGGTGCACGTCTATGGCCGGCCCGTGCTCGATCAGGAGCATCAGATCCTGCGCTTCACCGACGTGGCGCTCGACGTGCAGTCCCAGGCGGCGTTTGGGCTTCTCGGCGAGGCCGCCAAGGCGGCTCTGCCTTTCTTGCAAAAAACGCTTGCCGACAAAGCCGTGATCGACCTGAAACCGTTCGCCGAAGATGCCAAGAAGCGCATCGCGGCCGCGGTCGGCGGTTTCGCGGCGCAGGCGAACGGCGTCACGGCGAATGTCGCCGTCAACGATCTTCGGCTGTCAGGCATCGCTTACGACAGCAAGACGCTACGCATCATCGCCGACGCCAGCGGCGCGGTGAACGTGGCGATATCGTCGCTGGCGATGCAGTAGCCGAAACCGGGCCGCGGACAGGCGAACTCAATTGGCGTGTTCGCCGGCTCTGACGATCGGCCCCCAGCGTTCGATTTCCGATTTGAGAAACGCGGCGGCGCCGGCCGGGCCGGAAAGCTTGGCCGGCGCGATCTCCTGGCCTACGGCCACGGTCCGGCTCTGGAAATCCGGATCGTTGAGCGTGGCGGTGAGCGCTGCGCTGATGCGGTCGACAATGGGTCCGGGCGTGTCCTTCGGGGCGTAAAGGCCGCTCCACACCTGCATGGCGACGTTCGGCAGTCCCTGCTCGGCGAGCGTTGGCAATTCTGGCATGATGTGGGCTCGCGTGCTGCCGACAATACCGTACGCCTTCACGGCGCCGGCTTTGGCCTGCACCGAGGCCGTGATTGCAGCGTCACAGACGAAGTCGACGCGGCCGGCGGCGACGTCGGTCATGGCGGGCCCGGTGCCCTTGTAGGGAATGAGGTTGAAGCGCGTCTTCAGCGCGTTCATCAGCAGCGAGGCGCAAAGATACGAGGGACCGCCCGGCCCGGTCGTGGCGGCGTTGACCTTGTCGCCGTTGCTTTTGAGATAGGCGACGAAATCCCGGAACGGCACATTGGCGAAACTCGGCCGCGCCACCAGCATGGTGGGCGACAGCACGACGATGCCGAGGCTGACGAAATCCTTCACCGGGTCGTAGGCGAGGTCGGCGTAGAGCGCCGGGCTGATCGCCATCGAGATGTTGGTGAACATGAGCGTGTAGCCGTCGGGCGCCGACTGCGCGACCCGCGCGGCGCCGATATTGCCGCCGGCGCCGCCGACATTCTCGACGATAACGGGCTGCCCGAGCCGATTTGCCAAAGCGTCCGCCAGCGTGCGGCCGGTGACGTCCGAAGGCCCGCCGGCGGCAAACGGCACGATCATCTTGATGGCGTGCGACGGATAGGTCTCGGCATCGGCGTTGCGATCGGGCGCCGCAAAGCCGGTCAGCATCAATGTCAGGGAGGCGATGAATCGAGCGAGGCGCAAGCGCATGGCGGCGTTGGTCCGGTGACTCAACGCGCGGGCGCCAAGTGTTTGCCGATATGCTCGCCGGCGAGCAAGCCGAGCACGAAGGCTTTCGACAGGCCGCCCACATAGCCGGCGCGCGGGCCGCCTTCGAGTCCCGCAACCGGCGTGCCGACGGCGTAGAGGCCCGAGAACACGCTGCCGTCCCGACGCAATGCCTGGGCATGCTCGTTTATGACGATGCCGCCCATGGTGCCGGTGACGCCGGTGCAGAGCGGCACAGCATGGAACGGCGGTACGTTCATCGGCATCGGCATCGGCTTGTGCTTGCGCGCGCTGCGCGGTACGGCGAGGCGCGCGAAGTCGCCGCTCTCGACCGCCTGATTGTGGTCGCGGATTGATTGCGCGAGCGCTGCGGCCGGCAGTCCGGCGCGCGCGGCAAGCGTTTCGATGTCGGGCGCGCTGATGAGCTCGCCGCCGGCGGCGGCCATCGTGTCAAAAGCCGGCACGGTCGTGGTGATCGACGGCTCCGCCTGCCACATGGCGTCATCGAATATTACGGCCGCGCTCAACGGATCGGGCAATCGTGCAACGGCGTTGGCCATGCAGACGCCGCCGAGCCCTTCGTCGGTAAATCTTCGTCCATCGCCATTCACCAGCATGCTGACTTCGGCGAGTGCATCGAGATGCGGGTAGGGCCAAAGCTGCGCATTGGTCATGGCGTTGCGGTGATGGATGTGGCCGTAGAACTCGCCGAGCCCGCCGACGGCCGCGCCGGCCTTCTCGGCCATGCGGATGCCGTCGCCCTGGGCGCCCGGGCCAACGCGGCAGAGAACGCGATCGGCGCGCGGGGTGATGTATTGCGCAATCATGTCGCGGTTGGCAGCGAAGCCGCCGTCGGCGATGACCACGGCCTTGGCGGAGATGCGCAGCGGCTTGCCGTCGCGCACGACCTCGACGCCTGTGCAAGCGCCGTTCTCGACCGCAAGCGTCTCGGCCTTGGTGCCGCGCATCAGCACGCCGCCGCTTTGGGTCAGGTTTTGCTCCAGGCGGTGCATGAAGAGATCGGGGCCGCGGTCCTCCCAGTCGAGGCCGGCAGTTTTCCGCCGCGGCGGTGCAAGCACCCGCTGCCCGGGCTGGTCGTGCTGCAGCGCGCGTTGCTCGAAGGCGGCGCCCTGCTGCGCAAGCCAATCGATGGCGCGCCTGCCGTTTTCGGCCATGGCGCGCGCCAACGCTGGCTTGGCGTTAGCGCCGCTGCCCTCCACGATGGCGCGGTAAAGCACGTCGGGCTCGGCCAGGATCGGCCGTCCCATGATGTTGCTCACTCCGGTCGAGAACCGCGAGCTGCACGGATAGCGCTCCTCGCTGCGCGCCTCGAGAACCGCGACGATCAGGCCCGCCTCCGCGGCGCGGCACGCCGGGATCAGCCCGGAAAATCCGCCGCCAATGGCGACCACGTCGAATTGCATTGCTTCCTCCGTTGGCCGGAAGTTTCCTCGCCGCAACAGGACTACCGCGTTTCATCCTTTACGGGAACCGGAAGCAAGCAGCCCGCATGAGCGAAGCGACAACGGGGCGCGCGGAGAAATCCGTCGCGGATTTCCTTTCGCTCGTCGGGGTTATGATGACTTGTAATACCAACGGCAATAAACTCTGACCCGTCATGCCCGCGCTTGTCGCGGGCATCCACGTCTTAAAAGCCTCGCCGAACGAAAGACGAGGATGGCCGGAACAAGTCCGGCCATGACGGCATGGAGGAGTCGCGATCAAATGCCGCTGGTATAATATCTTTAAATCACAGACATTGCCGATAAGAGTCGATGGGCATGAATATTGAGATCGATGACGCCCTCATGGCGGAAGCCATGAAGGCTTCCGGGCATGCGACCAAGAAACAAACGGTAGAGCAGGCGTTGCGCTTGATGATCAGGTTGCAGCGGCAGCGCGAGATCGACGCCGCTTTCGGCAAATATCGCTGGCGGGGCAATCTGGCGCGTCGCCGCAAAGGGCGAGTCGCGGAATAGTCGTAGCGATCACGGCGTTTCGTTGCTCTAAGCTTGTGGCGATTCTGAGTCAGCAGCCCGTAGCAGGCTACTTGCTAATAACCGCGCCGGCGTCTTTTCTTGGCGGCCTTCTTTGCCGCCGCGCGGGCCGCATCTTCCTGCGCGGCCGACAGCGGCTGCGGCGCGGCCGCGGCGTCCGCACTTTGCGACGGCGCTTTTGCTCCAGCTTTCGCGCGATCGAGAACGAATTTCGCGTAGTCGTCCATGTCGCCCTTGAAGGCCTTGATGTGGCCGTCGGCGACGAGCCACAGCCGATCGGTCACCAGCTCGATCAGCGAGCGATCGTGGGTGATCAGGATGACGGCGCCCTCGTAGTCGTTGAGCGCATCGAGCAGCGCGCGGCGGCTGTCGATGTCGAGGTGGTTGGTCGGCTCGTCGAGGATGAGGAGGTGCGGCGCCGCCATGGCGATGAGGTTGAGGAGCAGCCGGGCGCGCTCGCCGCCGGAGAGATTGGCGACGGTGGTCTCCTGCTTGTCGAACGAGAGACCGAATTGCGCCAGCCGCGACCGGCGCGAGGATTCGCTGTCGTCCGGCCGCTCGCGCCGCATGATGTCGAGCGGCGTGTCTTCCGGATCGAGCGCCTCGATCTGATGCTGATGAAACCAGCCGACCTTGATACGGCCGTCGCGCTTCATCTCTCCGGCCTGGAGCGGCAGCGCCCCCGCCACCATCTTGGCGAATGTCGACTTGCCGGCGCCGTTGACGCCGAGGAGCCCGATGCGGTCGTCGACATCGAGCCGCAGGTTGAGATTGCGCAGCACCGGAGCCGCGGTATAGCCGACCGCCGCTGCTTCGAGCTGGAGCAAAGGCGGCGCCAGCGGACGCGCCGGCGACGGCAGCGTGAACGGTGCCACGCGCTGCTCGACGATCTCGGCGATCGGCTCGAGCTTCGCCAGCCGCTTGATGCGCGACTGCGCCTGCGCGGCCTTGCTGGCTTTCGCCCGGAACCGGTCGATGAATTTTTGCAGATGCGCGCGCTCGGCTTCCTGCTTGGCGCGGGTCGCGGCCTGCAGCCGGGTCCTTTCCGAGCGCCGCCGCTCGAAATCGTCGTAGCCGCCGCTGTAAAGATCGAGCTTGCCTTCGTTCAGGTGCAGGATCGCATCGACCGAATTGTTGAGAAGCTCGCGGTCGTGGCTGACGATGAGCGCGGTCTGCGGATATTTCTTGAGTCGCGCTTCGAGCCACAGCGCGCCTTCGAGATCGAGATAGTTGGTCGGCTCGTCGAGCAGCAGGAGATCAGGCTCGGCGAATAGCGCCGCCGCCAAAGCCACGCGCATGCGCCAGCCGCCGGAAAATTCCGCCATCGGCCGGCTGAGATCGGCGTTGGAAAATCCGAGCCCGCTGAGAATCTCCGCCGCGCGCGCTGGAGCGCGATCGGCGTCGATCGCGTTCAAGCGATTGTAGATCTCGGCGAGATGTTCGGGCTCGGCGGTTTCGAGCTGCGCCGTCAACGCCTCGCGCTGGGTATCGGCGGCGAGGATCGTGTCGAGGAGAGTGACCGGCGTGGCGGGATGCTCCTGATCGACCGATCCGATGCGTGCGGCCTTCGGCAGCAGGATATCGCCTTCCTGCGGTGCGAGTTCGCCGATGATGAGCTTGAACAGCGTCGATTTGCCGACGCCGTTGCGTCCGACCAGGCCGGCCTTGGTGCCGGCCGGGATCATGACGCTCGCGTGATTGAAAAACCGCCGCCCCCAGGCGTCAAAAACAAGATTGTCGATCTGAAGCATATCGAGGTGCCAAAAGAGGTGGGGGGACCGTTCGCGGCGGCGAAAGGAGCCGTTTCTTAATGCGTGTCGTCGCCAATAGCCAGAGAAGTTAGACTGCAGGGGCGGTCGCGCGGCGAAATCACCGAGTTTTGACTGCGCTGCGAACGGCCGGCGCGATCTTAGTCGCGAACAGTTCGATCACCTGCGCCACCGTGGCATAGGGTAGGCCGCCGATGTCGATCTGCACCAGAAAGCGCTGGTGTCCGAACAGCTCGCGCTCATACAGCACCTTGTCGATGATCTGCTGCGGACTGCCGACGAACAACGCGCCCTGCGGGCCCGCCAGCGCGTCATAATCGGCGCGCGTGATCTCGCGGGCGTTGTATTGCGACGGCGTGTGGCTGCGAAAATAGCCGGCATAGTGCGGATAAAAGGTGTCGAGCGCGTCCTGCGAATTGTCCTGGACGTGAAGATGGCTGGCGATGCTGATCTTGAGTTCAGCCGGATCGTGCCCGGCATCTGCGCCACTTTGACGATAGAGATTGGCGAGCGGCGCAAGCTGCGCCGGCGGAAGGCTGATATTGGCGAGCGCCAGCGGCAAACCGAGCGCGCCGGCCCGCGCGACGCTCGCCTTGGTGCCGCCGGTGCCGACCCAGATCGGGATTTGGCTTTGTGCCGGTCGCGGCGGAATGGGCGCGTCGTCGAGCGGCCTGCGAAAGCGGCCCTGCCACGTCACGCGCGCGGCGGCATTGAGCTTCATGAGCAGATCGAGCTTCTCAGCGAACAGATCGTCGTAGTCGGCGAGGTCGAAGCCGAACAGCGGGAACGATTCCGTAAAGATGCCGCGGCCGGCGATGATCTCGGCGCGGCCGCCGGAAATGAGATCGACGGTGGCGAAGTCTTCGAACACCTTCACCGGATCGGCGGTGCTCAGGATGGTGACCGCGCTGGCGAGACGAATGCGCTTCGTCGTCGCCGCAATCGCGGCCAGCACCACGGCCGTGGCGGATACCGCCATGTCGAGGCGATGATGTTCGCCGGCGGCGAAGACATCGAGTCCGGCCTCGTCGGCAAGCTTCGCAGCGGCAAGAATCTCCGCCATGCGCCGCTCGGCGCCGGTCGCTTTGCCGGTCTGCGCGTCCGGCGTCAGGTCGCCGAACGTATAAAGCCCAAGCTCGAATGCGTCAGGCATCGGCGTCCTCCGGCACGAACAGTTCGTGCGGCTGCTCGAGGCCGCGCAGCTCGTGCGATCCGAGCGAGCACAGCCGTCCACGGTGCAGGCGGGCGAAGTCGTCGCTCACGATGAGCGGCAGGTTGAGTGACTTCGCCACCGCTTCTATGCGGCTGACCAGATTGACGCCCGGTCCGATCACGGTGAAGTCGAGCCGGTCGGCGGCGCCGATATTGCCGTAGATCACGGTGCCGTAGTGGAGCGCGATCACCATCTTGAGCCGCTCTGCGCCGGCCTTCGCCTCGAGCGCATGGACCGCGGCCAATGCTTGCCGCGCCGCCGCCATGGCGTCCGCGGCGGCGCGCGGCGCATCGTCCGGCGTTGCGATCGGAAAAATCGCCAGCAGCCCGTCGCCGATGAATTTCAGGATTTCGCCGCCGTGATTCGCGATCGCGTAGGCCTGGGCATCGAATACCGTATTGAGAATGGCAATCACGTCTTCGCCGGGCAGGTGGTCGGAGAGCTTCGTGAAGCTGCGCAAATCCGAAGACCACAGCACCGCGGCAATGGCCTCGCCGGTGCCGCGGCGGATATGGCCGTCGAGCACACGCGGGCCGGTCTGGCGGCCGAGATAGGCGATCAGGACGTTCTCCGCGATATGCTTCTGGCTGTGCATGTCCGCCAGAACGGACAATCGCTCGCTGATCCGCGTCAAATCCGCAATCTCGCGATCGGAAAATCCTCCAGGCCTGTCGCTCACGTAGGTCATCATGTAGGACGACGGGCCGTAGACGCCGCCGACCGGAAGCGCCAAATAATCTGTTGCACCGCGCTCCTTGAGTTCCTGGAGCACCGTGAAGTCGAACTGCACATCGGGGCCGTCGAGGCGTCGTCGCAAGGTTTCGCCGCCCTCACGCACCCGCCGCACCGGATTGATGTCATAGGGAATGAGGTCTGCGATCTCGTGCTTGATCATCACGCGCACCGTGCGCCCGGTGTCGCGCCACCATACGAAGGCGGCGCCGAGAAATTGCGGATGCAGCGTGCCGGCGTGAAGGCTCACGCGCAGCACCGGAATGCCGGCGGCATAAAGCCGCCACGCATATTCGTCGATCGCGGCCGCCGCCGACGGGATCCGGCGCGCATCGCCGATCGTCCATTCGGCGATCGCTTCGATGCTGTCGCCGCTCGGGCGCTCGGCGGGCGGCCGTTCGACGGTCTCCGCAGTGATGATCGTGCGGCCTTCGACGATCGGGGAGGCTACCGTCGCTTCGTCGTCCATGGCCGGCTCCGTTCTCAGGCGCGCTTGCGCTCCTGCGGCACCAGCGCGAGCGTCAGCCGCTCGGTGCCGCGCAGCACGTCGAGCGCGACCTCGCGGCCGATGGTGTCGCCGGTGAGCGCGCGCACCAGGTCGTCGGCGCCGGCGATCGTCTTGTCGTCGAGGCCGAGCAGGATGTCGCCGGGCTTGATGCCGGCGCGGGCCGCGGACGAATCCGGCTCGACACTCGCAACCATCACGGCGCTTTCCTGGCTCAAGCCGGCGGCGTGGCGCAGCCGGCGCGGGATCGCCGCATGTTGCGCGGCGATGCCGACGAAAGCGCGGCGCACGCGGCCGTGCCGCACCAGTTCGCCGAGCACGAAGCTCGCCGTATTGACGGCGACCGCGAAGCAGATGCCTTGCGCGCCCATGATGACGGCGGTGTTCACGCCGACCACTTCGCCGCGCGACGACACCAGCGGGCCGCCGCTATTGCCGGGATTGAGCGCCGCGTCGGTCTGGATCACGTCGTCGATGAGGCGGCCGTTGCGCGAGCGCAGCGAGCGGCCGAGCGCCGAGACGACGCCGGTCGTCACCGTCGATTCAAAGCCGAGCGGATTGCCGATGGCGATCACGAGTTGACCGCGCTTGAGGCGCTTGGAATCGCCGAGCGGCGCAGCCGACAGCGTCACCGGCTGCACGATCCGGATCAAAGCAAGATCGGTGTCGGGATCGTCGCCGACCAGGCGGGCGCTCAGGTGCTGGCCGTCCGCGGTCGTCACGTCAATGCGCGTTGCCGCGCCAGCGGTGCCGCCGGCGCCGGCGACATGGCTGTTGGTGAGGATGAGGCCGTCCGGCGCCACGACGACGCCTGAGCCGGTGCCGCCGCGGGATCGTTCGGCGGCGTGAACGGTGAGGCCGACGACGGCCGGGCCGACGCGGTCGACAACGTCGATGACGGCGCGCGAATAGGCATCAAGCAGCGCCTGATCCTGAGGCGGGACGATGGGTTGGTCGGATGCGGCAGGGCCGCCGCCGCTCGGGGCGGCATCGCTCAAAGGGATGATCTTCATGGGCTATCGGAGGTTCGGGCCGGCAAGAATGCGGGCCGAGCCCCAATATGGGAATCCGAGTGCGGCGAAGGAAGGGTGGCGCCCGCTATTCCCGCCGCCGCGGAATAACGTCATAATCCCGGTGTTCTTGGCGGCATGGTTCGGTGTCGGCTTCATGCGCCGCAGCCCCAACCCTCGTTCCCGCCCACGCCTTCTCGCCAGATTTCCGCCAACCAGAAACGGGAGACCAACCAGATGATCCGTACCGTGTTTGCCGCCGCCGCTGCCACGGCTATTGCGCTTGGTATTTGTGCCGCCGTCGCCCAGGAAGATCCGATCAAAGCGCGCAAGGCCCTGATGAAGGCCAACGGCGATCAGGCCAAGATTGGCGCCGCCATGGCCAAGGGCGAGCAGCCGTTCGATCTCGCCGCCGCGCACAAGATCTTCGCCACCTTCCAGGACGCGTCGGCGAAGGCGCCGGCGCTTTTCCCGCCGGGCTCGCAGACGGGCGAAGACACCGCCGCCAAGCCGGAGATCTGGGCCAACATGGACGACTTTAAAACCAGGCTTGCCAAGCTCGGCACCGACGCCAAGGCGGCCGATGCCTCGGTGAAGGACCTCGACAGCTTCAAGGCGGCATTCGGCAATATCGGCAAGAATGACTGCGGGAGCTGCCACGAGCAGTATCGCGTCAAGAAAAGCTGAGCCGGTCAGCACAGCTTTTCAAGGCGGCCGTCCGCGAGGACGTGCCGCCTTTCCTTTTTTGGCATTGGTGCCTGGGGAATGATTTTCTTGCGCCGACGATCATGCTTTAGATCACGGGAATCCTCGGCGGAGTCGATGGCATGACCACGGAGAGGGGCAGCGGGGCGCGGCTGACGCTGCGCGGCCTTGTCATCGCTGTTGCGGCTGCTGCCGTTCTCGGCGTTGCGGCGTTGTGGATGCTGACGCTGCCGGCGAGCCTGCCGGCTTCCGCGCTCTCGGCGTACACGCCGAATATCGACAATGGCCGCACCATGTTCAACATCGGCGGCTGCGCATCGTGTCACGCTGTACCGAACAAGGACCCGGACAAGGTTGATCGCACGCGGCTCGGCGGCGGTCTCGCGCTGGTGTCGCCGTTCGGCACATTCTACGCGCCGAACATTTCGCCCGACGTCACCGACGGTATCGGCGGCTGGAACGAGGCCGATTTCGTGACCGCGCTGTGGGACGGCACGGCGCCGGGAGGTTCTCACCTCTATCCGGCCTTTCCCTACGATTCCTATCGGCACATGCAGCTTAATGACGTGCGCGATCTGTTCGCATATCTGAAAATCTTGCCGCCGGTCGAAGGGAAAGCGCGCACTCACGATCTGCCGTTCCCCTTCAACATCCGCCGCTTCGTCGGCGTCTGGAAATTTTTCTTCCTCACCGGCGGTCCTTTCACGCCCGATCCGGCGAAGTCGGCGCTATGGAATCGCGGCGCCTATCTGGTCAATGCGCCCGGCCACTGCGCGGATTGCCACAGCCCGCGCAATATCCTTGGCGGCATCATCGCCGGCGAGCGTTTCGCCGGCGGCCCCGCGCCGGACGGCAAGGGCTGGGTGCCGAACATCACACCGGCCGGCCTCGGCAACTGGGGTGACGACCATATCGCCTGGAAGGAAAAGGACATCGCGAGCTTTCTCGACGACGGCATGAACCCGGCGGGAGACTATGCGGGCGGCGGCATGGCCGAGGTCATTCGCAACACGTCGCTCTTGGGCGCTGGCGACCGCGCTGCGATCGCCACCTACATCGCATCGTTGCCGCCGATCCAGGGCCCGACGCCGCCGCCGAAGAAAAATTAGCGGCGCATGAACACCGGCAAAGGCATTACGCTCAAGCTGATCTCGGCGGTGTTGTTCGCCGTCATGTCGGCGCTGATTCGCTATCTCGGCGCCAGCTATCCGATCGGCGAAGTGGTGTTCTACCGGTCGGCCTTTGCCATCATACCGGTGCTAGCCGTCTATGCGTGGCGCGGTGAGCTTGCGGCGACCGTGCGCACCGAGCGGCCGTTCGGACAGGCGAGCCGCGGCGCGCTCAGCATCGTCGGCATGTTCTGCAATTTCGGCGCCTTGGCGCGCCTGCCGCTGATCGAGGCCAACGCCATCTCCTTCACGTCGCCGCTCATCAGCGTCGCGCTCGCCTCGCTGATCCTCAAGGAGCGCGTGCGCATCTACCGCTGGTCGGCGGTCACCATCGGTTTCCTCGGCGTGCTGGTGGTGCTGGCGCCGCATTTTTCCGGCGAGGAGTTGACCATCGCCATGGCCAGCGCCACCAGCGTCGCCGGCGTTATCTATGCGATTGCGGGCTCCGTCACCAATGCGGGCACCATGATCCAGACCCGGCATCTGACCAAGAGTGAGACGACGTCCTCGATCGTGTTCTATTTCTCCCTGATCTGCGCGCTCGCGGGCCTCGCGACCTTGCCGTTCGGCTGGATCAGGCCGACCTCGGTCGAGTTCGCGGCGCTTGCCGCGGTCGGCTTCCTGGGCGGCACCGGGCACATCTTCCTCACCGAAAGTTACCGCTATGCTTCGGCCTCGGTGGTGGCGCCGTTCGACTACACGTCGATGATCTGGGCGCTGGTGCTCGGCTATGTGATGTTCGGCGAGACGCCGACGGTGATGATCGTCGCCGGCTCGTTGATCATCGCGGGCGCCGGACTGTTCGTGATCTGGCGTGAGCACCAGCTCGCGATCGAGCGGAGGCGGGAGGCGATCCCCACTACGACGCTCCGAACGCCTTGAAGGTGATGATCGTGCGCGTGTCGGCGACGCCGGGGATGGTCTGGACCTTCTCGGCGATGAAGTGGCCGATATCCGTGCCCGGATCGACGTAGAATTTCACCAGCAGATCGAAATCGCCGGCGGTCGAATAGATTTCCGAGGCGATCTCGGCGTCGGCAAGCTTGTTGGCGACCTGGTAGGATTTGCCGAGCTGGCATTTGATCTGCACGAAGAAAGGGACCATGCGCGCCTCCGGGCTAAGAGCTTATACCATCCGCCCCCGCAGAGCGAAGCGGAGCAGGGGC
>Ga0335085_10004701_pt1 | contig 22422 bp, 14 predicted proteins | sample Lox_Sample_45_FD_206712 | JGI IMG/M metagenome (GOLD analysis project Ga0335085, IMG submission 206712) | Soil microbial communities from Loxahatchee National Wildlife Refuge, Florida, United States - Lox_Sample_4.5 | ecosystem: Environmental > Terrestrial > Soil > Wetlands | place: USA...
CCTCGATGCGTTTGCTGGTGAGCAACGATTCCGGCGGTTGAAGGCTGAACGGTTTGAGTTTGCCGTGCACTTCCACTTGCGGCGGTTTGCCGGCCACAAACAGCAAATCGGAAATGCCCTCCGCGCTTTGAATCATCGCTGCAAACAACCGGTCAAGTTCATCTGTCGGGATCGTTTCCATCGTTCAGATCGAAATATAGTCATCCATCTAATGTTTCCTCCCCGCCTTGGGTGGCGGATTGGTTTCTTCGGCAGGGGGGTGGGCTTCCAATTGTTTTTGCATTTCTCGTGCCCGCTGGTAAAGAAACCGGGTCAGCAGCAGATTTTTGATTCGCAGCATGACTTCCGTGTAATCCACCGGTTTACCCAGGAAATCGTTTGCCCCCGTCGTCATGGCACGGCTGCGTGCTTCGGCCGTGGCCTGGCCTGTAAGCACCAGCACCGGCAAGAAATCCTCGGTCGGCGCCGTATCCCGGAGTTGTTTCAAAACGGCGAACCCGTCCGGTTCAGGCATGTTTAAGTCCAGCAATACAATGTCTGGTTCAAACTGCTTGAAGATTTCCATTGCCTTGCTCGAGTTGGTCACGCTCCGGATGTTCGGGAACTTGGCCATGTGAAAGGCCCATTCGAGCACGCGAATATCCGCCTCCTCATCATCGATGATAAGAACTTTCGCCTCGCGTAGCTGCTGTTCACCTGGGAATAAATTTTTGTTCATGGCACGTTAGGGTATTGAAATAAAATTGGGAGTCAGTCCGGGATCTTAGATGCCTGATGGATCGCCTTGGCCACTGCGTTCAGAAGATTTTCGACGGTGAAAGGTTTTCCCAAGGTTATCAGGTGGGTAGTGTCAATGCGTTGAAAGTGACTGGTGTCGTTCTTGCCGCCGCTGGCGAGAATGACCGGAAGGTCCGGTTTCAACTGCTGGATGGCGCGGATGGTCACGATGCCATCCAGAACTGGCATGTCCGTATCGGACACCAGGACTGTGATCTCGCGCCGATGCTCTTCAAAACAGGTCATCCCCTGCAACCCGTTCATCGCAGTAACGACCCGGTATCCGTAATTCTCCAAGGCGGTTTTGGCCAGTTGACGGACCCCGTCCTCATCGTCCATGACCAAAATCATTTCGCCATTCCCTTTGGGTAAAACCCTCTCCAGTGTTTTTGCCTCATTCACTTCGACGGGTTCTGTGACCGGCAGGTAAACTTCGAATACGGCGCCCTTGCCAACCTCGCTTTGCACCTGGATAAAACCGTTATGGTGTTTGAGGATGCCGGCCACAGTGGATAATCCCAAGCCTGTCCCCTTATCCGTTGTCTTGGTGGTGAAAAACGCCTCAAAAATCCGCGGCAGCACTTCAGGCGGGATGCCCGTGCCCGTGTCGGAAACCGACAGGACCACATACGAGCCGGGAGCAGCATCTTTGTGTGAGGGCAGGTTTCCCCCGTCCAACGTCACATTCTCAGCGCGCAGGGTCAATTCACCTCCTTTGGGCATCATGGCGTCACGCGCGTTAACACACAAATTCAACAGTACCTGGTGCAACTCCGTGATGTCGCCGGAAACGCTCTTGAGGTCCTTGGGGACCTGGACATTGACTAGAATGGATTTGGGGAAGGTATCCCGAATGAACTTGGCCATCTCGCCGAGCAGACGGTGCAAAGGCACGTCCCGGAACGGACCTTTTGAGCCACGGGCGAAACTGAGGATTTGTTTGACCATGTCCGCGCCACGTTGGGCGCTGGCAGCCATCATCTCCAGGACCTGCTTGCGTTCTCCTTCATCCCGACTCTGCTTGAGCAGTTCGGTGCCCATGATGACGGGTGAGAGCGTGTTGTTGAGGTCGTGTGCAATGCCGCCCGCCAGTGTGCCGATGCTATCCATCCGTTGCGAACGCAACATCTGCGCCTCGTACTTCTTCTTCTCGGTGACATCCGTGTTAATGATGAGGATGCACTTGGGCGCTCCTTTGTCGGCATTCACGAGCGTCCAGCGGCTTTCGACGATGACCTTCTGGCCGGTTTTGGTCGTTTGTTCCAGTTCACCCTGCCAAGAGCTCGTTTCAAGGATCCGCCCGCAGCCTTCGGGCAGGGACGCCCCATCCAGACTAAACAATTCATCGGCATTCTTACCGATGACTTCTTCTGCCGTCCAACCGTACAACCGTTCGGCGCCCCTGCTCCAAAACGCAATTCGGCGCTGCATGTCCCACACGAGGATGGCGTCCTGCGCTTTGTTGAGCAACTCGGCTTGTTCGCGGATTTTTTCTTGGGCCTCTAGTAGTTCGAGGACTTGTCTGCGCAGCGCCGCGTTGACATTATTAATCTCAGCCGTGCGTTCCAGTACCCGGAGTTCAAGCCTGTCATGCGCCCGTTGCAGTGCTTCCTCCGCCTCGCACCGGCGGTAATCCGCCCGATTCAACAGAATGGCATTCCACCAGATCAACCCGGTGAAAATGGCGATGCTACCGACCACGACCACCGTGATACCAAATTCGGGACAAACTCTTTCTTTCTCGGTCCAGATAGTCAGCGCGCCCAAGGCAATGGGCACGGCGAAGGCAAACGGCAGCAGCCGTCGCGCAATGCTGCCGCCGGGAGTCAGGCTGGTGAACAGCGCCACCACGCCGGAATCGGTTTGCGCGACCAGAATTCCCATCGCGAGTAAAAAGAACAGGGTCGCCGTGTGCAACGCCATGGGGATATACGAACCAATGCTGTAAAGAAAACCGGCACGATAAAAGTAGCCGACCAAGGGGACGAGTGAAACAAAAGCCAGCATCAGGCTCAAATTCTGGCCCCAACGGGAGAAACGGCGGACAGGGGCATGGAGGAACCGGAGGGCAAAGCCGCTGAGAACGAAATTAAACGCGGTGTTTGGGGCAATCTGGTTTGGAAAACCGGTCCCGTCGTTTTGCAGTTGGATCCGGAACAGCGTCTGGTCGAAAGCGAGGTGCCAGCCAAAAATATATTCACCGAGTTTAAGCGCTCCAATGACAATGAGAATGTCGGCCAAGGCGCGACCGTATTCCCAATGGCGCGTGTCTTTGCCTTCTGCCAGCCAGTAGGACAGGAGCGATGCTCCGGCAAGAATGAATCCCAAAGCCGTGACCGGGTTCATGGCGACAAGTCCCGGGAGAATGCGTTTGAGCACTTCATTGCCCAGCGACCACCCCAGCAGCACAATCCCGCCCCCGAAAGCGACCACCCAGCCATCCCATCGTGAAAAGTTCTTCAACCGATAGGTCAATCGAGCGTTATTTTCGATCGAAACCATTCCCTATTGTGACCGTTCGCGCGTCAAGGTGGAACAGCGGGTCACGAGCCCTTTCCCGTCCTTTAACCCGGCCTGGTCCGATAGATTACCTCATATAATTCAATCCGTTAACGCAGCATATACCAAGCCAGACGTGTCACTAAACAGACCTGGCCAATCTCAAAAGCCATTACTATAGGGTTTTGTTTTATTCTTTGTCTTTTCGAGGCTTTTGGGAGCAATTTTGGGCGCAAGGCGGTAGGACTCTTGGCCTTACAAATGCTGCATCCTGGTGAGCTTTTTATGCGAACTGGTAAGAAAGGGCTGTTGGCACAGAATTGGGCCACGACCGGCCTCAATTGGGGGTCCGGTCGAGGTTTTAAAAGAGGCACTGCCCCGTTCAGTCACAAGGGGGGTACATGAGTTTCCCGGTTGTGATGAGCTTACTTACTGGGGCGCTGCAGTTCACCGTCGCTGGCTACGCGCTGCGTTTGAACCGGATTTACGGAACTGCGCGGGTAGGCTGGTCGCTCTTTTGGGCCTTTTCACTGTTGGCCCTGCTTCATCTGTTTCAATCCATCGTGTCGTTCAATAACGGCGTGCAGTTGGGTGTCGAAATCGAAGTGATGTATTCGCTTATTTCACTGTTGCTGTTGACCGGTATGGTTCACATCGAAACCTTGCTCAAGGAGCGCCGGCGGGTGGAACAGGCGGAAGAACGTTTGCGGGGCGAATTGGAATCGCAGGTCAAAAAGAAGACGGAGCACTTGACGATAGCTGTCGAGGAGTTGCAATCAGAGATCGCCGAACGCGAACGCATGGAGAAAGAAGTCGAGCGGAAGAATAAAGAACTGCTCGTTGCTTCCCGTCAGGCGGGCATGGCGGAGATAGCCAACTGCGTGCTGCAAAACGTCGGCAACATGCTCAAGAGCGTGAACGCTTCCGCCAGTCTGGTCTCCGACCAGATGAAGCAATCCAAGATCAACAACGTTGTTCGTATTGGTGCGCTGATACGCGAGCACGAAGAAGATTTGGGCGAATTCATGGCGCAAGATCCCCGGGGCAAAAAGCTGCCGGTGTACATCGCGCAACTGGCCGAGTATCTGACCAACGAACAAGCCACGCTTGCAACCGAATTGGAATTGATGAAGAAGAACATCGCGGACATCAAAGAAATCGTGGCCATGCAACAAAATCATGCCAAGCTCGCAGGGGCGATGGACCCTTCACAAATCGCCGGTTGTGTTGAAGTTGTGAGGCGCAAAAGTGCCAGCCAGCAAAAGCGCCGAGAAAGGCGGACTTCCCGCAACTTTGAACCGCGCATGCCCCGCCTGTCAGGGGCGACGACTGCGTAACTTGCTTTTACGACCAGTCAACTAATTTCCAGTTCTAATCTTTTGACTTCCTTCTTAATCATATCCATCGTTCGATGTTTGGCTAGATAAACCTGCTCAACCGAAATGCCGAAGGTTTCGGCTACCTTTTCGGGTGACCATTTTTTGTTCACGTACAAGTCGAAGATTTGAAACTTTTGCGGGTCAAGCCGGCGTTTGACCTTGGCGAGGGCAGCATCATAGAGATTCTTTTCCCATTCAGCATCCCACAATGCGTCCAAACTCCGGCCCGCCGGATCAACCACTTTGTCCATTATCCGAGTGCCGGTAGCGGTATCCTCGAGGGACGAATGATAGCCAACAAACGGTCCGCGCTTGCGAAGCTGGTCCGTGATCCGCCAGCGAGTCATGTTCAGGAGCCAAGTTTTGAAAGAGCCAAGCGCCGGGTCATATTTGAAGGATGGCATGTGCCGAGCCACGGCGATCATCGTTTCCTGCACGACGTCCTCCGCTTCCGCCGGGGTCAATCCGCCCTTGATGGCGACGCCATAGATGAGTTTCCAATAGGTGTCAAAAAAATCCTGCCAACTGGACTGATCCTGCCAATTCTTGAGGCGTTGAATCAGAGTTGCGCGTGTTGGAATCAGTTCATCCTTCGGCTCTGCCATTAGACAAGTAATGCGGCCTGAAACAGGCGTTGGCAACAAAATATGTGGGAATCGGAAAATGGTTGAAAAGCACGGGGTTATCTGCTTGTCTTGCCATAGTCAGCAGACACATGTGCACATTAGCAGAACCACTTGAACTTCTTGCCTAAAGCCGGTCGCGGGTTTGTCCTAGCCGCAATTTTGGAGGGCTGCCTGGCTTGCGTCGAAAATTCCGTGGCGCAGTCAACGGCAGTTGGCGGAGTCACGGACGCAATTCGGATTGTGGAACTTCAGGGCAAGGCGGAATTCGCTCCCGTTGCCACCGGCACCTGGCTGCCGGCGCAAACCAACCAGATCTTGCACCCGTTTGAACAACTGCGCACGGGCGCCAACAGCCGGGTCGCGCTGCTTTGGTCCGACCGCAGCGTAGTGTCTTTCGGCGCTTTGACGGAAATCGAAGTGTTACCGCCGGATTCACCCAATGCGCGATCCGGGTTGCATTTGTTCCGGGGCATCATCTCGTTCTTCCATCGTGACGAGCCGGGACGCATCCGGGTCATTACCCGCGGTGCCGTCGCCGGCGTGGAGGGCACGGAATTTGCCATAGCAGTGGCCAATACGGACCGCGCGACCCTGTCGGTGATTGATGGCACGGTCCGGTTCAGCAACGAACAGGCCACACTTATTCTGACCAACGGCCAACAGGCCGTTGTGGAGCCAGGCCTGGCGCCCGTTCGCACTGTTGGCTTCGTCGCCAATAACCTGCTGCAATGGTGTTTTTACTATCCGGCGGTTATAGACCCGTCCGACTTGGCGTTCACGCCACAGGAAGAACAAATCCTCGGCGAATCCCTTCAGGCCTATCGCTCAGGCGACCTGCTCATGGCGCTGGCCAAATATCCTGCCAACCGGCAACCCGAATCCGACACCGAGCGGGTATATTATGCCGGCGTGTTGCTGAGTGTCGGGCAGGTTGAACCAGCCGAATCAATGCTGGCTTCGTTGTCTGCGTCCAACCTTTCCAGCAGCCCGCAACGAATAGCGCAGGCCCTGCGCAGACTCATCGCCGCCGTAAAGCAGCAGCCGAATCCGGCAAACGTTCGCTCGCAACTAGCCACGGAATTTCTGGCGGATTCCTACTACGAACAATCGCGGGCCATCCCCGAGGTTTCGTTGCAGGCTGCGCTGGACTCCGCCCGGCAGGCCGTAACCAACTCGCCGAGTTTTGGTTTTGGCTGGGAGCGTGTGGCCGAACTGGAATTCAGTTTCGGTCGCACTCGTGGGGCACTTCTTGCTCTGGACAAAAGCTTGGCGCTTGCACCCCGCAATGCCCAAGCGCTCGCGCTGAAGGGGTTTTTGCTGGCGGCGCAAAATCGTGCCGGTGAAGCCATCGGCTGGTTCGATCGGGCGCTGGCGGTAGACTCCGACCTCGGCAACGCGTGGTTGGGCCGAGGTCTGTGCCGCATCCGGCTGGGCGATGCGGCGGGCGGGCGCGAAGACCTGCTGGTGGCAGCAGCGCTCGAGCCGCAGCGAGGCAATTTGCGGAGTTACTTGGGCAAGGCTTACGCGAACGCGGGTGACGACGCGCGGGCGGTCAAGGAACTGCAGCTTGCAAAAGAATTGAATTCCCAAGGCCCGACCGCGTGGCTGTACTCCGCCCTCCTCAATCAGCAAGAGAACCGGATCAATGACGCAATTCGGGACCTGGAAAAATCACAGGCGTTGAATGAGAATCGGAGTGTTTTTCGCTCACAATTGTTGCTGGACCAGGATCAGGCGGTGCGTAGCGCAAACCTGGCTGCGATGTACCGGGACGCCGGCATGGACGACGTGGCAACGCGCGAAGCCGCCCGGGCGGTGAATTACGATTATGCGAATTACTCGGCACACTTGTTCCTAGCGAACAGTTACCTGCAACTGGCCGACCCGAACCTGATCAATCTCCGGTATGAAACGCCGGCTGAGAACGAATATTTGCTGGCGAATTTGCTGGCGCCGGTAGGGGCAGGCACATTGTCGCCCATCATTTCACAACAAGAATATTCTCCGCTGTTCGCGCGCGACGGTCTGGGCGTGGTTTCGGGCACGGAATATCTGAGTCGCGGCGCCTGGACCCAGGCCGGTGCGCAATTCGGCACCTTCGAAAACTTCAGCTACGACGTGGAAGCATTCTATCGTTCCGACCCGGGTCAGCGCGCCAACAACGACGTTGAGCAACGTCAACTCTCAGGAACGTTCAAGGCGCAAATCACCCCACAGGACACAGTTTATCTTCAGGTCAAACAATACCAAGCCGACAGCGGGGACCTTTATCAGTATTACGACCAGAGCACAGCGAATGCGCTAGCACGTGTGGATGAAGATCAAACCCCCATTGTGGGACTGGGCTATCACCATGAATGGGGTCCCGGAGTTCACACGTTACTCTACGCGACGCGATTGGCGGACTCACTCTCTGTAACCAACCCGACTGGACCGACCGTCGTGGCATTCACTCCGTTCGGAACAATCCTGGGAGTACAGGGCCTCACCATGCAGGAACACTTGCAGAATGATTTGACAATTTATTCGAGCGAACTTCAACAAATCTGGCAGACCCCGACTCACAATACTATTTTGGGCATCCGGATCCAGTACGGCGACTTTGATATTCACAATGTGCAAAACACGCCATCAGCCCTTGTCGGAACGGTCTTCCCGGGACCGCCGACCAACGCCGCACAACAGGATATTTCCGCCATGTTCAAACGCTATTCGGTGTATGGTTATCATCAGTGGCAGGTTTTTGACCCGCTGCAACTGATTGGTGGACTGGCTTATGACCGGGTGAGCTTTCCGGAAAATTTCCAGACCGCACCCGTATCCGGCATTGAACAGACTGTGGACCAGATCTCCCCGAAGGCCGGTCTGATTTTGACGCCTCTTGATGGCACCACTTTTCGGTTCGCTTACACTCGCTCGCTGGCGGGCGCGAGCCTGGACCAAAGCTATCAACTGGAGCCTTCACAGGTGGCGGGATTCATCCAATCCTACCGAAGCATCATCCCCGAATCGGTGGCCGGCCCGGTGCCTGGCGCAAAATTCGAGACGTTCGGGTTCTCACTGGAGCAGAAGTTTCCCACGGGAACCTACCTTGGTGTTTCGGGCGAAATCTTGAACTCCGACTGTGACGCGACCATGGGCGCATTCGATTATGCATTTTTGTCCGACCCACCCCTTATTCTGTCCGGACTCCATGAACATTTGGATTACACGGAGAAATCTCTTCTCATCACCGCCAACCAATTGGTGGGCAAAAACTGGTCACTGGGCGCGCGCTATCGCTTGAGCCAAGCCGTGTTGAATGAAAACTTTCCCGACGTGCCCGAAGGCATTTTCGTTAGTGACTTTCTACCGAATCAACGGCTGGACGCCACTTTAAACCAAGTGGATTTGGTCGTGGTCTACAATCATCCCTGCGGATTTTTCGCGCGAGGCGAAGCCCACTGGTACAACCAGAGCAACAACACCGCCGGTGAGCCAGGTGATGATTTCTGGCAACTAAACGCGTTTGCCGGTTATCGTTTTCTGCATCGCAAAGCCGAAATCGCCCTGGGCTTGCTCAACCTCACCGATCAGAATTACGAACTCAACCCACTCAACCTCTACAATGAGTTGCCCCGTAGCCGGACGCTGGCCTTTCGTCTGCAACTGAATTTCTAACAGGAACCGGGCAAGGGTCGCCTTTTCGCGCTCGCCGCTGTCAAAAAATGCAGGCAGAAGAAATTAAGAACGGAAACCGGGCTGGACCTGCGTCCAACCCGGTTTGTATTAAATCCGCGAGCCGTTTTCAAACGCGTTCAGGGATTGAATCCAGTTAAGACGATCGGAAAAGCATTGGTCGGTACATTGTTCGTAAAATAGATTGTAAACCGGTAAACGGGGCTGTAGGCGGGGATAGGAATGGTAACTGTGGTTTGAGCGCAACCATTGTCACCGTAGGCTCCGACATATTCGATTTTGGTATTAGTCCGTCCCGAACCGTCAGCCGCTGTCAAGACCGTGGCGCCGGAAACAGGCGCCCAACCCCAGCCTTGGGAAGGCGTCTTGGTATAGGCGACGTAGCCCGTGTAAGGTCCTGGACAGGTGTTCTTGTGCCCGTTGCTGAGTATAGGCGTGCCGAACACGGTAATTGGTCCTCCGCCCAGAGTGCCGGAAGCCGTCACCAGGTTTGCACTGGCCGTTGTATTCAGAGCTGTCGCATCGTTGCCGCCCGCCACCGCTTCCAGGGACGCCGTGCGGGTCGGCACAGCCTGATCGCCATTGAAAACCTGACAGGAATACAATCCCACATCGCCGATGCCCACATTTTGAATGGCGAAGATGCAGTTGGTTTGTCCGTCCAGCGGGACACCGTTGCGCAGCCATTGAAAGCCGTCAGCGTTGATAGCCTGCACCCATAACACTACATTCGATCCCAAGGGGACGGCTTGATCAATCGGTTGGGCTATTACCTGGGGAAACTCAGACTGGTCAACCGGGTCATTCAGAAGCGGGTCAGACATTTGGGCATGAGCAATTCTTCCTGCAATCGCAATCCATCCGGTGATGGCAACCAGTGAGACGAGATAAGGGACACGTTTATTCATAAGTTTTTACGGTTTACGCCGCCGTTCTCCTTGCGCCTGGAACCCCTAGAATCGGCACAGCAATTTTTGTTCTTCAGGCCAGTGTTGTTATACGGAACGACCCGACGAATCTTTCAGTCATTTTTATTGGAGCTTCGTGATGTCAGCAGAAACAGGGGAGGATCCTGCTTGGTTCCTTCATCTCAATGGCAATGGTTATCAAAAAACGCTGATTTCCTCTCGTCTTTCTTCCACACTCAGTCAGCAGTGAAAAGCAAAGCCATCAGCCGACAGGTATTGTTCAAATCCGCGCCGGGCGCAGCGTTAGCCGTGCTTTGCGGTTTGATCTTGTGGCAGACGCCGTTGGGTGAGCCTTGGGTGAACGCCAGCTACGATTATTTGTTCCGGTTTGGCGCACGCTCGGTCACCAACCGGGTGACGCTGATTCTGATGGATAATGAAGCGTACGCTCAATTTCAGCAAACCCGCAGTCAGGCGTGGGACAGGGGATTGCATGCGCAATTGTTGAACCGGCTGGCGGATGACGGTTGCGCCCTGGTTGCATTCGACTCCTTCTTCCAACTGCGGCGCGATCCAACAGAGGACAAAGCTCTGGCGAAGGCGATGAGGCGGCAACAGCGCATCGTGTTGATGGCCAAGCAGGCGCAGGTCACTCACCCGACATTGGCCGGGGCGCAACCTAATCTCCCGCTGGAGCTGTTTCTCGAAGCCGCCGGGACTAATTGGGGGGTTGCCTGGCTGGATCCGGATCCCGATTCGATTGTGCGGCGGCACTGGCCATTTCCCTCGCCCGGACCTTATCCGAGCTTGGCGTGGGCTGCTGCGCGGCTGGCCGGGGCGCAAATGAGCGCAAACCCGCAGGAACGCTGGCTGCGTTACTATGGCCGCGATGGCGCGGCGACCAGAATGAGTTACTGGTTCGCGCTGGACCAACCTACGCACTATTTCCGCGGACAGATCGTATTTATCGGCACAGCGCCGGAAACGACGGTGCCCAATGGCGAAACCGACAAATTCAGCACGCCATACACCCGTTGGACCCACGAATCCACCGGGGGCGTGGAAGTCCAGCTTGCCTCCTTTCTTAATCTGATGAACCACGACTGGTTGCGGCGGCCGGCTCGTTGGCTGGAGGCCTTGCTGCTGGCAACCACCGGGGTGTTGTTGGGAGTCGGATTGTGCCGGGTTGGGCTGCCGTTGGCCAGTCTGCTTGCAGTGGGTGTTGTTTTGGTGGTGACATTCGGAGCTATATCCTGGAGTTACTTTACGAACTATTGGTTTCCATGGCTGGTGATTGCCGGTGGCCAATTGCCCTGTGCCTTTGGCTGGGCACTGGTAAGGGGAGTGCGTGACGCGCTCGCAAAGAGGACGGTGTCCGTTTCCATCTCATTTCCGCGGCCAGCGGCGTCCACCGTTGATCTGCCGGATGCCCCGGATTATGAATTGTTCGATCCACCTTTTGGCGAAGGCGCGTATGGCAAAGTCTGGCTGGCGCGGAATAGCGCCGGACAATGGCGGGCTTTAAAAGCGGTTTATCTGGCAAATTTCAACCAGAACACCGATCCCTACGAGCGCGAATTCAGCGGTATCAAAAAATACCAGCCAGTCTCCGACAAGCATCCCGGCCTGTTGCGGGTCGAATTTGTCAGCGAGAAGCGAGCGGGATACTTTTATTATGTTATGGAGTTGGGAGACCCGCTTAAGCCGGGTTGGGAGCGGGAACCCTCAACATACAAGCCGCGCGACCTGGTGAGTGAACGCGCCCGTTCCCGTGGGCGAAGGCTAGTGGTGCGGGAATGTGTGCGGATTGGGCTGGCATTGAGCGATGCTCTTGATTTTATCCATCGCCATGGTCTCACTCATCGCGACATCAAGCCGCAGAACATCATTTTCGTCAACGGCCAGCCCAAACTCGCAGATCCGGGACTTGTTACTGAAATCAGGCCACCCGACCAAGAGCGGACGTTAGTCGGTACGCCCGGTTATATGCCGCCACCACCGGAACGTCCGGGGACGCCGCAAGCTGATATTTACGCCTTGGGCATGGTGCTTTACGTGCTCAGTACCGGTCGGATTGCGGCTTTTTTCCCGGAGATCGCCACGACTTTGGTTGAGCAGGATGATCCGGCGGATTTTCTCGGGTTAAACGCGGTTATCCTCAAAGCTTGTCAACCAGACGTGGCACAGCGTTATGCGTCGGCCGCGGAAATGCACCGGGCCTTGCTTGAAGTGCAAATGACCCTGAAAGGGGACTGACTGTCGATTATTTGCTCACACGGCAAGCCTCGTCCCCGGTTAGCAGACGCGGACCGCGGTTTTTAGAAACATTTCAGAGGGCCAGATGCGCCGTGTCCAGACAACTCCGCACAATTTCAGTAAGGTTTTCCAACGTAAAAGGCTTCTGTAACATAAAATTATGGGGTTGAATGTTTCCCGCTTTGTCGGGGCTGTAGCCGCTCATGAGGATGACTTTATGGCTTGGCTGTTCCTCACTCAATCTTTCCGCCAATTCCCAGCCGTTCAGGCCGCCTGGCATAATGATATCGGTCAGCAACAAGTCAAATTGTGAGGCGTTCGTCTTCCAAATCTCCAACGCCTCCAAACCAGTGGAAGCTTCCCAAATCTGGTAACCAGAGGCCTCCAGGACATCACATGACCATTCTGACATTGGCATCGTCTTCAACCAGCAGGATTTTGCAGTGCGCGACGTTGTGATTCGGTTGCATATCGGTGGATTGATTCTTCCGGTCGCGTTGGAACTGTTGGCGGGTGAAAACCCCCGTAAGCAGTTGCCAGCCGCAAAGGTCGTTCCTTAAAAACCGAATGGACGTGCACCATCATGTTGCTTTCATACAAATGTCAGGTTGTCTGGGATCAAATTTCTGTTTCGTTGCGTCCCTGGGACACGAAATTCACGGCATCACAGCGGTATATTTTATGGATACCAGCTCCGTCCTTTGCCCTTTTTCCCGGACCCTCACAGTCCATCGGATCGGAGCTGGTATAGAGTGTTACCAATTAAGCGTCGCAACTTGGTCTGCAGACTCTTCCTGTTATGGTTTTCAGTGCTTGGACTGCATCGGTTAAATCTGTCGTTATTGCACGCCCGTTCATAATTTACTGCCTACGGTCCTTACGTTCGTGAATCCAGAATCTTTCAAAAAATCATTCGTCAACTCTCAAGCTTGGCAGCTTTGGTCTGGCAATTCGTCTCGTTCAGCCAGGTTTTTAGCCGGAGAACGAATTTTGAAAGATTGGCCGTGCCGTGCCCGTATTAACTATTGGTACATTCGTCCATTGTACAAGTTCACGGAATGAGCATGATAACGCCGCACCAGTTCGAGACGTTGTTGCCTCTGGCTTACGCCTGGGCAGAAGAGCAGGAACAGCTTATTCTCCATTCCGGAGTGGCGCTCACGGAGTCGCAGCTTGCCGATGCGAAATTGGTTGGCGTCCTTCAGCCGGAGCGAGTGAGATTGCTTCGGGTTGCCCAGATTCCCAAGCCAGCGGATCCGGCTCTAGCCGAGGCAGTCACCGCTGCAGGCTTCATTTCAGCGGTTACCGCCGGGCTGGCTGTTCGCTACGGTATTTTTATCCGGGACAATTGTTGGGGACAACGCCACATCGTCGTGCATCTGTTGGTTCACGTGATGCAATATGAGCGGCTTGGTGGATTCGGCGGCTTTCTGCGCCCATACTTGTTTGAGTGCATGGTTCCGCCGGGTTATCCATATGGGCCGATGGAGCGAGAAGCGTTGGTAACTTCGGTGAGGTTATGCGGCTGATATCCCGATGGAGCAGGCAATCCAATGGATTTTTGACTTCATTCTGGCTTAGGCCTCGGCTCGATATGCGTTTTGCGTTGCGGCAATTTCGTATCTGGCTGCGGCGCTCATTTCTCCATGTTTACGACGCGCTTTTCCAACTTTCTCGGTGGCAACTATCTGAAGACGCATCCAGTGACTGGGGTCAAGCCGCAAGACGCCAGAGAGGAGCGAAAGTATTTGAATAACGCAATTTGGCAAAACAATACCCACCTACCGGTTCTGATAGAGCATTAAGTTCTCTTTGCTAGAGCTGGTGGGAATCGATGATTTTGATTGAGTGAAGCAAATGGGAATAAACCAGCAACGACGATATGATAGTTGGTGGGAGTCGGTCACAAAATCCAAACGAGCTAGATGGGTTTTTGTTTTGGTGATTCTGGCGCTTGCCTTCGGAGAATTCATGCTGGACTTGCACACCCCGCTGGGCGCCACCGTGTGGGTGGGGTATTTCATTCTCCTGTTGTTGTCGGTTTTTGCCGGTAGCCGACATTTGCCATATTTGCTGGCGGGTCTTTTTTCGGTACTGATGCTGGTGGGATATCATTTCGCACCGCCTGGGGCTGACCCCCGCCAGACGCTCACTGGCCGCGAGATTGGCATCAGCGCCCTATGGCTAATGGCGGTGCTCATCTCGCAGCGGAATCGGATGGAAGTGAACGTCCGCCGCACCGAGCGCTCGTTGCGGACCATCAGCGCCTGCGACCAAGCGTTGGTGTGGGCTGCGACCGAACCGGTTTTGTTGGAAGGTATTTGCCAGGTCATCGTGAAGGAAGGTGGTTACCGGTTGGCGTGGGTCTGTTTTGCGGAATCGGATGAACAAAAGAGTGTGCGGATTGCCGCCTACGCGGGTCACGATGATAGTTACGTGAAAGGACTGAACCTCACATGGGCCGACACCGAGAGGGGACACGGTCCAACCGGCACGGCCATCCGATACGGCCGGCCGGTATTTTGCCGTGACATGATGAAAGACCCGAGTTTTGCACCCTGGCGCGGTGAAGCACTCAAGAACGGCTATGCGTCGTCGCTGGCGTTACCGTTGATGGATGGGAACAGAGCGGTTGGCGCGCTGACCATCTACGCCGCAAAGCCGAATGCTTTTAAGGTCGAGGATGTGGCATTTCTGACAAAACTGGCCGATGATCTATCCTATGGGATTCTGGCTTTGCGCAGGAGGCTCGAACAGCAAAAGGCGCAAGAGGCGGTGCGCGCCAGCGAGGAAAATCTCAGGCGCGCCCAAGCAGTGGCACACATCGGTAGTTGGCACATGGACATTCGCAAAAATGTGCTGACTTGGTCGGCGGAAACCTACCGCATATTTGGCATCCCGCTGGTACAGCCGCTCACGCTTGAGTCGTTCCTGGGCTGCATCCATCCTGTGGATCGGCAGCGCGTGCTTCAGTCGTGGGGAGCAGCCGTGAAGGGTGGTCCATATGATATTGAGCACCGAATTTTCGTTGGAAAGGAAACCAAGTGGGTGCATGAACGCGCAGAAATATCCTTCGATGCTCAAGGCAATGCCTTGGAAAGCGTTGGAACGGTGCAGGACATCACCGAACGCAAGTTGGCCGAGGCGCGAATCAGCGAACAGGCCCGGTTGCTGGAATTGGCCCACGACGCCATTGTCGTGCGCGACATGGAGGATCGCGTTCTGTATTGGAACCAGACCGCCGAGAGGATTTTCGGCTGGATCGCGCAGGAAGCGGCCGGCCGGAAGCTAAACGAGCTTTTGCCCAAGGACGCGTTCAACACTTTAAAATATGAAGAAGCCCGAAAAACCGTTCTAGAAACCGGCAACTGGCATGGTGAATTTGCCACCCGAACAAAGAGCGGCCAGGAAGTAATTTTGGAGGTGCGTTGGACCCTGGTGCGCGACGATCAGGGAACTCCAAAGTCCATTCTGGGAATTAACACTGACATCACGGAAAGGAAACGATTCGAAACCCAGTTTCTGCGGTCACAACGCATGGAGAACATTGGTGCCCTTGCCAGCGGCATTGCACACGACCTGAACAATATCCTGACACCGCTGCTGGTCTCCATTCAGGTGTTGAAGGGAAGAAACATGGACGCCGACGAGAAAAAAATTCTGGAGTCCCTGGAGGCCAACGTCCAGCGCGGCGCGAGCCTGGTCAAACAAGTACTGACCTTCGGGCGTGGCATAGAAGGTGAACGTGTCCCGATCAACCCCAAACACATCGCCCGCGAAATCAAACAGATCATTCTTGAGACTTTTCCAAAATCGGTGGAGTTTGAACTCCACACTACGCCTGCCCTCTGGACAATCACCGGCGATCCGACGCAAATTCACCAAGTCCTCCTGAACCTCTGTCTCAATGCGCGGGATGCCATGCCCAACGGCGGTAAGTTGACCGTCCGGATGGAGAACATGGTGGTGGAGGAGGCCTATACCAGCATAAATTTGGAAGCCCGCCCCGGCCCGCATGTGGTTATCACTGTAGCGGACACCGGCGTAGGCATACCCAAGGAGATTCACGACAAGATTTTCGACCCATTTTTTACGACCAAGGAGCCGGGGAAAGGTACCGGTTTGGGGCTGTCCACCACGCTGTCTATTGTCAAGAGTCACGGCGGTTTTATCAATTGCTACAGCGAAATGGGCAAGGGCAGCACTTTCAAGGTTTATCTGCCGGCTGAAGCAACATCCGGTGCCGTCGAGAAGAAAGGAACCGAACAGTCCCAACTGCCGCTTGGCCACAGTGAGCTGGTATTGGTTGTGGATGATGAGGAACCCATACTCGATCTCGCACAACAGATGTTGAGGCGTTTTGGTTACCGTGTGCTGCTGGCCCAGAACGGTGTTGAGGCTGTTTCGCTTTATGCGCGGAGGAGCAGGGAAATTGATCTGGTCATCACTGACATGCTCATGCCGATAATGGACGGCCCGGCTACCATCGTCGCCCTTAAGGCGATCAATCCGAACGTCAAAATCATCGGTTCAAGCGGTCTTGTTTCTGAGCACGGCGAGGCCAAAGCCAGGGAGGCTGGCCTCCAGCATTTTATCCCCAAACCCTACACTGCGGAGACGATGCTTAACGCGCTGCGTGAAGCGCTGAGGGTGGTCAAGTGATGAGCATCGTCACACTACAACAATACGAGACGTTAAATCTAACGCGCAAGTTTGCACGGCCGCGCGACAGTCGCTGCTTTAAGGCATCTTCGGGCGGATTTCTGGTATCAGGTCTGCTGCTTCGCCTCGAACGCCTAACGGTCAAGAACGGTGAATAAGCGGCTGCAAATCCTCTATTTGGAAGACGAGCCGGATTTCGCCGACTTGGTGCGGTCCTTGATTGAGGAGGACAATCTGGACGGGGAAATAAAGCACGTGCAGACGCGGGCAGAATTGGAAGCAGCCTTGGATTCTGGAACGTTTGACGTCATGCTGTCAGATTTCCACCTGCCGTCGTTCACAGGCCTGGAAGCGCTGGCGATCGTGAAGAAGAAGTATCCAGACATGCCTTTCATCCTCATCTCCGGCACTATCGGCGAACAGGCGGCGATTGAAAGTCTGAAGGCCGGGGCGACAGACTATCTGCTCAAACAGCAGCCGGAGCGGCTGGCGTCGGCCATCCGCCGCGCCGTGCACGAAGCCGAGGAACGCGTCAAACTTCGTCAGGCGGAAACCGAACGCCGCGCGGCGGAAGTCGCCCTGCGCGATTCCGAAACCCTGTTCCGTTCGGTGTGGGAAAACTCCGCCGACGGAATGCGTTTGACCGATGAGAACGGTACCATCGTCGTGGTTAACGGCGCTTTCTGCAAACTGGTCGGCCTGAGCCAGAGCAAATTAAAGGGCAAACATTTTACCGTAGTTTATGCCGAACCCAAAGAGCGGGGAAAATTGTTGGAGCGGTATCATGCCCATTTTCGCGGCCGCCACATTGAGCGTAAGCGCGAGCACAGCATCAAGCTCCACAACGGGCGTGAGGCGGTTTTCGAAATCACCGAGTCACTCGTCGTATTACGCGACAAACCGTTACTGCTGCTCAGCCTGTTTCGCGACGTCACGACCCAGCGACACTTGGAGACACAGCTGCGCCAGTCGCAAAAGATGAAGGCCATCGGCCAACTCGCCGGAGGAATCGCGCACGATTTCAACAATATCCTCACGGTTATTCATGGACATGCCTCGATGCTCCTAGCGTCCAATCTTGACAAGCTGGCAGCGCATTCCGCTCAACAAATCAGGCAAGCCGCTGATCGCGCCGCCAAGCTGACGAGACAATTGCTCACGTTCAGCCGCCGCCAGCCTATGCAGCCCAAGCGTCTGAACATAAATGAAATCATCGAGAACATGAGCGACACGCTGGGGCGGCTGTTGGGTGAAGATGTGTCCCTGCACTTGAACTACAGCCAGTTGCCCGCGCTGATCAAAGCCGATGCCGGCATGATGGAACAAGTCATACTCACCCTCGCGGTTAACGCGCGTGATGCCATGCCGCGCGGTGGCCAGCTCACCGTAAGTGTCGCCATCGCGGACGTGGATACAGCCCACGTACAACGGCACGCCGAAGCGCGCGTTGGCCGCTTCGTCTGCGTCAGCAAATCCGACACAGGCCGCGGCATTCCGCCCGAGAATCTTCCCCGCCTCTTCGAGCCATTTTTCACTACCAAAGAACTTGGCAAGGGCACCGGCCTGGGCTTGGCTGCCGTCTATGGCATTGTCAAACAGCATGAGGGCTGGATTGAAGTCGAAAGCACCGTAGGCAAAGGCAGCACATTTCGCTTTTACATCCCTTATGTAGGCTTGCCAGAACCCGAAGAGGGAAGGTAAACGCCCGCAATCACAATCCGGGGTGGCGCCGAATCTCTCCAAACAAGTGCAACCACGATTCACAGGCGGACCTTGCGATTGCTTCAAGCACCGCCCGCGCCGCCCGCACGCCCCCTAATCGTCCATTGTCCCCTTAAGAAGGCAGCGGGAGGCATGCGCTTCGTCCGTAACCATATTCTGGCTCTCTCGCTCAGGCCAGTCACGAGCCAAAACAGAGCGCAAAACTCCCGAAAATTTGAAAGATAGACCATTTTAATACGTAAACACCCACTGTCTATATCTTCTCATTTTTATGGCACGATTAACTTGGCCCGGTACTTTACAGGCGTGGCTTCAAATGGCTGAAAGGTCAAGCTACAGCGCCGCGCTTTTGTCAAAGGAACTAAATGTGTCTCCCCGGCAATTACGCCGCCGAACCCATGCCAACTTTCAGAGCAGTCCACAAGATTGGCTGAACGAACAGCGCTTAGTTCAGGCCAGCAAGATGCTGAAAAAGCTTCGTTCGGTAAAAATCGTTGCCTTTGAACTCGGCTTCAAACAGGTTTCCCATTTCTCGCGGGAATTCAAGCTCCGATACGGCATTACTCCGACAGCATTTCTTAACTGGACCGATGGCCAATTAGATATTTGTCCCAAGCGAACCGATGGCCGCGCCAGATAACAGATGGCCGCCACAGATAATTGATTCATATTGTAAGACTAAGCAATGTTGCCGAAAGTTCTCATGGTAAGAGAAAGGTGCGGCTTTCCTGAACTTCCCGAGTTTTTAAGGGAACCGTTTATTTGCGGGGCATGAGAAGCGCCGGGCGAAACTGTCGTGGTTCTTTCGAGCGTCAAGAGCGCGGGGGACTCGTATTGGCAGTAACTGAATACGCTTGCTCTGTCTTGAAACCTTTACAAAAATTCCTGAAGAGCTTTAGCTGTTTTAAAGCATATTATTATCACTGGCTGCGCTTTGCGGCCGAACTGTCGGAAAACACGGTAAGCCAATGAGCAATATCGTCATCATCCTCCACGGCTGGAGTGACGACTATAAATCATTTATCCCTCTTGGGCAATGGCTCGGAAACAATGGCGTTCAGGTTCTGGACATTCACCTGGGCAATTACTTGTCAATGAATGACGAACTGACATTGTTCGATTTGGGGTTTGCCTTCGTTCGCGCTCTTAATGTCAAGAAGATTCCGCAGAGTCCGAAGAGTTTCGATGTGATCGTTCACAGCACAGGTGGCCTGGTCATAAGAGAATATCTGCGGCAGGTATGCAACGGGAATCCAGCCAATTCTCCGGTCCACCATTTGTTGATGATGTCGCCAGCAAATTTCGGTTCTCCGCTGGCAGCAATGGGAAAATCCGTTCTTGGCCGCTTGATCAAAGGCTGGGGATGGAACCACCTTTGGCAAACCGGCCAACGGATTTTGAACGCTTTGGAGTTGGCCTCGCCGTATAGCTGGGTGTTGGCGGAAGCTGACTTGTTCAATCCAAGGTTCAATATCTTTGACCCAAGCAACGTCATTGTCACCGTTTTGGCCGGCACCGCGGCCTACGACAATGCTCTGCTAAGAACCGCGCATGAAAACGGCTCAGACGGGACAGTAAGGGTTTCTACGGCTAACCTGAATGCGCATCTGCTGCGATTGAGCTTCCAAGACCCGGAACGACCAGTGTTGGATATCGTCCCCCGGAATTGTCCTCCATTGGCCTTTGCCGTTTTCGACCGCGATCACACAGCCATCCACGACCCGACAGACCCTCGCCAGGCAGAGGACTGGAAAGCAATTGTCCTACGATCCCTCTCCCTGGACGGCGCCGATTACGCAAAGCATACAAACGATTGCGCCAAACTTTCTGCAGTAACATTTGCCGCCGGCCTCAATTCAGCCAATCCGGAACGGTATCATCAATATCAGCACTTCGCATTTCGGGTCAGGGACCAATTCGGCCAGCCGGTGAGCGATTATGTCGTCGAATTCTATCAGGAGAAAAACGACGATCAGGACAGGGTCTTTGAGACAATAAACGGCGAGATTTTGGAGAAAGTCACCACCAACACCACTGATGGCAGCTATCGAAGCTTCCTGTTCGATACCGACGACTTGATCGCTTATCTCCAGAATACAGTAGCGGAAGTGGACATGAGTCTTACCGCTGCGAACATTTCCGAGCGGGTCGGATATCAAAATCCATCCAAAGGCATCGGAATCTTTTCGGCGGGGAACCGTCAGTACATTTTTCCCAACGAACCCGTATTGGTGGATGTAATCCTGAACCGCAACTCGGGTCCCGAGGTCTTTCAGCTTCTGCCTGTTAACGAAACCACAGCCAAAAGCGAATGAGAAGGAGGCCAAGAATGAAAAGAACTATCAAACGGGGTGATCGAGGACGGCGGATTTTCTTCATATTGATGTCATGGGCGGTTGCGGCCTCAACCGCAGCGCTGGCCCAGATCGCGGGTATGCCAGTCAAAATCTCAATACAGACGGAATCTCAAAGGATTTTGACCGGGCAGCAGATGGAGTTCGATTGTGTCTTATTGGATGCCAACAACAGCCCCGCAAAAGCGGCCGAAGACCTTCAGATCCAAATCCAATCTTTGTCGGCTTCTGGTAAAACCAACGAGGTGCCGATTACGATTAAGGCCGGCCAAAGCGCTTATAAATTCGCTTTACCAGCGACTGAAGCGGGAATCACTAAAGTCGAGGCCAAGCAGAAGTATCTCCTGAATGGCGAAACCTTTATCCGAGTCAGAAACGGTGCAGTTCGAAACCGGGCACCTGCGTCTGAACCTGTCCCTTCGCCTCCTTCGACGAACGCGATCGAACCATTTCGTTTCACTCCGGTAATCAACTCGGAAAGGTCAAGGTCTGGGGTCGAAGCCGCGGCGCCAGCCGAAAAGTTGGCGGTTTCGAATGTTTTGTACGTCGCAGCGATAGCGGCGGAGTCAGTGACGGCCGGGGGCATGGCTTCTGCGCCATTGACGTCTCCAGGACCGAGCACAAGCACCGGCTCCGGGTCGCCGCAGGAGATTGGAATTATCCTGCAGCAGGATTCCCGAAAATTTCTTGCAGACGGGAAGGACGCGGCAAACATTTTCGCCTTTCTGGACAACAAGGTGGCTGATGCTCCCGTTGACATCGAATTGATCCTCTTCTCAGCCGCCGGGAAGCTCATTCCCGTGCCTCTTCGTATCCCGAAGGGCCAAGACAGCGCTCAAGCCAAATTGACCTCGACAGAAGTCGGCCAGGTGACTGTGCAATACATCCGATCCAAGCCGCCGGTCAACATTGAGGATGGCAAAGTTATGGCGTTTTCGTTCGGCCCGCCCATAACGAAACTGGCTTTGCAACCCAGTCCCCCGCGAATATCTCTGCTGGAATCGGCCGATCTCGTCGTGACTCTCGTAAATGAGAATGGAACGGCCATTGCGACCGATGAACCCAGAACCGTCGATTTATGCATTACAAATGGGAGCGGCGAGCTTGAAAAAGATGAGCTCTTGATCGCAGTCAAGTCAGCGTCATCCCATACGCGGTTTTTCCCGACCCATCATGGAATGGTTATAATCTCCGCTGCCACCCCTAATCTGTCGCCGAATACTCTCGTGTTGTCCGTAACATTCCCGGCTTTGTTGCTGGGCCTGTCGCTTTTCGGCGGCTTGATCGGTGGGAGTATCGCCGCTTCAATTACACCCAAACGACGCAAGAACAAAGCCGGTTGGGTACTGCGAACCTTAATCGGCTGTGCGACCGGGTTCGTTTTTTACTACTTCGGCATCCTGGATCTCATTTCACATATTCCGCGTCAAGTGGCGCTAAATCCATTTGGCACCGTTTTCCTTTCCCTCATAGGAGGTTGGTCGGGTACAGAGGTATTCGCGCCAATTCTCTTGAAGTTGGGCATCGGAAAGGGTGAATCAGCGCCAGGGCCCAAGGGCTA
>Ga0335085_10004702_pt1 | contig 22421 bp, 21 predicted proteins | sample Lox_Sample_45_FD_206712 | JGI IMG/M metagenome (GOLD analysis project Ga0335085, IMG submission 206712) | Soil microbial communities from Loxahatchee National Wildlife Refuge, Florida, United States - Lox_Sample_4.5 | ecosystem: Environmental > Terrestrial > Soil > Wetlands | place: USA...
CCGCACAAAACATTCAGGCTATTTCACGCTGAATTTCTTGCGCGCGTCATCAAACACGAGACGTTCACCGGTGATGAGCTTGATCTCCAGCAACGGTCGCGGGTCTTCTCGTCTGAACTGCGGAATGTCCTCAACGAGGGGATGATCTTTGAGTACGGTATCCCACACGATCGGGAAATCGTTTCCGTCTTGCACCAATTCGGTGCACAGCTGCGCAAGATAGTATGATCGCTCCCTGGGCATTGTGGATGTCAGCGCGGCGGTTTGGCCTTGGGCTTTGACCAAGATGAAACCATCCGTGAATTTTTGTCAACATTGTTTGAACCTCGATTTTGCACAGTGCTGCGTCGCACAGGCTTTCTTTCTGTTAGATAATCGCCGCGCTAGTGGTCCAATTCTGACATTCGCATCCCGGTTCGGTAGGCGATCATGCAATGTCAGAATCAACGGACCACTAGAAAATACGAGTGCTAGTGCAGCTTTGGATTTTACATTCGCTTCGCGAGTTCACGGCTGGGTGGGTAGCGAATGTCAAATCCGCTCCGCTAGGTCTTCACGACCAGCACGGCGCACTTAGCCTTGCCGATGACGCGTTCCGAGACGCTGCCGAGCAATACCTTGCCAAAACCCGTGCGGCCGTGGGTACCCACCACGATGAGGTCGGCGCCCTTCTCCTTGGCCAGATTGATGATCACGTCGTCAGCCTCTCCGGGCAGCACCACTCCCTCGACATCGAGCCCTTCTTGCCGGAGTTGCGCCGTCGTGCGTTCGACCGCATCGCGCCCTTCCTGCTGTCGTTGTTCGCTATGGCTGGGGACAAGCGCGGACACGACCGTCATCGGCGCCTCGCAACAGTGGGCGATCCGGGCGGCCGATACCGCAGCGGCATCAGCGAAGCGCGAGCCGTCGGTGCCGAGCAGGATGCGGTTGCGCCACATGGCGGCACCTACCGGCACCGAGAGCACGCTGCATGTTGCCGAGCCGATCACCCTGATGGTTGCGTCGCCGACCATCATGCGCGCCAGGCCGCGCCGTCCCTGCTGGCCCATGACGATGAGATCGGCGTTGATCTCGTCCGCGGCCGCCACGATTTCGGCGTCCGGGCGGTCGCCTAGCCGCATCAATATCGTGGAACCGACGCCGTGGCGGGCTGCTTCGGCGATGATCGACTCAAGGCGCGCCTTGACATCCTCGGATGCCTTCTCGACGAGCTCCGGCGCCAGAGCTTCGTATTCCGGATTGGTCAGCACCATGCTGAAGGGATAGAGGTGTGCCCCGCTCTTCACACACATGGCGATGGCGACCTTCACTGCGTCGGCGCTGAAAGACGAGCCATCTGTCGCGACGAGAATCTTCTCGAAGCGCGCCAGCGGCGAGAGCTGCATCGGTTGCGGCGCTGTCATGGCGTTTGCGTCCCTCTGCTTACTCGGGCGTCGGCCAAATCTTAGCAGCTATTAGCCAGCGGTCAGAAGCCCAGAGGCGGCAAGCGACAACACGATGACCTCGAGCATCACGATTATGCCCAACGCAAAATCCTTGCGCCGTAACGAGATCGGCAAGACACGCAGATAACACGCGATCGTCAAACCGGACAGAAAGGCGATGCCGATGAAGTTCATGTAATCGCCGTAACCAATCAAGGCGAGCCAACCCCAACCCGGGCCGACGCCTACCCGATTCGAATATTGGTCGGCCGCCATCGACCAGTAGGCGGGCAGCTCGGACAATGGAATCTTGGGCGAAGTGAAGCCGAACACGTACAGGAGGAAAGTAGCCGCCAAGAGATAACGCCCGATTGTGATTCCGATATCCAGCAGACGCGCGTAGGCGAGCTGCTCGGGCGTTGCGTATTTCAGTTGCTGGCTCCTCGCGCGCATCGCTTGCCGCCGACGCAGCCGCGCACGTGCGCGAAGGCGAGTTCTCACCTGTTTCCATGCGCCCCGCGGGCCGTCGCCATCCGCTTCTGTCGCGCTGTTTGCTGTTTCGTCGTCCCGATAATCCTGCATCACACACCGAGACCCTTGAGCAAGGCGCGAACGCCGGCCAGCAACAGAAGGACGATGACGACTTTGCGGATGACGGCTACATTGGTACGCGACAGCAGCCCCACCCCGATTGTCGATCCCAGCATCATGCCGAGCATTGAGGGCACGGCGATAATGGCCAGCATGGCGCCATGATTCAGGTAGACCCATGCGGCCGCGCTGTTTGCGATCGACAATACGACGCTACTGGTGCCGATGGCGACCTTGAGCGGCGCACCCATCACCAGGTTGAGCACTGGCACATTGGCCCAGCCCGCGCCGATCCCAAACATACCGCCCAGAACGCCGATGAGAGCGAACAGGGCAAGGCCCTGTGGTGTGCGATGCGCCTTCCATTCGATGTCCCGACCGCTGAAGGGGTCATGGTAGATGCCATGCATCCGCAGCGCTGCCGACAATGCATCGGCCCTCGGGACCTCCGGGTTGTCAGATTTGCGGGCGACGGCCATCAGGCCAACGACGCCAAGGATCATGGCACCAAGCGCAAGCTGAACGACGGCGTCCGGCAAGATCAAGCCGATCGTTGCGCCAACGATGGCCGCGGCGGAAGCGGTCAGGGCCGGCGGCATCGCGAGGCGAAGATTGGCCATCCCGCCGCGCAACAGGGTGGGGCCCGCGGCCAGTGCGCCCGCAAGCGCGATCAAGAGGCTTGCCCCCCGCACGAAATCCAGATGGAACGGGAACAGGCCGCTGACGATTGGCACAAACAGAACGCCGCCGCCCACGCCGGCCACGACGGCAACGACTCCGAGGACAAAAGTTACGACGAACAGCGCCAGCACCCAGGCCCACCATGGCAAGGCGCTTGCCGACTGCGCCGCGGACTCCGCCAATGCTGGCTGGCTCGCCAGTACCATGGCCACGAGGGCCAGAACTAAAAAGACTGATAGTCGCATCACACCGGCATCGGCTTATTCTCAATCGGCGCTCAGCGCGCCGACCCCACGATCACGGCCGTACCGCGCGGCATGATCACGGCAAGTCGGCGGGACGCTAGAGAGACGGATCTCGGCTAATCGGCAGCGCTTCAGCATCCGGAACAACCATTCACTCTCTGGCATCAGCGCAAGAAACATTTGGGACGCGTTGTCGCCGAGACGGGATGTAATCGTGGGTCGATGCCGCCGCTGGCCCTGTTCCGGCTAGCCGTGCCTCGGTGGCAAAGCCCCAAATCGGATCAAACCGATGGACGTAATAGACCGGACGGGTCTTCATTTGCGGCGGATACTCGCCTTTGCGCAGCGTGGTCGCGATGCACGGCATCACTATCGCCGGGATGCTGCCGACATGCCCCTCAGCGGCACGGTGAACATGGCCGCTAAAAACGGCGACTACCCGCCCGGAGTGCTGCAAAGCTCGGCGCAGCCGCGACATTATCTCGGGTGTTTCGAAGTTGATCCGGTCAGGCCCCACCGTCACCTCGAACGGCGGATGGTGCGTGAAAACCGCAATCGGCTTGCTGGGCTCAGCATCGATCAGGTCGATCAAACGTCTGACCCGTTCGGGGCCAAAGTCACCCTTGTTGCCGCCTGAACTCAGGGTATCCAGCGCGATCAGTCTTACCGGATAGTCCTCGATCGCATAGTCGATAAAGTCGGAATCCGGCGTGAGATATCCTTCCGCCGAAAATGCCTCACGCAGATTCGCCCTGTTATCCTTATTGCCGGCCAAGACATAGACCGGCGCACGCGCCTTCGCGAGAATGGCCACGGCCTGAGCGTATTCGTCTCGCCGTCCGTTATGAACGATATCGCCGGTGTGAACGATCACATCGGGGGCCGGGTCGAGTGCGTTTATGTCCGCGATCGTGACTGCGAAATCCCGTATTCTCTGGTCGGCATCAGGAGAATCCAATGCGATATGGGTATCGGAGATTTGCGCGATGATCATGATGCCAGACCCAAGCCTGTCGATCGCAGGCTCGCGTAATACTCCCTTAGGATCGCCACGACCTCCGGCCGGCTGAACTCGGGCGGGACGTCCGCATTGGTCGAGAGCATTTGACGCTGCTCCGTGCCGGAAATCGAAATGTGATACTGCGGATCGTGGGGACAGGTCTTCGCCGTCGCCATTCCGTAGCACTTGCGGCAGTAAAAAGTGACGCCGATCTTCAGTGGCTTGGTAAGAAGCGCGCCGTCCCATAATTGATCGAAGATGTGATGGGCGTCGAAGGGGCCATAGTAGTTGCCGACGCCAGCATGGTCGCGCCCGACGATAAGGTGCGAGCAGCCAAAGTTCTGGCGAATCAGGGCATGAAGCAATGCCTCGCGCGGACCGGCGTAGCGCATCTCGATCGGGTAGCCCGCCTGAATGACCGTTCCCGGGCGGAAGTAATTGTCGATCATCGCCTGGACCGCTCGGGCACGAACGTCAGCCGGAATGTCGCCTGCTTTCAGTTTCCCGAGCACCTGATGGATGAAAACGCCGTCTGAGACCTCCACCGCGATTTTCACCAGGTGCTCGTGACTGCGATGCATGGGATTTCGGGTTTGGAAGGCTGCGACATTTGACCAGCCCCGCTCGAGAAACATGGCCCGTGACCGGGCGGGGCGAATATAGAGGTCAGGATATTTGGCAGGATATTCGCCTTCGCTCAGCACGAAGACAGGCCCGGCCAAGTTGACGTCGCCCTGACCCAGGACCTTCGCCACGCCCGGATGCTTCGGATCGGTGGTGCGATAGACGTGCTCGGCCTCGAATTGCTTGTCGATTGAATATTTCTCGCGAACCTCCATGACGGCGAGGATTTCACCGCTCTCCGCATCGGCGAGCGCGACCTCCTCTTCGACATGGATGCTGGCGGCAAGGTCTTTGTCGACGGCAAGCGTGATCGGGATCGGCCAAAACACGCCGCTGGTCAGTTTCATGTCGCGGCACGAACCGCGCCAGTCGTCATGCCCCATGAACCCATCGAGCGGCGTATAGGCCCCCATCGCCAGCATGAAGACGTCGGAGACCGAGCGCGAGTCGAGGGGAATTTTTCTGAGCTTCTGCGCCCGCTTGCGTTCGTCGACCCGCTCCGCCTCCGGCAGCAGCAGCGGCTTGAGCTGCTCCGAATGGTGCGGCGGCACGAGTTGAGACATTCAATCTTTTCCTGAAATCAAAACCATCTCGGACAGAATGACCTTTGCGGATTACATGCCCGATCCGGGCCCCGCCGCGCTCCGCGCAGCCGAGCGTTCAGTCGACGATGTGATACACGGGAGCCTTCTCCATCTCCCACTTCCCCGAGTCCTGGTCGTAGCGGGATAGGGTGAAGCAATGCCATTCCTTGTCGTCCAGCTTCGGATAGTCTCCGCGGTAGTAGTAGCCGGGCCAGCGCGTTTCCTTGCGGAACAGCGTGTGCTGGGTCACGCATTCGGAAGCCAAGAGCCGGTGTTGCAGCTCCCAGGCGCGCTGAAGCTGATGGAGGTCTTCGGCGCCGAGGCTGGCGACGTCTTCCTTCAGCATGCCCAGCAGTTCGAGCCCACGGGTGAGCAGCGGCTCGTTGGTCATGTAGTTCACGGTGATGCCGCCGCAATACTCGTCCATGATCTTCTCAAGACGCTGCAGGGCGTGGATCGGCAGGATGTAATGCGGTGAGACCGTGCCGGCGACGATCTCGTTGCGGTAGACCTCGTAGTGCTCCAGGGGTTTGTAGACGGTCCTCTTAAGGTCTTCGATTTCGGCATCGCTGACCTGGGGCCGATCCCTGCCCTTTTCGCTCACGTATTTGACCGCGGCCTTGGCGGCGATGCGGCCTTCGGTGAACGAGCCGGAGGAGAACTTGTGGGCGGTGCCGCCGATGGTGTCGCCGGCGCCGAACAGGCCTTCGACGGTCATCATGCGGTTGTAGCCCCACTGATATTCGGAGGGGGCGTAGTCTTCCGGGCCGCTCGCCCAGGCGCCGGAGCAGGTCGCGTGCGAGCCCATGACGTAGGGCTCCGACGTGGTCAGCTCGGGATTGACATGCTTCGGATCAATGTTCTGGGAAGCCCAGACCACCGCCTGCCCGATGGTCATGCCGAGGAAGTTCTCCCAGCCGACCGTCTCCTTGTGCGGATCCTGGAAGGCCTCCTTGGTCACCATGCGAATTGGACCGCGACCGGCTGCGAGCTCCCTGAGAATGGCGTGGTTGCGCAGGCAGGTCGGCACCGGATGCTGGTCGATATAGTCGCCGACAAGAGCCTTGGTGTCGTCGTACCACTTCGACTCGTACTCCTCACCATAGGCGTTCTGCGTGTAGGTCTTGAGATGCAGGAAGTAGGCGCCGACCGGCCCGTAGCCGTCCTTGAAGCGGGTGAGCACGATCCGGTTTTCCATCTGGGTCATCTTGGCGCCCACAAGGATCGGCAACGCGTAGGCGGACGCGCTGCTCCACGGCGCGTACCAGGTCCGCCCCATGCCTTCGCCGACCGCGCGGGGCTTGAAGATATGCGAGGCGCCGCCGGCGGCGACGATGACTGCCTTGGCGCGGAACACGTAGAAGTTGCCAGTGCGGACGTTGAAGCCGACCGCGCCGGCGACCCGCTTGCCCGACCGGTCCATCAACAGATGGGTCACCATGATGCGGTTGTAGACTTCGGTGGCGGCCTTGCGCGCGGCCTCAGCGACGATCGGCTTGTAGCTCTCGCCGTGGATCATGATCTGCCACTTGCCTTCGCGCTGGTACCTCCCGGTCTTCGGGTCGCGCATGATGGGCAGGCCCCACTCTTCGAACTTGTGCACCGTGGAGTCGACGTGGCGGGCGATGTCGTAGCCGAGATCCTCGCGCACCAGACCCATGAGGTCGATGCGTGCGTAGCGAACGTGGTCCTCAGGCTGGTTCTCGTTCCACTGCATGCCCATGTAGCAATTGATGGCATAGAGGCCCTGCGCGACCGCGCCGCTGCGCTCGATGTTCGCCTTCTCGACGCAGACGATCTTCAGATCGCGGCCCCAATAGCGGGATTCGTACGTCGCCCCGCAGCCGCCCATGCCGCCGCCGACAATGAGAATGTCGGAATCGACGTAAACAGTTTTGCGGCGACGCATCACAGCAGTCCTTGCTTGAGTTGATTGGACTTTAGTGCCGGCAGGGCGGGAACCTTGAGGGCTTCCGGCTCGTGTGCGAGCTGCTGGGATTTCAGCATTTCCGCGGTCGGCGCCGCGAGCTCGGCTGGCGATGGGATCGAGTCCCATGGCGTGGTCCTGATCGGGGAGATGAAATCCTTTTCGCGGCCGTCACGGAACTTGATCTTCCAGGAGATTGTGCCCTTCTCCTCCTCGCGGCGCACGCGGACGCTGTGGCCGAGCGGCGCGAAGTCGGCATAGCCCCGGCAGTCGATCGCGAACTGCGGGCACGCCTTCACGCAGGAGTAGCACTCCCAGCACATATTGGGTTCGATGTTGAAAGCCCGGCGATAGGTAGGATCGATGTGCATGATGTCGGACGGGCAGATATCGACGCAGTGCCCGCAGCCGTCGCAGCGCGTCATGTAGACGAAGGTCGGCATGAAATTCCCCTATCTCCTGTAGCAGAGACTAGCGCGAGGCAGATTAGTAATGATTTGCATGTTTGACGACGCTGCCGAACCTTGCCGGCGCATCGGCGGGAGCCGGCAGGTTGCTCCTCGTGCCGTTTGCCTCGGCCACTCTTTTCTCCAGGGCGGCAGCGGGCTTGAAGAACATATGAGAGAATTTGGACCACGGGATTGACCCGAACAGCACCGTGGTGGCGATGAGATACAAGGCCAGGAACACGTATGCCCATCCGGCGTGACCCGTCGTCTGCACATAGGCCCACACCAGGCCGAAGGTGGCGCTGAGGACCAGTGCGACGACAAACAAGTCAGCCCGCACAAAGCGGAACGGTGAATTGCCCTCGGCGGCAACGTCAACGCGGATGAAGAACCAGAACCAGTAGCCGCCGAGGCAAACCATCAGTGCGCCGATGTACCACAAGGTCGCAAGCGCGGCTGGCGCGGGCGTGGCGGGCGTCGGGTAGGCGAACACCATGATGGCGGTGGTGACTAAATAGATTACGAAGCCATACATGCCGAGGAGGTGGGCAATCCTGCGCCGCACGTTGCAGAATTCGCCCGAACTCATCACATCAACCACAGCGGTCTGGACCGCTATGGACACCATCTCTCCGCCGCCGATCCGCCGCTTGGCTCTGCCCCTGGCATTGCGCCAGTTGTTAAAGAAGTACGTGGCGCTCTTTTTGTGGATGATGTCGACGAGCGTGCCGGCCGCAACCAAGATGGCCATCACCACGACATATGTCTGCATGACGGCGGGAGGTACGGAAGCCGAAAGTTCGGCGAATGGATTGCTGATGAACATTGGCTGCGATCTCCCTCCGGTGAGAGTTTTGCCGTCACGTTAGCCGACGGGGACTCCGCTCACAACAAAATTGTCTTGATTTATCGATTGAGCTCGTCATTATGATAGATATATTCGATCAATTGGGCCATGACGCTCGATCAGTTGCGCATCTTCATCGAGGTCGCGGACCGCGGGCATATGACGCGTGCCGCCGAGGCCCTCGACATGAGCCAGTCGGCGGCATCGGCCGCCATTGCCACGTTGGAAGCCTGCTATCAGATCAAGCTGTTCGACCGCGTCGGTCGCGGCATCCAACTGACTGAAACTGGCCGCATATTCTTGCGCGAGGCTCGCGCCGTGCTCGACCGCGCTTCGATGGCGCGTTTGGTGCTGCAGGATCTCGCCGGCTGCCCCGCCGGCCCGGTCGCCATCGCTGCCAGCCAGACGATTGCGACATACTGGCTGCCGCGGCGGCTCGCGGCCTTCCATGCCGCCAATCCGCAAGTGCGGCTCAATGTCGTGATCCGCAACACCCATGAAGTCGAGTGCGCCGTCGTCGACGGCGAGGTGAATGTCGGTCTGGTCGAAGGACCGACCCAGAATCCGGCGTTGATCCGCAAGCAGATCGATCAGGACTACATGGTGCTCGTGGTCGCTTCGGACCAGCCGCCTCTGCCGGTCGATGCTTTGGGCCGGCTCGATCTTCGCCCCATACGCTGGGTGATCCGTGAGGCAGGCTCAGGCACCCGCCGCGGCCTCGAGGACTTGGCCGTCCGCGAGGGGCTTTCGCTCGACGACCTCAACATCTCCCTGGTGTTACCCAGCAACGAAGCCGTGCGCGAAGCGATCGAGGCCGGAGCCGGCGCCACGATTATTTCGCGCCACGTCGTTGCCTCCGCCATAGCCGCGGGCAAGCTCACTGAAATCCCGATCGAATTGCCGCAACGCGAATACGCCCTGGTCTGCCACCGCGACCGTCATGCGACGCTGGCGCAGCAGGCTCTGGTCGCGCACTTGGTTGGCGGCGTTGACGCGGGCGCACGACCGCCAAAAAATCCTGATTGAGCGCATACGCCAAATACCGGTCCGCAAGCTATTGCTTGATGTACTTCTATTGCTTTCTGCCAATTCCACGGTCGCACGCAGCGCATTGGCGCGGTGACCGCACGATGGCTCCGCACCCGCGTCGCGCGGCGCCAGCGATAGGTGCTTAAATTAGAGCCTTCGCCTCCAGCGCGCCGCGCAATACCGGAGAAATTCCTCTCGTGTATTCGATTCTTCGACTATGTTTGGCAAGCGACCAGAAGCCATCGCGGGGAGCGCCTCCAAAATGAGCGGACTTGCGACTGCCACAATCGTCGGCGTCGGCGGCTTTGCTGTCGGGTTGGTGTTTGGAGCTACAGCTCAGCGCACCAATTTCTGCACAATGGGCGGAATAGCGGATCGGGTGCTGATGGGCGACGGTCGCCGCCTGCGCGCCTGGGTGCTGGCAACCGCGGTTGCCACGATCGGCGCCCAGCTCCTGTCATTCAGTGGTCGGATCGATCTTCATCACGCGATATATCTGACCAGCAATCTCGGCTGGTGCGGTGCGCTCATCGGCGGGCTCGTGTTCGGTTTCGGCATGACTCTGACCGGGGGCTGCCCCAGCCGAACGCTGGTACGGCTGGGTGCCGGCAATCTAAAATCGCTGGTAGTGGTGCTCGTGCTGGGCATCGTCGCCTACATGACCTTGCGCGGTTTGATCGCGCCGGCGCGCATCAGCTTTGAAGGCGCCGCCAATGTCGATCTAGCCACTCACGGGTTCCGGAGCCAGAGCATTGGCGAGCTGGCAGCGGCAATGCTCGGCATTGGCGAGGATACCGCGCGCGTCGGCGCTGTAATCGTGGTGGCAGCGGCGCTCCTCTTATTCTGTTTCAAGGATGCGTCTTTCCGCCGGAGCCCCGCCAATCTCTCCGCTGGCGTCGTCATCGGCCTCACTGTGATCGCCGGTTGGGTCGTGACCGGCATCATCGCCTTTGACGAATTCGAGCCGGTGCCGCTGGCCTCGGTCACCCTGGTCGCACCGGTAGCCGACGCCTTGCAATATTTGATGACCTATACCGGCGCGACCATCAACTTCGGCGTGGCCGTGGTGGGCGGCATTATCGTCGGCAGTTTCCTGATGGCGGTGGCGACGGACGCATTCCGCGTTGAGAGCTTCGCCGACCGCGATGATCTTGTTCGCCACCTTGTCGGCGCGGCGCTTATGGGCATCGGTGGCGTCTTTGCGCTCGGCTGTACGATCGGACAGGGCGTCACCGGGATGTCGACGCTTGCACTCGGCAGCATTATCGCCTGGCTGTCGATCATCGGCGGCGGGTATGTCGGAGTGAAATACCTCGAAGGAGGGTCCTTCGCGGGCGCGCTCCGCGCGACCCTCATCCACGGTTGAAGCGTCGGCTAAAGCATGATCCCGAAAAGTGGACGCCGGTTTTCGGAAAAGATCATGCTTCACCAATAAGCCAGAGCAGCCCGCCGATTCGACGAAAAGTCATCCCGCTCTAGCAGCCGACAACTGCTTTACTGTAATCGGCGATCGGCGCGACTGTGGTCCGGTCCTGCAACAGTTCCCTGTAAGCGCCGCGTCCGAACTCGGCGTTGAGATCGGCCCGGTAGGCGTCAAAGAACTTGTCGAACAGCACCGAGCCGATAAGGCCGACCGCCGTCACCTCATCATTGTCGCTATCATACTCGAGTTGAACCGCGGCCAATGGAAACTCTGCCGGTCCGGACACGACGTCGCCGCCATTTGCCGGATCGTAGCTGCTGGCATGGGCACAGCAGGTGATCATGCGCTCGCGCTCTGAAAGCACGGAGCGCCCCTTGTGAAAGGTCAGGAAGCTCGCGTGCTTGCTGTCATAGGAGAGCAGATGGGCGCAGATCGCCGAATAGGCGACGACGGCGCCGTCCTTGCCGACGCCGCCCGGCCAGGTGTAGGGCGCCTTGTCGGCGTTGGTCCTCTCCACGTTGCGCGGCGTGGCGGCATCCAGCCGCAGCAGCAGACACGGCGTGCTGACGTAGGGGTAGTGAAAGATGTAGTTGGCATTCACCTCCAGCACGCCTGCCTTGATCGGCTCGCCGGCCTTGTCGACGAGTTTAAGCCGAGGCGCGTCGGTGAGTGCGAATGACGGTTCGACAAGCCGGCCCGAAGCCGCCCCAGCAAGTGCTGCGGCGCCGCAAACTCTCACGAAGCCGCGGCGGCTGACATTTGGCCGCTTCATCGCCGCACCTGCGTCATAACGGCGGGAAGCATCGCAAGAAGCGTTCGCCCGGCCCGCGATGCACCCCAAACCCGACAGTTCACGTTGCCGCCGTCCTCACGCGAACATATCGCGGTAAAGACCGGCGCCCCACTCGTGCGCGGCAAGGGCCAGCGCCGGCGAGCGCTTGTTGTCGAGCTCGACGTCGGTGAAGCCGAACTTTCCCTTGTCGTACTTCGCCTTCACCACGATGGCTTCTTCCGGCTTGCCGTTGACCATCGAGTAGCAGATGGTCTGCGGGCTCATCCAATCGACGTCCTTGCCGGCCGCGGTCGCGGCGATCACCTTGGCGACATAATGTGCTTCGCTATTGGCGGTGTTGCCCGATTTCGAAAACGGCATCGGTCGGCAGTCGCCGCCGACGTAGCAGGTCCGATCACCTTTCGCGAAATATTTGTGGACGTCGATGTCCGCCTCCATCTGCGGGCCTTTCGGATCGCTCAGGCCCAGATCCTCGATCAGCTTGGCGGCGCGGACGCGCGGATAAATGGCGGCGTCGTCGAACCCGATGGTCTCGAACTCGGTAGTGACCGTCTTCTTGATCGGGTCGACCGATTTGATCGTCGTCGATGGCCGGTACTCGATAATGTCCGGGTAGAGCTCTTTGAAGGCGGCGAGAAAGCCCGGCGCTTTCGGCGCGAACGGCTGCTCGCCGGGATCGAGCAGCACCAGCTTGCCTTTGATTTTGTTCTTCTTGAAATAGGCGGCTATCATGCAGGCCCGCTCATACGGCGCCGGCAAGCAGCGGTAATTGCCGACTGGCACGGTGGTCAGGAACACGCCCTTCTCGAAATTGGCGAGCTTGCCTTTGATCGAGAGGTGTTCTGAGCCCGGCTTGAAGCCGGCCGGGAAATTCTGCGCGCAAGCCGCAGCCATCGCCGGATCGGTGATGCCGATCGAAGCGTAGTTGTAGTCGATGCCGGGCGCCAGCGCGATGAATTGATAGTCGATATAGCCTTCGCTGGTGTAGGCGCGCTTCGCGTCCCGATCGAGATCGATCAGTTTGCCCTGCAGCCAGACGTAACCGTTGCTGCGGGCGGCGTCACAGTATGAGTGCTGCAGCGTATTGAGGTCGATGAGGTCGTCGAGCCACAAATTACTGAGGAAGCACGACATGTAGAGGGCATTGGGCTCGACCATTACCACGTCGAACTTCGGATTCTCTTTCTTGAGATACTTGGCGAGCGTCGCGCCGAAGGCGCCGCCGCCCACGACCACGCAGCGCGGCCCCGTGGCCGCCGGCAGGTCGGCCGGCCTATTGGTTCGTCCGCTGATCGCCGCGGAAGCCGGTCCGGTCCCGCCGACCAGGGCTGTGCCCGTGGCGGCGGCTAGCGCCGAGCCGCCTGCGAGCTGCAGGAACTGACGACGGACGAATCCGTCATTTTTGCCGGGCGATTTCATTGTTCTCTCCCTAGTAAGAAATATGGAATTTTCTGCTTTTCAATGATCAGTCTGCCAAAGATTATGCTCCCGGTCTATAGGTCTGCCCACCGCAAAGTCCGGGATTCACAAGCCCGCTTGCGGTGGGCAGACCAGGCGCGAGCAACGGCACCGCTCCAGCCGTGCAAACAATATTTTTGCTGCAGATCCTTGCGGTGCCCTGACGTTGGTCAAGCCACTGCCTGCCGGATTTCGTTCCAGTCGCCAGCGATAGTCGGCCTATCAGCTCACCGCGATTCTGGCCTGGGCGACGATTGTGGACCCGTCGTCATCAACCCAGGTCAGCACGACCGGACCGGATTCGACCGCCTTGAATTTGAAGCGAATAAATGGATTCGCGGCAATCGCCGTATCGAAATCGGCGGAAAAAACTTCCTTGCCGGCCACGGTGCAAATGAACTTGTTCAGAAGCTTGCGCGGAATCACGTTGCCGCTCTTATCCTTGCGCAACCCGGTTTCCATCGCATGGTAGACGAGTGCTTTGACCTCGACGAGCTCGCCCTTTTTGGCTTCGGTCCTGTCGAGCTTGACCTTCACTGTAGCGGCCACGACTTTATTCCGTCAGGTTCGAGGGGTTGTCGGTTTCAATTCCGTTCATCAAGTGCCGCAGCCGCCGACGGTGACGGTGACCTGTTTATTCGCAATATAGACCGAACCGTCGTTCATCTTGGCGATGGCGACAACGTTCTGGGTCTGGCCCAAACGAATGCGCGTGCTGACCTCGGCGGCGCCGCTGGCCGGCGAAAAATGAAAGGTCGCGACGTGCGGGCGCGGATTTCCTTCTGCGACGACGAGGACATCGGTCACATGCGATTGCTCGGTCATCGGGCTGTCGACGGTGATCGTGATCGGCACCGAGGCTCCGTCGTCGGCAATCTTCGGCAAGTCAAGATTGACGCGACCCTGCACCGGTGTCCGGCCGCCGGCGAATTGCGCGATGAGTTCCTCGAAGCCGTTGGTCGCCGCAACGGCGGGCAGATCGGACCAGCCCAGCGTGGTTGCCGCCAGGACACCAGTACCGATTGTCAAAGCCTGCCGACGATTTAGCGTAAACGTCATTTGCGGAATCTCTCCGAGACTTTGGTTCGCACGTATGTTTATTTATTTGAAAGATATTTTACAAGTCCCCTTCCGCGGCGCTGACGCAGTTTCCGCTCGGCGCCGCGAAATTGCGAGAGCAGACAAGGGTTGCACGGAAGCCGCCCAGCAGCGCTGCAAGCGCGGCGCCCGCGCCCACCGCGACAGCCGACCGATCGCTCGAATTTGATCTATGGCTTGGCTGGCGGCTCCTTGCCGCCGCTGCCCGGTTGGGTCAGGCCCATCGTCAGCGCGGTAAGGCCGGCGATGCCGCCAAGCTGCATGCTCTCGGCCGCCGTGCTGGGAACGATGACGATAGTCGAATTCTGCTTCAATCCCTCGTACAGCATGTTCATCGCGCGCAAGTGAAACGCGGTCGGATTGTTGGCATAGGTAATTGCCGCCTCGCCGAATTTCTCCGCGATCTGGCGCTCTGAATCGCCAAGAATGACGCGGGCTTGACGCTCGCGCTCGGCTTGCGCCTGCATCGACATGGCGTCCTCGAGAGCCGGCGGAATCAGCACGTCCTTGACTTCCACCGAAATGACATTGATGCCCCATGGCTCGGTGCGCAGGTCGATGATCCGCTGCAATTCGGCGCTGATCTTCTCGCGGCCTTCCAGCATGTCGGACAACAGGGTCTTGCCGATGACGTCGCGCAGCGCAGTCTGCGCCGCCCAGTTGATGGCGCTTTGATAATCGGCCACGCCAAGCGCGGCTTTCTCGGGGTCGACGACCTTCCAGAACAGCACCGCATCCACGTTCACCGGCACGGTATCCTTGGTGAGCGTGCGTTCGGCGTTGAATGCCGTGGTGATGACGCGGATGTCGATCCAATACGGAATGGTATCGATGATCGGCACGATCAGGAACAGTCCGGGGCCGCGCAACGCATGAAAGCGGCCGAGCCGCAAGACGATCGCTCGGTTCCACTGATCGGCGACCTTAATGGCGAAGGCAACGGCGGTGGCGACTAAAAGCGTGGCAATGATCAGCCAGTTGCTCGCCCAACCGGTCGAAATGCCAAACATCGCGTAGGTGAAGGCCAGACCGACGACGAGGAGGATGATGAAGACTAGCGTCGCCAGTGAACTGGTCGGTCTCATCGGACGGGCTCCCGCATGGTGAGAAATCTCCCGATCTTCCAACTCCCACTATCTTCCACAAGTTCAATATAACACGGCACCAGCCAACAAGGCGGCTATCGGCTCGGTGCGGCGCAACGCGGCACCGCATCCCCAGGGGGCGCAGCGGCGGGCGGCACGCTGGAGCGCAAAATCGTCGCCGATCAGACGCCAAACCGGATCGATAGTCTTCTCGCCGACATCAGAGCCGGCCTTACCCATGCCCAGCGCGCGAGGCCAATCGTGCGGCAAGCGATATGTTCGGCTGCGCGGCGGCTCTTGTCGAGCCGTGACGGGCGGCCGCGCTATTCCAATGTCTTGCGAAAGCGCAGGATGCTCAGCATGAGAAGAGCCGCGGCAAGCGCCGCCATCGCGACGAATTCTGGCCACAGCACGCTGATCCCGATCCCTTTGAGCAGGGTCCCGCGGATGACCACGAGGTAATAGCGCAACGGATTGATGTAGGTGAACCACTGCAGCACCTGCGGCATGCTCGAGATCGGGAACGCGAAGCCCGACAAAATGAAAAACGGACTGAGAATGAAGAAATTGGTGGAGAATGCCTGCTGCTGGGTGGAGCAGATCGTGGAAATCAAAAGCCCGATGGCAAGCGAGCAGAGCAGAAACAGCGCGGTGCCGAGCAGCAGCACGAATGGATTGCCGACGAAGGGAATTCGAAACCATACCAGCCCGACCGTCACGACCAGCGCCACCTCACCGAGGCCGATGAGGAAAAAGGGCACCGTCTTGCCAAGGATGAACTCGGCCGGCCGTATCGGGCTCACCATGATCTGCTCGAGCGTGCCAACCTCGCGCTCGCGCACGATGGCGAACGCCGTGAGATTGACGATAAGGATCAGCGTCAGCGTCCCGATGACGCCGGGCACGAAGAACCAGCGCCCGTTCAGGTCGGGGTTGAACCAAGGCCGCTGCTCGAGCGTCACGTTCACTTTCCGCGTGCCGCGGACGCCCTGGACGCGTTGCGCCAAGTCGGTGATGTAGTCTTCAGCAAATCCCGCCGCGATCGCATTGATGTAGCCGAGCGCGATCAGCGCCGTGTTCGAGTTGGTCCCGTCGACGATGACCTGAAGCGGCGCGCCTTGGCCCTTGCGCAACAGTTGGGCGAAGCCGGCGTGAATGACCAGCGCAACCGCGGCGTCGCTGGCATCGATGGTTTCGTTGATTTCGCGTTGCGACCGCGCCACCTTGACGATATTGAAGCGATTGCTCGAGGTGAAGCGCGCAATCAATTCACGGCTTTCTTGCGAATGGTCGAGGTCAAGCACTGCGGTCGACACGTGATAGACTTCGAAACTTGCCGCATAACCGAAGACCAACATTTGCAGTACGGGCGGCACGATCAGGAGAAAACGCGCCGCGTCGTCGCGGCTGATCTCAAGGAATTCCTTGATCATGATCGGCACGAGGCGCGCGAGCATCTGTTCGTCCAATCGGTTCAGGTCAACCGCTTACGGAAGGCCCGTGCGGCCAGCGCAACAACGGCCAGCGCGTAAACAACGAGAAACAGGATCGGCGTCATCAGCTCGCCGATGCCGATGCCTTTCAGGAAGATGGCCTTGATGATGGTGACGTAAAATCGCGCGTACATCAGATAGGTCAGTTTCTGGATGAACGCCGGCATCTGGTCGATCGGGAATACGTAGCCCGAGAGCAGCATCGCCGGCAGCAGCGTCGCTACCAGCGCGATCTGGCTGGCGCCGACCTGACTGCGGATCAACACCGAAATCAGATAGCCGATGCTCAGGATGACGGCGAGGAACAAGGTCGTGGTGAGGAACAGCGCGAACACTGTGCCGCGGAACGGCACCTCGAACCATAGCACGGCGATGATCAGGCAGAGCGCGGCGTCGACCCAGCCCAGCACGAGGTACGGAATGAGCTTGCCGAACATGACCTCGCTCGACGTCACCGGCGTGGAGACGAGAAGCTCCATCGTGCCGCGCTCCCATTCGCGCGAGATGGTGAGTGCGGTGAGCTGTGCACCGACCAGCGACATGATGACGGCAATCAGTCCGGGAATGATGAAGTTGCGGCTCACCAGGTCTTCGTTGAACCAGACGCGCGACTGCACGGCCAAAGGCTGAACCTGCTGCAGCGCGCGGCCCTGCCGGTCTAGCGCCGACAGCTGAGCGTCTCCTGAGTAGCTGTTCACCACTGCGGACGCATAACCCCAGGCGATATTCGCCGTATTGTCATCCGTTCCGTCGAGGATTGCCTGCACCGAGGTGGTTCCGGTGTCGTTCAGGCGTTCGGAAAAATCCGGCGGGATCACAATCCCGGCGCGGCAATCGCCGCGATCGATGGCGGCTACCAGTTCCGGGTAGTTTTTGACGTTGTGGGCGACGGCGAAATAGAGCGACGCCTGGAAGCGCTTGAGCAAATCCTGGCTCGCCTGGCTGCCTTCGCGGTCGAAGGTGCAGATCGGAATATGCTTGAGATCGAGATTGACGCCGTAGCCGAACAAAAACATCTGCGTGAATGGCAGCAGCAGCGCGATCATGAGGCTGCGCGGGTCGCGCCAGATCTGCAGGACTTCCTTCACCGCGATGGCCTTGAGCCGGCGAATTCTCATGCGGCCCGCCCCTGCCTGCTCATATCAGCCGCAATGAGCTCCACGAACACGTCCTCCAACGAGGCATCGATGCGCTCGATGCGACTGGGACGCAGCCCCCGCGCTTCCAGATAGGCCGGCAATTCGTCGATGCTGCGCGCCGCGTCTTTGACGAGAACGTGAAGTGAACTGCCGAACGCGGATGCGTCGATGACGCCGGGCGCCTGCTGCAACGCCGCCAGAGTCGGTCCGACCGCTTCGCATTCCAGCAGGAGGAGCTCGCCCCCGAGCGCCGTCCGCTTCAGCTCATCCGGGCTGCCGATGGCGATGAGCCGGCCCTGGTTGGTCAGGGCAGCGCGGTGACAATATTCGGCCTCGTCCATGTAGTGGGTCGTGACCAAGACGGTGACGCCCTCGGCGGCGAGCGTGTGAATGAGGTCCCAGAACCGCCGCCGCGACGTCGGCTCGACGCCGGATGTCGGCTCGTCCAGGAACAGGATCGGCGGCCGGTGCAGCACGGCGCAACCGAGCGCCAGGCGCTGCTGCCAGCCGCCGGCGAGCGTCGAAACCAAGGCCTTCTCGCGGCCGCCGAGGCCGGCCATCTCGATCGCGAACCGCATCCGCTCGGCCAGCTCGCGGTGCGGCACGCGATAGATACCCCCGAAAAAGCGCAGGTTTTCTTCGACGGTGAGGTCGCGATAGAGCGAAAATTTCTGCGACATGTATCCAATGTGCTCGCGCACCCGCTCCGGATCCTTGGCGACGTCGATGCCCGCGACCAAGGCGCGGCCAGCGCTCGGGCGCAGTAAACCGCAGAGAATGCGGATAATGGTCGACTTGCCGGCGCCGTTGGGACCCAAAAACCCCATGATCTCGCCGCGCCCGATGCGGAAGCTCACGTGATCGACCGCGGTGAAGCTGCCGAACCGCTTGACCAGATCTTGAGCGACGACTTGCGCGTCTGCCGCTTCGCTCGCGCTCACGCTCTCGGCCTCTCGTCTTCGAGCAGCGCCACGAACACGTCCTCGATACTGGGAGTGGCGACCGCAATGTCGTCGAAAGGCACGCGCGCCTGTTGCAGCGCATTGCGCAGCTCGGGAATCCGCGAACCGGCATCATCGACGACAGCGTGAACGCCGCTGCCGACCAGGATGACGTTGCTCACGCCGGCAAGCTCGGCGATGGCCGAGCGCACTTGCCGCCCCGCCTCCGAGGCAATGGCGACGACCGCGCCCGGCATGCGCTGCTTGAGTGCGGCCGGCGTGTCGCAATAGAGCACCCGGCCGCCATGCAGGAGCGCCAACCGGTTGCAGCGCTCCGCTTCATCGAGATAGGCGGTAGTGATCAGGATCGTCACGCCTTCCGCGAGCAAGCCGTACAGGATGCGCCAAAAATCGCGGCGGGATACCGGATCAACGCCCGTGGTCGGTTCGTCGAGCAACAAAACACGGGGCGTGTGAACGAGCGCGCAGGTGAGACCGAGCTTTTGTTTCATCCCACCCGACAACTGGCCGGCGCGTCGGGCGCGGAACCGGGTCATTTCCGAGGCCGCCAACAGCCGGCTTGCGCGCTGTTCGCGAACATCGTTCGGCAGTTCGAACAGATCGGCGTAGAAGCGGATGTTCTCATCGACGGTGAGATCTTCATAGAGGCCGAAGCGTTGCGGCATATAGCTGAGATGAGGTTTGCCGGCCTCGGGGTCGCCCACCATATCGACGCCGTCGATGACGATGCTGCCGCTATCCGGCCGCATCACGCCCGCCAGCATCCGCATGGTCGTGGTTTTGCCGGCGCCGTCGGGGCCGACCAAGCCGAAGATCTCGCCGCGGTTGACGGTGAAGGACAGGCCGTCGACGGCGGTGATCCCGGCAAAGCGCTTGGTCAGTCCCTCGGCCGCGACGATGCATTCGCGCGCGTTGTTCATGGTTGAGTCGGATTTGGCTGAGCGGGCGCGGAGCGATCCGGAGACGGCGGCCCCGAGGGCGGCGGCCCGGGCGACAGCGCTTCGAGCTTGGCATCCGCCGGCATGCCCGGCACCAGCTCGTGGGTCGGGTTATAGATGTCGATGCGGATGCGATAGACCAGCGTCACGCGTTCGGCATGCGTCTCTACGCTCTTGGGCGTGAATTCGGCGTTCGAAGATATGAAGCTGACGCGGCCCTTATAGGTCTTGCCGGAATAGGTGTCGGTGGTGATGGTCGCCGGCTGATTGTAGCGGATCTTGCCGATATCGGGTTCGTTGATGTAGGCGCGCAACCACACGTGGTCGAGGTCCGAGAGCGTCACCACCGGCGTTCCCGGCACCATGATCTCGCCAAGTTCGGCTTGGCGGACTTGGATGACGCCCGAGAACGGCGCGCGCAGAACCGTATAGCCGAGCACGATTTGCGAAAGTTTGAGGGTTTCCTTTGCGCTGCGGATGCTGGCCTGCGCCAGCTCGACCTGGTGCTCGGCGGCGTCCTCCAGCGCCTGATCGCGCTGATGGGCGGCCGTCGACTGGCGGAACGCAGCGTAAGTCTGGTCGCGCTGCTCGACCGTTCCGGCACCCTTTCGCAGCAGAAAATCGGCGCGCTTGTACTCAGCGTCCCGGAATTCGAGATCGGCGGCGTCGAACTCGACGGTACGCTGCGCCGCCGCCAGATTCTTCTGTGCCGCGGCAAGCTGGCGGTTTTGCACCTCGAGCGCGGCCTCGTTGACGGCCACCTGCTGACGGTAATCGGAATCGTCGAGCCGCGCGATCAGCGTGCCCTTGTCGACCCATTGTCCCTCATCGAACGGCAATTCGACGATGCTTGATTGCACGGTCTTAAAGCCGAGCACGGCCTGGTGGGCCTCGATGTTGCCGGACACCAGGATGGTGGGAGCAACCGACGGCCCCATGATCCAATTCTGCAGCGCCCCGCGCTCGACATAGCCGGCAACCGCCGCAACCGCGAGCACCGCGGCGCCAATCGCCACGGCCCATTTACGCGCGTTGCGAGCGCGCCCTGGGGTCGCCGAAATTCGCGCCCGAAGATCAGACGGCGCATGCATCGCCTTGGTTCCGTGTCTGCCGATCACGTTGATGCAGCCTGCCTTGCGATTCCTTGATCTAGGTCAGAAATTCGCTCGCGGCGATCAAGTCAAAGCGCCGCAGCCCGGACCATTAACATTTGACCCTGTGGCAGGTCCGGTCCAGGCGATTCGTCGTTGGGGAAGCTACAAGTGATTGCGAAGCCACCCGATTCCCACTTGAAGAATGAGTTGGATTCCAAGGCGCCGATCAATTGCGATTGCTGGCAGTGATTCTCAGCCTTTCCGAGCATCGATGTTATCGGCCAACGACATGCCGTTTCCCGGCCGACACGGATGGTAAGAGAAGTCCATCGTGCGCCAGAACTTGGCGAATGAAAGAAGCTGACGCAGGCGACGCCGCGGGACAACCGGCTCCCCCGGCAGGTGCGCACTGGTTATCGGCCGCGCGACGATGGTTGCATGCCTGAATGGACGCCCGAAGTACCGTCTGGCTGCCAGGCCCCAGGCACGATTGGCGTCCCGCCAAAGCCGCCGCTTGACACGGCGCGTTTGCGGCCGCTTTGCCAAGCTTTGTTCGGCGTCCGTTTAGTCCGCCGTTCGGAGCGCCGTCAACGGGGCTTGCCGCAGCCATTTCGGCTGCGCCTTTATGGTAGAGTATCAAAAGTACCGGAGGACCTGGCGGCCGAGACCCGGAAGCTTGCGGCGATTCTGGCGGCCGACGTCGTGGGCGATGGTCTTCTCACCCGAGTTTTTGGACCGCATGGTCGATAATCTGAGAAAGCTGGGCTTGCGCAATTAACATTACGACGGAGGCGGCGTATGGCGGCAGGTAAATTCGAAAACATTCTCGGCACAGTCGGCAACACGCCGGTCGTCCGGGTCAATCGGCTGGCACCCCCCGGCGTCAACTTGTACGTCAAGGTCGAGGCGTTCAACCCGCTCGGCTCCGTCAAGGATCGCCTGGCGCTCGGGGTCATCGAGGAAGCGGAGCGCTCGGGCAAGCTCAAGCCGGGACAAACGGTCGTCGAAGCGACCAGCGGCAACACCGGCATCGGGCTGGCGATGGTGTGCGCGCAGCGCGGCTATCCGCTGGTGATCACAATGGCCGAAACGTTCAGCGTCGAACGGCGGAAGCTGATGAGGTTTCTTGGCGCCAAGGTCGTACTGACGCCGGCGGCGCAGCGCGGCATGGGCATGGTCACCAAGGCAGTCGAACTCGCCAGGACGCACGGCTGGTTCCTGACGCGCCAGTTCGAGAACGAGGCCAATCCGGACATGCACTCGCGTACCACTGCGCAGGAAATCATCGCGGATTTCGCCGGCGAGCGCCTGGATTATTGGGTGACCGGATACGGCACCGGCGGCACGCTGAAAGGTGTCGCGCGCGTGCTGGCGAAGGAGCGCCCCGATACCAAGATCGTCGTTTGCGAGCCGCAGGATGCGCCCTTGCTCGGCAGCGGCAGTCCTCAGCAGCGCAACGCCGACGGCTCTCCCGCCGCCGCGCATCCGGCTTTCAAGCCCCACCCGATGCAGGGCTGGACTCCCGACTTCATTCCGA
>Ga0335085_10004703_pt1 | contig 22419 bp, 21 predicted proteins | sample Lox_Sample_45_FD_206712 | JGI IMG/M metagenome (GOLD analysis project Ga0335085, IMG submission 206712) | Soil microbial communities from Loxahatchee National Wildlife Refuge, Florida, United States - Lox_Sample_4.5 | ecosystem: Environmental > Terrestrial > Soil > Wetlands | place: USA...
CAAAGTACTTCACTCAGATCAAGCGCTGGATCAAATATGCTCCGGCGTTGGCGCTTCCCATGGTCGGGATGATTATTTGGGGGAAAGGGCCAATCTTTAACACGTCAGGAAACCAACCGGGGTTGATCTACTACTTCTGCTACGTCAGCATGGTGCTCTGGATCGGGTTCGTTGTTCCATACGTGCGCTTGCCATTCGATCTGAGTTACGGAACGTACATCTGGCACATGCCTATCATCAACCTTTGTTTGGTGCTTGGCCTTCGCAATGCGCCGTTCGCGCTTGCCTTCACTTTCTCGATCGCAGCAGCATCGTGGTTCTATGTCGAAAAGCCTGCACTAAAGCTTAAAACGGCCTCCTTGAAGCCAGTTTAGTAAATCTCTGATGGCAAGTTTATGGTAGTTGAGGGTGACAGGCTTCGAAGTCGAGAATATGGGAAAGAAAGCCGATCGCCAGCCTGGAAATCGCCCCGGAGTTTCAGTGTTTTTCGGAGAATCGCGCCGGAATGAAAACTGGCGTCAGCTATCCGAGATCATTCCATCACCAAGACGGTCCCATAGATGTCAAGCCTTTCCCCGCATCAAATCTCCCCTAATCCATTCAAAACGCTCGCGAAAAAATCTTTCCTAAGTTTGCCGGTAATTTTGCCCATTGGGAGCACAATAGTCCCATGATTACCGAACGTTAACCATCCGCGACCACAAGCGTCGGTCATTCACTGCGTTCGGCGCACGGTGGTCCCGAGCTAAGTCCTTTAAAAGGGTAAGGGTGCGTGTAAGTATTTTGGAATCATGGTTTTACGGGACCCTCTCAAAAGGTACAACTCGTTGAAAAAAACCGTTTATCCCCTATTTGGGGGGAAGGGGGATATCGAGAGAGTCAACACCAGCCACCGGCTGCTACTTGCCGGATATTGGCTACTGGCTATTGGCCACTGGCTACTCCGTAAAGCTTCATATAGGCATCGACCATCGCCTGGAGGGTAAAGTGCGACTGGAACGCCGCTGTTGCGTGCGCCGAAAACTCTGCACGCGCGTCCTCGCTCCATACCATTTGCAAAATCGCCGCGGCCATCTCCGCGGGGTCGGTTGCCGAGACCGTGAATCCTGCTTGCGCCAGCTTCACGGCCTCCGCCATTCCGCCAACATCGGTCACGATGGCCGGCAGCCCCAGGGAAAAAGCCTGCAGCAGCGAAACCGGCAACCCCTCCGATCGCGAAGACATGATGAACGCATCGGCGGCCGAGAAGAACGGCGCAACATCCAGTTGCTGGCCCCAAAATGTGACCTTTGCAGCGACGCCAAGCTCCGCAGCCAGGCGCTCCATTGCGGCGCGCTCGCTTCCGTCGCCCACCATCCAAAGCCGAAGCTCCGACATGCGCTTGAGCGCAGCGTTGAACGCTCGCAGCAGAAGCCCGTGGTTTTTTACCGGCTCCATGCGGCCCACGTAGACGAGAGTGAATCCGCTCTTTTGCGGCCATTCTTCCTTCGCCACGGGTTTGAGCGCGGCCGTGCCGTTGTAGACGCGTACGATCTTGCGCGCCGGTGCGATGTGAATCGCCTTCAGGTTGGTCACCGTCGCGTCGCAGATTCCCACCACCCAGTCGCAGAAGCGCGCCGCAATTCTGTACTTCACTTCCGCGACTTTCCGGTGCGGAGGACCGACAAGACTATGCCGCGTAGAAATAATGCTCGGCACGCCGGCCATCCGGGCAGCCATCGCGGCGTAGATCGTTGGCGTTGGATTATGCAGGTGAACGACGTCGGGTCGCGATGCCTTGAAGAGCTTGAAGAAATTCCACGTGGAATCGGGCAAGTGCCGGCCCACGTTGATTTCAACCGTGAAGCCTTCCTGCCGCAATTGCTCGCCCAGCGCGCCAAGTGTCGCCCACGCATAGACGCACGGATCGTGCCCCTGCTCGCGCTGCAGACGGCACATCTGCGAGACCAGCATCTCGGCGCCTCCGACCTCCATGGAATCGACGATGTGCGCAATCTTCATAGAGTCTGCCCGGATCACGACATGTGCGTCAGGTTGACGACGCGCAGCAAAACGTACATGGCCACGACAAGGCCGATCATCAAAGCGCCGGAGTACGCGAGTGTGCGCGGCAGCGGCAATCGCAAGTCGATCATCTTCCGGTCTAAACCCATCTGGAAGACAACCTCAGCGAAGCCGCCCAGCAGAAAAAACGTTAAGACATACGCGCGCGACAGGAACCACGCCGCAACGAGGAAACCCGTGAGCGACAACACCATCAAACGTCCCAGCCGGTTGATCTCTGCTTTGTCGATTTGCTCCACCTTCCGCGCCGGCTCCGGAAACGGTGTTTCCTTCGGCGCCGCCGGCTCTCCTTCCGTCACTTTCGTTGGCGATGCAGTCACCAGGGCGTCTCTCACAGTCGGGAGCAGGAACAGGGACCAGAAATACAATCCGAAGATGCCAAGCTCAGCCGCGCAGACAACAACCGAATTGTGCGCTGTCAGATGGGTGTCGGTGTAATCCGGCATATTTCCAAAGCCGACTCCGAAGAGCGGATGAGCCTTGAAGATCTCCAGCCCCTCGCCCCATACCGTCGTGCGGTCTGCGCCTGATTCTGCGGAGATAGCTCGCCCGCCCGTGAAATGCAACGCCATGGCTCCGGCGAAGAGCGCGACCGCCAATACCAGCCCGGGCACCGTTCCGATGCGCCGCCGAGCCGCAACCACGGCCATGGCCATCAGGGCCAGCAGCGCTCCACGCGAGTGCGTGAGATAAACGCCAATCAGCAGCACGCCCGTTGGCAAAATGACAACTGTGACATTGAAGATCAGCTTCTTCGCGCGCCAGAAGAAGAAAAGCAGCGGAGTTACGCAGACCAGCAGTTGTCCAAAATCATTCGGGTCGTTAATCAGCCCCAACCCTCTGATCCGGTAAAACATCTGTCCCTGATCGTTCTTCATAGCGAAGAGGTAGGGGTGGTCAATATTCCACTGATCTGGATCCTCCCTCTCCGACTGCCCTGGCTGAATCTCCGCGCCCTGAGGTGTGAGTTCGCGCAGGTCGATGCATCCCCGCGCAATCACAAAGACGCAGACGACTAGCAGCATCGCGACCAGCGCCTGTAGCTTCCTCTTCGAGTTGCAATGGAGGCACACAAGGAAGAATGCAAAAGCATTCGGAATGAAGTCGAAGAACGCTTGCACCGCGCCGCCAGCCCAGTGCATGCCCACAAGCACCGACAATACGGTCGCCATCGCCAATCCGATCAATGCTAAGGACTGCGGAGTCTTCAGGATGAACGATCGAGGAATCTTGGGCAGCGATGCAAGCAGAATCAGCGCCGCGAGAATCAGCTCAATGCGGAATTCCGCGAGCGGCCCGAACAGGGTGACCGGCGTCAGGTAGTTCGTAACGAGATAGAGAATGGTTAGAACAAAGCCCATGGTAAGCGGTTCGATTGATGATGAAAGCCACCATCAGAATAGCTCCGTCAGTTGAGCGGCGCGCGAACGAACTGCGGGCCTGAGCAAAGCCCTCGAATAGACCTGGTCTATTCGCTCCGCTGTTGCACGCTGTCTTGGCTACTCCACGGTCAAGGTTTCGATCTTCCATTCCTCTGCCGGTTGCATTTCCAGAGTGCTTCGCGTGCGGCTTCAAAAGAGAACCGTTCTGGGACATTGATGCGCAAGTTCTTGCGCATTGCCCAATCTCAGGGAATGCAAGTCGCTGTATCTAAATGCCATCCGTTTGGTTACAAATGTGCACAATAAGAGCCGAACGCGATTCGTGCGTCAAGGCGGGGTTGCACGGGCCCCGGAAGAGAATGTCGCTTCCGGGCCCGGATAGGCAACCCGCTTCGACATGTTGTTTGAACCTCAGGATCGGATGCTCTTTTGTATCCATAGCCTGCCCTCTGCAGGGGGCAAACGCAGCATAAATGCCCGCGAGGGCGACTCCAGGAGGAGCAAATGAAGAAATGTTATCTAGCTTTAGTCGCAATAGCAGCGGCTCTTGCGATCACCCCGGCGGCCACGGCAGACACATATTACTTCCACTACCACAACGGCAGTATCGACGGCAGCGGAACGCTTACGGCAACCGGAATCGGCTCCGGCGTTTACGAAGCCACCGGCGGCACGATCAGCATCAATTTTGGCAGCGGGGTGATGACCGGGGTTCTCGATCCAAATCCGAATGGTGCCAATCCATATGCCGCACCATGCGCGTATTGCGGCAACATTGACGATTTGCTTTACCCTTCGAGCAATTCACCAGCAATTAGCAATAATCCCGGAGGCGAGCTCCTCGACTATTACGGCCTCTTATTCACGGTCAATGGCCAGTACGGTTACACGAATATCTGGGCGGGTGACAACAACGGCTACGGAACCGCCTATTCCACAAGTAGCGGATGGGACGCCTACGGTGGGGGTACGTTCGAGCTTTCGACGACGCCAGAGCCTGCCAGTCTGCTGCTGCTCGGCACCGGCCTGCTCGGCTTGGCGTTCCTAACCTTCCGCAAGGCGAAGGCAACAGGCTTGGTTTTGCATTCTTAACGCCCGGGAGCCGGGGCCTGGAACTGCCACATGGGGCTCTGGCCAATCGGGGTGGGATCCGATCCATGAATGATCTGGCTCAGGGTTTGAGGCGTACAGAGCAGGCGTTCCCGACGATGCGTTTGGGTAGAAAATGACGCGAAGCAGGTTGCAATTTCAGATTCGGATCTTGAAGGAGGCGGAATCAGATGAAGAGAGCTTTATTCGTGTTCGCTGTCGTTTTCGCTTTGGGCTATGTGCAGGCGAAGGCTGATACCACGTATTACACCAGTTATGACGTGACGCTGAACTCAGGCCAAAGCGATGTCACCAATATCATGCTTATCGAGACCGAGAATGGCCTGACCTGGGCCTTCTCGACGAACTGCGGGGGCGTGGGCGGTTGTTCCACTACGATCGACAATCCTTTCGGCTCTACGAACGTTCCCACCACCGCGCTGCTGGTTGGCCTGACTAACAGCGGCAATGACCTGGTGGTGATGACGAACACGACTTTTGGGGCCAGCGCGGTAGGGCAGGACTGGAGCACCTTATTCCCCGATACGGATGAAGCCACGTTCCTGAGCGACATCCAACTCGCCACCTCGGGAGGGCCTTTCTGCACTGGTCCAGGCGTTCCCGCAGGATGCATCGACTCAGGCCTTGACGCGGCGTACGCCTTCGGCGGCGGTGATGGAGCCAGTGCTTACTTCAACATTGGAGATTCGTTTGACGTGTTGGAATTCTCCGACGGCGTATTGATCGGTACTGGAACGTCATCTTACAGCTCCGTTTCAGCCGTTCCCGAGCCATCCAGCCTGCTCCTGCTCGGCACCGGACTGCTCGGGCTGGCGTTCGTAGCCTTTCGGAAGTCCAACAAAGCGTCTACCTTGGTCTTGCGTATGTAGTCATCCTGCTCCTCTCGATCCTTCTGGAAAAGATTATCGAAAGGGCACGGAAACGTGCCCTTTTACTTTGTCAGGTCAAGTGTTTTTTCTTAACGAGTCTTGCCGATCTGGAGGCAGACCGCCTGCGAGCGCGATTAACTCGCGTCGCTCGAGGACCTTGGCCAACGCCCACCTCTCGAACTGCAGCCAAGATCAAGGAACAGGCCAATCCAGAATCATTCTGGCTAACTAATGCGCAAAACATTGCGCATACCCCTGACTTCACAACTGTAAATCGTTGACTATAAGCTGCTTAACTTTGGCACGAAACCTGCATTAGCAGATTGCAGATCATCGGGGCCAAAGTGCGCCCCATGGAGTGACCACTGTAAGCGGTCTAGCAGAGCTGGAATGTATGACCAGGCCGGGAGGCAATGTGAAGAAATTTAGTATCTCTAGTGTTCTTACAGTTTCTATGTTCTGTTTTCTGTCTTGCTTCAGTCCGTTGAAAGCGCACGCGACTACCGTCACGATGGATTTCACTGGCGTCGGGGGCGCCAATTCCGGAGGGGTCTACACTTACCCCTACGACTTTACAGTCACCCCAAGCATCGGCGGCCCCTCAGAGAATTTGTCGCTGATGTGCATCAGTTTCAATCAGGAAATCTATCTGCAGACACCAAATGAATATTGGACGGCTACCGTCGTTACCGCTGGCTCACTTGGCACTCTGGATGAAGAAGAGGCTTACCTTTACACTCAAGCAGTAGCCAACGTGAATAACAATACGATAAGCGGGGCTGCGAACTGGGCGGATTGGGCGTTGGGCGAATCGAATACTCTGACTGGCCAAGACTCATTCCTTGAAAGCCACATCGTCGGCACGGAACTCAGCGACGCCGAAGGCTATTTGACTGAGCTTTCGAGTGTCGATCTGGCTGATTACGCTGATTACCTTGTGTATGTGCCAGTGGACGGCTCCGAAATTCCCCTGAGTGACGGGCTCCCACAGACTTTCGTTGGAGGGCCTGCGCCTGAACCCGCGCTCGAGCCAGTGCCTGAACCCAGATCCCTCTTGTTACTTGGCACCGGGCTTCTCGGCTTAGCATTGGCTTTGCATCGGAAGGCCGCGAAACGGCCTTCCCCCGCTGCGGTGGGCGCGTAGTTCTTTCTTGCCTTTCCACAAAGCATGCGCGGATTTCAAGGCAGCCACAAAAACTCGAATGTTCAGTTTCTACTCATGTAATGCGCAACTTACTGCACTTCCGATTTATGAATTGCCACAACCCCACGTGCTTTTTGAAGGGTCTACGGCATCGAGATTGCAAGAATCTCGAGGTGGCAGCCGTAGAACCGTCTCTGGCTAACGCCTGCGAGTGATTCGCGTCAAGGAGTGTATGACCCTGCAAGTTTGGCAAACGCGCCATTTTTCATATTCCGCAGGAACCGATGGCGTTCTAAATGAAATGGCCCCCATGACGTTTGATTTGGAATCAGCAAACGATCGCCGGAAAGATCAGCGTTTTAAAGTGAGTGCACCTCTGACGATGACCATCGGTGGCCGCGAGATTGCGGCGTATACAAGGGATTTGAGTGATGGGGGAGTGTATTTCTATCTAGGCTCAGACGATTCCAGGCTGATCGGCGATGACATCGACTTTGCAGTTGACCTGCCGCCGGAGGTCACACTTTCCACCTGCTGCCGGATTCAGTGCCGCGGCCGAGTGCTTCGCACCGAGGAAAGCTTGGCGGGCCTAACCGGTGTAGCTGCGCAAATCCTCGATTATTCCATCTTCACAGGCACCATGCCCATCGCCTGAAGGCTTCGCGTGCCGAGAACGCGATGGTCGGCGAGCTGGCTCTTCACGACATAAACGAGCTTGTTATTGCCGAACGGATCGGTGGGGAAGAGGAAGAATCCGGGGTCGACCAAATAGCGGAGAGAATTATGAACGATTCCCTCCATCACCTCGCCATCGAGAAACTGAACTCTCATCCAAATCCCATGAACGACGGGCGATTTACCGTAGTAATTCAGTTCCTTGTGTTTCGCGTCGCCTTCGAAACTGCGCACATAGAAGATGGCCTTTACATCGCCGATCGAGATCTCCTCGACAACATCCGATTCGAGACGTCGAACTCGTAGGGATGCAGGCGCGCTATGCTGAGCGCCCCTCAACAACTCTTCAATTGTGTTTCCAGCCGGAGGCTCCAGGAAGCCTTTAATGGTTCTGCCTCCGAATTGGACCACAACTCTTTCTGAACGATCTTTGTCTGGCTCAATCATGTTTTTAGCGATTTCTTTCGCGGCCCAAGCAAAACGGACAGCTCGACATTGAAGGTATATCCATTTTCCCAACTAATCTGCCGTAAGCGAGGATTGGCCGAATCGGGTCAGACTCGGCGGAATCGTTTCAGGCCGTTTCGGCGGCGGACTGAGATTGTATTGTTTGATTTTGTACAAAAGAGCCTTATAGCTGATCTGTAGATCGCAAGCTGCCGCCTTGCGGTTCCACCCAGAGCGTTCCAGCGACTGAGCGATCGCGACAGCTTCGGCGCCGCCCTTCAAGTTCCGCACCAGGTACTTCAGACCATTCTGCTTTGCTTCAATTTCGCCGAGAGATTCCAACGATTGTGCATGCTGCCAGGGAATGAGCTCGTTGATAATGGCCTGCTCGTCGGCCAACACTAGATAGCGTTTGATCGTGTTTTCCAATTCACGAAGATTACCTGGCCACGAGTGACTGACCATTGCCTGCATTAGGGCAGGCGAAATGGGCAGTGGATCGCACTCGTACTTCACCGCGACCTTGCGCATGAAGTGCCGGCACAGGATTGGAATCTCCTCGGTGCGCTCCCTCAACGGTGGAATCTGCAATGTGAATCCATTCAGGCGGTAGTAGAGGTCCTCGCGAAAAGTCTTGCGAGCAATTGCATCCTTAATGTTGACGTTTGTTGCGGCAATGACGCGGACATTCACTTTGACCGTGGTACGGCTTCCGAGGCGCGCAAAGCTCCCGTCCTGAAGTACCTGAAGCAGCTTGGCCTGAAGAGAAGGCGGCATTTCGGCAATCTCATCAAGGAAGATCGTGCCCTGGTTGCAGATCTCGAATTTTCCCGGCTTGGACCTAACTGCACCCGTAAACGCGCCTTGCTCATACCCGAAGAGTTCGCTTTCAAGCAGATCCGCCGGCATGGCAGCACAATTCACCTTGAGGAAGCTGCGTTGGCTGCGAGCCGACAGCTTGTGAATCAACATCGCCGCGACTTCCTTGCCAGTGCCACTTTCTCCAAGGATGAGAACTGGGATGTCGGCGCGAGCGACGAGCTTGGACTGAGATTCGATCTCCCGCATGCGCTTGCAGGACCGTACAAACGATGTGTTCTCATCAAGCGGGATTTCCTCGGCTTCTTCGCCGGCAGGTCGTGCATCCGTTTTTTTGAGGCATCGTTGCACCGCAAGGTCAATATCGCGCTCTCCGAATGGCTTGAGGATTACGTCGACCGCGCCCAATCGGGCGGCCGCGAGAACCTGGTTCAGCCCGCCTGAAGCAGAACACGCAAGCATAATGATTGGAAGTGAGGGGTTCGACACGTGGATACTCGCGAGCAATCCAAGCGAGTCGGCCGTAGTTTTATCCTCGGCAAAGTCGCAGTCCACCAAAAGCAGATCAGGATTCGGCGCTTCTCTCAGGCTCCGGTTAAGTTCCTCGGCCTCAGTAAACAGGCTCACATTGAAGCGTTCCGCCAAGACCCGATGAACGTAATTCAGAACGCCCGGATTGGCATCCAGGATTGCGATGTGAGACTTGCGTCTGCTGCGAGTCTCAATTGGTCGCACTTCTTGCGCGCTTGCCATTGTCAGCATCCCCCACGGTTACACAGACGCATTGAACTGAAAGGGTATGTCATCCAAAACTGTCATTGTGGCAGCGAACTGTTTCTTCAAGCACAGAACGCCCGCTTGTCCTCATGCCCGCCGCTCACTCGGCAGTTTTCAGACAAGCCTTGGCAGCTCTTAATTGTTGGGCCCCTTTACTCGACGTCTAAAGAAAGAATGCTTATCGATTGAATGCGTCAAACTCTCTCCCGCCCTGCATCTGGACTTTCAAGACTTATTTGAAGTCTCCAAGCGTGAAAGAACCGATGCCGTCTCTTCGGGATAAAACTGCATTGATGCGGCAAAACCAGACTCGCCGGCGCCCGCGCCTGGGTGACCATGGGGTTCGACGCGAAGGACTACGCCCTCGCCCGCGAGGGACATCCCAAAACCGGGATCCTCAAGTTTGGGAAGCAGAATGTCGAGTTGGACAAGTGCGCCCACTGGCGGTAAGGCGTCCGTCAGGACGTAGACTCCGGATGCGTTCATGTCCCGAGTGATACCCCGGCCGCTCTGTGGTTTCCCTTCATGGGGTGCCCACAGAAAGTGCGCTTGGGCGCTCAACCGGTAGCGCTTGGTCTTCCGCAGCTCGATGGCACTTGGCATGTGAAGGTCGCTTTCAACCCATTCGCAGCCGGCGAACGTTGAACTGGATTAGAGAGTCCCAATCTAGACGCAAGCAAAAGCGAGCACAAGAAACTGAAAGACCCAGAGCGGTACCTACGTTCTGCGTAGCGTTACGCCGGAGACAAAGGTGTAAGTTCGTCAGCGATCCTCGCTGGATCGAGGCGGGCATTTGGTTATGCCAATAAAGAGAGACTTGTTACTCGGACTGCGCTAGAGACGTTCTTCTCTATCGCTTCCACGTGATCCAGTCTTCCAGCCCGCACTCGTGAACTTTGAAAGAGCGGTGTCGCGCACGAGAGTGTGGAGCATTTCCAGAGATCCAACCGGAAAGTGGCAGTTGCTGAAAAGGTGTAACCATATGTAAAAAAAGTGGTTCGCCGCGCGCTGCCCTGAGTGGCACTCTACGGTTTTGCGCTCTCAAGCGGAAGATCAGGCGATCTGACTCCGAGATGTTGCTGGCTGAGAGGTGCTTTGCAAAGGAGAAGAGGAGTCTTAAAGCCTGATAATGTTGTGTCGATTCCACAACAAGGTTTTGGGGACCGAAACAAATGGGACCTTTTTGTTGGAATGAGCTCGCACGGCAGCAGTAATATCTCAGCCATTAAATCGATTTGTAAAAAGATCGTCGGCAGTGGATAAATGAAGGTATAGTGATCGGTAGACAAAGTAAGTGAGAATTCAGGAATCCAGGTTGCGGGAGCTCCCCGAGATCCTTATGCGAGCCTGAATTCGCTCCGAGTACTGTGCCTCCCCCGAGTGAATCGATCCGTCGCTCGCAGAGAAAAGAGAGTGGGGATGGAGTTGTATCTCAATTATGCTTGGCTGTCGGTGGCCGTCGCAAGCGTGTGCCTCTGGCTCCGATTTGGGCGGTGCAAACTAGCCAATAAGCACCTGGCGCTCATCGGCTTGTTCCTGTTCATTGTCGTTTTGCTTCCGGCGATTTCAGTCAGCGATGACTTGAGCTCTATCCAGAGTCCTGCGGAAGTAAAGTCTCTTGAGCATCGCAATCAGTGCACAATCTGCCAGCACTTTGGTCTCAAGTCGATCGCATCACTTCATGACGCGATCAGATTGCAGTTGGATTGTTGCTCCCAGTTTCTCAGCCTTCAACCTCGTGTTCAGTTGATTGCAGCCGACAATCCTGCCATTCACCCCATCCAGAACCGACCGCCTCCAGCTGCCTGATCGCGAATACGTGATTCAGTTCCTGGCCATTCATGCCACAACCATGTAAGAGATGGCATAAAAGGAATTGCAGTTGGCATTTAGCCCGAGAAGGGCATTTGTACGGATTCTTCCTGATTGCATCTGCGTTTTGCTGCTGTAACGAACAGATGTTCGAGGTGTTCGGGTCCAGCGGGTAAGTGCATCCGGGGCCTTGATCTTCGTGCAATGTTCATAGGGTGCATCGGTTATGACGCCTAAGCGAAGTGACATTTCGGTTCTTTTTGTATCTCCGCACGCGCTAACGCGCGAGCTGTTGGTGAGGGCACTACGCCAGCGCAAGCACTTTCATGTTGTCGCGACCATCACCACCGCCGAGGACGCTCTCGAAGCTGTGCGGTCGAGGGAAGTGAATGTTGCCCTGATCAGAGTGAGTCTTGCAGATGGACCGCTGAGCGGGTTCGGCCTATTGCGGAAGATTTGTGCAGTGGCGCCGACCGTGAAATCGGTTATATTGTTCGAAACCCATGAGCGCCACCTCGTTGTAGACGCGTTTCGAGCTGGTGCGAAGGGTGTCTTCTGCCTTTCGGATTGTAATTTCAAGGCGCTGTGCCGGTGTGTGGAACAAGTCCACGCGGGTCAGATATGGGGCAATTGCAATGAGTTGTCGGAGGTAATCGAGGCGTTTTGCCAGCTCGCGCCTATTCGCGTCGTCAACGCCGACGGGATGCGGCTGCTGACAAACCGAGAAGAAGAAGTCGTGCGGCTTGTGGCCGAGGGTATGCAGAATCGCGAGATCGCCAAGGAACTTAAGCTCAGCGAGCATACGATCAAGAACTATCTGTTTCATATCTTCGAGAAGCTCGGTGTCTCTTCTCGCGTGGAGCTGGTTCTCTATGCAGTTAGCAATGTCAAGAACGACGTGACTGCAACGGTCCACAGAGAAAAGGATGACAGGAAACTGGCTGGCCGCGGCAAAAGTGCGGGCAGGGCATCGATGGCTGCGGATCAGATTTCGGGTTGCTGAAACTCTCAAGTCCCTGACGAGGAGGCGACAGCGATCTATTTCGCTGCGTGCGCAACTAGGAACGAAGGACTGTACAGCGATCAGGGGTTACATCGTTGAGTATTTACGGCGGTGATATCGGGGTACAGCGGGGACGGGGTGTGGGTGCGAGGGGGAAAATACGCGATTGGCGATGTTTTTCCTATAGGAGTTTGTCCCCGGTGTCTCCCTATGATGTTCTAAAAGTGACAAGAAAAGGTAGGGAAAATGCATTTCCCTACGTTCCGGATGCAGATTTCCTAACCCCACCTGTGATGTAGATTTTGAGGGGATACAGCGGGGACAGGATGGGGTGTAGCGGGGCCGTCGCGCCACAGGCGCAGAGGCCCGGGACGTTAAAAAGGGAGCTGGCGGGCGAAGGAGAGAAGGATCGAGTCAGGCTCCATCTCAACCTCCATATCAGGCAAGATCAGGGTTCATATATATAGATAGAGATAAAGAAGAACAAGCTGAGGCCGATCACACTCGTCCCCGGCCAGACCGATAGCAAGTCCCGCCGACAAAACCACAAGCAAAACGCGATCAGGCAACAATCGGACCATCACATCGGACATGACCCATAGCTCCATCCTGAGCTCATATCAGGCGCCCGGATAAAGTCAGGCACTGGGGAGGAAAGCGCTCGTGTCAGGGAGCGGACTCGAGCTTGCCCGCGTTGCGGAGTAACGAGAGCGGTCTGCGCTCGGTCGAGAATCTGTGTGCGGGACCGGATGGGGAGCGGGGCTGGCCAGGCGCGCGTGCGCGAAGGTTTTTGTGTGGGGCAGGACAAAGACACCTGGTTGTACTCCCGTGAATAGGGAGCGACGTCGCCCAGGATGCGCAGCTTGTGGATGTCGGGATAGTCTTCGGGGCTGAGCCCTTTCAGTTCCGGATGCAGCGCTTCGTAGCCGGCGCCAGGCAGGCGGGCGTAGCCGTCGTCGATCTGGACGTACGGATCACCGACCTTGAAGTTGGTCATGGTTTCGTCGCCGGGAAACCAGGATGGCATGGTGTTGGGGATTTCGTTGGCCTGGGTCCTGCGGAAATCCGCGGAATCGATCCCCGTCCAGGATCTCCAAGAACTGCCTGAACGGAGCCTGTAACAAAAGGGCTCCGAAAACCCTCTCCGTGAACCTCACAAAACAATCGGCCGGATCTCAACGACCCGGCCGTGTCAAAAGGTGTGCGTTTGGAGACAGCACAGATGCAGGCGCGGGCTGTGTCTCGCGGCGGAAAAGAAATAGCGTCCTAAGAGTCAGTGAGCGGAATGCGGGCATACAGCCACCGTCATATAGACCGCAAGATGAGGGCTAGGGATCCGAGCGAACGCTGCCAGAGTCTCTGATGCCAAAGGTATTCGTCAGCGGAGATGAATGCGGTCTGGCGGAACTCAAGGATGCTGCTGGCGAAATTGCCGCGAATGCGGAAATCAACCAGACTTTCGCTCATCTCCTGCGCAGCGAGCTTGCGCCATGACAGGCGCATCTTGCGCTGATGACAAAAAAGGAATGAAGCTACGAGGCTGGTTATGGAGCGGCCGTCGCAGACCTGATCCAGACGATAGCCATCTGCGCGCTTCGAGGCAATGATTCGCGAATCGTCCGCATGATCGGGCAATGAGATCCACGCCTCGAGATACTCGGGTTCCGTTAAGGCCTGGGAAATGCGACGCGCATCCGCATCGACGCCGATGGAGAGAGCGATGGAGCGGTTCCGCCAGTCACTCGCTCTTTCGGTCGTGATACGAGGCGGGGCATTCCTAGTGAAGGAGCTGCTCTGCGGTTCAGGCTCCGGATAGAGGAATTGTGGAACGGCCGCGGCCCAATCGGGTCCAACGGTGGCAGAGACCAAGGAACGAAGCCGCTGCGCAGGCTGCTCCGGGGAAGCTTCCAATGTTTCTAACACGACAATGACCTCACTTCAGAGGACAGGCATGTCACCTTCCAGGTTTCGCACATCGTGCTGCAGAGTGACGAATACGACGTTCAATGGGACAAATAGCCGCTGGACGGGAGGAGACGCATGTATAGATGACAGCCACGCAACTGCCGCGAGATCCCCGCTTCTTCCGTTCGGGACATTCGCGAGGAACGCCTTCCAATAAAGGGATTGGGGCTGGATCGCCGAGTGAGTGTGACGAACGGCCAGGAAGACTCAGCAGAATGCACATCGAGCGAATGAACAACCCATAAAGCCAAAGCAAGCTTTTCAAGAAACGGAAACTTCATGAGCGATGGAGGCGATCACCGAGAGACGAGCGAAAACTTCGACCCATTGCAACTTTCTGACCGTTGTCGAGGATGACCACGGAGTCGCCGTTCGCCTCCCTGCGCACTTCCTTTACATACTTCAGATTCACGATGAAAGAACGATGAACCCGGAGGAATCCTCGCGGGTCTAAACGATCCTGCAGATGCGCCATGGTCTCGCGCAGCAGATGTGTTTCAGTGGCTGTGCAAAGGCGCACGTAGTTGCCCTCGGCGCCGATCCAGCGAATATCGGAGACAGAAAGGAAAAGAATGCGCCCGCGAGACTTAAAGACAATGCGATTCGTGTAGAGGTTGAGCGCCGGGGCGGAGCCGTTGCCTGAGCCGGCATTCTGCTGCGGATGAGCAAAGTGCTCGCGGACACGTTGAATCGCAGTCCACAACCTTTCGCGCGTAAATGGCTTCAAGAGATAGTCAACAGCATTCACCTCAAAAGCTCGCACCGCATATTGGTCGTGTGCGGTGGTGAAGATTATGCGCGGGACTTGCAACTTCGGATCGCCGCAGAGCGCTCCCACCACATCAAATCCATCCATGCCTGGCATATGAATATCCAAGAACAGGAGCTCAGGATTCGCTGCGCGGACCAGCTCAATGGTCTCAAGGGACGTACCAGACTCGCCGACGATCTCGATCTCGCTCTCGTCGCGAAGTAGCTGGCGCAGCTTCTGCCGCGCCAGGACTTCATCATCTGCGATGACTGCGTGGATCATCAAACACCGAACCTTGTAACACCTTCCAAAATATGCTGCGAGAGCTGGAGAGGGAATTCAATAGTCACCTGTACGCGAGTCGGATCAACCTCGCCGATCAGAAAGGAACCATCATCCCCGTAGTGCAAGCGGAGCCGGTCTTTCACATTGGATAATCCAACGCCATGGCCGGCGCTGGAATCGCTCGTGCCGCCCGAAAGGCCAACACCACTGTTCGTGACGCGGGCACTTATATGGTCCCCGTGTCTGGAGACATCGACCGTCAATTCACCGCCTCGATCCAATTTCGACAAACCATGGACAAAGGCGTTTTCGACAATCGGTTGCAGAATCATGGCTGGAACCAGTGCGTCATGCAATTCCGGATCGACAGAGAGCGTCCGAGTAATTCGCCCCGCATAGCGCCTCTCTTGCATAGCCAGGTAAGTCTCAATGAATTCGATCTCATCGTGCAGGGGAATCAGTTGGACGTCTCTTCGCTCCAATGTCATACGGAGCAGACTGCTCATTTGTTCCAACATGGAGTCCGCAGCATCAATGTCGCTCCTCATCAGGCTGGAGATGCTGTTCATGGTGTTGAAGAGAAAGTGCGGATTCAGCTGCATCCGCAGCGCCGCAATCTGCGCGTTGGCCAATTGTGCTTCAAGCCGGGCGGCGAAGGTCTCCTTTTCGCGAAACTGCTGATAGTAGCCGAAGCCGCGGAAGAAGAAGAACGCCCCCCAGAAAATGACCATGCTTTCCACCAGGTCGCCTTTGAAGTTGAATGAAACCCTTTGCCAGTAGGACATAGGGGGCCGGTCGACAGGTATGGTGGGGAAAAAGACGACCCATATCATCTCCTGAAACAGGCAGATGATGAAGCTGACCGGCAGGGCGATCGTTACGATGCGGAGGACGCTCGCCGTCTGGATGAAGGACCTGAAGAGGCGCCATAGCGCCCACGAGATGATTCCCCAAATCAGGTACTGCGACCCCCAGGAACCGAAGACGAGGGCGGCGCTGATGTGATAGCCGGAGTGGTAAAGGTGGAGCCACTCCTGCGCGGCGAACAGAATTCCAATCAGCGAGAAGGCTGCAACAAAAACGACCGGATGCGTCAGCACCGATCGGCCGGGGGAATCAGGAGCTGCTGTGCCCCGCCGGGGATGAGCCCAAAACGTCCTGGGTGCTGCCACGAACCTGCCTCCGTAACAAAAAGATTGGCCTTGATTGCATTGTCACCGATTTTCCATTTCATCGCTGCAATTTCGCCTGCAATAAGGGTTGCTGCGCAAAACTGCCAGCGCTTCGCGACTCAGAGGAGACGAGGTCTGTAAGCAAGGCGCATCGGCGAGTTTGACTTGCTGGCCTCGAGAGCGAGTCGCGGGCGCAACAGTCGTGGAGGAAATGCCGGGCTCGTCAGCGGGTGCGGCAATCAGCTTTGTTGGCTTTGAGAACAAGACGCAGCAGAACAAAAGGGAGATCGCAAAGGTGCAGTGTCGACCGCTTTGTAGGTGCATCATGGGTCTCCTCCGGTTGTCAGATTCGTGATTCAGGGAACGGCCGGTTCGTTGGCCGATCCGTTACGGCGATACGAATTAGACGTTGATTATGACCGAATGTTATTTGCTTTGAACGATTTATAGAAGCATCTCGCAGCGCCAATTCGCTCTCACAAATCCATTAGGTGGCGATCGGTCACTGGGCGGGTGCAGTTCGTCACAAAAACAGAATGTAAACGGAAAGAATGAAAAGCGCGAGCACGATCGAAGTCACGGGCACACTCGCTGGCCAGACGACAGGCCGACCATTTCGAGGCTACGCCGCTCATTACGCGAACCGCGGTCGGCTGGGGTCGTGAATCCTTTCATCTGTCGCGCAATGATTAGAAGACGATCTTGCCTCCGAGGAGCATGAAGCGATTTCCAGAGCTGTTGCCGTTAATCGTGGTCCCGGAAAGATTGAACATATTCTTCGTGAAGGCGCTGGACGAAACGTCCGCGATTCCCGGTCCAAGGTACATTTCGTTCAGGGCGTTGTAGGCGGCGAGTGAGAGCTGCAACGACACTCTTTCAGTAATCTTTGTGGTCTTTGTGACGGTTGCGTCGAGTTCGCTGAAAGGCTGGCCGCGCAACTGGCTTCTGCTGGAACCTGGGTACGGATTATCGACAGCCATGGCATAGGCCTGGTTATTGATGATCCAATGAGCCGACGAAGGATCAACGGGAGTGCCAGGGTTATAGTTGCCGTTCGAATCGAAGCCGTCGCTGCCGTAGACCACGTAAGTGGGCGCGCCTGGAACCGGACTGTACGGCGTCGACCCGTTGACGAACGCGTTGAGGTAGGCGACCGAATCGATCGGCGCTTTTTTGTTGGAGAGCACCAGGCGGCATGTGTCTAGCTGGGAGCCTACCGACGAGCTGTTGAATGTCCCATCGCAAAAGCTGGTGTCGCCGGTGTTTGGATCGAGATTAAGAGGTTGATACGGCGTATAAACCTGGCCGTTGTTGAAGCGATAGATGCCGCTCAGCATAAAGCCATTCGTAGCCTTCGAGAGAAGCTTGTCCCCGTGCACAAAGCTGGGAATGTTGTAGGCGAATTCGATTCCTACGACGTGCGTAAAGTCATTTCCGCTCAGGCCGCGTTCTGCGGAATCTGCGTTCAATGGGTTTTGCGCGTAGGCCTGGGTGCTGCCCCCTGAACCCGTGCTGCGAAATGCATCCGTGGCATTGTTCATGGACTTGCTCCAGGTGTATGAAACAGTGGAGGTCAATCCATGGAAATTCTGTGTCGTCAGATTCAATTGCAGGCCGTTGTAATTGGACCATCCGCCGTTGGTAATCTCCGCTACGTTGGTGTTGTTGCAATTCGGGCGTCCGTAGCCGTTCGCGGATGTGTCTTGGCATAGTGACGAGGGTGGGACTGCTTTGGGGAAGGCCAGCGCAACGGGAAGCAAGAAGGGATTGGCATCGATGGATTGGAAGTCGTCGGTTGTTTTGCTGCCCACGTAACGGACTTCGCCGACCGCCGCGTTCCCAAACTGATGGTCGACCGCAAGAGTGTAAGTCTGCACATAAGGCGTGCGGAAGCTGGTAGGGAAAGTGGTCTGGTCGTCGAGGCGCGGATCTCCAGTAGGCAGGAACGGCAGGTTAGTGGCGCGGAAGTTCGAGCTCAGGATCGAGCCACTCGCCGGGATGCACGCACCGCCTCCACAGGCGAATGCGCCAGTATTCACCACTGGAGCGCCGCCGGCTTCCAGCTGGAACATGTTGTCGAATGCCGGATTTGAGTTGATGGCATAGCCGGCGCGAACCACCAGCTTCTTGTCGAAGTCGGGGTTCCAGGCGAGGCCTATGCGCGGTTCAAAGTCTTTGTAGTTTTCGTTGGCCTTGACGGTGACCCGATCCGCGAGAGGAAGCGACGTAGGCCAGATCGCCGTGGTCGAGTTCGACTCCCGCGCAACGGTCTCGTTGTGGAGCTTGTTGACAGCCTGGCTGAAGAACTCCCAGCGAACGCCCAGATGAAGTGTCAGTGTGGGGAGAGCTTTCACGTCATCCTGGAAGTAAAGGGCCACATCGGGTTCGGTGAAGGGAATAACAGGATTGCCGTTCGCCAGAACCGAATACGCGCTCAATCCGCCGGGGCCGTTTTGCACGAGATTGCTCAGGGTTCCGAAGTTGACCTCGCCGTTGTAATAGAACAGCCCGGCGTTGGGCGAGTTCGAGTAGTCGAACTCCCCACCAATGAGCAAGGTTTGCGGTCCACGCGTCAAGGTCGCATTGTCTTGCACCTGAGTGACCTTGATGGTGCGCCCCTGCGGGAACAGAACATCTCCGCCAAAGTCGAGGTCGTCGTTTGTGCCAACGAAGTTTACCTGTGTGGGACATGCGCCGAAGTTAGTGGCGACGCAATTCGGATACGCACCTCCTTCAAAGTAGACCTTTGAGTCTGCAAAGCTATACCGCAACTGGTCAACAAAACTTGTGGAGAAAGTGTGAATCCAGTCGGCTCCCACTGAGTGGGTTGTTGATGGGACATTGACAAAATCACCCGCCGCAGTGCCGAAGACTCCGGCGACGCCGGTGAAAAGTTCGGGCTGGTAGAAATAGCGGAGAAACATGTGGTCCTTCGAGTCAGGCTGCCAATCCAGCCGCCCCAGTTCTTCCTGGTCGTTAGAGATGCTTGCGATGGTGCGCTGGACGCTGGCCACTTCAACGCTCGCCGTTTGGCCGCCCGGACCTGTAACCAGTTCAGTGGTCACCGAACTGGCGATCGGCTGCGGATTCCCTTGGGCAACCGCGTAGGGACCGAAACCAACCAGCGCAGTGACGCCCGGATTGCCCGGGAAGGCCGCCTGAAGCTGCTTGAGACCAGTGGGGTCCGGAGTGAGAAGCGGAGACGATTGCGAAGGCGTCACGCCGCTGCGAACGGGATCCCAATAAGTGCTGCCGAAGAAAAAGAGCTTGTTCTTGATAATCGGGCCGCCCAGCGTTCCGCCGTAGCGATTCTCAACGAAGCGAGGCAACGTGGGCTCGCTGCAGCCGGTCGTCGGGCTCACCCCCGGAGGACAGAAACCAAATTGAGGGCTCTTTTCGTAATCGGCTAGTGAGCTCAGAAATTGCCCCTGGTAAAACTCGAAGCCGCTTCCGTGGAAGGTGTTGGTCCCGGACTTGGTGATATAGTTCACGACCGCGCCGGCATTCCGCCCATACTGCGCGCTGTAGTCGTTGGTGATGACCTGAATTTCCTGGATGGCATCCTGGCTGCCGAAGAATGAGGCTGGACCGCCAATGGAGTTGTCATTGTTGTCCTGCCCATCGATTTCAAAATTGTTATAGCGCCCGCTTTGCCCATTCACTGAGAAATTATCGCCGCTGTTATTTGAAAAATTGTCGCCGTACGTGCGTCCGCCGGTACTGACCACTCCGGGAACGACTTCGGCCACGGTGTCAAATCCGTTATTCAGTGGAATGGTCTGCAGCGTCTCTGAATCGAACGTGGTCGTGACCTGGGAGTCGGTCGTTTCAAGCAAAGCGGCCGCTGATCCGTTGACTTCCACCTGCTCAGCCGTGCCGACGTGCAATGTGACAAGGCCCAGGTTGGTTGTAGCTCCTGCCTGCACAAGAACGTGGTTCACGGTCTGCGACGAGAATCCTGCCGCGTTGACGACAATCCTGTAGACCCAAATCGGGACATCGAAGAACTTGAACGTGCCGTCGGCGATCGATTTGGCCTGCAGCACCAACCCGTTGGAGCTGCTTTGCAACTGCAACTGCGCCCCGACGATGACCGCGCTGGAAGGATCCGCCACGGTTCCCTGAACGGTACCTGTGGTGATGCCCTGGCCCATTGCGGATGCTGCCAAAATGAATACTCCCCAGCCCAGGACCAACTTGTTTACGATTTTCACGATTCGCTGCTCCTCACGGATCTGAATTGCGCTCTCATTGCGCCGAGCTGTTCCTTCGAACGCCGGCGAACGAAGCTCCATCTCTTTGCGAAGTGAAAATCTCTCGCTTCCCTGCTTGCGCTGGGCCGGCTCGTGCGTTTTCCTGATCACCACTTTTGGGAGCCTGGGGAGGTTTCGCTTCGACAGTGCACCCTACGTCACTGGCCAAATGCCTTTTGTCTATGCACGCAGGCTTCCTATCGCCGGATTCGCGACGACAATGTGACGAGCCTTCACAATTCCGGGATCAATAGAGGGCAATAGGCTGCGGCTCTGCCTTGAGATCAGAAAGAAGCCTGCGATTTTTCAAAATCGGCGCAATTGGGGACACACGCGCCTACGGCATTCTGGAATCGGTGACGAATGGCGAACCATCTGTGACAAAGCGCGCGCGAAGCGCCGGTCAGTTGCGCTGAAGCAAACCGAATCGCGGCCTTCGCACGGGATCAGGATATGGAAGCTCATAGGAGGCCAGAACGCGGGACGTGACGCATTGCCCGCTGGACGGTTTCAACCGAGATCCTTATAAACATGGGCGGTGGGGAGCAGCCTGAGATGTTTCATTGGAATCTCCCTCCTCGCCCCCGCGCGCTCATCGCAGTCGCGCCGCCTGATGGGCGCAGTTGCGGATGTTTATTGATTGTGATTGACGCCGCCTAGCTTACTCGCCTTCTTCGAGCTCTGGGCGGGTGACCCAGGTCCAAGGATCTTGTTCGAACCATGGAGGATGGGGGTGCGACAGCGAGGCACTTGGGGCGCCCATTCTTTCTGGTTTCTTCAGCGTCCCGAAAGAACGGACCACTCGCCAACCAGGATTCGTAATGATATGTCGGCTAGTCTTCACCGATGTTGCCGATGCATCTGCTTGCTGCTGTAATTACTGCATCTGTGCTGTCTCACAAGGCACACCTTTTGACACGGCCGGGTCGTTGAGATCCGGCCATGTGTTTTGTGGGGTTTACGGAGTGGGTTTGCGGAGCCCTTTTGTTACAGACTCCGTTCAGGCAGTTTTTGGAGATCCTGGACGGGGATCGATTCCGCGGACTTCCGCAAGACCCAGGCCAACGAGATCCCCGACACCATGCCATCGTGGCTGCCCGGCGACGAACCATGACCAACTTCAAGGTCGGTGATCCGTACGTCCAGATCGACGACGGCTACGCCCGCCTGCCTGGCGCCGGCTACGAAGCGCTGCATCCGGAACTGAAAGGGCTCAGCCCCTATCCCGACATCCACAAGCTGCGCATCCTGGGCGACGTCGCTCCCTATTCACGGGATTACAACCAGGTGTCTTTGTCCTGCCCCACACAAAAACCTTCGCGCACGCGCGCCTGGCCAGCCCCGCTCCCCATCCGGTCCCGCACACAGATTCTCGACCGAGCGCAGTCCGCTCTGCTCTCTTGTTCTACGCAACGCGGGCAAGCTCGAGTCCGCTCCCTGACACGAGCGCTTTCCTCCCCAGTGCCTGACTTTGTCCGGGCGCCTGATATGAGCTCCGGATGGAGCTATGGGTCATGTCCGGTGTGATGGTCTGATTGTTGCCTGATGGTGTTGTTTTGCTCGTGGGTTGTCGGCGGGATTTGCTTCGAGTCTGGCCGGAGACGAGTGTGACAGGCCTCAGCTTCTTCTTCTTCTCTCTATCTATATATATGAACCCTGATCTCGCCTGGTATGGAGGTTGAGATGGAGCCTGACTCGATCCTTCTCTCCGCCGCCCGCCGGCTCCCTTTCTAACGTCCCGGGGCCTTTGCGCCAGTGGCGCGACGGCCCCGCTACACCCCATCCTGTCCCCGCTGTATCCCCTCAAAATCTACATCACAGGTGGGGTTGGGGAATCTGTACACCGAACATAGGGAAATGCATTTTCCCTACCTTTTCTTGTCACTTTTAG
>Ga0335085_10004704_pt1 | contig 22416 bp, 17 predicted proteins | sample Lox_Sample_45_FD_206712 | JGI IMG/M metagenome (GOLD analysis project Ga0335085, IMG submission 206712) | Soil microbial communities from Loxahatchee National Wildlife Refuge, Florida, United States - Lox_Sample_4.5 | ecosystem: Environmental > Terrestrial > Soil > Wetlands | place: USA...
TGGCAGTCGGCCGTGCGCCGCGCACCGAGAACGTAGGCATCGAGAAGACGAAGATCAAAGTCGAGCGCGGTTTTGTTGAAGTGGACGAATACATGCGCACGGCTGAGCCGGGCATTTACGCCGTCGGTGATATCGTCGCCGGCTATCCGCAATTGGCGCACTCCGGAGGCATGGAAGGCATCGTGGCGGTCACGCACATCGCCGGCAAGCCGGTGAAGCCGATCAACAAGCTGCGCATTCCCAACGCGACGTACTGCCATCCCGAAATCGGCAGCGTCGGGCTCAGCGAAGCCAAGGCCAAGGAGCAAGGCTACGAAGTGAAGGTGGGCAAGTTCCCGTTCACAGCCAACTCCCGCGCCAGCATTGTCGGCCAGCACGAGGGCTTCATCAAGATCGTCACTGATGCGAAACACGGCGAGATATTAGGCGTGCACATCATCGGGCCGAACGCGACCGAGCTGATAGCCGAGTCGGTAGTCGCTCTGGAGATGGAGTGCACGGCAGAGGATTTGGCCAACATCATCCACGCGCATCCCACATTGTCAGAGGCAATGCTGGATGCGTCGAACGCGGTGTTCGGCATGGCAATTAATGCATAGGAGCGTTCTTCGAAAGGAACTTGACTCCCTGATGAGCCTGCTGCAATGGTGTGATGAAGGTCCGGCAACGGTACCGCTGCTGGCGTCGGTGGAAGATGCCATCCTGACCATGACCGAGAAAGAAGTAGGTGCGGTGGCGGTCGTCGACGAGCAGGGCGTCGTCGCGGGTATGTTCACGGAGCGCGACGTGCTCACCAAGTTTGCCCTCAGCGGACGCGATCCCAAGACCACGCCGGTGCGCGAGGTGATGAGCTCGATTGTCGAGATGGCCACTCAGGAGACGACTCCGAGTGAGGCGCTGGCCGTCATGCTGGAACGCCACTATCGCCACATGCCGATCGTGGATGAACACGGCAAGGTGCTGGGTATTTGCTCGATTCGCAACATTCTGGAAGCGCGCTTGGATGACTTGCTGGCGCAACTGGACGCCAGCCACACCGCAGGAACAAAGCCCTAGGTGCTTTCATTCGGTCCGCAACTCCACGTCGTGTAGGCACTGTTATAATCGAGCGTTCATGCCACGAAAGCGTGTGATCCGCTCTACGACTGTTCTTTGCGTTCGCCGGGACAACAAAGTGGTAATGGCCGGAGATGGTCAGGTTACGCTCGGGGAAGGCGTTATCAAGCACTCCGCCCGCAAGATTCGGCGGCTTTACCAGGATAAGATTCTCGCCGGGTTCGCCGGTTCCACTGCCGACGCCTTCTCCTTGTTTGCCCGCTTTGAGTCCAAGCTGGAGCAATATCATGGCAACATCGGTCGCGCCGCGGTTGAGCTGGCCAAAGACTGGCGCACCGATAAGATGCTGCGCGCTCTGGAAGCCCTACTGCTGGTCGCCGATCAGAACCAGACATTCCTCATCAGCGGACAAGGCGACGTGATCGAGCCGGACTCGGGGATTGCGGCGATCGGCAGCGGAGGGCCTTATGCCACGGCGGCCGCGACCGCGCTGGCCGAGCACACCAACCTGTCGGCTCGGCAGATTGCCGAAGAGGCGATGAAGATCGCCGGCAAGATTTGCATCTACACCAACGATAAGGTGACCATCGAAGAGCTTTGAAGTGGCAGTTGGCCGGTGTGCAACAAGAAGCCGAGCCCGTTAGGAAGGAAAACCGGAGGGGCTATGGTCCCCGCGTGAACCATGTCCATTGACGACAAAGTAGTTGCCGCCAAGAAAATCAGTGAGCTTCTGAACGCGATCATTGCCACCGGAGATTTTCACCTGCGCTACAGGATCACCGTCGATCCGCCGCTGGCCAGCGATCGCGAATGGGAGCACCCCGATATCCTGGTGGAGCTCTCCGGGGCCGACAGCCCGCTGGTGCTGGAGAACGGTGGAGAACTTTTGCGCGCATTGGAGCACGTCTCTCTGGAGATGCTGCGCCTTGCTCCCAACGAGCACGAAAAGATCAGCTTCGACTGCCAGAACTTCCGTTCGGCACGGCTTCAGGAGCTGCGCCTAGCGGCGGATGTCGCGGCCGACCGCGTGCGCAAGAGCGGCATTCCTTACGCGTTCGCGCCCATGACGTCACGTGAGCGCCGCATTCTCCACCTGGCGTTGCGCGACTTCGCCGATCTGCGTACCGAAAGCGCAGGCGAAGCTGCTGAACGGCACGTCGTGGTCTACCCGAAAGACTACCGAGGCAAGCCGCCCGCACCGCCAGTTTCGCGAAGACGCTAGGAAATACAGTCGCATTCTCTCTTTCGCGGAGAAGTGATCTTTCCATGCACCTCGATGACACCATCGTCGCCATCGCCACGCCTCCAGGACGAGGCGGCATCGGGGTGGTTCGACTCTCAGGAGCCGAGGCGCGAGCCATTGCGTGTCCCATGCTACGTCTGGCCGATGGCCGTGAATTGCAACCTGGGCACGCACATTTCGGCGAGCTCATTGATCCGGCTACCGGCGGACGGCTTGATGAGGTTGTAGCGACCTTCTTCGCCAAACCGCATTCCTACACTACCGACGATGTGGTCGAAATCTCTTGCCACGGTTCTCCGGTTGTACTCCGCCACGTGGTGCAGATGGCGCTCGCCCAAGGCGCACGCCTAGCCGAGCCGGGCGAATTCACGATGCGTGCCTTTCTCAACGGCCGCATTGATCTCACACAGGCCGAAGCGGTACGCGACCTCATCGAATCGCAGACCCTTTACCAGGCGCAAGTGGCGGCTCGCCAACTTGAAGGCGCGCTGTCGAAACGCTTGCTGCCCATCAAGCAAAAGCTCATTGAACTGATCGCCGCCTTGGAGGCAGGCGTGGATTTTGCCGAGGACGACGTTGCGATCATGCCCGACGAACAGATTCTGTGTGGCATTGCCGCCATTCGCGAACCCTTGGACGAACTGCTGGCCAGCTTCGCCTTAGGCAAAGTCGTGCATGAAGGGCTGACGCTGGCCATCGTGGGGCGGCCCAATGTCGGCAAGTCAAGCCTCTTTAACCGCCTAGTCGAGTGCGAGCGCGCCATTGTTACCGCAACGCCCGGAACTACGCGCGACCTGGTGAGCGAGACAGTTTCCCTAGGTGGCATCCCTGTGCGGCTGGTGGACACCGCCGGCATTCGCACTACGGTTGATGAAGCCGAGAGCATCGGCGTGCGCAAGTCCATGGAAGCCGTGGCTGACGCAGACGTCGTGCTGGTCGTCCTTGATATATCCGAATTCGCGGGAGGGGACTTAACAACAGATGTGGAGCTGCTCGAGAAAACGCAAAACCGGCCCTGCATCGTAGTTGGCAACAAGAGCGATCTGCTGTCCGGTGATTGGAATCAGTTGGTTCGCAGACCGTCGGTGGCACGCTTGGTAGGAGCGTCCCTCAACTCAACGCCAAGGCGAAGTGTTTCGGAAGACACAGTGTCAACCACGGTTACGGCGCCAACTGTGGTTCTCACGTCGGCGCTGACCGGCGAGGGGATCGACGAGTTGCGTGCGATGATTCTGAAGAACGTGTGCGGCGATGGCGTCGAACAGGAGCGCGGCTTTCTGACCAACACTCGCCAGCAGAGGCTGGTGGAAGATGCTATCGCGGCGCTCGATCGCGCGGCTGCTGCTGTGCCGCTAAAGACGCCGCACGAAATGCTCTTGCTCGACCTCTATGGCTCGCTGCGTCCGCTGGACGAGGTCACTGGCGCCACCACGGCAGACGACATCCTTAACCTGATCTTCAGTTCGTTCTGCATCGGGAAGTAGTTACTTCGACAGCGTTGCCAACGCAACCCTGAAAATAGCGTCGAAATTTTCGCGGCCGGCAATCTGAACTGCCCTCTCCACTGCCTTCTCCGCGGCAGCACGCTGGAATCCAAGGTTGGTCAGCGCCGAGATGACGTCTTCTTCTACGGCCGAGTGTGACACCACCGGCTGCGGCGCGCCGAAGCCTTCCAGCTTGTCGCGGAGCTCGACACACATGCGTTCGGCAGTCTTGCGGCCAACGCCGGGAATCTTCGTCAGACGCGAAGAATCGTTGCTGCGGATCGCGCCGACCATCTCGGCGGTCGCCATGCCGCTGAGGATCGTGATTGCCAGCTTCGGTCCGATGCCGCTCACTGTGATCAGCTTCTCGAAAAGCTGCTTCTCTTCAGGATTCAGGAAGCCATACAGGGCGATAACATCCTCACGAACGTGGGTGTGGACATGCAGGGCGACCTCACTACCGGCAGGAGGCAGGTCAGAAAAGGTCGGCACGCTGATATTCACGTCGTAGCCGACGCCGGCCGCCTCAACAATGGCCTGGTTCGGGTGCTTGGCGATAAGCCGTCCGCGAAGGTGGGCGATCATGCGGGATGATTGTAAATTGCCGGCCGCAGCGTTCACACGCGAAGATGGGGAAAACTTGAGGAACCTGGAGGGCCGTTATTGCGAGCGCGATAAACTGGCAGCGGGCGGGGTGAGACGAATGCGACTGTGATTGGCACTAGGATGCAAGCTCACGGTACAAAAGAAGCTATCGCGCAAAACGAACAGCCGTCCGCCGCCGAGCGCACAGCCGGGATGCTGCGCCGCGCGCATATTCTTCCACGTGAGTTCTACAACCGCGATCCGGTCATCGTGGGCCGCGAACTGTTGGGCAAGCTGCTCATCCGGCGTGAAGGCCGAGGGCTTCTGGCAGGTCGCATCGTCGAGGATGAAGCCTACCTCGGTGCGGACGATCCGGCCGCGCACGCCTACGCCGGACTGACACCGCGCAATGCTGTGCTCTTTGGGCCGCCGGGGCATGCTTACGTGTATTTCATCTATGGCAATCACTACTGCCTGAACGTTTCCTGCATGCCGGAAGGTGAGGGTCAAGGCGTGCTGCTGCGCGCCATGGAACCGGTGTTTGGGTTGGAGGCAATGGCTCGAGCGCGCTGCCTTGAGCTGCAGCCGTCGCCGAGTATCGCGCAATTGCGCCTGATCTCCAGCGGACCAGGGCGCATGTCGGAGGCACTCGGCATTACCCGCGTTCGCGACAACAACAAGGACATAACTTCGCGCCGCTCGGACTTGTGGTTTGCGGATGACGGCTGTCGTCCCGAGCACATAGCCGCTACGCCGCGCATCGGAATACGCAAGGCCGTCAAACGACCCTTGCGATTCGTGATTCCGGGCAGTCCCTTCGTATCAGCGAAGAGGGGTCAGTAGTTAGTCCAAAGCAAAACCCCTCGATGGGCTAGGGGAGTGCCAAGTGGGCGTAAGAACTCCCGGTCGAAGATCACTGTTGTGGTGCATACGCCGGCGCTGCTTTGACCCTCGCGTTGCTCGACGCTGCCTCAGGCGCAGGCGGCTTCGACGTGCCATATGAGCTTGTGCTTTGTGCTGCTCCTCCCGCCGTGTCGCCAGAAGTGGCCGTGTCATGAATCGGCCCAAGTTGGTCAACATTGTTTTTCAGCAGGCTGATCTCGACCCGATTTCCGTGGGCCGGCTCGGAGCTATTCTCCTGCGCCGCTGGAAGCTTGGCATTACCCATGCCCAACACGAAAATGCGATAGACCGGAACCTGGTTTTTCTCCACCAGGTAGCGGAGGACGGAGTTCGCCATCGCTTGTGAGCTTTGGATTCCGGCCGGGGAGAAGCCCTGCACCTCTATGATGTAGCCTTTCTGGTCCTGCAACCCGAGTGTCATGTCATCGAGGGCAAGCTTGGCTTTTGAGCTCAGCGCGGTCTGGCCGGGTCGAAAACGGATCTCCGTTTGCACAGCCGGTTGATACTGGTCAATGTTGCCGACGACGTGCTCGACCGTGTCCAGGCGGTTTGAGGCCTGGAGCGCGGTCTCGTTGGCCTGCTGGGCACGGTTGCCGGCCTCGATCGCGTGCTGGTCAGCCTGCGTCGCCTTCGCATCGGCCTGACGAATCCCTTCCTGCGCACGGGCGTCCACGTCTTTGATCTGTTTAGTGTTCGCCGCAGTGAGATCGTCAAGTTCGTTCACCCGGTTGCGGATCGGGGCGAGCTGCTGCTGCACGTACTTCTTGCGCGCGAACGGGTTGAGTTTGCCCCAGAAACCTTGATGGTAGTCAGGCTCCAGCGGCTGTCGCGCCGACAGGTTCTGATCGGAACTCGGACTGGAGGACCCCTGGGAATTCGGCACGGAATTGGCGGAAGCTGCTTGCGAGTTGTTTTGCGACGACGATTCAGCGGGTTCCTGGCTACCGACGGGAGTCTGCTGGGCCATCGCCGGAACTAGTAATGCGGCCAGCAACAGCAACGCGAATAAGTCGCGGACTTTCATGATGATCCTCCATACCCATTAACAGGCACACTTCCCAAGTGTGACTGCGGTGTCCGTTCATCCGGGACATTGACTTTCTGTATTACAAGTTGGCTGCCAAAGTTATCGTGAAGGATGACGCAGTTAAGCCTTTTGTTTTCAATGTCGAAAACCCCTCGGCTTAGGAAGGATCGAGTAGGAATCGGCGGTTGTGGGTAAATTCCTCACGCTTGGCGAAGCGGCCCGGAAGGACAACCTACTTTTGCCCTGACTCCGAGCGATAGATAGTCGCAGTCCACGCGCGCATTTGAGGCATCTAGAGTCAAAAGAGAAGATCGGCTTTTTTCGCTCCGATTCCCACTACCTGCAACCGATTCGGGTGTTCTTACGGAAGCAGGAAGGCGTCTGCTGTAGCAGGAATTATTTGGAACTTCACCATCGCAGCCTTGGAACGTCTAAAATATAAGCACACTCGAGCGGGATGCAGGGCATCTAACGCCTTGAGTGTTTGGTTCCCTTAATGATCCTAAAACGTACCGGTCTCCCTTTATTGGCGCTTCTGTTGGCGGCTTCTGTCAGCGGCATCGCGCAAGATACCACTCCTGCCGCGGCCTCGCCCGTACTAGCGCCGAGTCAGCAGGCGGAACCGCTCGCGAAGCAGTCCACGCCCGCTGACCAATCTGCGCCATCGGCAACCAAGCTACCCGACCAGGCTGCGGCTTACTATCACTTCGCGCTGGCCCATATGTATGAAGAGATGGTGTCCATGTACGGCCGCGCCGACTACGCCACCAAGGCGATTGAGGAGTATCGCCTTGCGATTGAGGACGATCCCGATTCCGACTATCTGAATGCGGCCCTGGCCGAGCTCTATGCGCGGACTGGTCGCATTCGCGATGCCGTCCTCGAAGCCCAGGACATCCTCAAGCGCGACGGCAACAACCTTGAGGCCCACCGCTTGCTCGGCCGTATCTATTTACGCTCCCTGGGCGACATGCAGGCGGGCACTCAATCGCAGGAGATCCTGAAGTTGGCGATTGAGCAATATGAGCAGTTGGTGAAACTGGATCCCACAAGCGTGGAGGACCATCTTCTCCTTGGCCGGTTGTACCGCCTGAACAACGAGCTGTTGAAAGCGGAGGCGGAGTTCAAGACCGCAGTGAAGATTCAGCCGGATTCCGAAGAAGCCGTCACCACTCTCGCCTATCTCTATAACGAGGAAGGTGATTCGGCCCATGCGCTGCAAGTGCTGAGCGCAATTCCAGAAGGTTCGCGCACGGCGAAGCTGTATTCGGCGTTGGGTTACACCTACGAGCAGCAGAAGCAGTACAAAGAAGCCATCGACGCCTATCGCCGTTCCACCGAGCTGGATCACGACAATCTGGATTCGCTTCGTGGCCTAGCCCAGAACCTGATGAACGATGGCCAAACCGATGCCGCGCTGGAGCAGTACAAGATCATTGCCGATTCCGATCCGTCAGACACGCAAACCTATATGCGGATTGCCGAGATCAACCGGCGCAACGGGAAGTTCGATCAGGCGATGGAAGCCCTGAAGAAAGCCAATTCACTCTTTCCCGAATCACTTGAGGTGCAGTACAACATCGCGGTCATCGATGAAGCTCAGGGCAAGTACGATGACGCTATCACTGTCCTGAACCAGCTCTTGCAGAAGACCGAACATGCTGATGGCCAATACAGCGTTCCCGAGAAGAACAACCGTGCGGTTTTCGTCGAGCGGTTGGGAACGGTTTATCGCGAGGCCAACAAGCATCAACTGGCGGTGGAAACCTTCCGCAAAATGCTCGACCTGGGTGACGACAATGCCATTCGAGGTTATCAGCAGATCATTGAGACCTACCGTGACAACCGGCAGTGGCAGATGGCCACCGATGTCGCCGTGGAGGCGGCGAAAAAGTTCCCGGACGACCGCGACCTGCAGATGGTTGCAGCCTCACAGCAGGCCGACATGGGCAACGCAGACGCTGCCATCGCGCGCGTCAGGGCGATGCTGAAAGGGACTCCCGACGACCGCACGGTTTACATCGCGCTGGCCCAGATGAACAGCCGAGTGAAGAACTGGAAGCAGGCGGAAGACGACATCAACAAAGGACTAGAGCTGGCGACCAGGGCGGAAGACAAGGACTACGTGATTTTCGTTCAGGGTTCCATCTTTGAGCGCCAGAAGAAATATGATCTGGCGGAAGAGTCATTCCGCAAGGTGCTGGCTGACGATCCCAAGAACGCAATGACGCTGAATTACCTCGGCTACATGCTGGCCGATCGTGGCACGCGACTGGAAGAGGCCCAAGGCTACATTCGCCGTGCCGTGGCCCTTGATCCCCAGAATGGCGCCTATCTCGATTCGCTAGGCTGGGCCTACTACAAACTTGGCAACTATGAACTGGCGGAAGAGAACCTCCGTCGCGCCTCCGAACGCATTGGGAACGATCCCACTGTGCAACAGCACCTAGGCGAGCTCTACCAGAAAACAGGACGCTTGAAGTTGGCAGCCATGCACTACGAGCGGGCCCTGGAGGAATGGAGCAAGACGATTCCCGCCGAGGTGGATCCGGACGACGTCGCCAAGGTGCAAAAAGAACTGGAAAACGCCCGGGTAAAACTGGCCAAGCAGACCGGCGCCAAACAGTAAAATTCTGCCGACCCGACCAAGGCGCTGCTGCGGGCAGCGCCTCTTGAATTTTCCCTGCTAAACTTCGCATATGTTGGCCAGCTATGCGGTTCGCGTGGAGGACTCGCGCGGGCGCCGCTATCCCGAGCCGCCGCATCCTTACCGCAATCCGTTTCAGCGCGACCGCGACCGCGTGATCCACGCCCGGGCTTTTCGACGGCTCGAGAACAAGACGCAGGTCTTCACTCGCCGTTATTCCGATCACTTTCGCACCCGCCTGACCCACACCATCGAGGTGGCGCAGATCTCGCGCACCATTGCTGAAGCGCTCAAACTGAATGTTGATCTCGTCGAAGCGCTGGCGCTCGTTCATGATCTCGGCCATCCGCCCTTTGGACACGCTGGCGAACGGACGCTGGATCAACTGATGCGCGAGCATGGCGAGTTCTTCGACCACAACCTGCAGGCCTTGCGCACCGTCGAAGACTTCGAGCTGCGTTACGCGAACTTTCGTGGCTTGAATCTCACCTTTGAGGTTCGTGAAGGCATCATCAAGCACTCACGCGACTACAGCGAAGCCGAGCGTCCTGAGCTTGCGGAGTATTTCCTGGACCAGCGTCCGCCACTAGAGGCGCAGTTGATTGACTTGACCGACGAAATCGCCTACAGCACCGCCGACCTTGACGACGGATACGAAGCAAAGTTGCTGCGCCTGCCACAGGTTCGCGAGCGGGTCACTGTGTTTGCCAGGTATTACGGGGAAGCGGAGATGCGGTATCCCGATGCCCCGGAGAAGCTGAAGTTCAACGAAGCTCTGAAGCGCGTGCTCAACCGGTTCGTCACCGATCTGATTGAGAACACGAAACGGCGCGTGCAACAGGCTGGAGTCGGCAGTCTCGACGAATTGCGGCGGTATCCCGAGCGCCTGGCGGGGTTCAGTCCCGAGGTGGCAGGGGAGCGCCGTGAGGCCAAGAACTTCTTATACGAAGCGCTCTACAACTGCAAGCCTCTACAACCCGAGAAGCGACTGGCTGAGAACGTGGTGACCGAGGTCTTCGAGCATCTGATGGCACATCCCGAGGCGCTCCCCCAGAGTTATCGCGAGAAAGCGGAGGATGAATCCCTGGCGCGTGTGGTCTGCGACTATATTGCCGGAATGACCGACCACTACGCCGTGGATCTGCGCAAGAAGTTGGCTGTGGAGACGGCCAAGTGAGCAACAGTTGTTGCTCTACGGAAGCCGCCCTACTGGGCGCTAGTCCGTTTTCTTGATTTTTCCCAAGCTTAGATAGGCACATTCATACCGTAGGTTATTATTAGTGCACGATAGTCGAGGGGCCACGAATAGGGTTTCGTCAGCTCGCCTCCAACTCTCCTCTTGAGTCGATCGGCTCAGGTTAGAATCTAATACCGCAACTAATACTGTTGTCTGCCGTTCGTCCTACGGGGAGAATCGGGATTTGGCCATGAAGTATTTCTGTCCAGGCGTTCGGATCGGCCGGGGCCGCCCGAACGGGACCTTTTCAGGCATTGTTCTAACCGGGATGATTGCGTCCGTTCTTTTGCTGTCGGCATGCAGCAGGGGTCGCGCTGCCGCAGATCCCCAAGGCATCCCGGCGATGCCCGTCAAGGTCCAGGCTATCGAAACCCGCGAGATCGGCAACACCTCGGAATATGTGGCGACCATAAAGTCGCGCCACTCGGCCACCATCATGTCCGACGTCGAAGGCTGGATCTTCACCATTCACGCAAAGTCGGGTGAGTTCGTGAAACGAGGCCAGACCCTGATGGAGATTGATCCGCGACGCCAGCAGGCCACGCTCTCCAGCTTTGATTCGCAGCGCAAGTCAAAAGAAGCCACTTTAGAGTGGACGAAAGTACAGTTGACACGCGCCCGGACGCTGTATGAGTCCGGGGTGATGAGCAAGCAGGACTTCGATCAGGCGCAAACCAACTACGACGCAGCCGTGGCCGACGTGAAGTCGATGGATGCTCAGGTGAACCAGCAGCAGGTGCAACTGAAGTATTACAGCGTCTTCGCTCCCACCGATGGAATTGTTGGCGATATCCCCGTGCACGTGGGCGATCGTGTCACCAACACTACCCCGCTGACTACCATCGACGAGCGCAGCGGACTCGAAGTGTACATCGCAGTCCCCTCGGAGCACGCCCGGGAAATCAAGATGGATGATCCCGTAGACGTGCTCGACAACGAGGGAAAAGTGTTGCTGCAAACCAGGGTGTACTTTATCTCGCCACAAGTTGACACCGCAACCCAGTCCGTACTGGCGAAGGCCCCGGCCGACAAAGCGGCGGACATACTACGCGCCATGCAGCTGGTTCGGGCGCGCATCACCTGGAGTACACATCCCGGTATTACTGTGCCGGTGGTGGCAGTGTCCCGTGTGAGCGGGCAGTTCTTCGTTTTCGTAGTGGAACAGCAGGACGGCAAGGCTGTCGCTCGACAGCGCCCTGTAGAGTTGGGCGAAATCTCGGGCAACGACTATGTCGTCCAGAGTGGCCTGAGAGCTGGTGACCAGATCGTGGTCTCGGGTGGACAGAGTCTCGCCGACGGCATGCCGGTGAGGATTGAGTAGTAAGGATTGCGGACGGGAAACTGATGAGGGGCGCCCTGCTTGTTTGCTGATTTTTTCATCCAGCGTCCGGTATTCTCCACGGTTACATCGCTGTTCATCGTGATAGCCGGTGCGGTGTGTATTCCCTTCCTGCCGATTGCGCAATTCCCCGAGTTGGCACCACCGCAGATCCAGGTAGCTAGCATCTATACCGGAGCAGATGCGACCGCAGTCGAGTCGTCGGTGACGATTATCCTGGAGCAGGCCATCAACGGGGTGGAAGGCATGCGCTACATGACTTCCAGCAGCGGCAACGACGGCAGCAGCGTCATCACCATCGTCTTCGAGTTGAGCCGTCCCCTTGATATCGCAGCCGTGGACGTGCAGAACCGGGTCTCGGGCGTGATGGGGCGCCTGCCCAATGAAGTCAAAAACACAGGCGTAACCATCACCAAGGTCTCGACCTCGTTCATCATGGCGGCCGGCTTCTACAGCCTCAACAATCGCTACGACAACGAGTTCATCAGCAATTACATCGACATTTACGTCAAGGATGCCCTGAAGCGCGTTCCCGGTGTCGCCGACGTGCAGATCTTCGGCGAGCGTAAGTACTCCATGCGCCTATGGCTCGATCCCGCGCGACTGGCCGCGCGGGGACTCACCGCCTCGGATGCAGTTTCTGCTCTATCACAGCAGAACGTTCAGATTGCCTCCGGCCAGGTTGGGGCACAGCCGGCGGCTAGCAATCAGATGTTCCAGATCAGCGTGCGGGCTGTAGGACGGCTGGTCGAGCCCGAGCAATTCAACAACATCATTCTAAAGTCGGGCAACAATGGTTCGCTGGTGCGGCTGATCGATGTTGGTTACGCAGAGTTGGGGGCGGAGGATTACAGCGCCCGTCTCCGCTTCAACGGCTACGACGGCGTCGGCATCGGCGTTACCCAGTTGCCGACGGCCAATGCTATTGCTGTGTACACTGCCGTCCACTCCGAACTGGAGCGCCTGGCAAAGCGGTTTCCGCCCGGCCTGCAGTACAAGATTGCCTTTGACACTGTAACGTTTGTCAGCGACTCCATTAAAGAGGTACTGAAGACCCTGGCAGAAGCCATTTTCTTCGTCATGCTGGTCATGCTGATCTTTCTGCAGGACTGGCGGAGCACCCTCATTCCCGGAGTGGCGATTCCCGTTTCGCTGATCGGGGCGTTTGCCTTCATCAGGCTGCTGAACTTCTCCATCAACACCCTTACGCTATTCGGCATCGTGCTGGCCACCGGGCTGGTCGTGGACGACGCCATCGTGGTGATCGAGAACATTCAGCGCCACATGAGCCAGGAGCATACTGACTCGCATGCCGCCGCCTCAGTGGCAATGAGCGAAGTGACGGGCGCCGTAGTTGCCACCTCGATGGTGCTTGTCTCGGTGTTTGTTCCTGTGGCATTCTTCCCAGGTACCACCGGCCTGCTCTACAAACAATTCGCCCTTACGATCGCCTTCTCCATCGCTATTTCCGCCTTCAACTCGCTGACCTTTACGCCGTCGCTGTCTGCCCTGCTGCTGCGCCCGGAGAAAGAAAAGAAGAACATCTTCTTTCGCAGCGTACAGCACCTGATCCATCGCACGACTGCGTACTACGTGGTAGGTGCAAAGAAGGCCCTCAAGCTGCGATACGTGATGCTGGTTCTCTTCTTTGCCGGGCTGGCCGCAACCTACGCGGTGTACAAGATGGTGCCGACCGGTTTCGTCCCCGACGAAGACCAGGGATGGTTCATGGTCACTGTTCAAGCTCCACAAGGCGCTTCGGTGGAGTACACCTCCAACGCTGTGCGTCAGGTCGAAGCCATCGCCAGCAAGGACAAGGATATAGTCGGTACGTTCAGCGTGATTGGCTTCAGTTTCACCGGCAATGGGCCGAACAAGGCCATGGTGTTTCTTACCCTAAAGAACATCAACCAGCGGCCGGGCAAAGAGAACTCGGCCCAAGCCATTCTCAACCGGATGCGCGGGCCGCTCTTCACGCTGAGCGACATCCAGGCTTTCCCATTCCTGCCGCCACCCATTGCCGGCGTCAGCAGTCTCGGTGGTTTCACTTTCGAGGTGCAGGACGAGGGCGGGAACACCGTGCAGCAGCTCTACAACGTTACGCAGAAGCTCGTCCGCGAAGGCAACACCCGCCACGATCTGGCCGGACTCTTCAGCCCGTTTACGGCTAACGATCCGCAATTCGTCGTCAACATCGACCGCGCCAGAGCCTATAGCCTACAAGTGCCCATGCAACAGGTTAGCGACGCCCTGCAGGTTTACATGGGTTCTGCCTACGTTAACGATTTCACCTTCAACAATCGCGCCTATCGCGTGTACCTGCAGGCCGACCAACCTTTCCGCCGCAAGCCACAGGACATTAGTAACCTTTACGTGCGCTCGGCGGCCGGCACCATGATTCCCCTCGACAATGTAGTCAACATCACCGAGTCCACTTCGCCGCAGGTCATCACTCATTACAATCTTTTCCGCTCGGCGGAAATTGACGGTGCTGCGGGGCCGGGTTATAGCTCGGGACAGGCCATTCAGGCCATGGACGCCGTTGCAAAAAAGAACCTGCCGCTGGGCTTCAACTATTCCTGGTCCGGACTTTCGCTGGAGGAGATCCGCTCCGGCAGCCAGTCGGCGCTGCTGTTTGCCCTCGGATTGCTGCTGGTCTATCTAACGCTGTCTGCGCAGTATGAAAGCTTCATCCTGCCGTTCATCATCATGCTTGCCGTGCCCATGGCGATGCTAGGTGCGCTGATCGCACAAGTACTCCGCGGACAACTGAATGACGTGTACTGCCAGATCGGCCTGGTAATGCTCATCGGCCTGGCCAGCAAGAACGCGATTCTCATCGTTGAGTTTGCCGAGCAGCTCCGTCACAAAGGACTTTCGGTGAAGGAAGCCGCGGTAGAAGCCGCGCGCATCCGTCTGCGCCCCATCCTGATGACCTCTTTCGCTTTCATTCTCGGTGTGCTGCCACTGGTCTTCGCCAGCGGTGCCGGCGCAGAGAGCCGCCACTCCGTCGGGACCACGGTCTTCGGCGGCATGATCGTCTCCACCGTCTTGAACCTGTTCTTCATTCCCGTGTTGTATGTCATTGTGAAGTCGCTGACCGAACGCGAGAAAGCATCGGAACAAGCACCGAGCAGTTAGCGAGCTGCAGCCTCGGATCGAATCCTGGCGCGGCCTCCTGTCAACTCGCTGTGATTTTCCCCACAGGCTGGGGTGACGTTGGCCATCAGCCAGCATGATTCTAAGAATTAGGCTATTCTCTGTACAGGAGTTGTCATGCTCGACAATCTGTTCCAGCCTACGCATCTGTTGGTGATCCTCTTCATCGCCTTGCTGGTCTTCGGTCCCAAGAAGCTGCCCGAACTCGGCAAGGGATTGGGAGAGGGGATCCGCAGTTTCAGACAGTCAATGAACGGCAAAGACGACAGCGCAAACAACGCTGAAGAAAAAAAGGCATAGCCCATATTTCTTGTATTTCGCGCTCTGCTCTCGCTGGTTCCCGCTCGAAGAGCCGCTAGCCAAAGTCTAGAGATTCACCGACGGCAGTGATACAGTGTCTTCATCCCGGGAGAAATGCATGTCACTGTCGGTAGAAGCACGTCACTGCGGCACCATCTACGCGGTCCGTTGTAACGGGCGGATCGTTGTAGGTGAAGAAGCCGAGGTGCTGGAAGCGGCGATGAATCGCGGCCTGCGGGAATTTCTCCGCTTCGTGCTCGACACCGGTGGCGTTAGCCGTGTGGACAGCACCGGCGTGGGGCTGCTGGTTCGCTTCCTGTCTCATGTGCGAAATCGTGGCGGCGACTTGCGTCTGTCTGCCCCGCCGCCATTCCTCAGCCAACTGCTCCAAGTGACAAAACTGGACGGCATCTTCCGTGTCTACGATTCAGAAGATGAGGCAATCGTTTCCTTCCTGAAGGAGCCCAGGACGGAGAAATCGGATGAAGCACGCGTCGGGCCCATGGTGCTATTCGTGGACCAGTCTCCCGATTTGTGCGCCTTTGTGCGCACCCTGCTGCACCGTCATGGCTACGAAGCGCTGTCCACGTTGAGCCTTCACGACGCCAAGACCCTCTTGAAGTCGTCGCAGTTTGATTACATCGTGGTGGGTCCCAACAGCTCCCATCATTTGTCTGACAATGTGGTGGCTTCGCTGAAAACGCTCGCGCCATCCGCAGTCAGCGTGCAGTTGCAGGACGGGTTCAAGTATGAAAGCGCGGATCGAGCCGGGCACGAGTTACTCCTGCAGATGCAGAAGGCGACGCAATCGTAAGCTCTGATCTCACCACGCCGTGCTTCACCGTTCGATATAATCTTCCACCGGAGGAAGAGTGACTTCGGTTGGTTTGGGCCCGGCGAAGCAGGGTTCGTCCGCTCGCCGCAGAAGCCTCTTCGATTCATCTGGAAGCTGGGCCCTGGTTCTCGGCAGTCTGCTGGCCATTTCGACACTCGCGCTCTATTGGCCGGTCTCGCACTATCCGTTCACGAATGCCGATGACGATTCCTATATCAGAGAAAATCTGCATGTAAAGTATGGCTTTGAACCGGGGACGCTGAAGTGGGCATTCACAACGTTCCACGCTGCTAATTGGCACCCTCTGACCTGGCTCTCCCACACCCTCGATTGTCATCTCTTCTTCCTTGACGCGGGCAAGCACCACCGGACGAACGCCCTGCTGCACGCACTCAACGTCGTGCTGTTGTTCTGGGTCCTGACGCGCGCCACAGGCTACTTGGGACGCAGTGCCATGGTAGCTGCCTTGTTCGCTCTGCATCCCGTCAACGTCGAAACGGTGGCTTGGATCTCCGAGCGCAAGAACCTGCTCAGCATGCTGTTCTTCCTCCTCGCCCTCGGAGCGTACCGATGGTACGCGAGCCAACCCCGCGGTGGGCGCTATGTCCTCGTTGCCTTTCTGTACGCCCTGGGATTGATGTGCAAGCCTCAGGTCATCACCTTCCCATTCGTTCTCCTGTTGTGGGACTACTGGCCGCTGGCGCGAATGCTCGCTACGAGCGAAGTGTCTCTCGAAGAGACACCAACCGAGATCGTGCCACCCAGAAGCTCAGGCTGGCTAGTGCTCGAGAAGCTGCCACTGCTCGCCCTCTCTGCTGCGAGCGCCACCGTCACCATGAAAGCGCAGCGCACCGGCGGAGCGATGAGCGGGCCTTTGAATACCTACCCGTTTCTACTGCGATTCGAAAATGCGGTCATTTCCTACGTGCGATACATGGCGAAAGTTGTTTGGCCAACACGTCTAGCGTTCATGTATCCGCATTCCACTTTTGCAACCTGGGAGGTGGCGGCGGCGCTGTTGTGGTTGCTCGTTGTGACAGTGTTGGTGATCGCGTGCCGCCGCAGGCGGTATCTGGTGGTAGGCTGGTTCTGGTTCTTGGGAACCTTGGTCCCGATGATTGGCCTGGTGCAAGTAGGAGCACAGGCCATGGCCGATCGTTATGCCTATCTTCCTGTAGTGGGGCTGTTCATCGTGATCTGCTGGGGAGTGTCGGACCTTGCCGCACAGCGGCATCTTTCCCCATCCTGGCTGGCTGTTCCCGGCTTGGCAGCGGTACTGGCTCTGTCGGTTGTGGCGCATCGTCAAATCGCGTACTGGAGCGACAACGTTGCCTTGTGGACGCACACTGTGCAGGTTACCAGCGGTAACTGGATCGCGGAAAACAACTTGGGTGCGGCTTTCCTCGATAAAGGACAGATGGAAGACGCGATCGTGCACTTCCGTGCTGCGGAGGCTATCTACCCCAACGATCCCCGCACCTACCTGTTCATCGGCTTTTACGAGCAAAGGCGTGGCAACCTTCAGCAAGCCATTGAGCAATATGAGAAGGTAATCAGCGTCACCCAGAATGACGTCTGGGACAACGCCAAGCTGCGAGACAATGCTCTCGTGAATATGGGTTATGCCTACCGTGACTTGGGTGACCAGGCCCGCGCTGAAGCGAGCTTCGCTGCAGCGGAGGAACAACGCCGCGAGTTCGTCCGCAGCCTGCACAAGAAGTGAGCAAGGCCACCGAAGACAGACCCGCCAGCCAAACCCTACGCCCCCGAAGTCATCTTCGCCATGGCCTGCTCGGCAGCCGCCTTCATCTCTTCCTGGGACATGTCTTTGACGTGTGTGGCGATCGACCAGCGATGTCCGAAGGGGTCCATCACCTGTCCATAACGGTCGCCCCAGAATTGGGTTGTTACCGGCATCACCACCTGCGCTCCAGCCTGGACCGCTGATGCAAACACAACATCGACGTCTTCGACATAGAGATGCAGCCGGACGCAAGTGTCGGCTTTGGTAGTTGAGGGGGCAGGAGAGTTCCATTCCGGATATTCGTCCGCGAACATCAGAATCGAGTCTCCAATGCGGACTTGCGCATGCATAACTTTTCCGTCCGGGCCCATGCTTAAGCCCATTACCTCAGCGCCAAAGGCGCGGTGGTAAAACTCGGCGGCTGCCTTGGCATTGTTCACGACGATATGTGGCGTCAGGGTGTGAAATCCCTTCGGGATTGGTGATACGACACTGCTCATGACAGCACTCCTTGCGCTCTAAAGTTGGCCTGCGACCTTCGAAATCGTGAATACGATTTGCCGCCGCAGCAAGCTAGACATCTTAGCTCATATAGTCTCGGTCTGATAGGTGCGATTCGGGCCGCACAACGACTGGAAAAACGGACCCAAGTAAGGAGCGAGGCGTTGGCTCGTAGTGCCGCTATGATGTTGACAGGGTTGGATTTGCCCCCATTTGTGAAGGGAAATTGCCTAGAACTATACCGCAAACACATGCACACCTAAGTGTTAAAGGTCAGCTTTATGTGGAACTTGCGTTGGGCTTTGAATTGCACAACAAAGTTCAGCCCTTTGTAGTTGGGGTGTGTGGTTTAGTTCGCGAACAACCAGAGTAAGAACCAAAAAGGAGGGGTTCGACCCTTGAAACTGCGTATCGCTTCACTCACAATTCTGTGCTTGGCGCTGGCTGCAGTTCCAGCCTTTGCAGACTACGACAACGGTCCGATCAACGGTACCACCGATGCCTGGACCATTAACTTCGGCTACATCGTCAGCGACACTTTCACCAGTAACGGCAGCCCGGTCACCGGCTTCTCGGCCGGCGTCTGGGAGTTCCCGGGCGACACCGTGACGGCCCTGGATTGGTCCATTACCTCGGGCGAGAACAGCGGAACGGTTTTTGGTTCCGGCACCGCCAGCGGTGGTAACATCTCCGACAAATACATCTCCTCCAACCAGTATGGCTATAACATTGACACGATCACTGTTACGGGCCTGAACGTCGCCCTCAGCAGCGGCACCTACTGGCTGAACCTGCAGAACGCATCCGTTGCCAGCGGCGACCCAGTGTACTGGGACGAAAACAGCGGCACCGGCTGCGGTGGCAGCGGCTGCCCGTCGCAAGCCTCCGAGAGTGCCTTGGGCACGATTCCCTCGGAAGCCTTCACCGTCGCCATGGGCGGGACCGTACCTGAGCCCAGCAGCATCATGCTGTTTGGCTCTGGGATTCTCGGCCTGGCCGGCGTTCTGCGGCGCAAGCTGTTCTAAATCATAGGACCCTTCCCCCAGGTCTCTTCTCAAGCCGGAGCGCAAGCTCCGGCTTTATTTCTTTGTCGCGACCGACACGTTGCGCTGACCTAAGTAGCGGTATTGCGTGGCCACCAAGCTCTACCGTGCGAGAAGGCTATCGGCTTCCCGCTGGGCGCTGGAGAAATCGGGTGCAAGGTTCCGCGCCCGCTCAATGGCTGCCTCGGCTTCGGCCTTGCGGCCGCTTTGCTCTAAGGCCCGGGCGAGCAACACGTAACCGAAACCCGACGGCTCAACCTTCAATGCACGAGAATAGGCCTGGATGGCAAGAGCAAGGTCACCGGACTTCTGGGCCACTAGTCCCAGGCTGATCCACGCGCCGACAAACTCCGGATTCACCCTGACTGCCGCCTGGAAGTTCTGCTGAGCATCAGCGTAATCGCCCAGGTCTTTGTAGGCGTAAGCAAGATTGTTGTAGGCCTGCGCCAGCAGCTTGGGATTCTTGGCCAGGCTGATGGTTTTCTTGTACTGCTCGATGGCCTGCGGCACATTCCCGTGCGAGTGTTCGTAGATGCCGATGTTCATGTTGCTGACCGGATCTGCAGGATCAATCGCCGCGGCGGTGCGGAAGTGAGGTATGGCGTCCTCCATCCGCCCCCGCCGCAGCAGGGCCATGCCCAGATTGTTTTCCGCCTGCCAGTTGTTGCTGGTGACCTGCACGGTGTGGGCCCACAGTGTCAAGTGATCGCACCAATACCCGATCTGCCGGTGCGTCACGGAAACGAGAGCCAATAGCACTGCCACGCTTAGGGCGACTAGCCACGTGGGGGCGAGATGTCGTTGGGTCGCCCAGTCCGAGCTTCCCCAACAGATCATGATGAACAGACCGACGAACGGCAAATAGGCATAGCGGTCCGCCATCGCCTGCGCCCCCACTTGCTTCAGCCCGATCATCGGTACCAGGGTTCCCAGGAACCAGAACCATCCCACAGGAAAGTAACGTCGCCGCCCGTCTTCAATCACGAAACCTGTGACGGCCAGCAGAAAGAGCAATGCCAGCAAGACCTGCCATTCTCGCAAGGAGTTGCCAGGGTGGGGGTACATCGGGGCCAGATGGGCGGGCCACAGCGCTTTTCCAACGTATTTGGCATAAGACACGACGGCGTTTTCCACACGGACAGAACGAGGATAGGCAGCGAGTGCACCTCCTGCTCCTTGTGCCTGCACTGTAATGACGGCGCTGACTACGGCGAGGGTCAGCAGCGGCAACTTCTCCCGTACCAGCCAGAAGAAACTCCTGCCCGCGATGCCGTTAGCGGTTGCCGGCCCCCCAGGGTCCTGTGGGCCGGCGAACATTCGCTGCAAGGGCCAATAGTCCCAAAGCAAAAGAACACACGGCAGCGTAATCACCTGCGGCTTGCACATCAGGCCCATGGCATACAGCAGCACGACCATCGCGTAACGCCCGACATGTGGCTTGAGCACATAACTTCTGTAGGCGCCTAGCGCGAGGAGGAAAAACGTCATGCTCAGGAGGTTCTTGCGCTCGGCGATCCACACCACGGTTTCGACATTAATGGGATGCAGCGCAAACAGGGCGGCCACCATCGCACTGCGGCCGGCGTAGCCCGTTGCTGTTCGCAGGACCCAAAACAACAGCAGCACGTTCAGCGCATGGATGAGCAGGTTCATGTCGTGGTGCCCGGCAGGGTTGAGCTGGAAGAGCTGCACATCCGCTGCGTGCGACAGCCAGGTCAGGGGATGCCAATTGGCTGCTGCGAACGTTGTGAACGCCCATTCGACCGTGCTCCAGTGCAGGCCCGATTTCACGTGGAAGTTGTCGAAGACGTAATCGGGGTCGTCGTAATTAGCAAACGGATGGCCATGGACGGGACAATAAACAGCGACGGTTGCAGCCAGCAGAAGGCCCAGAACGAGCATCTGGCTGCGTGGCGAGGTCAGCAAGGAGAACCGGGACGGCGGGCGAGTGTCCCTTTCACCCGATCGTCGAGCCGTTGTCACCTGTCCTTCCCGCGCGCGAAGGTTATCCATCGAAACTACTCCGCCAGGAGCCGGTCAGCCGTCTGTTGCGTCTGCGTGAAGTTCTGTGACAGGTGCCGGGCTTGCTGAGCGGCCGCCTCCGCTTCCGGCTGGCGGCCACTTTGTTCCAGTGCCCGCGCCAGCAGCAGGTAACCGAAATCCGAAGGCTGAATTTCCATGGCACGGGAATACGCCTGCACAGCGGTCTTCAAGTCTCCCGTCCTCTGGGCCGCTAATCCCAAACCCATCCAGGCATTCACATAGCCAGGACTGGCGTCAACCGCCTGCTGAAACTCGGCTTGCGCGGCGGCATAGTCGCCCAGCTCACGATCGATGAGCGCCATGTTGTTGTATGCCTCCGCGCGTAACCGCGGACTAGGCGTCAGCTTCAACACTTCCTGGTATTGCTCCATTGCCTGGGGCCAGTTCTTCTGCCGTTGTTCGTAGAAGCCGATGTCAAGATGACTGACGGGATCCCCCGGATAGATGGCCGCCGCCGCCCGGAAATGGGGTATTGCGGCGTCCAGCCTGTCCTGCGACATCAGCGCCCCACCCAAATTGTTTTCCGCCACCCAGTTACGCTGGGTGACTTGCAGGGTTTGCGTCCACAGGGTGACGTTGTCGTCCCAATAGCCGATTTGCCGATGGGCGACGAACGTCAGTGCGAGCAGCACCGCAACTCCGCTGGCCCCCATCCAGACAATACTGATATGCCGTTGCTGGGCCCAGTCCCCGACCGCCCAGCACACCATGATGAACAGCCCAATCAGCGGCAGGTAGGCGTAGCGGTCGGCCATCGCCTGTACGCCGACCTGCACCAGACCGATCATTGGCACCATGGTTCCGACGAACCAGAACCAGCCCACTGGCAAATAGCGCCGGCGAGGCTCCATGGTAGCCAGCGCAGTGATCGCCAGTAAGAACAGCAACGCCGCCAGGACGTGCCACTTGCCCAGCGAATCACCGGGATGGGGATACATGGGCGCAAGATCCACCGGCCAGAACGCCTTCTTCACATAACTCGCATAGGCAACGATGGCATTCTCCAGGCGCACCGACAGCGGATATAGCCGGAAGGCGTGACCGGCCCGCTGCGCCTTCACGGTGATAATCGCACTTACGGCGGAAAGCGCGAACAGAGGAACTTTCTCCACTATAAGCTGAGAAAGCGTGCGTGCCGGGAGACCTGCAGCTCCCGAAGCCCCCCGCGGCGCAAACGATATTCGGCGCAAGGGCCAGTAATCCCACAACAGGAGAACGCACGGCAAGGTAATCACCTGCGGCTTGGCCATCAGGCCCAGGGCGTACAGGA
>Ga0335085_10004705_pt1 | contig 22413 bp, 15 predicted proteins | sample Lox_Sample_45_FD_206712 | JGI IMG/M metagenome (GOLD analysis project Ga0335085, IMG submission 206712) | Soil microbial communities from Loxahatchee National Wildlife Refuge, Florida, United States - Lox_Sample_4.5 | ecosystem: Environmental > Terrestrial > Soil > Wetlands | place: USA...
GATGTCGGCCGGCGGCCCGCCCCGCACCCCGGGCGTGAGCCGCTCGGGGGACATGTACTCCGCCGTTCCCATCACGGTGTAGTAGCCGGTCAGCGAGGGGTCGCCGGTGATCTTGGCGATGCCGAAGTCGACGAGCGACACGCTGACGTCGTCGGTCACCACGATGTTGGCGGGCTTGACGTCACGGTGCACGACGCCCGCCCCGTGCATGGCGATGAGCCCGCGCAGCACCTGGAGGGCGATCCGGGCGACGGCTTGGACGTCGAGCGGTCCCTCGGCGATGACCTCGGCCAGCGACCGGCCGCTGATGAATTCCATCACGATCCACGGCTCCTCGCTGGCGAAGAAGAGGTCATGGATGGGAACGATCGCGGGGTGCCGGACCCGGGCCAGGGCGCGGGCCTCCTGCAGCACGCGCTGCCGGCGCTCGTTGCGGACGGCATCCTCGCCGTCCGTCCGGGCTAGCTCCTTGAGCGCCACCGGCCGTTCCAGCCACCCATCCTCGGCCAGCCAGACGCTGCCCATGCCACCGTCACCGAGCTTCTTGACCAGGCGGAAGCGCTCGTTCAGGACCTGCCCGGGCTCCGACGGCTGCCCTTCAGGCAGCCGTCTCACAGGTCATCCTCGCCGTACCGGCGCTCGATACCGGTGTTCCGTTCGTCGTAACCATTCTCAGCCCCGTGCTGGTCGCCGAAAGCGGTGCCGGGCCTGGCGTCGGGCAGATCGCGCAGCTCCTCGCCGAGCAGATTCGGGCTGGTGGTGTCCGCGCTGGCCGGTGAGTACTGGGTCGGACTCCAGCCCGGCTCGGGAGCGGGAGCGGGCGCGGGAGTGGGCGGGACCTTCGCGTCGGTCGTCCGCTGGAAGTGCTTGAGCAGGTCGGCCGGGGACATGTCCCGAGGCTGGCGGTGCGTACGGTGCCCGCCGTCCCTGACCGTTGGCCGCAGGTTCCGGTCCGCCAGCGGAACACCGAAGCCGTCGGCCGCGCCGCCGACCGGGACCGGGCCTACCCCGCTGCGGATGGCCCACTTGGCCTGGCGCGTCTCCTCATTTTTCACGCTCCGGAGGATCTCCTCGTACTGCCCGGGCGGCGTCAGCAGCTTGACCAGCACCGGCAGCACCTCGATCACCAGGAACAAGAAGAACAGCAGCCACCGCACGAGCGCGAGCGAGCCGCCCTTGGCGGTGAGCTGGTCGAGCGCCTGCAAGCGGATCAGCAGGCCGTTCGTCGCCTCGTTGGTCGAGTCGAACCCGTTGGCCAGCTGGGTTTCCCGGTTCTCGGCCAGGGTGAGCTGCGCCTTCGCCTCCGGCAGCTGCTGCTGCGCCTGCTGCAGGCGCTTCTGCTGGGAGGCCTGGTCGTTGGCCTGGAGCGCGGCTTCCCGGTTCTTGATCTGCGTCTGCAGCGAGCTGACCTGCGCCAGGTCGGCCAGGTAACGCCGATGGGTGGCCTGCGCGAGCGGGCCGTTGCCCTTCGGCGCGTTGCAGTGGCCCCGGCCGTACAGCTCGCACTTCCACTCGGCGTAGTCCTTGTTGGCCTGGGCCTGGGCCGCGTTCATCTGCTTGGTCAGGCCCTGGACGGTCGGGTCGCTGCTCGGGTTGATCGGCACCTGGCCGTTTGAGGCGATGACCTTGTTGTAGTTGGCCACGGTGGCCTGCCACTTGGCCACCTGCTGCTGCACGCTGCTGCGTTGCTGCGAGACGATGAAATTCGCCGCGTTCGTCTGCTTGATGACGGAGATCTGGTTGTTGATCTCCGACTGGAACACGCGAAGCACGATCGGTGTCGAGATGAGGCTGCCAAGCAAGATCGCGAGAACCAGCCGCGGGGCGGCGAGAGCCCACTTGCGGCTCTGGTCTTGAGGCAGCGAGGTGACGAGCCACCGGTCGATGCCCATGATGACGAGCCCCCACAGCAACGCCAGCGGGAATGCCGCGTAGGCGTGCACTCCTAGCGCATTAGTCAACGCGAACCACATTGACACCACGGCCATGCCGGAAGTAATCAGGATGACCCAGCCGAGGCTCTGAAACTTGATCCGTTCTCCCGGACAGTGGTCGAGGATGTCGGATCTGCCGCCGGACAACGTGATCAGGAACTGGCCAGGCTTCGACATTGGCTTGCGTCCCTCCCCTAGTCGCTGAGCCAACGCGGCCCAGCATATGCTATCTTTTGGCAAGGTTTCGCGGAGCTGGCCCGCAGTTACGGTAAAGCGATCCTTGTTAGATTTTTCAAGGATTGCTGGCCGATGCTGGGTTGCGTTCTTGGCGATCTTGATCGATATGGTGGGGTGGGCGGTGTCGGTAAGCGGCGCCAGTGATAATCCAGAATGTCTAGAATGCCGGAATGGCGAGGTTTGCACAGCGGAGCTCATCTCGCTCATTTCAGGGCTTGCCATCGGCGAGGCGTTCACGATCGCCGAATTCGGCATGGACAGGCTCACCCGCTGGGAGGTCCGCATCGACCGGTGCGGCACCCCGCGGGTGACCGCTAGATCGGAAGGCTGGGCGGCGCTGAGCCGCCGGGGAGCCCTGAACGACAACGAGACGGAGATTCTTCACTTCCTGGCCCCCTGGGATGAGAGCCATCTGCTGCTCGCGCGGGGCGCGGACATCGGCGCCCAGCAAGCCGGCCTGGAGCTGCGCCGGATCCGGGGGCGATACGCTCGCGCCCGGCTGCTCGTGCCGCCGGGCGCCAGCTCGGTCGACGGCATGCTGGCCCAGGCGACCGCCCGTGTCCCGCTTTCCCAGTGGTACGAGCTCGTGGTCCTCGAGCGGTCCAGGTCAGGGAGGCTCCGTCCGGCCTGGCAGCCGCTGTTCGAGCCGGGCAGCCTGCGTGGTGCCACCGGTACGCTCCGCGTCAGGTGCGAGCCGAGCGGGCCGGCCGGCACGACCTTCGCGGTCGTGGCGCGGAACGGAGCGCGTCCGACCGGCCTGGTGTCCATGATGTCGGCCAAGGTGCCAGCGGGCACGTACACGCTGACCGCGACCCTGCGGCGTCCCGGCACGGTCAGCTTCGACGGCCTGCCGGCCTCCCTGCGCGAGGACTCCAGGAGCTGGGCGGAGATCTTCGGCACGGTGCCGGAGCGGCTCACCGTCTTCGAGCCCGTCCACCTGATCGTGGCCGTCGAGACCTGCGGCTCGGCGGATCAGGTCACTGCCCATCTCGACCGGGCGGATCAGCTCATCCGCAACGTGGCGGACGGTGCCGAGGGTCCGCTGCGCTTCACGCTGCTCACCTACGACTCCCATCCGCACGACCCCCGGCTGGACGACGAACCGGTGACGGTGCTCAGCGAGGCGGGCCGGGCCGAGGCCGTCCTGTCCCGGCTGGCCGTGCTCCGTGAGCAGGCGCACACCCGGCGGCGCAGCCGCTACTCCCGCGCGGCGAGCATCGAGTGCATGCTGGCCGAGGTCGCCAGCCTGCTGCAGGATTCGCGGCCGGGTCACCCGGGAGAGGGCCACCCATACGGACGCCCGGTGCTGGTGACGGTCGGCACCCGGGTCGCGTTCCCCGCCTCCCGTGATCCGCGAACCGAGATCCTGCCCTGCTCCGCGGGTCACGACTGGCCCAGCTACTTCCGCTGGCTGGCGGCGGACTATGGAGCGATGACCTTCGGCGCCATCTGCGGCGGTGACCCCGGTGCCGAGGTCTGGCAGCTGCTCGGCAAGGACGCGAGCGCCGAGCTCGTCGCGCTCGACGCGTGGCAGTTCGCGGCCGACCTGCGCTTGATCCGCCCGGTCGCGGAGAAGATCCCGTTTCCCATGGCCGATCAGTGAGGTGAGCCGACGTGGTAGCTCAGGCATCGGGTAGACCGCGCGGGCAGGCCAGGCCGCCAGCGGCGAGCGCCCAGCCCGCCGTCATTAACAAGGGCATCACGATGTGGGGTGCCACTGCCACGGGGAAGACGACCTTCCTGGCGGCGCTCCGCACCGCGCTGCTCGAGCAGAACACCGGCTGGCGGTTGCGCGGTGCGGACCAGCCGTCCACCGAGGCACTGGTCACGCTGACCAACAAGCTGGCCATCGAGGGGACGTTTCCCGGCAACACCAGGGGTATCAACGACTACCGCTGGTCGCTGGTCGGGTCGGTGCCGCGCGCGATCAAGGAGTGGCGCTGGAACGGACTGCACCGCCGGGACTTGCCCATCGAGATCCCGCTGAACCTGGTCGATGCCGCGGGCGAGGTCGCTGACGGGAGCAAGGCCTACGGCCGCGAGGTCACCGAGCGGTTCGTCGACAACCTGGTCAACAGCACCGGCATTGTGTTCTTCTTCGACCCGATCAGGGAATTCGAGAAGGGCGACGCGTTCCAGCACACGCTCGGCGTGCTGACCCAGCTCGACAGCAAGATGGCGAGCAAGGGCAAGCTTCCCCACCACGTGGCGGTCTGCGTCACCAAATTCGATGAGCAGCGGGTGTTCGACGCGGCGTGGGACATGCGCATGATCGACTACGACGACGCGCCACCGAACTTTCCCCGGGTGCCCGAGGTGGATGCGCGTGAATTCTTCCACCGGCTCAGCGCGATATCAAAGACGCATACCGCATACCGGGTACTTCCGCTGCTGGAGCAGACCTTCGACAGCAGCCGGATCAGGTTCTTCGTGACCTCGGCGATCGGCTTCTACGTCAACCCCCATATCGGGACGTTCAACCCGCGTGATTGCCAGCAGCACATTACGGCGGCCGAACCAGGCGAAGAGCCGAGGATCCGCGGCGCTGTCCGGCCGATAAACGTCGTCGAGCCCATAGTCTGGCTGGGCAAGCAGATAGCGAGATCGAGGGCGGCGGAGCCGTGAGCGACCCGGACAGGGTTCCGGCGGCCGGCGAGCCGACCAGAGCGTGGCCCGATACCGCGAGCGGAGCGGGAATGGCACTGGACGGTGCTATCCACCACGACAACGGCCGTCCTCGGGGGCTGGACCAGCAGGCCAGCCGCCAGCCGGTCATCACCGCCCAGTGGGCCCTGTGGGGCAAGGAAGCGGACGAGACCGGCGCCCATGTCCTGAGCTGCAGTAACGGGCCGCTGCGGGCCAAGGACTTCGCCGAGATCATCACCCGCTATTCCCCTGGTGACCTGGACACGCTGCCGCAGTACACGATCAGCTGGATTCCCGACGCCAACCGCGACCCCGAGTACGTCGCGCTCGGCATCCACGAGCTCGCGCCCACGGATCCGGCCCGCGCCGACCGCCGTAGCCAGCGGGACGCCGCCGGCCGTGTGATCGCCTTCGTCCGCCTGTTCTGCGTGCGTTATGCCGACCTGGCCAGGATGTCGGCCGGCTACCAGGACCTGTTTCAGGCTGCGGACCAGGTCCAGCTGCCACCCAGCGCCGCGGGCCGCGTCCCGCTCATCCTGTCCACTGAGCCAGCACCGATCCTGAAGGGGCCGCGCGGCCGCCTCGCGGCCCGGGTCGCGGTCCTGCTGCTGACCGGTCACCCGGTATGCGTCGTGAGCGCCGACGACGCGTCCGCGGCCGAGCGGCTGCGCTTCATCGATACCGCCATGGCCTGGCTGCCCTACGGGCTGCGGGCCACGCTGTCCGCCGGGACCTGGGCGGACAGCGCCTCACAGGATCTCAAGCTGCGGCTGTTCTTCGCCGGCGTCCCGCGCAGCCCGGGCCTGCTCGCCGACGGGCGGGGCTCGTCCGGGGACTGGGTAGTGGACTGGAGTGATGCCAAGGACCGGAGTATCTCGGGCGGCGGCGCCCCGCAGCTCTACCAGGGCTGGCTGAAGGAAGACGCCGGAGACCGGGCCCCGGCGGTGCTCAACGCGGTGACCCGGCCGGAGCGCTTCAGCCCGTCGTCGGCGGTGGACCTGATGATCGGCACCCTGCCCGGGGACAAGGGGATCGCGGAGACCCTCTACGAGCTCGCCCCGAGCCTGATAGCCGCGGACAGGCCCGCGATCGGGACAGCGGTGCGGCGCCTGCAGCGATACGTCGCGGGCGAGCCCGAGATCGCGCCTGCTGACGCCGAAAAATACCGTCAGCTCATCCGTGACGGACACCTCCTGGCCGCCGACAACCGGCTCTATTCCCAGCTCAGGGGCGAGCTCTACGACACGCTTATCCGGCTCGCCTTCTTCCCGCTTAGCTACCGCAATTACTGCGCGATCGAGGACTGCATCGGCGGCCCGCCCGATGCTCCGCTGCGCACGGCGCTTGGCCGGTGCGGTTCGGTCGACATCCTGCCCTGGTTCCTCGTCCACTACGCGCCCCGCAGCGACAAGTGGCTGGTCGAGTTCCACGATGCGAACCATGTGCGTACGCGAGAGCCGCTAGAGGCTCTGGCCGGCGTGGTGGCCGCCGGCATCTTGCGGGAACAGCATGGGCCCATCGTGCTCGATTCCGCCCTGCGGTACCTGGAAAATTACAGCGAAGACCCGGGTGCGGTGCTCGCTTACTACAGCTTCCTCACCGTAGAGCACGAGTACATCTACCCTGATCACCAGGTGCAGGTGAAGCAGCTCAGCCGGGTACTCAGCCGGTGCTTCGCCGGGAAGCTGAGCAAGTCGGATGTCGACAGGATTTACGGCCTGCCCGGCTGCCGGCCCACCCGAGCGCTTGAAGATGCGGTCAACGCGATGACCGACGGGAAGTTTCGCGGTTACGTCCGGCACCGGGCCCATGCTGCCGTCCGGAGATCCCAGGGGCTCCCGCCCGACCAGATCCCGGCCGGGAACACGTGGACTCGATGGCTGCGGCCGTGGCACTGGCGGCGGAACCGCGACCGGCCGCCCGCGCCGGGATCGTCGCAACTGCTGGCCGCGACGGCGTCCGCCGAGCCAGGAACGATCCCGTACGAACAATCCAAGGGCCTGATCCGCCGCAATCGCTCGCTGTCCAGCGATAGCGTGTGGGCCCACCCCAAGCTGGCCATAGCCGTGCTGGTCCTGCTGGTCCTGTTCCTCGTCGCCCTCTTCCTCTACGTCGTTTCCCATCCCATCGGCGCCTGAGCCGGTGCCATTGCGCTTGGTCCTGGCTGCGTATGGCCTGGAGAACGTCCGGCCTTACCGGGTTGACGCGGGTCGCAACAACGAGCACTGGTACGTCGGCACAGGCTTGGTGCTCCGCCGCTACGGCCCGTTCCGCTCCGATGCCGCGATCGACTACGAACACGCCATACTGGGGCGGCTCCGGGAGCGAGGCTGGCCGGTCGCGGTCCCGATTCCGTCGGACGCGGGACGCATGGTGGTTGCTGACGACGGCCGCCGCTATTCCCTGTTCCCGCGGCTGGCCGGACGCCGCGGCAACCCGGCGCGGCCGCGGCAGCCCCGGGAGCTTGGCCGGCTTCTGGGCCGGCTGCACCGCGATCTCGCCGCTGTTCCGGTCGCGGGGCCACCGGATACATTCCCGCGGATCTTGGAGATGCCCGCCGACCCGGCCTGGCAGCGTCTCGACGCCCTGGACGACCCGGTCCTGACCGAGCTGATCCGCCGCAAACTGGCCGAGGTGCGCGCCGCGGCCGGGTCAATCGCCAGTGGCCGGCTCGGGGAGCAACTCGTGCACGGCGACTGGCACGACGGGAACATCTTGTACCAGGGCGGGACTGTCAGCGGGGTTCTCGACTTCGACTTTGCCCACTGCGACCTGCCCCTCGTCGATGTCGCGATCGCCACCCTGATTCCCGGCGTCGAGGACGCGGCGCAGATCGCGGTCGGCTACTTCGGCGCGCGATCCCCGGCCGAACACGAGCTGGACCTGATCGCCACCGCCCAGCGGGCCCGCGGCCTGGGGCACGTCGCTTTCTTTATTGACCGCCACGCCGACGGAGATCACGGCGCGCTCGACCAGATCCGGCTCGGCGTCGACCTGCTCCTGCGGGCCGAACAACGCTGGCCCGCGCTTCGCACCGCGATCTTGACCGGCACCATCGGCTGACCAGGCCAAACGTCACCCGCGGGCGCACTAATTGAGGAGTAATGAGGGCCGGCCTGGCCCCGGGAGTAAGGATTTCCTCTACTACCCAGCCAGCGATCTTCTTATCTAGGATGGAAGAGCGGCGGTCAGGGGAGGTCCGGAAGTCCATGGCCGATCGCGTCCATCTTCAGCGAACCGTTTCTTGCGCAGGCCCGCCGGGGGCGGACGACCCGGTCACTATCCAGCTTGAGGTCCCGGTCCTGGAGCTCAGCTGGGATACGCGTACGGAGTCGGTGAACCGAGTCACCACATCGGAGACCGCCGCCGCCGAGTTCGTCCAAGCCGCCGACGAGATCGCCTACCACATCGCGATCGACGACGCGTTCCTCACCGGCAGCGGTCGCCGCCTGGCTACCCAGTTCCTCCGCGACGCGATGTACCGGGGCGAGATCGAGCCTTTGGGTCTGCCGCTCACCGTCACCTACCGGTCCGACGCCGGCGAGTATCTCGGCGAGCAGACGATCGAGTTGCTGCTGCTGCCCGACCTGCGTTCCGCGGACGGCAATGAGGTGCCGGGCGATGAGGCGCAGTACATCGCGGTCACCCGGAGCACTGTCCAGTCCGTGTTCACCCGCTGGGTCCGCTCGTTCGAGGCCAGCCGCGGCTACTCCGTCTTGCTCGAGATCCTCGCCCTTCTGCTCGCCGTGGGCGAGAACGGCACCATGCTGGCCGACGACGAGATCCCGCCGGTCCGGGAGCGGCTGGGCGGGCTGGTCATTGACGGCAGCCAGGACGCGATCATCGACTGATTCACCGGGAATCGCGATGTCCTGACCGACATCCCGCTGACCATCCCGAGGTTGGACCGCCTCACCATCGCCGGGACGGTGACCATCGCGGCACCAGACGGCGTGGAGGTCACCGGCCGGGACTTCGCCGCGCTGGAGGTGGTGGCCGACTGGCGCAGCGCCAGCGATCACCGGCCGGAGGACGTGCGCCTGCGGTTCCCGGCGACGACGGCCGTCGATCAGGCCAAGGCCGATTTCGCCTTGGTCCCGGACCCGGTCATCCACCTCGCCGCGGTCGACGGCCCGGTCCGGGTCCGGGTGCTCGGTGCGGATGGCGTCACTTTGTGGGAGCACCGGTACGCGCCGTCCGATGAGCAACTGAAGAAGCTGGCAATCACCGTCCCGATCCGGGCCCCGATCGAGCTGACCGGCCCGGCCGAGGCCCCGGTGGACGCCAATCTGCGGCTGCGGGGACGGGTCGTCGTGCTTGACCAGCGCTGCCCGTTCCAGGACGTGCTGGTCTTGATCCGGGCCCGCGAGACCGCGGACGGCGAGTGGCGCGTCATCGGGGCCGCTATGACGGACGCGGCCGGCAACTTCGGAATGGCCTACCCGCACGGCAGCTACGTCGAGGCTCAGGCCCTGGTGTCGCTCGCCCCGGCGGAGCCCGTCGGCGTCCCGATCATGCCGAAGGAGAAACAGGCCGGTCTCCGCAGCATCTCGACCGACTTCCTCTACCTGCTGGTCGCTCACCCGTACCGGTCACAGCCATGCGGGAACGGCGACGACTGTGGCTGCGCGTCGGCGGACACCCCGGGCCGCCTGCCGGATTTCTCGGACTTGATCGGATCGGACGCCTACTCGCAGGACATCGGCGGATCCTGCGTCAATCTCTCGAAGCCTAACCGCACCATCAACGAGTTCGCGTTCCACGCCATCGTCCGGACGTCGGACCCGGAGATCGGCCGCTATCACGTGCACCGGATCGAGGACGACCTGGCCTCGGTCGACATCTCGCAGGCCGCTGCGCTGGCCAGTGGCGCCACGGCGCTGGGCCAGGCGGCCACCGCCGCGCTCGACGCCGCCCGCGCCAACGCCGCGGGGACGCCGAACGTGCAGACCGCCCAGAATCTGGCGGCCATCGAGGCGGCGTACCCGCACGCGGTGGCGCTCGGGGCAGCGTTGGCCGCGGGCGGCCCGCCGGTTACGCTGACCGCGCTGAACCGGGCGCAGACCCACCTGGACGGCCTGACTTCGATCCTGGTAGCCGCGCGCAACCGGCTGGAGTCGCAGGACCTGGGCCTGGCCGGGGAATCAGCCCAGGTGATCGCCGTGGCTTCGTCCTTCGGGCCGGTGGTCCGGCTCGCCATCGACACGGTCGGCGGCTCGGTCCGGTACGAGTTGACCGGGGATCCCGTCACGCTCACCCGCCGCCCGGTGAGCCTGACTAATCCGATTGAGTGGCAGTCCGCGCCGGAACCGACCGGCCACGACCCGAGCGCGGCGTCGGCATCGTTCGCGCAGGCGGTGAGCGTGGCGACCGGCCACATCCTGCACTACAAGGCCTTGTTCAAGGCCGACGGCTACTCGCTGGGTGACCTGGTCTACTCGCTGCCGCTAGCGCCCGGGCAGAAGAAGGAAATCGTCGTCTTCGACGCAACCCAGTCCATGGTCGGTGCCGAGACGCAGCAGCTTACCCAGAACGAGCGGCTGGCCATGGGCCTGGTCGACGAGCGCGACATCACCAGCGCCCTGGCTGGGTCCATCGCCGAATCGCTCAGCGGCCGCAGTTCCGCCAACACCAGCGGCATCAGTGCCGGCGGCGGACTGGCCGGCGGCGGGTCGATGGGCGCTCTTTCGGCGGGCGGGACGCTTGGCGTCGCGGGTGGGACCTCGCAGTCAGCGGCCAACGCACAGCAGGACGGGTCGCGGGGCGTCGCCCAGTTCTTCGGCGAGAAGCTGCGGCAGTCGATCATGCAGAACGCCGAGGGGTACCGGCAGCTCAACGCCTCCGTGGTGACCACCGTCCAGCAGGGGCAGCGGTACGGCGTGACGAGCGAGGTGGTCGCCAACCACAACCACTGCCACTCGCTAACGATCATGTACTTCGAGGTGCTGCGGCATTACGCGATCTTCCAGGAACTGTCCGCGGTGGAGGAGTGCGTCTTCGTGCCGTTCCTGCTGGCTCGTTTCTCCCCCGCGAACGTCATGGCGTGGCGCGACGTACTCGCGCCCGCGCTGCTGCCACTGCCGTCGGAGACCTACCTGCAGCCGTTCCTCCAGCCGGGCGGCCCCGGGCGAGCGCACCCGCTGGTCAAGGCCTTCGACGCGGTCCAGCGGATCCGGACCGGTTACGCCAACACCGATGTCCCGGCCGGCTCGTACGACGAGGAACCGATCCGGTTCATGAAGGGCACGTTCGATCTGCGGATCTCGTTGCCGCGCCCGAAGACCCGCTACGACCGGATCAAGAGCCTGCCCATGGTGACGCGGACCACGCAGGAGGTCGACCTCGCCGCCACCGCGAAACGGGCGGTGAGCGACTCACTCCTGGCCGGCGCCACCGGCGGCCTGTCGATCCCCTTCACCGGTCCGCCGGGGACCAACATCGAGTACCGGGACGTCCAGAGCATCGGCAAGCAGGCCATCTTCGACGCGTTCATGACGATGGACGCCAACTTCGAGAGCGTGCCGCCGGCTGAATGCATCCGGGTCACCAATTTCGACCTGAAGAGCATCAACGTGCTGGGGATCTCCATCCCCGTACCGGGGCTCAACTTCTTCCAGGACGGAATCCGCGACCAAGAACAGTGGCGTGTATACGCCACCCTGCTCGGCTACACCAACGTGCTCGACATGCTGACCTACTACTTCCGGGGGCGGCTGATCTCGGAGTGGGACGACATCTTCGAGAACGACATCCTGCCGCTGGTCTTCCGGCGGATCACGCAGAGCCTGCGGATCGACGAGTTCGCCGCCGACTTCACCGCCCAGAGCCAGTACACCGGCGGGGACCGGCTGGTCACCTTCACCGTTTCCGGCGTCACGACCAAGACCCGCAACCGGCTGCCCGCCCAGTTGAAGCTCCGCTGCCAGGGCCCGGACGTGCTGGCCTTGGCCAGCTTTGCCACCGTCGACGTCCAGAACGTGCGTCTTACGTACTCGACCTCGCACTCCTGCACAACGAGATGACGGCCGAACCGGCGCAGAGCCACTCGCCCGGCGACTACGTCGATCTCCTGCGCGACTACGGTCCGCTCTGGATCACCATCGCTTCCGCACCCGGACAAGGGTTCTCGGGCCACGCACTGGTCCTGATCCAGATCACCGGATCAGACACCCCGGACGGCTCCGGGATGAAATTCACCTTCCTCGATCCCGCCCGGGGCGCACCCGTCACGCTGACCTATCCCCAGTTCGTCAAGCGGTACGAGGACATCGCAGTCCAGGAGAACAAGCAGCACCCCGACCCCTCGATCCCCGCATTCCCGCAGGTGGTGCACTTCATCCAGCGAGCGGGGGTCACCGAGGGATACCAGATCCGAGGGCCGCACGGCATCAACCAGCCCGTCCACGAGACCATCACCTTCGCCGGCCTCAAGGGAGCTGGCTTCCCGCTGCCAGCCGGAGTAATCCCCGGCTCAGATCTGTACGTGAACGAGTTCCTGCGCGGCGTCCTCTGGAACGACGACCCGGCCATCCTCCTGTTCCGCGAGCGACTGTCCACCAACTGGGACATGTCTCAGGGCATCGGCTGGTACTGGGCCTTCAAGTGGGCCGAGTGGGGCAAGACCAACGATCTGGCCAATCTCACCGGCCGATCACACTTCTTCGACCTTCAGTTCGTGCACGGCATGGCGTTCGAGGAGCGCGAACCCGCGTACGTGACCCTCTCGAAGATCCTGCTGTGGGCCGAGATCACGTACCGGCTGTCGGTGGGCGACGGCCTGACCGGGACGGAGAGACTGAGCGACGTCCCGATCACCTCGACCGTCACCGACCCGGCGGGAGTGGCGCACTCTGCCAAGCTGTCCCAGTTCTTCGGGCCGACCACCAAGCCGCGCGGTGACGCCACCCTGAGATATCTGCTCACCCAGGACTCGAAGTTCGTGAACCTTGATCTCGGCCGCCGCGCGATCGGATCGCTGCTGCACCTGGTGCAGGACTCATACGCTCTCGGACACACCCGAAGGACCCTGCTCAACCCGCAGGATCGCGTACCTGGGACGAAGGACCAGTTCAAGCCGGGAACGTGGGGCCGTTTCGGCGAGGTCGAGAACTTCCACTGCTACCGCGGGCAGGACCACGAGCTGCACGCCAAGTACGACGAGATCGACGCCAGCACGCTGGACATCGACGATCTCGACACGTTCAACCCCCTGATCGGGGCACGTGACTCAGTGGAGATGAGTGGCCGTCTGCTCGCCCTGTGGCGCGCGCAGACGAGGTGGGACGCCGCGGACGGGCCGAAAGACCTGCTGACCAACACCATCTTCAAGCTCAGCCCGAACGTGAAACCGGCCGACACCACGGTGATACCGGACGACCCCCCGGTGTAAGGGGCGAGAAACGGGGCATATTGGCGCCAGTCCGCCGGTGGGGGGATCCTGGGGCGCTGGTCTTGCCGCCGTCGGTGATCTCATCGTGCTCAGGTCACGGGCCAGCCGTGCGTGACGGCTGGCCCGCAAAATGAGCTGGTCGTAGGTAGGTGCTGGTAGCCGCCGCTTATTAGGATCCGACGTCGTCCAGCTGACCAGACCTGATGTTGCGCACGAAGGAGCCCCAGCCCTCGACGGCGTAACGAAGCATGATGCCGTTAGGCCTTGTCGAGTCTCGAAGAACGATCATGCCGTCTCGCTGGGCGACCTCGACGCACTCACCCCCATTGCAGAAGCTGGCGGTGCGAAAGGCAGACTGAGCTGCACGGTCGGCCTCGTCTGGTGACGTGTTTTCGAATAGTTTCACGGGCTGCCATTCTCGTCTGCGTGTCACGTGCGTACCGTGCAGACATGACTTAAAGTTATGGATCAGTTACAAACTGGTTCAACTGGGTGGCGGCCACCGCAAAGTAGGTCAAACGGGAAGGCTTATCGTGCCCGGGCGGGCATCTGGGCGCACACGCGGATGAATCAGGCAGCCAAAGGCATATGCGGTTTTACCACAACATCGGCTGTCGCTGGAAGTGGGCATGACCCGGTTTGACGGACATCCATCACTAGGGGTTCACCCTGGGGCTGCCGCGGGCAGACCCGGCGACGGCACCGCTTCGGGCGGGGGTGCTGGTGATCGATGACGGCGGGGACCCCAAGGACGGGCTGCCGTTCGTGATGGCGCTGCGGCCGCACCGCGGGACCTGGGCCCGCGTCGAAGACGTGCACACCCAGGTCGAGGCCGCCCGCGCGACAGAATCAGGCGCGGCGTGCGGTAACCAGCCAGGCGCCGGCGCGACCCCAGATTCCGTCGGGGCGCTGGCGCGCATCGTATTCCTCTTCGATGGACGCCATCACTCGCGCGGTCAGTGCCGGGTCGAGGCCGGCCGCGAGGGAGCGGATCACAGGCATGCCGCGGATGTAGCTCATCACGTCTTTGACGTCGGACCCTATCCATGCTGGCTCATTGACCGAGCTGACCTCGATATCCTCCCAGCCTGATCCGGACAGCAGGTCGGTGATCTGCCGGGGGTCGACGAACAAGTCACTAGCGGACGGTCCTGGGAGTCGCGTATGGGCACCGAAGGCGCGCAAGGGGATGGCGAATATCTCGTTCTGCGAGTCGTCCTGCCAGCACAGAAAGGCCAGTCGGCCGTGCGGGCGCGCTGCGGCCGCAAGGCTGGCGAAAGCAACCCGAGGACGTTCGAAGAACATGACGCCGAAGTTGCTGATCACTACGTCAAACGCGGCACCGCGAAGCGGGCACCTCTGAGCATCACCTCGTACGAACAAGGCGTTAGCCACACTCACCTGCGCCGCCAGGCGTCGCGCAACGCCCAGCATCGGAGCCGACAGGTCTAGCCCCACTGCGCTCCCTGCCCTAACCGGCCTCCCCTCAGGCTGGGCGCCTGCAGCCCGCGCCGCCACGATCGTCGTATCACCGCACCCGCACCCGACATCCAGCACTCTCTCGCCTCGCGCGATGGCCGCGCTGCGGAACAGGTACGGGGTGAGGTTCTGCTGCTCGGCAAGGTGCCGCTCGCGGTGCTCGATCCAGTACTGGCCGCTGGCACCGTTCCAGCGCTGCGCCTGTGCTGCGTTAATCGCCGGGCTCACCTCGCCCATCGTGGCCGCCGTCCCCACCGAGCCTAGTAATCATGGTGTTCCGCCCTATACGACCTTGACAGTACAAAGCGGAAATTGAGTCACATTACACTTATTTGGTCACAGGCAAGCACGAATAACCCAGAGCTTGCGTCGTGTCGTGTGGCGGCGCAGTCGGTCGGTCGCCGAATGGAGGCGGATAGTCGCCGACCGACGCGCTTGCCGTGGGTTACTGGTGCATGCTCTGCAGAAGTACGAGCAATCCCAGGCCGACTGCGACCACGCCGATCGCGAACATCAACCGGAGCGCGAACCTCCAGAAGATCGTGATGCCTGCGATGACGAGGACGATTGCGGCACGGGCGGTCTCGATGTCATGGACCGATACTTGGCTGGGGGGCACGAGATCCCTCCTGGCTGGCTTCGCCGCCAGGGAGGGCCAGCCTGAGGAACCACAACGCCGACCCGCAGGTATGGCAATTGCCAAGGGAACTTTGCCCTTGCATTTGCAGTCAAGCACGGGTAAGAATAGTCCACAGTACTGCCCCTCCTTGATACGGGCTGGGTGTGGTGCGATGAGCACGGTCGATGGCGCTAACATCGGCCGTGCTTTTGTGCAGTGGCTCCTGGCTGCGTGCGGCCGGAAGCCCGAATCGGAAGTGAGATGCGCCGCTCTGCGGTGCACTGGTCCCGGAGGGACCTGCCGGGAGTCCTAGCTGCCCATCAACCTTAGGCGCCTCCTCTCTGCCGCCAGGCTCCGTGCCGTAGCGGCGGGCTATCCAGTGGCCGCTTGCCACTGCTGGCCGCTTTCGTAGCGGCTCGTAAGGAAGCACATTCGTTCTGCTTCCAATGGTGACGGCCGTCCGGAAAGTTGGCAAGTGCCATTTTTGGGTTCGAGGCGGTAAGATCGCTAAGGCGGGTTTTGGTGTTGCATCCGACGCCCATAGAAAGGGGCGGGACTGAAGTGCACACGCCGGAAAGCCGAAGCCCTACCGTCAGGCGCCGAGAACTCGGAGCGCTGCTCAAGCAGCTCAGAACTCAGCGCGGCTGGACAGCTGAGCAAGTCGGAGGATGGTTGAGGTTCAGCCCATCGAAGATGAGCCGCCTCGAAACAGGGCACCGTGGTGCCAATGCACGAGACATCAACGACTTGTGCGACCTGTACGGCGTGGATGACGAGCAGCGCCGACGGCTCCTAGAACTCGCTAGCGAAGGCAAGCAGCGAGCTTGGTGGCAGCCCCTTGGCCTGCCGTATTCCACCTACGTGGGCTTGGAATCGGAAGCAGTATCGATCAGTGACTTCCCCTTGGGCTTTATACCGGGCCTGCTTCAGACAGCCGACTATGCGCACGCGAACGTGCGTGCGGTCCTGCCTGATATGGCACCGGACGTAGTCGAGCAGCGCGTACAAGGGCGGGTGGCCAGGCAGCAGCTTCTCGACCGGGAGAACGCGCCCCACTTCGAAGCGGTTGTCGACGAATCAGTGCTGCACCGGGTGGTGGGAAGCCGCGCCGTCATGCGAGCTCAGCTTGAACGGCTGCTGGAGCTGTCCGAACGGCCCAAAATCACGCTGCGAGTAATCCCCTTCAAGGCAGGTGCCCTACCCTCCGGGAACAAGTTCATCATCTTGAGATTTGCCTCAGCCGAGGTCAAAGATGTCGTCTTCATCGAAGGCCTTACGGGTGACGTCTATCTGGAGGATCCCGATGAGGTCGAGACCTACAACGCCACGTTCAGGACGCTAGTAAAGCTGGCCGCGTCCACCGACAAGACACGCGCGATCATAGCGGCGATGATTCCAAGCTACGGCCTGCCGTCCGCAAGCCGGCGGCGATTCGAACACCCATTAGCGTGAGTATCCAAGGTCGGTCCCATACGAACTTGATAGCCCAACGTGACGACCAGCTCGCCCGGGCCGACGTGAGCTGGCGGGAGCGGCGGGACGGATCACCAAGCGCCCTAGATGGCCTGCATGCCTATGGCCGAGGAACGGCTGCGGGGAAGGCCCTATGAATCCAGGGAGGTAACCAGCGCCTTCCTATGATGGGTCTCGTGCGCATCGACCGCCTCGACCACCTGGTGCTGACCGTCGCTGACATCGACGCGACCGTGGAGTTCTACACCCGTGTCCTGGGCATGGAGGCGGTGACGTTCGGCGCCGGGCGCACCGCGCTCGCCTTCGGCCGCAGCAAGATCAACCTGCACCGGGCCGGGCACGAGTTCGAGCCGAAGGCCTTCCGCCCGACCCCCGGCAGCGCCGACCTGTGCCTGATCGCGGACGGCGCGCTGGATCAGGTGATCAAGGACCTCGCCGCGCACGACGTCCCCGTCGAGGAAGGCCCGGTCGAGCGGACCGGCGCCACCGGGCCCATTCTCAGCGTCTACTTCCGCGACCCCGACCAGAACCTCATCGAGGTCAGCACCTACCTCTGACCCTGGCGCAGGCATCGGTGCCGGCAGGAAATCCTCGCCGAGCGCGACTACTCAAGATGAAGCGTTTCAGTCCAAGATTCGCGCCACGCGACGAGGGCACGACGCGGAACGGTCTCATCCCCCCATCCCGCCCGCCAGGGCCTGCGCACCGGCGGCGTCAGCGGGATAGGCCGGGCGGCGGGGGCGGCGCGGCTTGCCGGGGCTCGACCGGCGGACTACCAGGTCTGGCTCGAACACCACCTGGCGGTGGCGGTGCGCGCCGTCGCCGAGCGCCTCCTCGATGAGCAGCTGGGCGGCGGCCCGGCCGAGCTGGTGCCGGGGCTGACGCACCGACGACAGGGGGACCGCGGCCGCGGCCGCGAACTCCACATCGTCGTAGCCGACGATCGCCAGGCGGCCGGGCACCGAGATACGGTGCGTCGTCATTTCTTGCAGCAGGCCCAGGGCTAGCAGGTCGTTCGCGCAGAACACGGCGGTCGGCCGACGGGCGGCAGGCAGCGCGGCGATGGTGGCGCCGGCCCGCTGGCCTGCCGTTACGTTCAGCGCGGAGGTCTCGATCACGTGCAGGTCGGCGCCGTCGCGTCCGGCGCGCTCCAGGGCCTGGAGCGCGCCGTCGCGGCGGTCGATCACCTGCCGGGTGCTGAACGGGCCGCCGACGAACGCGATCCGCTCGTGGCCCGCCTCCAGTAGATGGGAGACGGCCAGGTCACCACCGAGAACGTCATCCACCGATACGGAGCACTGGCCCCGGGACGCAGACCTGCTGTCCACCAGGACGATGGGGGTGCCCCGCCGCTGTACCCGGGCCAGCCGGGCGTCCGCGCCGGCCACCGGAGTGATCAAGATGCCCTGGACACGGTGCTCCTCCAGCAGCTCGAGGTACCGGGACTCCTTGGCTTTCTGGTCGTCGCTGTTGCACAGGATGACGGCCAGCCCGGCCTCGCTGGCCGCGTCCTCCACCCCGCGGGCCACGTCGGTGAAGAACGGGTTGGCCACATCGAGCACGACCAGGCCGATGGTCCGGCTGCGGCCGGCCCGCAGCTGGCGGGCCGACTCGTTCCTGATGAACCCCAGCTCCTTGATCGCGGCCTGGACCCGCGTTCTGGTCTGCTCGGCCACCAGCTCGGGCCGGTTCAGCACGTTCGAGACCGTACCGAGCGAGACGCCGGCGCGGGCAGCCACATCCCTGATACTGACCGGCGTATTCGCCACGTCTCCTCCTGAGCGGCCAGTGTCGGGCAGTGTCGGGCAGAGCGCGTCAGCGCACGTCAACCGGGCGCCTCTCCGCCCGGTGGGGCATCACCCGGAACACCATTAACTGTCTCATCCGCACCATGCTGGCCGGCCACCACCTCGGTGGCCGCGCCCGGCCCGTCGCCGGGGTGAAACCTGTTAGTAACGATTCGGGTTGCGCCGCAGCCCTCTATTGACATGATCGTGACTTGGCTCGACACTGCTGGACATAGCGATTGAAACGTATCACAGACTCCTTTTGACGCAGATAGGTAAGCCGGCTCTGGCGCCTCGGTTCAGGAACATCGCTGGCTGCCACCGGATCGGGGTCAACGCCGGATCCGGATGAAGAGAGGAGATCCGCGCTGTGACAGCTGGCGCGAGTGACCGCGAGACGCCCTCGGCTGATGGCTCGCAGCCTCGGCCCGGCGCCTCCGCACCGCCGCCGGCCGCCCCGGCGCCGTCCCCCGGCGCCGCCCCAACGCCGTCCCCGGCCCGCGCCTCCGCCGCGCCGGGCACGCCGGTCCCGGCCCACCCGGTTCTGGCTCTGCGGCACGCGGCCAAGTCGTTCGGCGCGGTGCGCGCGGTCATCGACGGGACGATCGAACTCTACGCCGGCGAGGCGCACGCCCTGCTGGGCGAGAACGGCGCGGGCAAGTCGACGATCGTGAAGATCCTGGCCGGGGTGCACCAGCCTGACTCCGGTGAGGTGCTGATCGACGGGGCGCCGGTCACCCTGCACGGGCCCGCGGCGGCGCAGGACGCGGGCATCGCCGTCATCTACCAGGAGCCGACGCTCTTCCCCGACCTGTCGGTGGCCGAGAACATCTTCATGGGACGCCAGCCGCTGGTAGCCGGGCGGCGCATCGACCGGCGCCGCATGCTGGCCGATTCCGCCGCCCTGTTCAGGCGGCTGGGGGTACGGCTCGACCCGGGGCGGATCTGCCGCGGGCTGTCCATCGCGGACCAGCAGATCGTGGAGATCGCCAAGGCGCTGTCGCTGGACGCGCGGGTGATCGTGATGGACGAGCCGACCGCGGCCCTGTCCGCCGCGGAGGTAGACCGGCTGTTCGAGGTGGTACGCGCGCTGCGGGAGGGCCGCGCGGCCGTGCTGTTTATCTCGCACCGCCTCGAGGAGGTCTTCGAGATCTGCCAGCGGGTCACGGTCATGCGCGACGGCCGGCACGTGCTGAGCAGCGAGCTGGCCGGGCTGACTGCCGACGACCTGGTACGCGCGATGGTAGGGCGGCAGATGGCCGAGCGGACCGCGGGCGAGCGGAGCGCCCCGGGCGAGCTGGTGCTCCGGGTGGAGCACCTGACCCGCGAGGGGGTGTTCACCGACGTGTCGCTGGACGTGCGGGCCGGGGAGATCGTCGCGCTGGCCGGCCTGGTCGGGTCGGGACGCAGCGAGGTGGCGCGGGCCGTGTTCGGCATCGACCGTTACGACGCGGGCCGGGTGCTGCTGCGCGGCCGCGAGCTGCGCCGGGCGTCCCCGGCCGCGGCGATGGCGTCCGGGATCGGCTTCGTCCCTGAGGACCGGCGGCAGCAGGGCCTGGTCATGGACATGTCGGTGCAGCAGAACGTGGCCCTGGCCTCGCTCGCCCGGCTGCGCAAGGGCGGCCTGGTCCGCGCGGCGGCCGAGCGCGCGTTCACCACGGACTGGGCGGTCAGGCTCAACCTCAAGTACGGCCGGCTGAGTGACCCGGTATTCCAGTTGTCCGGCGGGAACCAGCAGAAGGTGGTGCTGGCCAAGTGGCTGGGCCGCCAGCCCGCCCTGCTCATCGTGGACGAGCCGACCCGCGGGATCGACATCGCCACCAAGGCGGAGGTACACCGGCTGCTTGTCCGCCTGGCCGGGGATGGCGTCGCGATCTTGATGATCTCCTCCGAACTGCCCGAGGTGCTGCACGTGGGGGACCGGATCCTGGTCATGCGCGAGGGCCGGCTGACCGCGGAATTCGGGCACGAGGAAGCCACCGAGGAGAAGATCATGGCGGCCGCGACCGGCCAGCCGCAGGAGCGGGCGTCATGACTACCACCGTCACCGAGCGCCAGGATTCGGCCGGCGCCCCGCCGGGAACCGGCTCCCGCAAGCTCACCGAGCGGGTGTTCCGGATCCGCGAGTCCGGCATCATCGTGGTGTTCGTGGTGTTCGTGGCCGTCACCACCGCGGTCAAGCCGTCGTTCCTCGACGAGCAGAACATCCAGTTCCTGCTCATCAACACCACCGTGTTCGCGCTGCTGGCGCTGGGCGAGACGATCGTGGTGATCAGCCGGAACGTGGACCTGTCCATCGGGTCCGTGCTCGGCCTGTCTGCCTACGTGTCGGCGAGCCTGTTCGGCTCCCACCACGTTGGGGTCCCCGTCGCGTTCGCGGTCGGCCTGGGCATCGGGCTGGCCTGCGGCGTCGCCAACGGGCTGATGGTGGCGATCGGCCGGGTGCCGAGCCTGGTGGTGACGCTGGCGACGCTCTACATCGTGCGCGGGGTCGACATCCTCATCGTCGGCGGCAACCAGGTGAACGCCCAGACTCTCCCCGATGCCTTTACCCAGATCCCGCGAGCCACCGTGTTCGGGGTTCCCTACCTGGCCATCGCGATCGCGGTGGTGATCGGGATCGGCGCGTACTACCTGCGCTCGTTCCGGTCCGGGCGGGAACTGTACGCGATCGGCTCGAACCCGGAGGCGGCGCGGCTGGCGGCCATACCGGTGGGCCGCCGGGTGTTCACCGCGTTCGCGGTCAGCGGTGCCATCGCCGGACTAGCCGGGGTCCTGTGGGCCGCCCAGTACCAGACCATCGACTCCAGCGCGGGGACCGGTTACGAACTGACCGTCATCTCCGCGGTGGTGGTCGGCGGCGTGGCCATCTTCGGGGGCAGCGGCAGCGCGGTCGGCGCGGCGGTGGGTGCCCTGCTGCTGTCGTCCATCAACTCGGCGCTGAACGTGCTGGGCATCTCCCCGCTGTGGCTGGAGGCCATCTCCGGCTTCCTGCTGCTGCTCGCCATCACGCTCGACCGGGTGATCTCGCTGCGGTTGCAGGCCGCCCTGCGACGAAGGAGTTCCGGCGTTGGCACCTGACCGGCCTGACCGGCCTGACCTGACGGAGAACGCGGCGAGCGCGCCGAGCTGGCGCGACCGGCTCGGCCCGGCCGCCCGTGCCTCGCTGCGCTGGGAGAGCGGGCTCGGCCTGCTCGTCATCGCCATCGTGATCTTCGGCGCGATGTCGTCGCCGCGGTTCCTGACCACGGGCAACTTCTTCAACACGGCGGTGACCACGGGTGAGATCGCGATCATGGCGCTGCCCATGACGCTGATCATCATCAGTGGCGAGATCGACCTGTCGGTGGCCTCGATCCTGGGTATGTCCAGCGCGCTGCTCGGCTTCCTGTGGGCCAGGCACTGGCCCATCCTGGCGATCTTCGTGGTGGTCGCCTTGGTCGGCATCCTGGCCGGGCTGATCAACGGCTTGCTCGTCACCCGGGTGGGCCTGCCCTCGCTGGCCGTGACGATCGGCACCCTGGCGCTGTACCGGGGCGTGGCGCTGATCCTGCTGGGCCCGAATACGGTCTCCGATTTCCCGTCCGGGTACATCGGCATCGGCATCAACCCGCTGCCCGGCACCCAGATCCCGTGGAACCTGGCCATCTTCGTGGTGCTCGCGGTGATCTTCGGCATCGTGCTGCACTTCACCGCGACCGGGCGGTCCATCTACGCCATGGGGGCCAGCCAGGAGGCCGCGCTGTTCGCCGGCATCCGGGTCAAGCGGGTCAAGACCTCGCTGTACGCGGTGTCCGGCCTGGTCTGCGCGCTGGCCGGCGTGCTGTGGACATTCCGGCTGGCCACCGC
>Ga0335085_10004706_pt1 | contig 22413 bp, 16 predicted proteins | sample Lox_Sample_45_FD_206712 | JGI IMG/M metagenome (GOLD analysis project Ga0335085, IMG submission 206712) | Soil microbial communities from Loxahatchee National Wildlife Refuge, Florida, United States - Lox_Sample_4.5 | ecosystem: Environmental > Terrestrial > Soil > Wetlands | place: USA...
CGTCGGGCTGAGCGTGTCGGTGGGCTGCACCGACGAGGAACTATGGCGGACCCTGGAGCCGGGCACGCCCAGCCCGCTGCGCCGGCTAGGCGTGTGCGCCACGCTGAGCGAGCGCGGGCTGCGCTGCGGCGTGCTGATGGGGCCGGTGGTGCCGTTCCTGTCCGACTCCCCGGCCCAGCTCGAAGCCACCGTGCGGCAGGTGGCCGAGGCCGGCGCCACCCATGTCAGCCCGATCGTGCTGCACCTGCGGCCGGGTGCGCGGGAGTGGTTCCTGGCCTGGCTGGCCGCCAACCACCCGGCGCTGGTCTCCCGCTACCGCGGGCTGTACGGGTCACGGGCCTACGCGCCCCGCGACTACCAGGAGAGGATCGCCGGGCAGGTGCGCGATCTGGCCCAGCGCTATCAGGTCGGCCGGGGCAGCCCGCCTCCGGTCCAGCGCTGGCGCGGGCCTGCGGCCGCGCCCGCCACCGCGCCCGTGGCGGAGCAGCTCACGCTGCTCTAAGGCTGGGCCGGCCCGGTCACGGTGAACAGGCTGAGCGTGACGAACCTCTTGCCGAGCAGCGGGTTGATCACCGGCAGCAGCAGATACCGGTAGCCGGGCGGCAGCTCGCGGCGCAGGGCGCGCGGCGGCCGGGTCGGCGTGGCCGTCTCGTCCAGCCGCAGCCCGAGCCGCCGCAGCGAATCTGGGTCGTCACAGGCCCACTGCCACTGCGCAATGCCCCTCTTCTCGGCCAGCTTGTGCTGCTGCTCGTACATCCGCTGCGGGTAGGTGTCCAGCGCGAGGCGCGCGCCAGGGAATCGCGCCACGATCCGGGTCAGCGTCTGCATGACCTCGTGTTCCGGCAGGTAGGTCAGCACGCCTTCGGTGACGAAGAAGTACGGGCCCGGGCTGTTCGTCACGATCGGCAGCCATTCGTCGCTGAGCACCGACGCCGGGACCATCCGGCGGCGGCTGGTGTCGGTGAAGAACCGGCCGCGCAGCTCGATCGTGTCCGGCAGGTCCAGGTCGATCCAGTGCACCTGGCCGTTGTCCACCCGCTCGAACCGGCTGTTCAGGCCGGTGCCCAGCTCGATCACCGTGCCCGCCGGGTGCTCGGCCAGGAACTGGCGCACCCAGAAGTCGTAGACCGCGGTGCGCAGCACCGTCAGCCAGCCGCCGACCCCTCGCCCGTACTTGGCCTCGTCGAAGTCGATCGAGGCGATCAGCTCGGCCGCCTTGGGGTCGCGCAGCACCGGCCGCTTCCGCCTCGTCTCCCGTGCCCGTGCGGCCAGCGGGATGAACAGCGTCTGCTGCACCGCGCCGAGCAGGGCGTCGGCCTTGCCTGCCGGGTTCTTGATTGTCATCTCCTCAACCCCGTTGCTTCTTGCTGTTATCAGACGGTCGCTGGCGGCCCGGGCCCGGGCTAGCTGCCCAGCAGCCAGCCGTTCGCACTGGCCAGCCGGACCGCCTCGGCCCGGGTGCGGGCGCCGGTCTTGCCGATGGCCGCGGACAGGTGGTTGCGCACCGTGCCCTCGGACAGGTGCAGTGCGGCGGCGATGTCGGCCACCGTGCCGCCCTCCCGGGCCGTGCGCAGCACCTCGCTCTCCCGCGGCGTGAGCGGGCTGTCCCCGGCGGCCAGCGTCTCCGCGGCCAGGCTCGGATCGACCACACGCAGCCCGGACGCCACCCGGCGGACCGCATCGGCGAGCTGCCGCGCCGGGGTGTCCTTGACCACGAAACCGCTGGCCCCGGCGGCCATCGCCCGGCGCAGGTAGCCGGGGCGGCCGAACGTGGTCACCACCAGCACCCGGCAGGACGGCAGCGCGGCGCGCAGCTCGCTGGTCGCGGTGATGCCGTCCAGCCCGGGCATCTCCACGTCGAGCAGCGCCACGTCGGGGCGGGCGCGGCGGGCTTCGGGCAGCACCTCGTCGCCCCGGCCCACCTCGGCCACCACCTCGAGGTCGGGTTCCAGCGCGAGCAGGGCGGCCAGCGCGCCGCGGACCAGGGCCTGGTCGTCCGCGAGCAGGAGCCGGATCGGTGTGGTCACGGCGCGATCATGTCATCCGCACCCGGAGGGCGAAGCCACCCAGCGGGGACCGGGCCACGCCGACGGTGGCGCCCGCGGCCGCCGCCCGCTCGCGCAGCCCGCTCAGCCCATGCCCGGATGGGAGCGGGTCCGGGCCGGCGTCCGGGCCGGTGGCCTGGGCGCGCGGGCACTGGCCCGGGCCGGTCCCGTCGTCGCTGATCTCCACCTCGTCCGGGGTGACCCGGATGACGCAGCGGGTGGCGCCGCTGTGCCGGATCACGTTGGTCACGCCCTCCCGGACGGCCCAGCCGAACAGTTCCTGGCGCAGCCGCGGGATCCCGCTGATGTCGTGGTCCGGCAGGTCGGCCTCGATGCCCGCGGCGGCCAGCGCGGTGCGGGCGCTGGCCAGCTCCCCGTCCAGGGTGGCCACGCGGTAGCCGGCCGCCGCACCCCGCACATCAGCCAGGGCCTGCCGGGCAATCCGCTCCACGTCGGCGATCTCGGCCTCGGCCCGCGCCGGGTCCAGGCTGGCCAGCCGCCCGGCCAGCTCGGCCTTGACCGCCACCACGGTCAGCGAGTGGCCCAGGATGTCGTGCAGGTCGCGGGCGAACCGGTTGCGCTCGTCGGCCAGGGCCAGCCGGGTCAGCTCGTTGCGGGCCGCGGCCAGCTGCATGTTGCGCTGGATGAGCTGGGTCACGCCGAACGCGGCCAGCGCCGAGACGAAGATCTGGAAGGCCAGCGACCCGTCCGGCTGCCAGCCGCGCATGGCGGGGACGGCGACCGAGGCCACGACGGCCAGCGCCACCACCGCCCCGCCGATCCGGATGGGCAGCAGGAACACCGCCATCACGGCCAGGTAGATGAGCAGCGCCGAGGCGAACCCGCCAATGCTGTAGTAACCGAATCCGATGAGCGCGGCCTCGGCCGTCAGCGCGACCGCGGCAAAGGTGGGCGCCACCTGCCGGTCGGCCCGCCGCCGGGATTGCGCGAACGTCACGACGAACACGGCGGCGAACGCGATCAGCGTGCCCAGGCCCAGATAACGGCGCACCGGGTCGTGCTGGGCCCACGCGGTGCTGGCCGGCTGGGCCAGGTAGACCAGCCAGATCGCGGCGAACATCCAGCCGTACCGGCGCCATCGGGAACTGGGCAGCAGGCCGTCAAGCGCCGGGTCCTGCTCGGCGGGACCGATCCGCCGGGTAGCCGTGGCCGACCACCGGGCTGGCGCCTGGGTCATGGCCTGGAACCAGGCCAGCCACCGGCCCGGCCGGTGGCCCATCCCCGGCCCGCCGAGCGCAGCCTGGTCACGAAGCAGCACATAGGACGAGTCTGCTCGATCCGCGCGCTCCGGGCCACCTGGCCGGGCTACGGCGCCGGCGCGTGCCGGCGCCCCCGTGGTCAGCATCGCGTCGGACATACCCCGATCCTGCCCGCCGCGCGGCGGGCCGGCCGCTGCCGTGCGTCACCGGCCGGCCATGACATCTGTCATGGCCGGCCGGCTGGCCGGCTAAGGCTGAACCGGTTCGGCCTGGACCACCGGCTGGCCGACCACGGGCAGGCCGGCTGCGGCCCAGGCCCGGAAGCCGCCGGCCAGGTCGGTCGCCGCGGTCAGGCCGAGGTCGTGCAGCGAGGACGCGGCCAGGCTGGACGTGTAGCCCTCCGAGCACATCACGATGACCGGCAGGTCGTAGCGGCCCGCCTGGGGCAGCCGCGCGTCCGAGGCCGGGTCGAGCCGCCATTCCAGGACGTTGCGCTCGATGATCAGGGCGCCGGGCACCTCCCCCTCGGCGGCCCGCTGCGCGGCGGGCCGGATGTCCACCAGCAGCGCCCCGGCCTGCACCGCGGCCCGGGCCTGCTCCGGGCCGACCCGGTCCAGCCGGGCCCGGGCCGCGGCCAGCAGCTCATCGATCGTGCGTGCCCCGGCCGGCTTGTGCTCGCTCACCAGCGCTCCCCTGCGGTCTCCACCGCGGCCAGCATCAGGCCGCTGCTGGTCAGTTCGTAGCGCCGCATCCCGGCCAGCGGCGGGGAGTAGGCATGGATGCTCACGGCCGGCCCGGTGGACGCGTTCACCACCTCGTGCACATGAGCCGGCCCGAACGACCGTACCCGGCCGGCCGCGAAGTCGGTACCAGTCGGCAGGCCGGTCCCCCGGCCACCAGCCCCCAGGCCGCGAGAAGACGTGTACTCGCGCAGCCCTCCCTGCACCACCGCGAACGCCCCGGCGGAGCCACAGTGGTCGTGGAACCCAGTGCGCTGCCCGGGCAGCCAGCTGAGCAGCCAGACCTCGTGGTTGTCGCCCTGCTCCAGCCGCTGGTACCAGCGCTCGCCCTGGGAGTACTGGACCTGGGCGGCCCAGTCGTGCCGTGACGCGGCGGCCTGGGCCAGCGCGGCCAGCCGGGAAGGGCTCAGCCGCTGGCGGACTCCGTCGTTCGCGAGAAGCATCCTAGTTATCCTACCGTTATAATAGGCAATTGGCTTACGCAGAGGTTAGCACGCCCTGACCGGGCCGCCGCGCGGAACACACCATCACGACAGCCCAGCCCAGATTCCCGGCGTCAGCACGGGATCCGGTACCAGCGGGCCGCGGGAATTAACGCCAGCCCAGGTCCGGCGCAAGCCCCAGGCGCGACCCCAGCCACCAGGCGCGACCACGCCGCTGACTTAACGGGTGGAGATGATCACCCCGTTGTTGATGTTGACTTACGTGTTGCTATCGCGACACCTACTCCAACATCAACAAGAGGGTCCTCCTTGGGTTCCTGTCACTGGCCACATCAGCACCACAGACCTCACAACCGCATGCCCCGGCGGCGCTGACGGCACTCGTGCTGACCACCTGCCCCAGATGCCCCTAATCGCGTTTGCCGCCGCGCACACAAGGCTGCAACACTGGCCGCAGGGCGCACGGGGACTGGCGCCCGGACCGGCCGCCCGCCAGGCTGGCCGGCACGGCAGGACCGGCCGCCCCGGCGGCCCGGTCCCCGGGGTGACGCCGCTGGCAGGCGGCGATAGGGGAACGCTCTGCAGTCATCAGCGGGCTTCGTCCCCGCCCACCGCACGGGCGCCAGGGCGGGCGGCACAGAACGAGCCAAATTCACGCGACACTCGCGATATGACTTGACATCACCGGCAAACGCGATACATCGTGTACGCGGTGCCAGCCGGACCGGCCGGCAGCACCGGCATCGCTCGGGAGGATTTCGTGGCCACGGGGGCAACCAGCACAGGACCAGGCACGGGTAAGACCAGCTGGGGCCGCCGGATCGCGGCCCTGCCGAGCGGGCGGCGGACCAAGTGGGCCGTGCTCGTTTTCTGGCTGATCGTGATCGCGCTGCTCGGCTCGCTGGCCGGGAAGCTGATGGGCGCGGAGAAGAACGACGCCTCCGCTTACCTGCCCGCCTCGGCCGAGTCCACCCAGGCACTCAACCTGCAGGACCATTTCACCGCGAAGAACCTGAACCCGGCCGTGGTGATCTACGTGCGGCCATCCGGCCTGACCAAGGCTGACCTGGCCAAGGCGGCCCAGGACGCCCGCACGTTCGCCGCGCTGCCGCACGCCGGCCAGGTCCTCGGCCCGATCCCGGCCAAGGACGGCAAGGCCGCCGAGATCCTGATCGAGGCTCACCTCGGCTACAGCAACGCGATCACCGACTTCGTGAACAAGCTGAACAGCGTGGCCGGGTCCGGCGACCCCGGGCTGCACGCCTACGTGACCGGCCCGGCGGCCAGCGCGGCCGACTCGGTCAAGATCTTCAAGGGCATCGACTCCACACTGCTGTACGCCACGCTGGCCGTGGTCATTGTGCTGCTGCTGCTCACCTACCGCAGCCCGATCCTGTGGCTCCTGCCGATCATCTCGGCCGGGGTCGCGCTGACCACCGCCGAGGCCTTCATCTACCTGCTCATCCAGCACGCAGGCCTGGTGGTGAACGGGCAGAGCGCGGGCATCCTGGTGGTCCTGGTGCTGGGTGCGTCCACGGACTACGCGCTGCTGCTGGTGGCCAGGTACCGGGAGGAACTGCGCCGCCATGAGGACCGGCACGAGGCCATGGCCATCGCCATGCGCCGGGCCGGGCCGGCCATCATCGCCAGCGGGCTGACCGTCATCGCCGGCATGCTGTGCCTGCTGGCCGCGGACTCGGCGGACATCTCCGGGCTGGGCCCGGTGGCCGCGATCGGCATCGCGGTCGGCCTGCTGGCCATGATCACGCTGCTGCCCGCACTGCTGGTGATCACCGGCCGCTGGGTGTTCTGGCCCTACAAGCCGCGGTACGGCTCGGCCGACCCCACGTCGCGGGGTATATGGGCGCGGGCCGGCCAGCGGATCGCGAGCCGCCCCCGGTCCATCTGGATCGTCACCGCGGTGATCCTCGCGGTGTTCTCGCTCGGCCTGATCGGCTTCCGGTTCGGCACGCTCACCCAGGCCCAGTCGTACCGCGGCACGCCCTCCGCGGTGGCGGGCGAGAAGGTGCTGGCGGCGCACTTCCCGGCCGGCTCCGGGCAGCCGGTCCAGGTGTACGGCAAAGCCAGCGCGGCCGCCCCGCTGCACGCCGCGCTGGCCAGCACCCCGGGCATCGCCGCGGTCAGCCCACCCCAGGTCAAGGACGGGCTGGTGCTGATACAGGGCACGCTGGCCGTGCCGCCGGACAGCCAGGCCGCCTATGCCACGGTCAACCGGGTGCGCGACGCGGTGCACGCGGTACCCGGCGCCGACGCCAAGGTCGGCGGGGCCACCGCGATCAACCTGGACGTGGAGAACTACGCCATCAGGGACCGGAACGTGATCATCCCGCTGGTGCTGGTGGTGGTGCTGATCATCCTGGCCCTGCTGCTGCGCGCGCTGGTCGCGCCGCTGCTCCTGATCGGCACGGTGATCCTGTCCTACTTCGGCTCGCTCGGCCTGTCGGCGGTGTTCTTCAAGTACGTGTTCGGGTTCGCCGGGGCGGACAACTCGATGCCATTGTTCGCGTTCGTGTTCCTGGTCGCGCTGGGCATCGACTACAACATCTTCCTGATGACCAGGGTCCGGGAGGAAACGATCAAGACCGGCACGCACCGGGGCATGCTGGCCGGCCTGGCCGCCACCGGCGGGGTGATTACCTCGGCCGGGCTAATCCTCGCGGGCACCTTCGCCACGCTGGGCACGCTGCCGCTGGTCATCCTCACCGAGATCGGCTTCACCGTCGCCTTGGGCGTGCTGCTGGACACCCTGGTGGTCCGGTCTGTGCTGGTCACCGCGCTGACCCTGGACATCGGGCGGCACATGTGGTGGCCCAGCGCGCTGGCCCGGCCCCGGCCCGAGGAGGCCGTGCCGCCCCCGGTTCAGCTGACCCGGGCCCAGTGACACCTCCTCCCCCCGCGGCCAGCCCGGGCCCTGGTCCCTCGTACAGTTGAATCCCGTGGGATCTGGATCAGGGAGCGCAGCAGAGCTGGAGACGGTAGGGCTCACGGTCCGGACCGTCCGCATCGCCGACCCCGGCGACCTGGCCAGCCAACTGCCCGGACCGGGCGCGCTGGCCTGGATTCACGGCGGCGAAGGGCTCATCGGCTGGGGCGAGGTGGCCCGGGTCACCCTGCCGGCCGGGCAGGACCGGTTCACCGCGGCCGACAAGTGGCTGCGCGAAGCGCTTGACGGAGCCCGGATCGACGACGAGGTGGGGGCGCCCGGCTGCGGGCCGGTGGCGTTCGGCAGCTTCACGTTCGATCCGACGTCGGACGGGTCAGTGCTGGTACTGCCCCAGCTGGTGCTGGGCCGGCGGGCCGGCCAGGCGTGGCTCACCAGCATCACGCGGCGGCCCGGCCGTCGCGCCCTGCGGTGGCCGGCCGCCCCCCCGGCCGGCCTGGATCAGCCCCATCAGCCCGCACCCGGCGAGATCCGGTGGCACGACGGGAGCCTCAGCGCGCCGGAGTGGGAACGCGCGGTGGCCGCGGCGGTGGACCGGATCCGGGCGGGCGGGCTGCGCAAGGTGGTGCTGGCCCGGGACCTGTACGCGTCCGCGGCCGCGCCGATCGACGAGCGGCTGCTGCTCGGCCGGCTGGCCGACCGCTACCCGGAGTGCTACACGTTCGCCTGCGCCGGGCTGACCGGCGCCACCCCGGAACTGCTGATCAAGCGGCAGGGCCCGGAGGTCAGCTCGCTGGTGCTGGCCGGCACGTTCCCGCGCGGGCAGGACCCGGCCGAGGACGCGGCTCTGGGCGCCGCGCTGCTGGCCTCGGCCAAGGAGACCGAGGAGCACGAGTACGCCGCGGCCAGCGTGCGGGACTCGCTGGCCCCGCTGTGCGACCAGCTCACCGTGGCCGAGCACCCGGTGCTGCTCAAGGTGGCCAACCTGCAGCACCTGGCCACCACGGTGCACGGCACGCTGTCCGCCCGGGACGCCAGCGGCGCGAGCCATTCCGTGCTCACGCTACTGAACGCCCTGCACCCGTCGGCGGCCGTCTGCGGCACCCCGACCGAGGCCGCGATGGAGCTGATCCGGGAGCTGGAGGGGATGGACCGGGGGCGCTACGCGGGCCCAGTGGGCTGGGTGGACAGCGCCGGGAACGGGGAATGGGGCATCGCGCTGCGCTGCGCCGAGATCGACGGCCCGCGGGCCCGGCTGTTCGCCGGCGGCGGGATCGTGGCCGACTCCGACCCGGCCGCCGAACTGGCCGAAACCGTGACCAAGTTCCGCACCATGCGCTTCGCCCTAGAAGCGTGAGGACACCCGCCACACATCGTGATCATGACTTTGGTGCTACTAGATGCACACCAAAGTCATGATCACGAGAAAAACGCTCAGCTTGCCGCGGCTGCCGTAGCGTCGGCGACGGGGTCGCGGAGCGGGAAGTGGCAGGCGGCCAGGTGGCCGCCGGTGCTGAACGGGCGCAGCGGGGGCTCCTGCTGGGCGCAGATCTCCTGTGCGCGCGGGCACCGGGTGCGGAACCGGCAGCCGGACGGCGGGTCGATGGCGGACGGCAGCTCACCGGCCACGCCCTGCTCGGCCACCTTCCTGGCCCGGATCGGGTCGGCCACCGGCACCGTGTCGATCAGCCCCTTGGTGTACGGGTGCACCGGGAAGTAGTAGACCTCTTCGGACGGGCCCACCTCGACCATCTTGCCCAGGTACATCACGCCGATCGTTTCCGACAGGTAGCGCACCACGGACAGGTCGTGCGAGATGAACAGGTAGGTCAGCCCCAGGTCGCGCTGCAGGTCCCGCATCAGGTTCAGGATCTGCGCCTGGATCGACACGTCCAGCGCGGACACCGGCTCGTCCGCCACCAGCAGCTTCGGGTTCAGGATGAGCGCACGGGCCAGGCCGAGCCGCTGCCGCTGCCCGCCGGAGAACTCGTGCGGGTAGCGCTCGATCGCGGCCTGGGGCAGGCCCACCTTGTCCAGGATGTCGGCGATCTTCTTCTGCTGCTCACGCCGGCTGCCGGCGTGCTGGATGGCCAGCGGCTCACGCAAGATGGTGGCCACCCGCATCCGGGGGTCCATCGACGCGTACGAGTCCTGGAACATCAGCTGGACCTTGGCGCTGCGCTTGCGCCGGTCCCGGTTGCTCAGCTTGACCAGGTCCTCGCCGTCCAGCACGATCGAGCCGCCGTTGGCCTTCTCCAGGCCGACGATCAGCCGCCCGACGGTGGTCTTGCCGCAGCCGGACTCGCCGACCATGCCGAACGTCTTGCCCGGGTGGATGCCGAAGCTCACGTCGGCGACCGCACTGACCTCGCCCACCTTGCGCTGCAGCACCGCACCGGCCGTGACCGCGAAGTTCTTGATCAGGTGATCGGCCTGCAGCAGGTAGCCGCCCCCGTTCACCGCGCCGGCCACCTGCTCCAGCGACACCTTCTCGGTCACCTGGAGCTCGGCCACGCCGGCCTCGTCGGACGTCTGGCCGACCGGGTAGAAGCAGCGGTACTCGTGATCCGGGGTGTCCCCCTCGAGCAGCGGCTCGTCCTGGCGGCAGGTGTCCGTCACGTACCGGCACCGGGCCGCGAACTTGCAGCCCTTGGGCGGGGCGGTCAGGTCCGGCGGCTGGCCCGGGATGTTGTACAGCCGGGTCGAGCCCTCCACCGCCTTCTCCGGCAGCGCGCCGAACAGCGCCTCGGTGTAGGGGTGCCGCGGGTTGCCGAACAGCCGGATCGTGCTGGTCGTCTCGACCACCCGGCCGGCGTACATGACCACGGCCCGGTCGGCCCGCCCGGCGATCACGCCGAGGTCGTGGGTGACCAGGATCACCGCCATGCCCAGCCGCTGACGCAGGTCGTCGATGAGCTCGAGGATCTGCTTCTGGATGGTCACATCCAGCGCGGTGGTCGGCTCGTCCGCGATCAGCAGCTTGGGCTCACAGGCCAGCGCCATCGCGATCATCACGCGCTGCCGCATGCCGCCGGACAGCTGGTGCGGGTAGTTGCCGACCCGCTCGGCCGGGCGCGGCATGCCGACCAGGCGCAGCACCTCGATGGCCCGCTCCCGGGCCGTCTTGGCGTCCGCGCCGCGGTGCAGCACGACGGTCTCCGAGATCTGGTCCCCGATGGTCATCGTCGGGTTCAGCGACGTCATCGGGTCCTGGAAGATCATTCCGACCTCGTTGCCCCGGACGTGCCGCATCTGGTCGTCACTGAGCGCGGAGATCTCCCGGCCGTCCAGCAGGATCTTGCCGCCGGTGATGTGCCCTCCGGGCGGCAGCAGCTGCATGATGGACAGGGCGGTCATGGTCTTGCCGCAACCGGATTCGCCCACGATGCCGAGACACTCCCCGGCTTCCAGGCTCAGGCTGACGCCCTCCAGCGCGTGCACGGTCGCGCTGCGCAGCCGGATTTCGGTGCGCAGGTCCTCTAGCTGAAGCAGTGGTGCCAATTCGTCCTCATCAGTGACTGGATGGGAGTACCGGCCAGGTCGTGGCGGTACGTAACCAGGCTATCGGCGCTGCAGGCGGACCTCGACGGCGTCCCGCAGCCCCTCGCCGATAAAGATGGGTGCGGAGATGACCAGCACAATGCAGATGCCAGCCGGGAAGATCAGCCACCAGTAGTTGTCGTTGACGTACTGGATGCCGTCGCTGAGCATGCCGCCCCAGTCCTGCTGCGGCGGCCGGATGCCCAGGCCCAGGTAGCTGAGCGCGACGATGAGCGCGATGGCGTCGGCCACCTGGAAGGTGGCGTTGACCATGATGGTGCCGATCGCGTTCGGCGCGATGTGCCGCAGCACCGCCCGCCGGCTGCCGCCGCCCATCACCTTCATCGCCTGCACGTAGTCCCGGGTGCGCAGGGAAAGAGCCTCGCCGCGGACCAGCCGGGACGTGGTCAGCCACGAGGTGAGCGCGATGACCAGGATGAGCACCGGCTTGGTCGGGGTGACCAGGGTGACCACCACGATGGCCAGGAACAGCACCGGGATGGACAGCAGCGCGTCCACGACGCGCATCATGGCCGAGTCGATCACGCCGCCGAAGTAGCCGGCTATCGCGCCCCACAGCACGCCCATGATGGTGGCCAGCGCGGCGGCGGCGAGGCCGACCTCCAGCGAGATCTGCCCGGCGATCATGAGCCGGCCCATGACGTCGAACCCGCTGGCGTCGGTGCCAAGCAGGTGCTGGCCGTTGGGCGAGATAAATTCGTTCGCGAAGTTGACCTGAAGCTGATTAGTCTTGTAGATCAGCGGGCCGACGAAGCAGAACAGCAGCATGAACACGAAGATGCCGACCCCGGTGACGGCCAGCTTGTTCTCGAGGAACACCTCGAGACCGCGGCGGAAGGTGCTGCGCGGCTTACCAGCAGGCAGCGCGCCAGCCGCAGCTTCGACCGCCTCCTCGGGCTCGTGGATCTCCGTGTCGTAGGTGGTCACCAGGCCGGTGGTGGCCGACGGGTTTTCCGGGTCCGGAAGTTCCGGCGGAACGCTGGCGAGGCTCATTGGCTCACGTACCTAACCCGCGGGTCGAGCACCGCGTAGGCGATGTCGGCGAGCAACGACCCAACGACAGTTGCCACTGCTACGACGATAGTAATCCCGAGCAAGATCGGGTAGTCCGAGTTGAGCGCCGCCTGGTAGAACAAGTAACCCATACCGGGGTAGTTGAACACCGACTCGGTGATCAGCGCACCGGCGATGATGCCGGGCAGGCTCAGCCCGAGCAGCGTGGCGATCGGGATCAGCGAGTTGCGCAGCACGTGCCGGATCAGCACGCGGCGCTCGCTGGCCCCCTTGGCCTTGGCCGTCCGCACGTAGTCCTCGGTCAGGTTGTCCAGCACCGACGACCGCATGTACCGGCTGAACAGGGCCAGCGTGATCAGCGTCAGCGAGATGATCGGCAGGATCAGCGCGTTGAAGTTGGTGAACAGCACGCCGAGCCCCTCGCCCTGCGGGCCCTCCGGCGGGAAGATCGGGATCTTGATGGCGAAGAACAGGATCAGCAGGATCCCCAGCAGGAACGCGGGCATCGCGTAGAACACGGTGGAGAACCCGTTGAAGAAGTGGTCCACGAACTTGTTCCGGCGCACCGCCTGGATCACGCCGACCGGCACGGCCAGCAGCAGGGCCAGGATCGTGGAGATGCCGACCAGGAAGATCGTCTTGGGCAGGTGACCGCCAAGCAGCGAGGCCACGCTCTGGTTCAGCTTCCAGGAGAAGCCGAGGTTGCCGGCCAGCAGGTGGCGCAGCCAGAGCCAGTACTGGCTGTACCACGGCAGGTTGAACCCGTACTGCTGATCGAACTGCCGGATCGCGGCCGGATTGCGGAACGAGTTCGGGCCCAGGATGGCGATCGCCGGGTTGCCCGGGATCGCCCGTAGGAGGGCGAACGTGATCACCGTCACCAGCAGGATGACGATGATCGACTGGAACACCCGGCGCAGCAGAAAGATTGTCAACTAACTCCCCCTCGCGGGCGGTATAGCGCGGGGGTGCCGGGTGTGTCCCGGCACCCCCGCGTTTCGGCAGTGATGGCCTGTTCAGGTCACCTGTTGCCTGCTACTTCACGAAATACCAGTTCTCCGGGTTGATGGCCAGAGTAACCGGCTGCGGGGTGACACCCCGCAAGTTGTTCTTGATCTCGGTGAGCTCATAGACACCGTTGGGCTGGTACTGCACCGGCAGCTGCGGCTGCAGGTAGTTCTGCCAGGTGTACATGGCCTGCGAAGCGCTCGAGGTCAGCGTGGTGTTGATGAGGTTGTCGTTCTGCTTGCTGCAGTAGCCGCCCGAGTTGGCCGGCACGCCGCACATGAACAGCTCCTCACCGGTCGGCTGGTAGTCAGGTGCGAACACCCAGCCGCCGCCCCAGTTGGCGAAGTCCCACTTGCAGGAACTCTTGGTGACCACGCAGTTGCCGCCGGCCAGGGCGATGACCTGGTTGAACGGCTCCGGCTTGAGGTTCAGCTTGATGCCGACCGAAGCCGCGTTGGACTGCAGCTGGGTCATCTCCGAAGTGACCCACGACGTGCCGTTGGCGAAGGGCAGCTGGAAGTTCATGGCCTGGCCCTGCTTGATCCCCGGGCCGCACAGGCTCGGGTTGGTGCAGGTGGTGGTCCCGTTCGGGACAACCTTCCAGCCATGACTGGTCAGCAGGCTCTTGGCCTTGGCCTCACTGAACGGGAACGGGTCCTGCCCGGTCGGCGTGCTCGGCGACAGGAACTGCGTCTTCGGGAAGTTCGGCACCGGGCCGGTGGTGTACTGGCCGTAGCCGCGCAGTGGGCCCTGGATGACCGACTTCTGGTTCATCAGGTAGGCGAGCGCCTGCCGGAAGTAGGTCTGCTTGATGATCGGCCCGTTGCCCGTCGTGCTCTGGAAGTTGGTCACGTAGTAGTTGATGCCCCAGGAGTACAGCGGGGACAGGTTGTAGCCGCTGAGCGGGTTCCGCCCGACGGTCGCGCTGACCGGCTTGGCCGGGGCGTCCTGCTCGGGCAGGTAGCCCACGGTGATGCTGGAGTTCGGCGCCTGGAGCACGCTGTACTCGGCCGAGTCCGTGGTGAACGGCACTTCCTTGAACTCCGACAGGCTCGGCTTGACCGGCCCGGAGTAGGACTTGTTCGGCACGAACGTCATGTGCCCGTCCGCGTTGTACGCGCTCAGCTTCCACGGCCCGTCCACGACCGACCACAGCGGCGAGGACGCGTAGCTGTTCAGCGTCTTCGCCTGGCCGTCCAGGTAGGTGTAGACGGCCTTGCAGTCGCTCACCGTGGTGGTGCAGTGGCTCGGCCCGGACGCGGTCCGGTCCCAGGCCGTCGGCATCGGGGTGATCTGGGCCAGCTCGTTGTACAGGAACCAGCTGTGCGAGTAGTTCTTGTCCATCGTCATGGTGAGCTCGGTCGGGCTGACCACCTTGACGTTCTTCACGACGCTGGACGGGAAACCGGTGTAGCCGCCGTAGTTCGCGGGCTCCGCGGTCTCCATGTTGATCCAGAACATCACGTTCGACGCGGTCACCGGCTGGCCGTTGGACCACATGTAGTGCTTGAGCGTGATCGTCACGTTGTTCCCGCTGAACTGCGGGGCGTTGGCCACGCTGAGCGACGAGTTGTAGTCCGGGGTCTCGCCCTTGCCGAACCAGTACAGCGGCCGGTACAGCAGTTGCTGCAGGTAGCTGATGTTCGAGACGCTGAAGTCAGCGCTGCTGGAGTACGGGAAAATGTAGTTCGACGTCGTCGACGGCGGCTCGGCGTAGACAGCGACGCCGCCCTTGACCTTCGTGCCGCCGGTCGACGAGCTGGACGAACCGCTGCCCCCGCAGCCTGCCGCGACGAGGGCCAGCGCGGCGGCGCCGACAACCACGAGGGCAAACTTGCTGCGGAGCCTGGATCTTGGTTGTGCTTGCTGAGTAGGGGCTCGCCCCATTACCACGGCTCCTTCACACGCAGGGACCGGCACGGAACACGGGTAGCGCCGGCCGGTCCGACAGACATGGTTGTAAGGCCGGAAGACCCGGCTCCTGGCTAGATCAGCACGACCCACGTCGCACCGACAAGTGAACGCACCAGCTTGGGACACTTTCGTGACTTGAGCGTGACAGGCACGTACTCTTCCGCCAGCACGCCCAGCTCTGCGGATAAATTACGCGTAGTCCGCACTTGTATAGCAAATCTGTCTGCTTCGTCTCGTATCGGGGGGGTATCCCTCCCGATACGGCCCGGCTCCCCCGATCTGGGCTGGTCAGCCCGCTGCCCGGAGGGCGGCCACGGCGGCCTCGTGCAGCCGGTGCCGCAGCGCCGCGCCCGCGGCCCGGCCGGCTGGCACCTCGACGATGCGCAGCCCGCGGCCGCCCAGCGCGGCGGGCAGGTCCGCGGCGTCGCGCAGTTCCAGGTACGGCAGGCCGGCCGCCGCGGCCAGCGCGCTCAGCCGGGCGCCGTGCGGGGTGCCGAAGACGCGCTCGAAACTGCCCGGGAACGCGGCCGGCTCCAGGCTGGAGAAGATGCCGCCGCCATCGTTGCTGGCCACCACGATGACCAGGTCGGGCCGGGGCTCACCGGGCCCGGCGAACAGGCCCGGGCTGTCATGGAGCACGGCCAGGTCGCCGAGCAGCGCGACCGCGGGCCCGCCGCCCGCGGCCTGGTGGGCCAGGGCCGCACCGGAGGCCGCGGAGATCAGCCCGTCGATGCCGCTGGCACCGCGGCTGGCCAGCACGCGCAGCCCGGCCCGGGCGGCCATGTGCCGGTCCAGATCCCGGATGGGCAGGCTGGACGCGGCCCACAGCAGCGCGCCGTCGGGCAGCGCCGCGGCCAGGTCGCGGGCCAGCCGGGGCTCGGTCAGCTCGCCGTCCGCGCCCAGGATGGCGTCCACCGCGCCGCGCGCCGCCGCGTCGGCCTGCTGCCAGCCGCGCAGCCACCCGGTGGCCGTGGCGCCGCTGCCCGTGGCGCCGGCGGGCGGGCCGCCCGCCACCCGGACCCCGGCGGCCAGGTCCGTGGCCGACCGGGCCGGGTCCGCCCACCGGCCGGGGCCCTGGGTGAGCACCACGTGCCGGGCGCCGAGCGCGGCGGCCTGCCGCAGGAAGCCGAGCTGCCCACGGGACAGCCCCGGCCGCCCGGCCGAGATGACCAGGTCCGGCGGGTGCTCGGCGGTGAACTTCGGGTCATCGAGCAGGTACTGGTAGGCGGTCAGCGCGGCGCTCCCCCGCCGGGCCCCGGACGACGGTTCCGCCAGCACCGGCCAGCCCGCCCGCTCCGCCAGCGCGGCCAAGGTGGCCGGCTCCACCGCCCCATCACCAGCCAGCACAACGCCGTTTTCGGTCCACGGCAGCTCCAGCGCGCCCGGCTGCCCGGGGCTCATGTCCCCGGCCAGCCGGGTCCAGGCCGCCCCACCCGGCCGCCCGTCGAGGGGCTCTGGCCAGGCCCCGCCCGCACGCGGCGGCTCGCCGCCGCCCGGCGCGGAGCGGCGGTCGGGGGGTTCGGGGGGTCGCCCCCCCGGGTCAGCACTACCTGGGACGAGGGGGTCGCGCAGCGGCAGGTTGAGCTGGACCGGGCCGGGGAAGCCGCCGGCCGCCCCGGACGCGGCCGCCCAGCCCCGGCAGGCCAGCGACCGCCAGTAGGCGTTCATCCCCGGCCGGGCCTCGGGCACGCCCACGTCGGCGAACCAGCGGACCGCGCCGCCATACAGGTGGAGCTGGTCGATGGTCTGGTTGGCGCCGGTGCCGCGCAGCTCGGGCGGCCGGTCCGCGCTGAGCAGCAGCAGCGGCACCCCGGACTCGTCCGCCTCGATCACCGCGGGGTGGAAGTTGGCCGCCGCGGTGCCCGAGGTGCACAGCACCGCGGTCGGCCGCCCGCCCGCCTTGGCCAGGCCGAGGGCCAGGAACGCCGCGGTCCGCTCGTCGATCCGCACGTGCAGCCGGAGCGGGCCGCCCGCGCCGCACCGCTCGTGCAGCGCCATGGCCAGCGGCGCGCTGCGCGAGCCGGGCGCGAGCACCACCTCGCGCAGCCCGCACCGGATCAGCTCATCCACGAAGACGGTGGCAAACGCGGTCGACGGGTTCATGAGATCCCGTCGAGGAACTCGGCCGCGGCGGCCAGCCGGGCCCGCCACGGGGCCGGGTCGGCCTGCCACTCGGCCAGGCGCTTCTCGTCGGCGGCCGGGCGGCGGACCGGCAGCACGCCACGGCGCTGCGCCAGCGGTTCCGTGGTGACGTCGCCGGTGAGCAGGCTCATCGTGGCCAGCCCGCAGGCGTAGGGCAGCTCGGGCAGGGCGGCGGCCAGCGCCACCCCGGCGGCCAGGCCGACCGAGGACTCCACCGCGCTTGACACCACGACCGGCAGCCCGCACGCCTCGGCGATGCGCAGCGCGCCGCGCACCCCGCCCAGTGGCTGCGCCTTGAGCACCACGATGTCGGCCGCGCCCGCGGCGCGCACCGCGAGCGGGTCCTCGGCACGGCGGATCGACTCGTCCGCGGCCACCGGCACGTCCACCCGCTGGCGCAGCGCGGCCAGCTCATCCAGGGTCAGGCAGGGCTGCTCGGCGTACTCGAGCCCGGACCGGGACAGCTCGCCGAGCATCCGGGCCGCGGTGTCCACGTCCCAGCCGCCGTTGGCGTCCACCCGGATCCGGCCGCCCGGGCCCAGCGCGTCGCGCACCGCGGCCACCCGGTCGATGTCCGCGCTGGCCGGCTGGCCCCGCTCGGCCACCTTGACCTTGGCCGTCCGGCAGCCCGAGGCGGTCACGATGCGGTGGGCCTGCTCCGGCCCGACCGCGGGCACGGTCACGTTGACCGGCACCTGATCGCGGCGCGGCGCGGGCCAGCCGTCCCAGGCCGCCTCCAGCGCGCAGGCCAGCCAGCGGGCGCACTCCCGCGGCCCGTACTCGGCGAACGGGGAGAACTCGGCCCAGCCCGCCGGCCCCTCGATCAGCGCGCCCTCGCGGACCGTGATGCCGCGGAACCGGGTCCGCATCGGGATGGCGAACGCGCGCAGGCTGCCCAGCGCGGCATCCACCCGGGCCCGAACCTCGCTCACTGCCCCTCCCGGTGCGCCGCCTGATCTGCCGGATAACCTTACGTCGATGAGTCACCGCCCCCTGCACGCAGTCCTGCTGCCTGCGGTGGCACCGGCCGGGCGGCTGCTCGGGATGCTGGGCGCCGCGCTGGACGGCACCGGCCCGGCGATTCTGCCGGTGGACCCGCGGCTGCCGCCGGGCAAGGTGGCCGCGCTCCTGCGCGCGCTCGGCCCGGAGTCCCTGGAGACCGAGACCGGCACGGAGCGGCTGGCCCCGGCGGACGCCGCCCCGCTGGCCCCCGGCACGGCGGTGGTCATCGCCACGTCGGGATCCACCGGCGAGCCGAAAGGCGCCGAGCTGAGCGCCGCGGCGCTGCGCCACTCGGCCACCGCCAGCCTGGCCCGGCTGGGCGCGGCACCCGGCCAGCGCTGGCTGTCCTGCCTGCCGCCGAGCCACATCTCCGGGCTGCAGGTGTTCGCCCGGTCGCTGCTGGCCGGTTCCGAGCCCGTCGTCGTGCCCCGGCTGGACCACCCGGACGCGGTGGCCCGGGCCGGCTGCGACTACGTATCCCTGGTGCCCACCCAGGTGCGGCAGCTGCTGGACCAGCCGGGCGGGCCGTCCGCGCTGGCCTCGTTCCGCGGCATCCTGCTCGGCGGGGCCGCGGTGCCGGCCGGCCTGCTGGCCGAGGCCCGGGCGGCGGGCGCCCGGGTGATCACCACCTACGGGATGACCGAGACCTGCGGCGGGTGCGTGTACGACGGCCGTCCGCTGGACGGGGTGTCGGTGCGGATCGCGGCCGGCGGCCGGATCCAGCTGGCCGGCCCGGTGCTGTTCTCCGGCTACCGTGGCCAGCCCGAACTGAGCCTGGCCGCCCTGGACGGCCCCTGGTTCGTCACCTCCGACCTGGGCAGCCTGGACGGGTCCGGGCGGCTGACGGTCCGCGGCCGGGCCGACGGGATGATCAATACCGGCGGCGAGAAGGTGGCCGCCGACGAGGTGGCGGCGGTGCTGGCCGGCTGCCCGGGGGTGCGCGACGTCGCGGTGACCGGCCGGGCTGACCCGGAGTGGGGGGAACTGGTCACCGCCGTCGTGGTGCCGGGCGATCCGGCTGACCCGCCCACCCTGACCGAGCTGCGCGCGGCGGCGGCCGGGAAGCTGCCCGGATTCGCCGCGCCCCGGGCGATCGTGCTGGTCCCGGCCATCCCGCTGCTACCGTCCGGCAAGCCGGACCTGCAGGCCTTGCGGCAGCTGGCCGGCGGGAACTGAGTGGGCAGGCGCTGGCGTTAGGCAGAATTGAAGGTCTAGCCGCAGGGCATGCAGGCAGGAACAACGCCCCGGCCGGGAACAATCGGCAGCACTGAGCGTTATTACATAGTGCCCGCGCTTCACAGTAGCAAGAACTGCGAACCGCTAGAGCACATCGAACCACGGAAACGTGCTGACCGAAACGTGCGTCACGCACGCCCACGAAGGGAGGTACCTCGATGCCGAAGAGCGCAACCGCCAGGCGGGAGCCCGACGTGGCTGACGAGGCCACCCAGCGCGTGGACGAGCTGATCCAGCTGGGCCGGGGGCAGGGCTACCTGTCGCTGACCGAGCTGCGCGCGGCGTTCGTGGGTGCGGGCGTCACGCCGGCCGACGGCCGGTCCATCATCCGTGAGCTGGCGGAAGCCGGCGTGCGGCTGGGTGACGAGCCGGGTGGGGGCACCGGTTCACCAGGGACCACCGACTCACCAGGGACCACGGGACCACTCGGGACCACGGGCCCAGAGGAAGCACGGACGGGCACGGAGGACATGAAGACTGCACAGCGCACCGAATCGCCGGAAGCCACCGACGAGCCTGGGCCGGACGCCCTGGACGCGGTCGCAGCCGAGGCGGAAGCCACCGCGAGCCTGGTCCAGCCGGCGTCGGCGGAAGTGGACCTCGACGACCAGACGTCGGCCATGGGCGACTCGGTGCACACCTACCTCAAGTCCATCGGGCGCACCAGCCTGCTCACCGCTGAGCAGGAGGTGAACCTGGCCAAGCGGATCGAGGCCGGCCTGTTCGCCGAGCACAAGCTGGAGACCGAGCCGGACCTGGACGAGGCCTACCGCCGCGACCTGCACGAGGTCGCCGAGGACGGCAGGCGGGCCAAGGCGCACATGCTGGAGGCCAACCTGCGGCTGGTGGTCTCGGTGGCCAAGAAGTACAGCGACCGCGGGCTGTCCCTGCTGGACGTGGTGCAGGAAGGCAACCTGGGGCTGATCCGCGCGGTGGAGAAGTTCGACTACACCAAGGGCTACAAGTTCTCCACGTACGCCATGTGGTGGATCCGGCAGGCCATCCAGCGCGGCTTCGCCGACTCGGCCCGTACGATCCGGCTGCCGGTGCACGTGCTGGAGATGCTGAGCAAGCTGTCCCGGGTTGAGCGGGACATGCACCAGCGGCTCGGCCGTGAGCCCACCCCCGAGGAGCTGGCCGTCGAGCTGGACCGCACCCCGGACCAGATCGAGGAGCTGCTGCGCACCAGCCGGCAGCCGATCAGCCTGGACTCCACCATCGGCGAGGACGGCGAGACCAGCATCGGCGACCTGATCGAGGACGTGGACGCGCCGGAGGCGTCCGAGCTGGTGGACCGCCAGCTGATGGCGGACCAGCTGCGGCACGCGCTGGACGGTCTGACCCAGCGGGAAGCCACCATCATGGCCATGCGGTTCGGCCTGTACGACGGCAACCCGCACACGCTGGATGAGATCGGCCGCGCGCTCGGCCTGACCCGGGAGCGGATCCGCCAGCTGGAAAAGCAGTCGCTGTCCAAGCTGCGGCACCCGAGCCGCGCCCAGCCGCTGCTCGACTACGCGAGCTGACCTAGACAGAAGCCCGGCCGGGGGGTTACAACCCCCGGCCGGGCTTTTGTGTACAGCCACACGTCGGTCGTCCCGCCGGCCAGGCGCCACTCGTGGGCCAGCCGGAAGCCCGGGGCCAGGTAGCCGGCCGGGTCCTGGCCGGGCGCGGTCTGCACCACCCAGATCCGGCGCACCCCGCGCTCCCGGCGGTCCAGCACCGGCCTCGGCACCGTGCTGGCGTACAGGTGGCCCAGGGCGGCCCCGGTCCGGGCCAGGCTGATGTCCCGCAGCTGGGCGAACCCGTCTGGATAGGCGAGATACCAGGGCGGGATGGCATGCCCCGGGTAGGCGATGGCGTCGCCGGGCCTTTCCTCGGCCCGCAGGAACTGGGCCACCGCCCGCATCCCGCCGTCCGGCGCCCGCAGCGCCCACAGCGTAGGCAGCAGCAGCGACGTGGTGGCGGCCAGCGCGACGATGGCGGCGGGCCGGGGCAGCGCGGCCAGCCCGGCCCCGGCCAGCAGAGCCACCGCGGGCAGGCAGAACGTCAGGTACCGGCCGTTGTACACCGGCTTGATCTCGGACAGCACCACCAGCAGCAGCGGTGGCAGCAGCAGCCAGGGCCCGGCCAGCCAGCCCAGCCGGCCGCCGCGGGCCAGGCCGGCCAGGCCGAGCAGCGCGAGGGCCATCGCGGCCGCGGCCGTCCCGGCCAGCAGCGTGGCCACCAGGTCACCGGCGTCGTGCCAGCCCGGCTGGGGAATCCAGGAAATCTGCGACCGCTCCAGCCAGCCCAGGATGGCCACCGGGGCCACGGCCAGGCTGGCCGCGCCCGCGCTGGCCAGCCAGCGGCGGACGACCGCGCGCCTGCTGTCCCCGGCCAGCCCGGCGAGCGCGACCGCGTGCGCGGGTATCAGCAGCAGGCCGAACATCTGCAGGTAGCCGACCAGCACCAGAGCCGCCGCGTAGCCGGCCAGCCGCCGCGGCGTGGGCCGCTGCGCCACCCCGGGCAGCAGGTAGCTGGCCAGCACGGCGGCCGCGGTGACCAGGGCGTACGGCCGGGCGTTGTGGGCCTGCCTGGTCACCATGGGCAGCAGCGCGAAGACCAGCCCGGCGTACAGGCCGGCCGGCCGGGAGGTGAGCCGCCGGGCGATCGCGGTGACCCCGCCCGCGGCGGCCGCCATGGCCAGCGCGGACGGCAGCCGGGCCGCGAACTCACCCGGGCCCGCCAGCCCGACCACCGGCCAGAGCAGCAGGTAATACAGCCCGTGCACCGCGTCGACGTGGCCGAGCAGGCGGAGCAGTTGCGGCACCGACCGGCGCTCCGCCGAGATGGTGTCCGCCTCATCCCCCCAGAACGGGCGGGCGGTCAGGCCCGACAGCATCAGCACCAGGGTGGCCAGCGGGCCGGCCAGCGCCATCCAGTCGCGGTACCAGGCCGGGGCCGGCCGGGCGGGCTCGATGGCTGCGGGTTTGCTGGTCCGGGATTCGCCGCGCACGGCCAGGGAACTGTCCACGTCCCGACAACGCACGGCAGCCGGCGCCGTTTAACCCGGAATCAATTTCTTGCGAAGTATTTGCCGGTCGATGATGGGGCGGGGTCCAGGGGGGTCGTCCCCCCGCAATGACTGTCACAACCAGGGACTCGGGTTCGTCTGAACGTATGTCGAAAGCGAGGAGGCGGGCA
>Ga0335085_10004709_pt1 | contig 22399 bp, 12 predicted proteins | sample Lox_Sample_45_FD_206712 | JGI IMG/M metagenome (GOLD analysis project Ga0335085, IMG submission 206712) | Soil microbial communities from Loxahatchee National Wildlife Refuge, Florida, United States - Lox_Sample_4.5 | ecosystem: Environmental > Terrestrial > Soil > Wetlands | place: USA...
GGAAGAAACTATCGGCCGTAGTAAACGCATACGGGTCGGTATAACCATTACTGTTTGCGCCGGTGATGTTGTGCCATGTAAAATTATCCGGACTCGATTGCCACACCCATCCTATCGTTCCGTCCGCCGTTCCATCGTTGGTTGAAGTGAATGGTGCTGCAAGTCCGCCGTTGCAAACTGTTTGATCGGTAGCAATTGTTCCCGCCGTCACATGATTGATCGTAACCGTTTCTGATCCGGTTAATCCTGCCGGTGCAGCCGAGCAGCCAAAACCATCGGTCACTGATTGAATGTGATAAATTGTGGTATTGGATGGATTTACATGAATGCTCCAACTAGTTCCTATGCCGGAAGTAGAACTGCCATCATCGAGTGTGATTGTCCAGAAACCGCTGGCTGTAGTAGTTCCGCTGATGTTAGTACCTCCACTGTAAGTGCAAAGAGTAATATCACCAGAAGTAATATTCGCTATGAACGCCGGGCGCACCGTCACCGTCCAAATATTCGCGGAAGTATTCGATGCACCATTAAAGTCTGTATTGCATGTTCCGTCCTTTGCCTGGCGGCGGTAATAAGTCGTTTGTGTAAGTGTTTGAGTAGGCGTGTATGTATTCGTATTGCTCGATACAGTATTTACTCCTGTTGTAAAAGTGTTATCCGTACTGTATTGCCATTGATAAATGAGATTTCCATCGCCACCGCTCGCAGCCGTGGTGTTTCCGATTTGCATTGTAGGTGTTGCACCGTTGCAAATGGTTTCGCCAGTGTTAGCAATCGTTCCGGCCGAAAATGCATTGTACACTGTTACCTTCCTGCAACCATTCACCCAAGTGGGCACACCACAATCCGGCGATCCGGTAGGATCAACCGTTACTGCATAGGTTCTTGAAGTGGTTAATCCGCTTGGCGGATCATAGCTGTTGCTGTTAGTGCCTACAGGATTCCATCCCGTCACATCGGTTCCTGAAGGGCAAGAAACAATTCCATCTTTATAATACCACTGGTAGTTGAATGTTCCTGCTCCGCCTGATGGTGCTGTTGAGAAAGTAATGTTTGCCGGATCACCACTGCTGCAGATAATTTCATCTCCACCGGTAAGGGTGCCATAATTAACGGCAGGATCAATTGTAATCGTCATCTGATCATTCACTGCCGGACAAGGTCCTGTTGGATCATTTGTCGTCAGGGTAAGCGTAGCCGTTCCTGCAGAAATTTCTCCTGCACTCGGAGTGTATATTGCATTTAATGTTGTGTTGTTGGGATTGAAGTTTCCGGCACCGCCAGTCCATGTTCCGCTCGAAGCACCACCGCCAACACTTCCTGCTAAGGTCACATTCGGTGAACTTGCACAAACTGTTTGATCTAATCCTGCATTCACTGTAGCAGCAGGATTGATCACATAATCTGTTTCTGTCCTGCAGCCGGTATTCGTTGAACATTCGGCATAGAATGGATAAGTGCCAGGAGTATTTGTGTTAGCTAATCCAGAACCTGCAACACCGACTGGACTAAATGGAGAACCAGAACCAATTGATGAACCACCCGATGAAGCAGTGTACCAATTAAGAACTCCATTAATTGTATAAGATACTGTGATCTGCAGGTAGTCAACTGTTGCGTTTCTATTATTGGATGTATTGGGATTTACAGCAGACAGGACCACACCGAAATTTGCATCGTTAATATCACTTGGTGTCCATGTGGTCCCCCACAAATCGGCCGCTCCTCCATAGGTAGCTGTACCAAGCGAACCTGTAGGCCAATCTGTTCCGGTTGCTCCCTTATTTGTTGTTTGAACAGCTCCGGCCTTCACTAAGCTGACCCTGCTATCTCTGAGGAATGGTGATACACTTCCGCTTGATTGTCGATTGATCACAACCGTTATTCCATTGATAATAGCATTTGAAGGAATAGCAAATCCATAATTCGTTCCCTCAAGATAATGACTGACTACTGAAGTTGCATTCCCATTTAAAGTCGTTGTTGCATATGGAGAGCCTACCGCTGTTATGTTTCCTGGTGAACTCCATGCAACCGTTCCTACCGCACTATTATCAGCACCGGTGCCCGCGTTATTAGGACCTACGCTTGTCGGACCAATTGACGGGCATGTAAATGAAGATGTCAATGAACCGCTTCCGCCTTGACATATCGTAACACCTGTCGTAGTTGGTGCGGCAGATTGAAATGTAATTGTCACATCATCAGTTGATGGAGTACACGCACCACTTGAAATGGTCCACCGAAGCGTATAAGTTGTACCAGTTGTCCCGGTGAATGTAGGATTGATAATATTTGAGTTTGTAGGATTACCTGTGCCTCCCGTGAATGAACCACCGCTGCCACTTACTATGCTCCATTGCCCTGTTCCATTTGTTGCGGTATTAGCAGCAAGTGTTGTTGAAGTACTGCCGCAAACAGTTTGATCAGGTCCTGCATTGGCTATAGTTGGTGTTGCACTGATCACGAAATTAGTTGCAGTGCGACAGCCAGGGTTTGTTGAACATTCAGCATAGAATGTATAGGTACCTGGAGTATTAGTGTTAGCTAAACCTGAACCTGCAACACCAACTGGATTAAACGGTGAACCTGAACCAAGAAGAGTACCACCTGAAGAAGCAGTGTACCAATTTAAAACACCATTTATCTGATAGGTTACAGTGACCTGGACATAGTCAACTGATGCGATTTTATTAGTAGTACCACCAGAAGCCAGTTTCGCTGAGAAAGCAACTCCAAAGTTTGAAGCATTAATTTGAGCAGGAGACCATGTAGTTCCCCAAAGATCACTTGTTGTTCCGTAAGAAGCAGCAACTTCAGAAGTGGTCCAACTTGTGCCGGTTGCTTTATTGTTACCAACAATAGTCCCGCCATTAATCAAACTGACTACATTATCGGTTACATCTGTACTAGTTGTACTATTCTCAAGCCGTCCTATTGTTACCACTATTCCATTAATAGTTGCGTCAGTAGGAATTGCAAAGCCATAATTTGTTGCTTCAAGGTAATGTGAAGTAGTACCAACATTTACTGCCGCAGTCGCATAGTTATTGTCATCAGCGTTTACATTCGAAGGATTTGACCACGTTACGGTTCCAACACCCGTGACATCAGCTCCTGAACCTGCATTGGTAGGCCCCACGCTTGTTGGTCCTATTGTAGGACATGTAAATGAAGAAGTCAATGAACCGCTTCCGCCTTGGCAGATACTTACACCTGTTGTAGTTGGTGCAGCAGAATTAAATGTAATCACTACGTCGTCAGTTGATGGAGTGCACGGATTATTGGAAATGGTCCATCTGAGAGTGTAAGTTGTGCCGGTAGTTCCTGTAAATGTAGGATTGATAATATCTGAGTTTGTAGGATTACCTGTGCCTCCCGTAAATGAACCACCGCTGCCGCTAACAATGCTCCATTGTCCTGTTCCGCTTGTTGCAGTATTAGCTGCTAATGTTGTTGAGGTACTACCGCAAATAGTTTGATCTGGTCCTGCATTAGCTGTGGTTGGAGTTGAACTCACCGTTACAGTTGGTGTTACACTCATTTGTGTGGTGCAACCCGATGAGGTAAGTGTTGCCAATACATTAAATGTTGTTGTACTGGTTAAATTGCCTGTAGGTAAATTAATCGTGCCTCCATTACCGGTAACGGGGCTTCCAATAAGCGAGTTGTCACTATTATCTCTAAGCTGATAAGTAGTAGTTGCTAATGATGATGCGACAGTGATATTTGTTGAACTTCCTGAACATAAAGTGCTACTTGCTGCTGCTACTGTCTTGTCAACCGGTGCTGCAGCTATAGTTTGAGCTGGTGATGTAGATACCGTATTTCCGGGACCGACACCACCTCCGTTATTTCCAAACCATGAAAGCGATTCATATACTACATCGAATGTAAGATGATTGGTTCCTGCTGATAATGGCGTAGTGTAAACAGGTCCTGCAGTTGCGTTATCTGCAACAATAGTAAATGAATAAGTTGCTGTTGCACCAGGAGCTAAATTTGCAGCACTGGTACGCAAATGATAATCGCTCCAACCATCCCATTTTACGCCCAAGTTTATTTCAGGCCATCCGGTAGTCCATGTAAGTGTTCCGTTATTTTTAACAGTTACAGAAATGGTTCTAGTTTCCCCCGGGCACCACGTACTCGAGCCCGTGCTCATTGAAATGAACTGTGATTTATAGGTTCCGGTATAAGTTACCTGAATCTCTATATAATCAACTGATGCAGTTCTGCTATTAGTACTGTTAATAGCCAAGGCCACACCGAAATTGGAAGCATTTATATCTGCAGGCGTCAGGGTTGTTCCCCACAGATTGCCTGTGCCGCCATAGGTAGCAACACCTTCAGAAGTTGGCCACTCTGTTGCTGACGCTAAATTAGTCCCGCCAACAACCCCACCTTTAATCAGTTGAACATTTACATCATGGACATCAGTTCCGATACCTGTACCACTCTCAAAACGTCCAATCGTAACAGTTATTCCGGTAATGGTCGCCTCTGATGGAATAGTAAAACCGTAGTTGGTTGCCTGCAGGTAATGTGAAGTTGAACTGCTAAGAGCTACTGTTGCATAAGTATTGTCATTAGCAGTAACATTGCCTGGGTTGGTCCATGTAACCGTTCCAACACCACTTACATCAGCGCCACTACCGGCATCTTTTGCTGGCGAAGTAATTTGAGCATTCGCAGTTGAAATAAAGAGTAATACAACAAAAAAAACAGCCATCACCCGATGCACTGCTTTGTATGCCAATGCACCTTGTGACGGCACTTGAGCCGCAGCAAACTTCTGTGTGGTTAACCTTTTACTCCCCAAAATGGTAGCAAATGGTAGTTGCAGGGCATTTTTACCCGCCAAACCACCCCGTTTTCGCAGGAAAATGGTAGTGAAATGGTAGTAAATTAACCTTTTCAGCGCCCCGGCAGCCACAAAAAAAGCAGCCATCATCTGCTGTGCTGCTTTCTTCCATTTGGCTATGGAGTTATTATTATTTCCGCAATCAGTTTGCGCGGGAGATGCACTAATGGTGGTAGCTGAGCTGTAATCATTTATCATGGTAATGGAGTTTACTGTCCTGAAATCTTAATTTTTATTCTTTAGAAAAGCGCTTCGGTATTCTGAGAAGCTTTATCGGTTTGCTCTAAACGTCTATTGGTTTGCTTTAAACTCTTACTGGTTTGCTTTAAACTACTATTGCTTTGCTTCAAACTACTATTGGTTTGCTTTAAACTACTATTGGTTTGCTTTAAACTACTATTGATTTGCTTTAAACTACTATTGGTTTACTCCAAACTCTTATTGATTTGCTTTAAACTACTATTGATTTACTCCAAACTCTTATTGATTTGCTCCAAAATCCTGTCGGTTTTCCCGAAATTGTTATCTTTTTTGTCAAAACTTCCGTCAAGCTTCCCGAAAATGAAATCGCACAGCTCAAAACCTGCATCGGACTTACCATTCTTGCCTGCGTTCAACGCCGGAGCATCGATGGGCAGAGTGACTGAGTCAGGATTCTTCATTGTAATCATACATAATGGTTCTATTTACAAAATCATGGTGCTGTTCTAGATATGGTAAATGGATGAATGACGTAGTCTGTCGTGCAGCATCCTCTTGCGGTTTAAATCCTGCATCAGGTCTTTCAGATAGCGGGCGTCAATGTTCCGCTGAGTATGCGTTGATACAACAGCAGCATTACCGTGGTTCATCGTAAGCCAACTCACAAGGGAAGAAAGAACATTCTTTTCAGTACTGCGCGTAAAATAATGTCTCATGCCGATAGTTTTTTTGTTTAGCGATAAAATAGCAATAGCATTAATTCCATAGCGCCCGATACCATGAGCACCACGAAAAAGAAGATCTGGCTTCTTTGAATAGACGCGAAGTCTCGCTCCCTCCTGACAGGAGCACGAAACAGTTTCATAAAAGAGGGATTTAGTGTTTTTTAAACCGGTGTTATTTATTTTTAAATGGTATGATCCTGATTAAACCGACTGCAAGATAACATACACTTTTTTATGCTGCTATCATTTTATTATAATTCATCCGACAAAATATGCCGGAAACTTACTTGCCGGGTCAGCACGGAGGATAGGGGGACGGCAAAGATGCCTCTCACAGAATCAGATCGGGAGAAAATGTGCCCGATGAACGGAATTAGTAGCCGAATGAATCAGGGCGAAGCACTTGGTATTGGAAATGGTATGTTACCAGAGGGAGATGATGACTTTCGTCGTGCCTCATCCGCGCGTTGTCATGCCGCTTCCCACTGTTGTCATGCCGAGGTACGAGGCATCCATGCGAAAGCCAGTATGAAAAGATCCCTCCTCCGTCGGGAGGACAAAAAAGAGCGGGAGGACGTGCCTTTAAAGGCACTCACAACCGCTGAAACTCAAATTGCGGATAACCTTTCACTCCTGAAGAGTTGTAGAAGTCGATGAAGTGAAGTTTCCAGTAAACGCCTTCACGGTCGCGAATCACATAGTTGATGTATGATTTCACCACATAGGCCTGCGTGGTAAAATCGAAATGCTTCCATCCGTAACCGATGATGTCGCGCCTGGAAGTGTAAGTGAGCGTAAGCGCTTTTGTGTAATCAATGTCAGCAAAATTCAGAGACGAATCAACGGCCACCACGAGGTTCGGATTCGTGAGCACGCCGGTGACGAGATACGGCAGCGGCGGATAAACGTAATATAGAATGGTGCGATAGTGAGTGAACAATACATCCCAGGCCACGGCATCGGGCTCGATGTCGAGCATGGTTCCGTTGTTGTCGAAGGTGAAATAGGCGAATGCTTTCGCATGATTCTTCGGCACGTCATAAATGTTGAATTCGCTGCCGTCAAGATTGGCATACTGAATTTCATACTTGGAAGAATCCACACTCTGAAAAATAATTTTCTTGTATCGTTCATGAGCCGGTTTCGCTGCACCGCGGTCGAGGATGTACACAAAGCGGATGGATCGCCAGTCACCAACTGCTGTCGAGTCAACATTCCAATCCGGATCATCCATGAGCCAGTTCGCTCCCGCCGTGGACGTGACGGCAGCGAACTCCTGAGTGTCCATGTTGGCGATGTACGCTTCATTGCCTCCGTTCATCCACACATGCCATCCGCTGTCACTCGATTCAAAGCAGAGGTCCCATGCATCGTGTTCACTGCACATGGTATCTTCCGTGGTGAAATCAAAATACGCCTGGCGGTGGTAATCTTCTCCCATTCCGATCTGGAAATTCTGCGCTTCTCCCGGTGGCGGCAATTGCACGGGCGTGTCTTTCTTGAAACACGATGAAAAAACAATCATGCACACGATGCCCGCTGCTGCGATTAATTTCCTCATTGAAAATATTTCTGCTGCTACCATACTATCATCCTTACGAGATTAAATTTATCATTCCTTAAACAATTTTATTCTCAGCGATGCAAAGAAGAATCTTCCCGTTGCATACGGAACAGAGCCCGTATTCGCACTGTGAAATCCCGTGTCAAGACTATTGCTTCGCAGGTCGCTCACATCAAAAAGGTTCTTCACTCCTGCGGCAATCGCCACGTGCTTCTTCCATAAATATTTTGTGACTGATACATCCATCATCGTGTAAGCAGCGAGAAATGTCTCGTAAAGATTTCCCTGCGCATCGATGTTGTACCCCGGTGTGCTGCCCGTACTCTTGAAGAAGACAGCGGCATCCACTCCTGCCTTCGGAATGGTGAACGTCATGTCTGTTTGAAACTCGGGCGTGAGCGAAAATTTCTCGATGTCAAATGAATCGGACAAGGCATTGTACAGGTCGAGTAATGAAACTCCCGCACACACTGAAAAATTTTTCATGGCGAATGTGCCGGTAAAGCTCACGCCGCGTGTTTTGTATTTGCTGATGTTTGCGTATGTGTATTCATTAATCGTCGGATTCACGAGAACAAGTGTGATCTGGTTGTTGATGTTGTTGTAGAAGAAAGATAAATCAGTTTTAAGTTTGTTGCCCGACATATCTTTCGTTGCCGTGAATGATGCGCTGAAGTTATCCGATGTTTCTGCTTTCAGCGAATCATTGCCGTGAATATTGTGGTTCGCATCCACGAATGAAAGATCAAGCTCTTTCAGTGACGGCGCTCTGAATCCATGCGCATACGCTGCGCGGAAAGTGTAGCGGTCATTCAAGTCATACTTAAGGTTAAGTGACGGAGTGAGCGGCGCTCCATAGCGCGTGTTGTAGGCAATGCGCGCGCCCGGACGCACGTAAAAATTTCTGAGCATCTCGTATTCGAGACTTCCGAATGCCGCATAGTCATCAATGCGGCGAATGCCCGGCGCAAGATTTTCCCCGGTGCCCGATTGCAGGTTGATGTCATATCCTGTTTGGAAATTTAGTTTGCGCGACGGCAGTGTGCTGTTGTACGTTCCGCGCAGCGACCATTCATCAAAAACTGAAGTGTCCTGAATGCCTTCTCCTTCCGCCAGCTGCTGCTGCAATGTGACGAGATCAATGCGGTAGGTGTTCTTGATGTGACGGTAATTGTTGTAAGCATTCGTTAGCTGAATGGATGCATTGTTCTTTAATCTTTTTTCGATGAAGAGCGCTTCATTCAATCGCCTCGTGAAATAATAATCATCGAAGGCATAGGCCTGATACGGCGACAGCACCGGCATCCCCTTGTTCTGAATCTCTTCATTGAAGTATTCTGATTTCACTCCCACATTCAGCAGGTGTCCGCTGTAATTGTAATTGAATGTTCCGAAATACTGCAAAGTCGGTTTCCAGTCCTGGTAGCGCGATGTGTCGGGATCGGAATAACCGTCGAAGAAATATCTTCCTCCTGAAAGAGCAAACGAATGATTATTCTGCTTGAAGAATAAAGACGCATCTGCGTTGTAAGTTCCGACACTTTCATAATAAAGATGCACATCACCCTCAAGCGGATAGCTGTTTGCTTTTTTCGTGACGATGTTGATGAGTCCGCCAAGTGCATCCGTGCCGTAGCTCACTGACATCGGTCCCTCGATGATCTCGATGCGCTCCACGTTGTTCATGTTGATCTGGCTCAGATCGACGTTTCCGTTTTCTCTTCCGATCACGTTCACACCATCCACGAGTATTTTCACATTCTGTCCCGAAATGCCGTTGATGGCAACACTGCTGCCGAGCAGGTTATCCTGCGAGAGCCGCATGTTCAACTGATTGGTTAGAACATCGGTAAGATTTTTCGCCGCCATTTGCCGGATGGTTTTGTCATCAATCACTTTCACATTGTACACTGATTTGTCGCTGGTGTTGATGTCGTACTGGCCCGTAACCACAACATCGTTGAGCGGATAAGTGGAATGCTCGAGATGGAACGTGGAGGATTGACCCGGCTCGATGGTGTCGTTCACATCTTTGAATCCGAGTTTGTGAATGAGGATGGATGAAGTCGTGCTGATAGTGTTCGCCGCACCGCCATTATTGTCCGTGAAAAGAATTTGCTGCTTCCTGGAAGAATGATCGCTGAGCGGCTTAATGATGATTATGGCATCACTGATCGCTGAATCATCGCCGGCGATGAGCACCTTTATCATGGCAGACTGAGGGAATGCTTCGAAACTCCACAGGCAAAGCAGCGCCGCAATTAACTTTTTTCTACAATCACTCATTTATGTTGATCATTCTTCCCCCGCCCCGTTTTAGAATATCGAATGTTGAATGAATTATTAAATGAAACCGCATCCTTTCTCCGGCACTTCTAAATTCATCATTCCTTGTTCAATGTTCATTATTCAAATATTTTTATTGGCTCACCATCACCTTCATCGAAATCTTTCCTTCTCCTGAATTCAGCACCAAATGATAGAGACCTGATGAAAGCTTTGGCACTTCAAGATTCTCGTTGTTCACTCCTGCCGTGGCAGTAAATTGTTTTTGCATCACTTCTCTTCCCGTCATATCATAGAGAATCGCCGTGACACTAGCATTTTGTTTCGCATCGTAAACGAGATTTACTTCCTCCTGCACCGGATTCGGATAGATAAATGCTTTTGTCAAATCGCCTTTCACTTCATTGATGCCTACACTCAGCTGTCCGACATCGAATGAAACAAGTCCTGTCGTGTCATTGAATCCGGTGAAGCGGATGCTGTTTGAAATTCCTGTACTGTTCCATGAGAGATAGTAGATGAGTGAGTCCACAATTTCATATTGAAAGGTTGACATGTTGAATCGTTTCCAATCGTAACCAATCACTGATTCATTCGTGCTCAGCTGGCTGATATAATCAGAAGGGTTCACGGAACTCAGAATTACATTTCCGGCTTTCGCCGCTCTGAAACCAATGTTGCTCAGCACGCCCGTAACCGGGTAGGGCCCATAGTAAGGAATCATTGTGATGTAATGCGTGAAGAGCAATTGCCAATCCGTGTTCGCCGGTTCGAAATCAAGCACAGTCGGGTTATCGAGATTGAGGTAAATAAAGTTCTTGGTTGAATAGCTTGCAGCAGGAATATCCATATCTACATCAGGGCTTCCATCGAGTTTAGCATAGCGGATGATGTAATCACCGTTTGAGTTTTTGGTGCGAATCCAAAACTTGTAATAGTCACTTCCTTTCTGAATGATGAAAAGCGAGTCACCAAACACAGCGTGCGCATTGAAATCGTAAATGCCCCAACCGAAATCGAAAGGGTTGGAACTATTTTCTCTCACGTTGAAAGCGCCCTTGTACCAATTCGTGTCGCTGTTGTACTGAGCAGTTAGATACAATCCGACAATGCTGGTGATATTTGCATAATAGCCCGAATCAACGTTGCTAGCTTTGAAAACGGTCACCGTGTTTGCATTGTTGATGATTCCTCCATCCATCAGTGTTGTGCAAAATCCAATATCCCACGAGCCGATGTCGACTGAAGTTTTCGTTCCGTTCAAATTGTAATAAACCTGGTTCACGTATCCCGCGCCGAGATCAACCTGGTCGGAAACAGTTTGTGCATTTATGGCTGCGGACAAAAACAAAGCCGCAGCAAGGAGGAAAAAATTTTTCATACTGTCAGGTGATTAAGAAGGTTCAAAAGTAGGTCACGTGCTTACTCGCCCTCTGTGATTTAGATTAAGACGAGCTATTTTGACAATTACGTGACAGATGTCAATTTGAAGTTTAGAGTTTGAAGTCTGAAGTTGCCAAGGGAAAAATTTTGTTCACTTCAAATCTCAAAATTCAAACTATTCCAAAACCACTGCTCCGCCTTTGTAGAGTTGCTTTCGGTATTTTGAAGATGGAGATGGAAGCAACTTTCCGAGCCCGAGTGAATTCCATTTTTCATCGATGGATTTAATGGTTGCCTCATCCGAGCAAATGATGTTGGGCCAATCGCGGTCGAAGTCGTCGAATGCTTTTGTTTTTCTGGTTCCGTCGAAACCAATGTGCGAAATTTCAGAGTCATTTTCAGCAGTGACAACATAGCTATCCCTGCGCGGATCGAGGTTGTTGCTCCATCGCCACACTACGTCCTTGACGTCATTCACATCCACGGTGTGCTCAATGTAGATGATGAATTTCACATTCTTAAATTCAGTCTCACGAAAAAGTTTTTCATTCAATTCCCGAATGTGATTCTTTCGATTCTTCTCTACCGAAATGAAGACAACAGAAATTCCCTTGACGGCAAGCGAGCTATTGATTGACTTTATTTCCGGAAAATTTTTCATCCAATCATAATCCACCCTCAATCCCTTCAAAGGAGGGAAGCCGCGCTCATATCCACCTTCATCATTCAAGATTCCTTGTTCGATGTTCATTCTTTTTTCTTCAGGAAATTTCTTTGTCGCATCCACGCACATCTTCCCTCCGAATGCAAACTTGCTGCAGGAATGGTCGAGGACATCCATCGGCCCTTGCGAGAAAAAAATATCTTGTTGCGGATCGACATTTTCCGAAATCACTCTTGCCACTTCTTCATAGTTGTGAATATTCACCGCTTCATCAACAACGATCAGCATTTTGTTGAACATCATTTGCCCCGCGCCCCACATCGCATGCGTTACCTTCTGCGCCTGCCCTGCAAATTCTTTTTTGATCTTCACGATGGTGAGATTATGGAACACACCTTCGATGGGCATTTCCATATCGATGATTTCAGGAACCAGCGTCATCTTGATCGGCGCGAGAAAAATTCTTTCGGTTGCTTTTCCCAGCCATGCATCTTCCTGCGGCGGAATGCCGACAATGGTGGAAGGATAAATTGCATTTCGCTTGTGCGTGATGCAGGTAATGTGAAACTTCGGATAATAATCGGCGAGCGAGTAGTAACCGGTGTGATCACCAAACGGACCTTCGAGAATGTAGTCTTCATCCGGATCGATATATCCTTCGATGATGATGTCAGCATCAGCAGGCACTTCCATCTCATTCGTGAGACACTTCACCAGTTCAACATGTTTCTTTCGGAGAAATCCTGCGAGCATGTATTCGTCAACATTTTCAGGAAGCGGTGCCGTGGCGGCATATGTATAAACCGGATCGCCGCCGAGCGCCACACTCACAGGCATTCGCTTGTTCAGTTTTTTGTATTCAGAAAAATGCTTGGCAGAAACCTTGTGCTTGTGCCAGTGCATCGCAGTAAGATCAGGCGCAAACACCTGCATGCGATACAAGCCGACGTTCCGGATTCCTGTGTTCGGATCCTTTGTGTTGATGACAGGAAGTGTGAGAAAAGCGCCGCCATCTTCCGGCCAACATTTCATCACCGGAAGTTTTGTGATGTCGGGTTTGTCCATCACCACTTCCTGGCATTCTCCTCTCCCGCTTTTTGATTTCGGCATCCACGAAGCAAGCTGATTCAGCTTTGGTAACATCGAAAGCTTGTCGAGGATATTGTCTTTCGGCTTCATCAGTGATTTGAAAAGCGATTCGATTTCTTTCGCCACATCATCGAGATCGCTTACACCAAGTGCGAGACAAATTCTTTTTTTCGAACCAAAGGCATTTATCAATAGCGGGAATTCTGTTCCGGTGTTTTCAAAAAGAAGAGCAGGACCATTGTTCTTCGAAATGCGATCGACAACTTCAGTGATTTCAAGATGAGGATTGACGAACTCTTTGATACGGATCAATTCATTTTCTCTCTCGAGAACATCAATGAATTGCTTGAGTGATTTGAATGCCACGAGGCAAAAGTAACAGTAAGCATAAAGCCCGCGGTGTTGGTCATGAAACTATTTCTTGATGAGAGAAAACCTATAAAAGGAAGCAATCTCCTGACTTGAAGATTGCTTCACTTGAAAATTTATTCGGCAGAAAGAAGCTTCGCTCAGTTGACATGCGTTACCTGTACATTTCCCTTCGCAGATTCCGGGCTGATGATGGCTTCTACCTCATAAATTGTATCCACAGGAAATCCTCCTTTCAATCCATGTTCTTTCAATAACTCTTCACTCGTGGCTCTGTACACGCAATAAATTTTGTTGCCGACAACGTAGCTGTGATCCCACTGAATTTGCGGCCCCATTTGCTGAAGAACCGAACAGGATTTCTGTGAGATGGCCTGCAATTGTGCCACGGTTAATTGACCTGCATTGGGGATGTGTCTTTCGATCAGATAAGTTTTCATTGGTTTTTGATTTGTTGTTTGTGAATTACTTTTTGCATTTGCCGTTTGTGCAAAGGAGGCAGAGCCTGTGAGCAGCAATGCTGTAATCAGCATCAAGAAGCTCCCTGTAATTTTTTTCATAGTTGTGTTGAGTTTTAATGATGGGTCAAAAGTAGAGCCGTGACCCGCCGAGGTGCTACAACAAATCTTCCAACGAATAGCATGGGAAATAGAACAAATCGTTCTATGAATGGTAAAAATTAATCGCGCAGGAAAATTCTCAGTGGAGCAAGGCCAGATACTCCATCGGCAGTAATCCGTATTTCTTCTTGAAGCACTTTGTGAAATAAGACGGGCTGGTGAAGCCGGATTCAAAGGTGATCTGTGAAATGCTGTAATTTTTTTTCTTCAGCATTTCCTTCGCTTTCTCAAGCCTGAATTCTCTTACAAGCACATTCGGTGAAAAACCCGTCAGCTTCATGGTGCTTCTGTACAGCTGTGATGAACTTACGGCCATGGCGCGGCCAAAAGTATCGACATCAAACTCAGGCTTGTCCCAATTTTCTTCAAGCGTGCTCACCAAGGATAGAAGAAAATTTTCCTCCTGTGGAGACAGCGCAAAGAAGTTTTCAGCGCCGCTCTGGAAATAATCTTTCGAGACGAGCTCTCTCACGGGTGAAGTGATCGCAATTGAAGAACCTTTGTTGACGGTGCACATGGTTAATGCCAACTGAATCGTGTCACCAAAAAGTTTGCTGCTCTTTTGAATGGGTTCACCTCCGTCGATTCCGATCTTGAATCGTGTTTCCTTTATTAAATTCGACGGAAGATCTTTCTGAATCGCCAAGGCACACGAAACTGCTTTCATTGCAGAAGTAAATGAGACAATGAATCCAAGCCCCCGATTCTCAACTTCACTGCCACCAAACTCAGCGATGTTTTTTCTGATTGTGGAATTCATCAGGTGTATCATCTCATTTGCCTTCTCTTTTCCAAGCCGTGATTCAAGCAACACCGGATCTCCGGTTGTAGTTACGAGCAGTGTTCGGTAAGAAGGGTCACTGAAAACTTTTAGCCCTTCGCTGGAAACTTTTGCATCGGAGGGATCGAAAATTCTTCCTAAAAAAGATTCCACCACCTTGCTGCTCACTTCGATTATTTTATTCGGAATGAGTCCGTGCGCTTTGCCATGCATCTCCTCTACAGCATCTTTATCAGGAGCTTCAATGAGGCAAAAAATGCTTTCTCTCTTTTCATCGATCCAATAGGTCATGCAGCTGCATCCGAATTCCTGCTGGTGAAGCAAATCTTTACGATGGGCTTCTGCAACATCTTTTGCTTTCACTCCGGGAACTATATGGACATCCATGTAGATCGGCATACGCTCGTGAAATTTTTTTTCAATACAAATGTAATAAGACCTGAAGCCAGCAACACAAATTGAATTCATTCAGTTATTTCGTGCAGTGATTCTATGAAGCGCGCATGGTTCATCCCGATTTTGCTTGCACTTATAAGCAGCACTCAACTTTTTGCAGAGATGATTGATGGCGAACTCACGATCGATAACACCAAACGAACATTTCATTTCTACTCACCGGACAATCTTCCTGCAGACAAAACTTATCCGCTCGTAATTGTTTTGCATGGAGGAAAAGGCATGGGGCAGAACATGGTCCGCTTCACGAAGTTTGATGATCTGGCAGACCGCGATTCATTTCTTGTTGTTTATCCTGACGGATGGAAGCGGCAATGGAATGATCACCGCACAGGAGAAGATTTGCCGTTTGAAAAAGATGATGTAAAATTTCTTTCTTCATTGATTGATTATCTCGTTCAGAAACATCATGCGGATTCAACAAGAGTCTTTGTGACAGGAATTTCAAATGGCGCCATCATGAGTTTATTTCTTGTGCAGGAAATTCCGCAGAAAATTCGCGCCATCGCCGCGGTGTGCGGAAGCATTCCGGAGAATTATTTTTCAACGTATCACATCTCAAAACCTATTTCGGTGCTGATGATTAACGGCACGCAAGATCCGCTCATTCATTATGAAGGCGGGCCCGTTGGCAAGAGCGGATGGGAGCGCGGCGCAACGACATCAGTGGATTCTGCAGTCCAAAAAATTCTTGCGATCAATCAATGCAGCAAAAGAGATTCTGTGTTTCGATTTCCTGACATCAACATCAAAGATGATTGCACCGCCGAAAAAATGATCTGGAAGTGCGGGGAGAACAATGTTGAATTCATCAAAATTAAAGGAGGAGGCCACACGTGGCCCGGCGGACTTCAATACCTTCCGAAATACATGATCGGAACAGTGTGCAAAGATTTCAATGCAACAAGTGAAATCTGGAATTTCTTCAGTTCACAGATTATTCGCAGCGAATTGAAGCAATAAGCTGCAGCTAAAATCTTGTTCCTAAAGTCAGCACAAAATTGTTGGTTCCTCTCTTGATTGCATCACCGGGAACAGACTGATCGCTCAACGTGTACGGTTGATAGAATTCATTGGAGATCGTTCTCACGTAAGCGAAGTCTGCGTAGAAATGCGTTTCGCGAACACCAATGCCTCCGCTGAATGACCAACGGGTGAAATCATTGTTTCCGTTTGCTTCACCATTTTCAAAGGGTGACTGATAATAAGCGGCTCCTAATCTCAGGCGGAACATGTCTGCTGCATACTCACCTCCTAATCTGACCGTAGATGCTGCACGATACTTCTGTTTGATGGATTGATTCAATTGACTCTCGATCACAAGTTCATCGGGTGTAGCAGCTTTGTTAAATTTGAACTTCATTGAATTGTAATCTACCAGCTCATAATCGACATCTATGAATCCTGATTTCTGAAAATAGCCGGCAACACTTCCAATCAATCGGAATGGCGTAACCAAATCATAATTGTATGAACCGGGAATTTGATTGTAGTTGTAACTCTGACCGGGTCCGATTACAGAGGAAATGGAACTGTAATAGTCATCGTGCATGGTGTAGAGTGTGGGTGTGTGAACAGCAATTCCCGCTCTGAAAAAGTTATTGAAGATGTAAGTGGCTCCGAATTTTCCGTTAATCCCAAACCCATTTGTGGTTACATGATTGTAAAGAGTGTAATTCTGAAAATTATCGTGAACGTCATTCACATCATTCTCAGTAAAAGTGTAATCAGAATGATAATGCAAGGAGGGCAAGCCCATAGTGGCGCCTAATAACAAATGATCATCGTAGTTCGCGCCGAATGAAATCACGTATTCAGATTGCGACCCTGATTCATCTATAGTTCCTGTTTGCTGGACATCGCCTCCCTGAATCTTTGAAACGTATTGAGTTGAATCCTGAGGAGACGGATCAATAATATAACCCTGGTAAAACAATCCGGCGCCGTAGGGATAAGTGGCGGTGATTTGCGAAGGATTTACTCCGCCATTTTGATTCGCCTGCTCAACGTAGTAATCAGAGAGAGAATTATCAGGGTTGTAACCGGTGAAATAAGTTTCCTTATTGTAATCATTCAAGCGATTCATACCAAAACCAATGTTGAATCTCTTCCATCCATTGTCGCCGTGCTTCGTAAGATCATTAGAGAAAACAAAACCAAAACTCGAAATATTAAATGGCAACGTGCTTCCTTTCGATGAATTTCCAAGATAATTTGATTGGGTTGTTATGTCAGTAAGCGCGGGAGTAATACTGAATTCAGAACTTCTGTACAATCCAATGCCTGCGGGATTTGAACTTAAAGAACTGAAATCTGCTCCGAGTGCGCCGAATGCACCGGACAATCCCATGTAGCGCGCCGTCCCGCCAAATGTCTGCATAGAGTATCGCAATGCGTCTTCATCAGATTGAGCATTTGCCAGCGTCGATGAAAGAATCATCAACACACCGATGGCTTTCATGATTGTTCTCATGTTTTTGTATTTAATCTTTGAAATGAATTAGCGTCGGCTGCTGCCCGAGTAACCTCCTGACAAGTGACCACCTGAATACGATCCGCCTCCGCCACCTCCGAGGTGAAGGGAAGATGAAGGGGAAGAAAACGAATGACTCCCGGAATATGAATGCGTAGACGGAACAGCGGCATGCGAGTAACCATTCGTTGCTCGTCCGAGAGAGAATGCTGAGTGTTGCTGATTCGAAGAATAATGCTGCACCATAGCAGGAGCCGATTGTCTCTGAATAATTCTCGCACTGTAGTTATTTGTTGAGTGAGCAACATTCGGCGAGCTGTAAGATCCCACACTACTTTGGTGGGTGGCATTTGAATTCACTCTCTGTTGTTGAACGGCCGAAAAATTTTGAGTGCTGCCTGCAAGGAAACCAGCATTCGTTCTCTGTTTTGCAGCAGCAGTAAAATTTCTCGGGTGGTTGTCGCTTTGAATCTGGCGTGGTGCACTATTATCACGTGAAGGAGAAAGCTGGTTGCCGTTATTTAACGGTGACTGCATGTCCTGATTATTTCTGATGTTGTTATCAGGAACAACTTGCTCAATTCCTTTTGAATTATTCCACTCACGATTGTGATTTGTTCCTGTGGCTGAATTTGCCTTTACATTTTTCACGGAGCCCTGCTTAATGGTTCCAGCCGTGTTTTCATTTTGTAAATTCGTCAGAGTACCCGGGTTTCCTGAAAGGCCGCCTCTGTTGATTCCACTCTCGGTAGTGCTGACGTCGGCGCCATTGTCAAGTTTGTAATGTCTGCCGTTGTTTAAGTCATTTGATGAGTTACTCGCTGAACTTCCGTGATAGCCATAATATCCATAGGAACCGTATCCATAGTACCCGTCATAATAGCCGCCAGAGCCGTAACCATATCCGGGATAGCCGCACCCGTAATAAGGATAATAGGGGTAATACCATCCTGTGTATCCGTAGCCCGGGTAATAGTAGTATGGTGAATACCATGGATTGTACCATCCAGCGTAACCATAACCAATACCAAATCCGAAACCTAACGAAATCGAAAATCCCGGCGAATAATAAAACGGGCTATAGAAGCCAAGACCAACGTATGGTCCATACCACTGATTCAATTGCGCAGTGTACCATCCGCTTCCGCTATCGTATCCTGCTCCGTTGTAGTAATTATTGGTGATGTACGTGGTGCCATTTGGCGAAGTGTATTGTTCGCTCGCAGAATTGTCAGGATTTTGCAACGTATTGTCGCTGCGGGTTTGATCGCTTTGGTTGTCTATGGCATTATTCTGCGATTGATTGTAAGTAGATCCTGAATTTGAAGGTTCAGGAGAAGGAGTAGTTTGAGAGATGTAAACATCATCGCCTTTTGGTGATGATACTTCCTTGGTTGACGAACATGAAACAGCCGTCGTTATCAAGAATGCAAACGGGAGAGTCATCGTTTTCATCGCACTTCTTTTTATATTAGACATAATTTTCAAAGAGAGGTTTAAACTGAAAATGCTTTTGAAATTTCACGGTATTTTGCACACATATTTTTTTCAATCCACGTGCCAAGTTAATATATGAATAAACAATCGCCAAATAAAGAAATCACCAACAAGGCCATTACTAAACGAAGTAATGACTACTCGCAATGGTACAATGATCTTGTTCTTAAGGGCGGATTGGCTGATTATTCCGCTGTGCGTGGCTGCATGGTCATTCGCCCATATGGTTTTGCCATTTGGGAAAAGATGCAATCTGCTCTTGATAAAATGTTTAAAGAAACGGGACACGAAAATGCCTATTTTCCTTTGTTCATCCCTAAAAGTTTTCTTGCACGTGAAGCCGCTCACGTTGCCGGATTCGCTAAAGAATGTGCTGTTGTTACTCATTACCGGCTGAAAACTTCTGATGACGGAACAAAAATAGAAGTGGATTCTGAAGCAAAGTTGGAGGAAGAATTAATTGTTAGACCAACTTCTGAAACCATTATCTGGAACTCTTACAAGAGCTGGATCCGCTCCTATCGTGATCTTCCTTTGCTTATTAATCAATGGGCGAATATTGTAAGATGGGAAATGCGGACGAGATTGTTTTTGCGCACAACTGAATTTCTTTGGCAGGAAGGACATACGGCTCATGCCACTAGAGATGAAGCTATGGAGGAAGCAGTGAAAATGCTTAATGTTTACGCTGACTTTGCTGAAAAATGGATGGCCGTACCTGTAATAAAAGGGGTGAAAACTGCCAATGAAAGATTTGCTGGAGCTGAAGAAACATTTTGCATTGAAGCGCTTGTTCAGGATGGCAAAGCGATTCAGGCCGGCACTTCCCATTTTCTGGGTCAGAATTTCGCAAAAGCTTTTGACGTAGTTTTTACGAATAAAGAAAATCAAATTGATTTTGTTTGGGCAACCTCTTGGGGCGTCTCTACAAGATTGATTGGGACATTAATCATGGCACACAGCGATGATGCCGGATTGGTATTACCGCCAAAATTGGCCCCGATACAAGTCGTGATTATTCCCATTGCAAAAAATGAAGAGCAGCTGAAAATGATCGATGAAAAGGCCTTCAGCATAAAAAAAGAACTGGAAGCAAAAGGAATTTCTGTGAAGTACGATAACGATGATAAGCAGAAACCGGGCTGGAAGTTTGCAGAATATGAAATGAAGGGAATTCCTGTCCGCATTGCCATAGGTGCACGCGATCTTGAAAATAATTCTGTTGAAGTTGCAAGAAGAGATACCCTCACGAAAACGGTTGCTTCAATGTCTGGATTAAGCCAAACTGTTTCAAATCTTCTGGAAGAAATTCAGATTTCAATATACAACAAAGCACTTACCTTCCGTAATGCCAATATCTCGCGGGTTGATTCCTATGATGAATTCAAAAAATTGCTGGATGAAAAAGGGGGATTTATTTCAGCGCATTGGGATGGAACCACCGAAACAGAACTTGCAATCAAGGAAGAAACCAAAGCAACCATACGCTGTATTCCGCTTGATAATCCAAGTGAAGAAGGCAAGTGTATTTATTCAGGTAAACCTTCCAAACAGCGTGTGCTCTTTGCAAGGGCGTATTAATCATCCTTACTCCGGTCGTTTGCCATTTCAAATTGGCATTTCTCCATCTTTTTCGATGCCTTATCATTTGCTTCTGTGAAGCGATAGTGTAGGTGCTTGAGGTGCGAAACTTTAATATTTCAAATTCCGTAACACGAGAATCGATTCCTGCCCCGACTACACCCGGATGTCAAAGAGTATTAAAGAATTTATCGTGATCGCTCAAAAAATATCTCAGCGCAGGATTTCTTATTTGGAGCCATACGGTTTTACTGCAGGTCTTCAAACAAAAGCTGCTGCTGCTGCCCTAAGATTTTGTCCCTTGCCAAGAAGTATAACACAATTCTTATCTTATTTCCAAAACTAAGTTCATCTATGAAAAATTTCAACACACGAAAGTCAATTTCTTATGTCGCATTTTCAGTAATACTACTCACTCTTTCACATTTTGCATTCGGACAAACACTAACTACTGATAAAGGCGATTACCCTCCTGGTGACACGGTTTACATCGCTGGCAGCGGATTCTTGTCAGATGAAACAGTGACTATGCAGGTACTTCATGTGGCTGGAACAGGTGGAGATAATGATTCGAGTGAAGCGCATGAACCCTGGAACACAATTGCAGATGATAATGGCAATATATCGACCATCTGGGTAATTCCATTTGATGAAGATGAAGGGAATTCCAGTCTTGTTGCATCAGCATTCGGACAATCATCCGGTGATTCTGCAGAGGTATTTTTTACTGATGCTGCATGTCCGCCTATAACAATAACTGCAAATCCAACCAGCGTACAAACATGTGCCGGACAATCCGTTAGTTTTAGCGTGTCTGCTACCACACTAGCTCCAGGTGCTTTAACTTATAAATGGCGAAAGAACTCAGTAAACATTACTGGTGCGACGAATAGTGCATTTTCCATTGCCTCTGTTAGTGCCAGCGACGCCGGTAATTATGATGTAGTGGTTACTAATTCCTGTGGAAGTAGCAAAACTTCAACCATTGCCACGATAACAGTAAATAATGTAGATGGAGGTCAAGTTGCTACCAATCAAACAATAACAATTGGTGGAGACCCTAGTGCCTTTCAGTCTATTGTGGATGGAAGCGGAAGCGGGACTATAACATATCAATGGCAACAAAGCAGTGATAATGTAAACTGGACTAACATATCCGGAGCAACCAGTGCCACTTATGATCAAGGCGCTTTAAATCAGGATATATATTTTCGAAGAGTGACAACAAGCACATTTGGTTCTTTGTCTTGCCCTGCATATAGCAATGTTGTAATTGTTGTTGTTGACAATGTAAGTGCCGGAACAATTTCGGGCAATCAAATAATTTCTTATGGACATATACCTCTACCATTGGGAAATATCACCAGCGCTACTGGCGACGGAACAATTTCTTACCAATGGGAGTACAGCACTGACGGAAGTGTTTGGACTGATATTAGTGGTGCAACAGGGACAAGCTACGCTCCAATGGCGCTGACCGAGACAACCTATTTCCGGAGAGTTGCTACAAGTTCGCTATCAGGAGTTGAATCAGAGGATATAAGTAATGTATCAACTATCGACGTAATTCCGTGCAGTACTTCAACGTCTGCATTTGATGCATCAGCATGCAATAGCTATTCATTGCCATGGGGAGGATCGGTTACAGTTTCCGGAAACTATCCTTACACATATTCAACGATGTATGGTTGTGACAGCGTGGTGACGGCGAATGTGACGATCTATAACAGTGCCGCTTCTTCGTTCAGTGCTTCGGCGTGCAACAGTTATACTTTGCCATGGGGTGATGCGGTCAATGCTTCTGGAAATTATTCGCACACTTATTCCACTTCGCACGGTTGTGACA
>Ga0335085_10004711_pt1 | contig 22387 bp, 21 predicted proteins | sample Lox_Sample_45_FD_206712 | JGI IMG/M metagenome (GOLD analysis project Ga0335085, IMG submission 206712) | Soil microbial communities from Loxahatchee National Wildlife Refuge, Florida, United States - Lox_Sample_4.5 | ecosystem: Environmental > Terrestrial > Soil > Wetlands | place: USA...
AAACATATTTTCCTTTGTAGGTTCCGCTTCCACGGATGTTCTGGTACTGGCCCGCCCCTTTCGTGAAAGTGAAGGTGCCTTCAAATGTCGTCGTGGCCTCTCCCTGCGGAGGAATCGTCGTAGTGATTTTCGCCTCGCGTTTGAGGTAAACCGCATCTTCGCCCTTTACAATTTTGGTGTACCCAAGACCGGGGCCAGTCCCGTTCACAAGGTCGTCCGTTCCCGCAATCATGACCTCCGCGCCGTTCAGGAAGGCGTGAGGACCGGTACTCGTATTCGTTCCCTCCGACCGGGCAAGCGAGAGGCGATGCCCCTTCGCGTCATCAAGATTAATCGCCTGTAAAAAGACGTTGGCCGCAATGATCGTTCCGGAGACCTTCGTTCCATTTTGTTGGGCCATGGAGAACGTTGCCCCGGAAGCAACCATCAAAGCAAGGCCCATGCACGACACCATCCATCGTTTGGATTTCAGCCTCTGCATTAAAGACCCCTCCTTTGTAAGATGTATGCAGACCCGAATAATAGCACGAGATGAAACGTGAGCCAAGAGAAATCAGACCCCCGACAGACGTCCCGCCCGTCTCCATTAAAAATTTCTAATCCGCCATTAATCCTCGGCTAACTTCGCTCATGTACACTGTTTTATACGTTAAGATAACGGCAGATACGATGCATAGGAAAGAGGACAATGTGCAAAAAAAGAACCGACATTTCAAACGAAGGAGGATCAAAATGAGCTGCCTACGATGCCATGGAATGATGGTGGAATCCACCATCTTTACTCAAGAGGGAGGAACCCCGATGGCCCGCTGTCTCAATTGCGGCGATATCGTCGATACGGTCGTGATTTCTAATCGACGCCGCAGTCTTCCCGGTTTCTGTAAGAAACATGGGAAAAAAGCGGCCTGATGATATCTCACCTCTGATACGAATTGAGGTCTGCTGAGATGATTTGACAATGCCCCCGGAGAGGCGTATCTTACTCCAAATTAGGGAGGATAAGGTTATGAAGCCGCTTCTCAAGCTCATCGAGCATGGCCAGAGTTACTGGATCGATAATCTGACGCGGGGCATGATCCAAAGCGGAGAGTTGAAGCGCCGTGTAACAGAGGAAGGACTCCGCGGGGTGACCTCCAATCCCGCCATCTTCAACAAGGCCATCTCCAAAAGTAAGGACTACAACGATCAAATCGAAAAAGGCGGCGCGGCACGTCGCTCGGTGCGTGAGATTTACGAAGAGATCGTGACTACGGATGTCCGAAACGCTTGCGATGTGCTTCGTCCCGTCTACGATCAGACCAACGGTATCGACGGCTATGTGAGCCTTGAGGTGTCCCCACACCTGGGACACGATACCGAAGGTTCCATACGGGAGGCCCGACAGTTACACAAAACGGTGGATCGCCCCAACCTGTTCATCAAGATCCCCGGAACGCCTGCGGGCGTCCCGGCCATCGAAGAGCTCCTTTTCGAAGGAATCAACGTCAACATCACCCTACTCTTTTCGATTGAAAGTTACGAAGCCGTGGCCCAGGCCTACCTCCGGGCGCTGGAGCGTCGCGCCGCTGCGGGCCGTCCGGTTCGGGATATCGCCTCCGTGGCCAGCTTCTTTCTGAGCCGGATCGATACCCTGGTGGATCAACTCCTCAGCCACCGTATCCGGTCCGGAACGTCATCGGCATCCGAGCCGGACCCGCAACGTCTGCTCGGAAAAGCAGCGGTTGCCAACGCAAAACTGGCTTACCAGAGCTTCAAGAAAATTCTTCAAAGCAAACGATGGAAGACATTGGAGAAAAAAGGGGCAAGACCTCAACGAATGCTCTGGGCCAGCACGAGCACGAAAAATCCGGATTATCGCGACGTCATGTATGTCGAACCGTTGATCGGACCTCATACCGTCAATACCATGCCGGAAGAGACCAGCGCGGCCTTTGTTGATCATGGGACCGTGAAAGACACCGTGGAGGAGGGAATCGACGAGGCAACGCGAATCATGAAGGACCTGGAAAAGCTCGGAATTGATTTCCGCCTGGTCACAGAACAACTCCTCAACGAAGGCATTCAGAAATTTATTGAGCCTTACGACGCGCTCATCAAGATGATTTCGGCCAAACGCCCGGAGGATCGGAATCTAGACGAAACAAGAAAGCTCGAAGACATGGCGCGCAAGCTCAGGGAAATTGTGATCCGCATGACCACTGCGGCCGGATCGGGCCATCCTACCACCTGCATGTCCTGCGCGGAGATCGTCTCGGCGCTCTTCTTTCGCGAGATGCGCTGGGACCCCGGCGATCCCAAGGCACGGAACGTTGATAGTTTTATCCTGTCCAAGGGGCATGCCGTGCCGATCCTTTGGGCCGCGTTGTCCGAAGCGGGTGCGATCGATGAGGATCCGATGACCCTGAGAAGAATCGACAGCACCTTGGAGGGCCACCCTACCCCTAACAATCCCTGGGTGAAGGTAGCGACGGGCTCTCTGGGACAGGGGCTTTCCGCGGCCAACGGGATTGCGTTGGCGAACCGCTTGGACAACATCGATGCCCGCGTCTATTGCCTGCTCGGCGATGGTGAATGCTCGGAGGGGTCGGTCTGGGAGGCGGCGCAGTTTGCTTCACTCAATAAGCTCTGGAATCTGGTCGCAATCGTAGACGTGAATGGACTCGGCCAAAGCGGCCCCGCACCTTACAAACATGACACCTCCATCTTCGCACACCGATTTGAGGCCTTCGGCTGGAAAACCATCGAGATCGACGGCAACGACATGAAGGCGGTGCTCGATGCGTTCGATCAGGCCCGAAAGGGAGGACCGACCGCGATCATCGCGAAAACTGAAAAAGGAAACGGCGTCTCCTTCTTGGAAGGCAAGCAGGGATGGCACGGCAAGGCCCTAGACAACGAGAAAATGGAAAAGGCGCTTAAAGAGCTTGGACCCGTCTTGGTCAAAATCCATGTAGAGCCGCGGCGGATTGGAAAATTCAAACCGGCGCAGACAAATCATCCGCCCCGAATCCCTGTGGAATATAAGAAAGGAGACACGGTGGCCACGCGAACCGCCTACGGAGATGCCCTAAAGAAGCTCGGCGAGCGCATTCCGGAAATCGTCGCACTGGACTGCGATGTGAAAAACTCCACCTATTCGGAGTACTTTGCGGAGAAATTTCCCAGCCGTTTCTTCGAGGGCTATATTGCCGAGCAAAACATGGTCGGGACAGCTCTGGGCCTGGCCGTTTCCGGAAAGATCCCGTATGCTTCGACCTTTGCCTGCTTCCTCTCCCGTGCCTACGACTTCATCCGGATGGCCGGCCACAGCCGTCCGCCGCATATGATCATCTGCGGCAGCCACGCAGGGATCTCAATCGGTGAGGACGGTCCGTCGCAGATGGGCCTGGAGGATCTCGCGATGTTTCGGGCGGTGATCGGCAGCACGGTTTTTTATCCCTGCGATGCCGTGAGCTCCGAACGTCTGACGGAGCTGGCCGCCCAAATTCCAGGCATCGTCTACATCCGAACGTCCCGGCCGAAGACCCCGGTGCTCTATTCCAACGACGAGGAATTTCCCGTGGGGGGAAGCAAGACCCTTCGGTCATCGAAAGACGACCGCTTCACGGTGGTGGGCGGAGGAATCACCGTCCATGAAGCGCTCGCCGCCTACGAAAACCTCAAGAAGCAGGGAATCTCGATACGGGTCATTGACGCCTACTCGGTAAAGCCGCTGGATTCCGATGCGTTGACAAAAGCGGCGAAGGAGACGGGCCAACTCATCGTCGTTGAGGATCACTGGATTGACGGCGGGCTGTGCGACGCCGTGGCCGCAGCGGTGGGATCGATCGCCCCGGTCCACCGGCTGGCGGTGAGCAAAGAACCTCGATCCGGAAAACCGGAGGAATTGATGGACCGGTACGGGATCTCCCATCGCGCGATTGAGCAGAAGATCTCAGACCTCATGGCCAAGAAAAAATAACGCCCTGATCGGACGCAGGATGCCGTTGATTGATGAAAACCTCAAAGACCGCCGACCGAGATCTTTCCCTTCCTCAACTTGTCCCCAGTAAGAAATGCCTGAGCTGTGATGTCTGCTGCCGGTTCCCGGAGAAGGATAGTCCGCTGGCGCCGTACTTCACGGCCGAAGAAATAAGAAAGGCAACGGCCCGCGGCATCTCACCGGAACGGTTTTCGAATTCAGACGGATGTAAGATCGAGCTGGTTCCCCATCCTCAAGGCGAGGGATACATCTGTCCGGCTTTTGATCCAGGGAACAACGGATGCAGAATCTATGAAGACCGGCCGTTGGATTGCCAACTCTATCCCCTGGCCGTGATGTGGGACCCTTCTAGAACAGCCGTGCTGCTCGGATACGATCGGAAATGTCCATTCATCCAAGAAACACTTTTTGACGATGCCCCATCGGATTACGCCAGGACTCTGACGTCTCGTCTCGAATCGGAGGAGACGATCAAGACGCTTCAATCTCATCCCGGGTTGATTGGAGCTTTTCAGGAGGACGTGATGATCCTCCGGACCTTGCCGCGCCTCAGCAAGGCCTTGGCCGCACGCCAATCGGCTCATCCATCGCGGCCATCACTCGAATCCCTGGGACTCACAGCGATGTCCGACACAGACCGCTCGCTGTTCGACTCGACCTTGGGATGGACAAAAACGGAACTTTCATGCTATTCCTGGCCCGCTCTGATGATCTGGAACGATCAGTTTAAATATTACTGGACGATCATCGAGCGACAGTTCTGCGTCTTTGCAAAATATATTGACGGCCTGTTCATGCCGCTTCCCCCGCTCGGCGAGTCCATGACAGAATCCGCAGTCCGGCGATGTTTCGATCTCATGGATTCTGTCAATCCGAACCCTGCTCTTTCACGCATCGAAAATCTGGATGCCGCGCAGATCCCGGTCTTTGAGACGATGGGGCTGGACATTAAACCGAAGGAACAGGAATATCTGTATGATCGTGAACAACTCGTCCGTTTGGCCGGGGATCGATACAAGGCCAAGCGCTGGTCTTATAACCGCTTTGTGCAAGAGCACAGGGGAAAATACGTTCGGCTGGAACCTTACCGGTCATCGGATCGGGATGACTGCATGGAACTGTATGCTCGATGGAAAAAACAGCATGCCTTGAATGACACAAATTCGGAAGATCGGACGATGGATCGGGAGATGGATCGAATGATGTTGGAAGACGCGGCCTCGGCCCATCGGCGGGCACTGGATGATTATTTGACCTTGGGCCTGACCGGACGCGTGGTGCGGCTGGATGGGAAAATTGTCGCCTATACGTTTGGTTATCTGTTCCGGCCGGATATTTTCTGCATCCTGCTGGAAGTAGCCGATTTAGAGATCGCCGGTCTCTCTGCCTATCTCTTTCGCGAATTCTGCCGTGAGCTATCGGGATTCACGACGATTCATTCCATGAGTGACTCCGGCTTGGAACGGCTGCGCAAGGCCAAACTTTCCTACCGTCCTTCGAGAATCGTCACCTCTTACATCGCAGCCCGACATATCTAAGTGAACCGGTCAATGAAGAGAATAGGTGCATCGCACTCATTAAATTACGACAACACTCGGTCATTCGGCTACATCACTCCGGCAACGATGAGGATTCTTCATTGATCCATGATTCAAGCAGAGTATATGCAACCGCAAGAATAACCGGCCCTACAAAAATACCGATTAACCCAAAAGCGACTAGGCCGCCGACTACGCCGCTGAATACCAGCAACAGCGGAAGGTTTGCGCCTTTCTTAATCAGAACCGGACGAAGGACGTTGTCGAGCGTGCCTACCACGACCGTCACGACGAGAAGAAAGGTGCCCCAGCCGCTCGAGCCGCTCCAGTAAAGCCAGACCACTGCGGGAATAAGCACGGGCACCGCACCGATCTGAGCCACTGAGAATATAAACATGATGGCCGTGAGAATGGCTGCGAACGGAATACCCGCCACGGCCAGCCCGATGCCCCCCAGGACAGACTGTACCAGGGCAGTGACCACCACGCCAAGCGCCACACCGCGAATGGCCTGTGCCGCCAGACGCACGGCGATCTCGCCGCGGGAACCGGCGAGGCGACGGCCAAATCGCAAAATCTGCTCGGCCGCACGCTCCCCGTTTGCATACAAGATTGCAACGATCACGACAGTTAGCAGAACCTCAACGAGCACAACACCGACGCTTCCCGCGTGTGCCACAAACCACTTTACAAGGGCTCTGGCGTAGGGCGCAGCTGTCCGGGTCCATTCCTCGACACCCTGGGCGGCAAGCTGGTCCCATCCCCGAGAGACCTTCTCGCCGATGAGCGGCAACGCGGCAAGCCATTCCGGCGCGGGCGGTAGTTTGAAGGTGTTCAATGACTTGGCCCAATCTGCAATCACGTCGGCGTTTGAGACAAGCGCGCCGACCGCCGCCGTAAATGGCAAGACCAGGAGAATGAACAGTACAGACGTCATGACTATGACCGCCCAAGACCGTTTCCCCCGCAAGCGCGTTTGTACGGCGATCAGCACGGGCCATGTCGCCACGACAATCGTCGTGGCCCAGACGAGGGCGACCAAGAACGGTCGAAGGATCCATAAGGAAAGACCGATCAGCATCCCGAGAAACAAAACCGCGAATACGGTGCGGGTTAAGTCTCGTTGAATGTCAGGCATAAGGCAACCGTGTGATCTTTGATCGGCGTGTTATCAGTGTGTCCATAAGCATAATAACTACACGCAAGAATGGTTGTCAAACATGGCGCACGGCTTATCGGATCGCCGGAAAAAACAGAATGAGATTCCTCCCCTAAAACCAGCGGCTGCTCAAAAACGGATGGCCGCTCCGATGAGAGGGCCGCTGAAGCTAACATTCTGAAAGAGCTTGTCGGCGTTCTGGTTGTAGAACAGATAACGGTACGTGAGCAAAACGTCACCCCAGCCGAACGAATACCCAAAGCCCCCATTCCCTTGCCAGGTCAACTCAGAGGAGCCGGTGCCGATGTCTACATAATAAGGAACGAACCAGTTGCCGCCACCAAGGTTTACTTTTCCCCTGACTCCGATGATCCCGTCCAACAGCTTTTCATCTTCAGAAAAACTTCCCGTCGGAGGAAGCAGACCCATCCCATTGGCGATCTGCCAATTCAACGAGGCATCCACCCACATAAAACGAAACCCCGCTAGGACATCGAGCGTTGCCGCCTGTCCCCCCGCCACAGTATAGCTGCCGCCAAGCTGCCAAAGCACGCCTGTGAGTCCGGTGTTGGTATTGAGGTTGACCGGAATTACGGTGCTGCCGGAGCCGCTGATCGAGTTCACCGCTCCGTCCGCTTCGCCAAGATCCAGATAGATGAAATCTGTTATGACAGCCCAGTTGCCCTTGCGCGCTTCGCCGGCGATCATCAAAGCGAAATTCAGGTGCTCGAGAATATTGCTCTCGGTGCTCGTCTCAGGACTACCGCTTGCGCCAGGCGGGGTGTTGAACCTCAATGTGCCATCGATGACGGGCAGCCAGACGTAAGGCGCCACGATAAAATGCCACGCTCCATCGTAGGGATCTTCCGCGGCCCGCGCTTGCGGCTCGATGTCGACCACCAAAACCAATAACACTACGAACCCGATAATTCTTAAGCAATCACAGGTAGTCTTCAACGATGGATGAACAATCCGCGCTACGAGTGAAGCCATAGGTATGCGCGCCATGCGGCCAATGCCACCGCGATCAAAACGGATACTCCGATCAACATCTTCACCTTGATCAATGCCAGGCGCCACAGAACGAGCACAACCAGCAAAACTCCAATTCCCGATAGGATATCCGGAGGAACTCGGTCCAGCCCTGCGGATTTCATGATCTCTTGAATCGTGTCCATGCAATGCGTCCTTTATCAGCTTGGTTGACCCTCACCACCGGTGACGGACAGTGTTGCCGCTTGCTCGGATGGCTCACTCAGTCTCAAGACAGCGGACAGGCCGCAGCCAGCCTGGATGGCTGACGCGGCCGCACGCCGTCCATCAGTATCTCTTTCCCGGTCAGTACAAATGAGTATCGACCAGGATCTCACACTTAATCCACTAACGGAATTTGCTTCGCAAGCTCAAACTTCAGAAGTGCCCGAATTTTGGTCTCGATTTGTATGTAGCGGGCTGTCTTTGTCGCCGACAGTACCTTCCCGATCTTGTCAGCATATGCACTCTTCAACTTCGCCTCCGCCATCTCGACCGACAAGACCTCGTTCATCAGCCTCTTTGCCGTATCGTTCGGAACCGGGCCCTTGTTGTAATCGTCCGCGTACTCCGCAATGGCCTTGACGAGCCGCTGGTTTAGTTGGTCCAGCTCTTTCTGGTAGCCATCGTACAGCGGCCAGAAGGTCTTGCCTTCCGCATCGCTGAGTTCCATGTTGGTGGCAACCAGCAGTTTCTTGTCCGCTTTGACCTTCTGCATCAGGATGTCCATATTGGTGTTCGCGCTTCCCTTGTCCTGAGCAAACACCGGCGTCGCTACCATAACGGCTCCGGCCAATAATAATGCTGTCAAAACTTTCATGATCAACCCTCCCATTGGTTTATTGTTTTACTCCGCTATTACGAACTCTTCGTTCGGTCCTCAACTATGTTCATCCGTGCATTTTTTGATACTGCTTTGTCCGCCTCAGCTTGGGCTGCTGCGGAGCCAATTCAAGTCCCTCCTTTTTCCATACGGATACTCCTCTCTCTTTTTGGTCCGCCATGAATTAGATTCGCCGTGACTTCTGACTGGCCATAGTAAAGCGTGATACTTTATCACATACAGATGGCTATTTCAAAGCGGCCGCAAGAAAATTCTTTACCTGATCGCCCCCGCCTTTCCGATACGATCACCGCAAGCATCAAGGCTGCCAACTTTTTCCTTTGATTTTTTCTCTTCTGGCGCACTACCTCGTAAAGCGCAATGGCCGTGGAGTCGTACCTGACCTCTACGGATCACCGCAGCAGTGTATACCGGCAAGAATGATTCGTCGCTGGAAGACTCTATCTGTTCCTTGTGAGTTTCAATTCAACACACAGCAGAAGATTGAAAATTGACGATTACGGAGAGAAAGAGAGTATAACGCCGGCGCTCACCGGCGCCGAGCGAGTGTAACGAGCGAGGAGACCCCAGCCGAGCAATGCGAGGATGCCGGGGCGTCCGGTGAAGCGTCTGGTTGGGCGTGACTTACGGCACAATTGCAAGGAAAAGGAATACGGCAAACAGAACCAAGTGCACCGCGCCCTGCATCACCGTGGCAACTCCGCGGGAAAGAGTCATCGTCGATATCATCAAGGTCAGCGCTAGGAGCGCGATCTCTTTGTTAGGTAGACCAAGCTCTAACGATAACCCGAGAACAATGGACGTTACAACCACGGCGGGGATGGTCAGGCCGATGGTGGCGAGAGCTGAGCCCAACGCAAGATTGAAGCTGGTTTGCATGCGGTTGCGAATTGCTGCGCGCACAGCGGCCCAAGTTTCTGGCAGCAGAACCATAATCGCGATGGCAATCCCGACCACCGCATGTGGCACTGATACTGCCCTAACGATGATATCGATGTTCGGCGCAAGAGTTTTGGCAAGACCCACGACAGCAACGAGAGACAAAAACAGCAGCGCAAGACTGCAAAGAGCCACAGGGCCCGAAGGCAGAACGTCGTTCGGGGTTTCGACCTCAACCTCTAGATCTACCTCGACGGGCAAAAAATATTCGCGATGGCGCACGGTTTGTACAAAGACGAAGACTGCGTAAAGCGCTAACGAGACGATACCAACAAAGACATTTTGTGAAAGCGACAGAGTCGGTCCTGGTGTGGAAGACGTGAAGGTCGGCAACACCAGCGTCAAGGTCGCGAGTGTGGCCAGCACCGACAGCGCTGGCGTGGTTCCTTCAACGCGGAAGGCGAGAACGCGATGACGCAAAGCTCCCATCAGAAGGCATAACCCCACGACGCCGTTGCAGATGATCATCACGGTCGCAAACACGGTATCGCGGGCCAAGGCGCTTGCCGTGGCACCGCCGGATAACATCAACGCGACGATCAATGACGCCTCAATCACAGTGACAGCCAATGCCAGAACCAGCGTGCCAAATGGTTCACCGACTCGAAGCGCTATCACTTCGGCGTGGTGCACGGCAGTGAGGACAGCTCCCATCAGTACGGCGACGATGAGAGATATGAGGATCCAGCCAAGTGGACGGCCCCAGACTGCGGCGAGCATGATGCACGCCACGACCGGGATCACAAGGGTCCAGGCCAACGTACCGAAGAGCAGCCTATGGAGTGTGCGCATCGCGATGCTTCATAATTACGTCTAACCATGCTTAGATTGATCCGCATGATCTGCGGAACATCGATTCTCGATCCGTATAATATATCGTTGATACAGAGAATACAACTCTCATAACCTCCTGAGTTTCGGCTACTTGTGTCTATTAGACCTTGTTGTCATAGCGTCTTATGCGGATCAGCATAAGATCTACCGTTTCCTAATGGAAGTCTACAAAGAAAAAGAAAGTTCCCAATTGCTCGACTTCAGAACTAAAAACCAGTTGACACTCTAATAAATTATGGTCATAATATAGTCATGAAGAGGTCAAATCTTAAAAAAGAAATCACAGCTAATATTGCAACTTTAAAGGCTCGCTTTTCTGAATATCTTAGAATCGTGAAAGACGGGAAGGTAGTTACGGTCTTAGATCACAAATTGCCGATAGCTAAAATTATTCCTTTTGAGACCAGTTCGGCATTGAAGTCTATTCTTCCACAAAGGAATTTTGCCGAATTAGCAAAAATACCAATAGCTCCTTTAAAGATAAAACCTAAATTTGATTCTTTAACCCTCTTACTGGAAGAACGTGGATCCCGGTAATGTTGGCATACATAGATTCATCGATTATCTTAAGGATTATTTTTAACGAACCAGAGCCCCTTAAAGATTTCTCCAAAATCTCCTATGGCATTTCGAGCGAGCTTCTACGAGTGGATTGCCTCAGGACAGCAGATCGATTCCGAATTAAAAACGACCTCTCTGAGAACGAGTATTTAGAACGAGTTGAAAAAATACATGACTTTATCTCCGCGATAGAATTGATCCATATTACTCCCGAGATTTTGGATCGTGCTACCCAACCCTACCCCGTGAGTATTGGGACGCTTGATGCAATTCATCTTTCAACCTGCCTTTTGTACAAAGAAAAAACTCAAAAAGATCTCGTTCTATGTACCCATGACGAAAGTTTAAAAAAAGCCAGCAGATCAATGGGATTCAAATACCTTGGTTAAAATTCCAAAGTTCTGGAGATTTTCTTGAACCTTTTTTAGTAACAGCGAAAACCAGTCATCATAGCTGAGGATTACCATTTCAAATCTGCATTTCGTTTCATTTTGACTCAAAGCAACATTACAGTCAATGACGCCTCCAGCATTTCTTGACATCGTTGGCCTCTCATTTTATCCTCCTGTGTTTGCAAGCCCTTTGAGGGCAAAGGTGGAGTCCTGAAGCTGAGCCATTTTGCCGGTCAGGTCTTTCTTTTGGCGAATGAAACGTTGAAGAATGGGAAACTCTTTCGAATTGGTATTGATCGCAAAGTAGGCGGTCAATACGTTTTGTTTGAAGTAGAGAACTGTAAAGGACTTCTCCTCGAAACGGCCTCTGAGCAGTACCTGATCATTTTCAGTCTCGTCCCCCGCGAACTCCAGATGCAAATCGAAAATGTCGGACCAGGCATAGGTGAGTAGATCATATGCGTTCTTCGCCCCGGCCATATTTTGTCCGGCCAGCTGCCCGCAGTATTCGGCGTGTCCCCAATGTTCCACTCGCCGACGCTTGCCGAAGATCGAATCCACATAGTTGGCAATATCGCCGGCGGCGTAGACGTCTGGATGAGAGGACTGAAGGAATTCGTTGACGACGATTCCGTTGCCCACCTCGAGCCCCGCCTCCTGGGCCATCTCCACGTTGGGAATGATGCCGACTCCGATGCAGACAAAATCACACAGGATTTCTCTTCCCGATCGCGTCATGACGGAAGAAACGCGGTCTTTGCCTCGAATCTCAGTCACCCCATCGCTGGTAAAAAAGGCCACGCCTCTTTGGGCGCAATGATCCTGGAAAAAGCCTGCAAGCGTCGCATCGGTGAAGCGATGCCAGATATGAGGCTGGCTTTCGATCACCGTGACCTGAACACCCCGCTGAGTGAGCGAAGCGGCAACTTCCATTCCGATGAAGCCCGCACCGATAAGAACCGCCCGTTTGTTGTGGGATGCCTCGGCGGCAATGGCAGTGGAGTCATCGAGAGTACGCAGATAGTGAACGCCGGGCAACTCGCTGCCCGGAATCTTGAGACGAACCGGACGGCCGCCTGTAGCGATCAAGGCCTTCTCAAATGCAATGACCTCCCCGTTAGTAAGTGTGGCGGTCTTGCTGGACAGATCGAGCCGCTGGACGGCGATGCCCAAAACCAGATCAATCCGGTTATCATGGAAAGAGGGTTCGGAATCAAAAAAGAGTTCGTTCTTGGACTTTTCGCCACGCATAAACTCTTTAGAAAGCGGGGGGCGGTCGTAAGGAACATAAGGTTCCCCACATACCAGTGTAATCGCACTCTGAGGATCTGCTTGCCGAAGTTGTTTTGCAGCTTGACTAGAGGCAAGACCGCCACCGATGAGAAGATATTTGGTGCGTCTCATTTATACCCCCTAAGACAATTTTTTGCCGGTTGAGATAGACTTTCTCCTCTTCACCAGCACTTACCAGCAAGAACTTTACCAACACTTTTCGTCTGTTTTCGCATTATATCATAGATTCGTCACTGTCAGTGGCGCTGACCCGGCTGCCCGGATCAGCACGAGGTCTATTTGATATAGAACTCATTGCAGCGTCATGAATTGATTTTAAAATGCTTTTGGCGTAACCTCCCTAGGGGATCGAAAGGGAATGATAAAAAATAAGCGCAGCCGCGTCCGTTGGCAGATTCTCGGACTTTTATTCATGATCAGCGTTGTAACTTATATCGACCGCGTTAACATCTCTATTGCAGCAAAGGAAATGATTCCTGAGTTGGGTCTATCCTCTGTTGCAATGGGGACCGTTTTTTCTGCATTTGTTTTAGGATATGCTCTGTTTCAAATTCCTGGAGGATGGCTGGGCGACATGTGGGGTTCTAGATCTGTTTTAACGCTCGCGGTCCTTTGGTGGTCTGTTTTTACCTTTTTAACGGCTGAGGCAAACAATTTATTTTGGAGTACATTTCTAGGCATCCTGGTTTCATTGATTCTGATCAGGTTTCTAGTCGGAGTGGGTGAGGCCGCCGCTCTGCCAAATTTCAACCGAACGGTTGCCAACTGGCTGGCCCCTTCGGAGAGGGGATTAGGAATCGGGGTTTCCATCGGCGGCATCGGGCTTGGATCGGCCGTCACACCGCCGCTCGTGGCCTGGCTGATGATCCACTACGGGTGGAGAGCTGCTTTTTATGCAACGAGTGGTATCGGTATCGTCGTCGCTATCGCATGGTATCTCTTTTCGCGGGATCATCCTCACCAGCATCCCTTGGTCAATCGAGAGGAATTAGCATGGATTTCCCAGTCTCCTACAGAGTCGCGGCCTAACCTTTCTTCGGAAAATCTCAACTTTACGGACTTGCTAAGACTCCGATCAATTTGGTTCCTGACATTAAGTTATACCATGCTGGGCTATGTCGCCTATATTTATCTATCTTGGTTCTTCCTTTATCTTGTGAACGTCCGGCATTTCACTGTTCTAGAAGGGTCTCTTTTAGGCAGTGGACCGTTTATCGCGATTGCCGTCTTTTGTCCTCTGGGCGGCTGGATCACCGATAGGCTGACGAAAAGACACGGCCATTCTGTGGGAAGGACCGGCGTCGGCGCTGCCGGAATGTTTCTGACGTCTTTGCTCATCTACAGCGGCGCGGTAGCGAAGGGTCCTTACACCGCGGTCCTTATGCTCTCCTTGGGCGCCGGAATTCTTTATGCAACGGTGGGCGCTTATTGGGCAAGCACGATTGACTTCTCTCACAAACATTCCGGTGCCCTGTCCGGCTTGATGAATATGGGAGCCAATCTGGGCGGGACGATTTCCCCGACGCTGACGCCTTTCATCGGTGAAAAATGGGGATGGCCTATTGCTTTAACCGTAGCAGCGGGCGCAGCTTTCTTGGGAAGCCTGCTTTGGTTTGGAGTTAAATTTGATAAGGAAAGGGAAGTGTGAAAGCGGTTTTAAGACGCAGATTTCCTGCTGATACAGTCGCTTTTTATTTACTCCTCTGACGCAGCGCCTCGTAAAGCACAATGGCCGCGGCAACCGAGACATTGAGCGATTTGATATGACCAACCATCGGGATTGAAATCAATGCGTCGCAATGTTCAGAGACCAGACGCCTGATCCCTTTTCCCTCTCCTCCCAACACCAGAGCCATCGGGCCGGTGAGGTCCGTTTGATGATAGACCTGCTTGGCTTTTGCATCCAGTCCATAAATCCAAATGCCTTTCGTTTTCAGATCCTGAATCGTCTGTACGATATTGACAACTTGAGCCACCGATAGAAATTCTTCCGCACCCGCGGCGGCTTTAGCAGCAGCCGCCGTGACTCCGGCCGCCCGACGCTGCGGGATGATCACCCCATGAGCACCAGACGCCTCGGCGGTTCGGATGATCGCTCCGAGGTTTCTCGGATCTTCCACACCGTCTAACAAGACCAAGCATGTCGGCTCCCTTCGGTCCTGTGCCGTCTGTAATAACTTTTCGATCGTTGCGTAGGATGCGGCGCCTAGGAGTCCCAGCACACCCTGGTGACGACTGCTGCCCGCAAGGCGATCTAAAACCTCCCTAGATTCAAAATATATCGCGATCCCTTGGTCCTTGGCTGATTTGAGGATTTCTTGAACCGGTTTGTCGTTGCGCCCGCGGAGGAGATAGAGTTTATGGATTGGACGCTTTCCCGAGGCCAGGGCCTCTTGGATGGGACGAATGCCGAAGAGAATTTCACTGTCTCTGGACGTCACCTTCTCCATCGGGTTGTTCCGTCCGGGCGGTCTTCGAGGATTACACCAGACTCGGCCAATTGTTCTCGTATCTCATCCGCACGCGCCCAGTTTTTCTGACGACGGGCTTCATTTCTCTCTTCAACCAATTTCCGGAGAGTCTCCCCGTTTAGATCCTTCTTAACTGTTATGGGCATCGCACTATCCATCTCAACAGCGGGATGCACAGGGACCACAATATGATGCTTCCAATCTTCCACCGCCAATTGAAGAAGCCCAAGGATCTTTCCATAACTGCGAAAGGTTTTTAACGCTAACCTTGCAGCCTCCCTTGAAAGACCGAGATCAAGGACTCGGTTTACCTCATTTCTGAGTTTCTGAAGATAGGCAATCGTCGTTGCCGTATTAAAGTCATCATCCATCGCCTTCTCATATCCCAGAAGAAAACGCTTTATACTCTTTGATAACGACACATCTCCAGGACCCTTTTTACTCTTCACCTCTTCTAACTTCTGAAACAAAGTGTAGAAATTATCCAGCCCCGCCTTGGCCGTTTTGAGGGCTTCATCTGAAAAATCGATCGGGCTGCGATAGTGGGTCGAGATGAGAAAGTAGCGGAGGACTTCGGCGGTGATCACATCCGGCCAGTTAGATTTCTCAAAGATTTCCTGGATCGTGAAAAAATTCCCGAGCGACTTGGACATCTTCTCTTTGTTGACGTTCACGAAGCCGTTGTGCAGCCAGTAACGTGCAAAAAGCTTTTGGGTTGCGGCCTCGCTTTGCGCAATCTCGTTTTCGTGATGCGGAAAGATGAGGTCCATTCCTCCGCCGTGGATGTCAAATGACTCCCCCAGGAGCTTCATGGACATGGCAGAGCATTCGATGTGCCACCCCGGCCGCCCCGGTCCCCAGGGACTGTTCCAGGAAGGTTCCGCCGGCTTGGCCGCTTTCCAAAGAGCAAAATCCAAGGGATTTTTCTTCCGCTCATCCACCTCCACTCGGGCACCGGCAAGAAGCTCATCCGATCTGCGTTTGGAGAGTTTCCCATAGCCTTTAAATTTCCCGACCTGATAATAAACATCGCCGTTTACGGTATACGCGAAGCCTTTCTTGATCAACTTTTGAATCAGGCGGATCATGTCCGGGATATGATCAGTTGCTTTCGGCTCTCGGTCCGGTTTCTCGACGCCCAGCCGCGTCATGTCTTCCTCATAGGCCGCGAGATACCGCTGTACGATCTCAGTCCAGGGCTTGCCCTCCCGGTTCGCCCGCTGGATGATCTTATCGTCCACGTCCGTGAAGTTCCTGACGTATTTGATCCGGTATTTTTTGTGTTCCAGATAGCGGCGGATCACATCGAAGGCAACGGCCGAGCGGGCATGTCCGAGATGGCAGCGGTCGTAGACCGTCACGCCGCAGACGTACATGCCGATCCGGCCGGTGCGAAGCGGCTTAAACAGTTCTTTCTTACCCCTGAGGGTGTTGTAGATTCTAACAGCCATTGTCGGTTGCTAGTTTTTCTTGACTCGATATCGAGGGGACCGAATTGAGAGATTTAACCGAAGGTCCATGGACCGATCTTAGACAGCATGGTCTCCATCACCCGAGACATGATTCAAGCTGCCACGCAAGCTGTTGCCAGATCCATCGACTTGCCAGCCGAATGCCCCGACCAACGGAACAAAAACGCAGCCCGTCAGGTGAGTGGATACCAAACCTTCCCGGCTCTTCACGACCTTTTTGAGCGTTTGACCGGTGCGCTCCCCTACCGGGATCACAAGACATCCGCCGGGTTTGAGCTGATCCACTAAAGACGGCGGGATGTCCGGGGCCCCGGCCGTAACGATGATCGCATCGAAGGGGGCTTCCTCGGGCCAACCGTAGGTTCCATCAAACAGTTTAAAGACGACGTTGCGGTACTGAAGCCGATTCAAGGTGGCTTGCGCTTTTTGAAATAAGGAGCGGACCCTTTCGATCGTGAAAACGTTGGCGGCGAGTTCAGCCAGGATCGCGGTCTGGTAGCCTGAACCGGTCCCGATCTCCAAGACCTTCTTCCCAGCGTTCAACTCCAGGGCCTCGGTCATGCGGGCCACCATGTAGGGCTGCGAGATTGTCTGTTTTTCACCGATCGGCAGTGCGTGATCTCCGTAGGCCCGGTCCCAGAACGCCTCCTCCAAAAACAAATGGCGCGGCACCTTTCGCATCGCTTCAACCACTCGAGGAACTTGGATCCCGCGGACAACCATCTGTTCTTCCACCATCCGCTGCCGTGCCTTATCGAAATTCACGATGGATCTTCCGAATACCTTGCTCTTAAACATCAGTCGTTCTGCCGGACCTCCTCCCGTTTTCATTTTTTCCGTCGAACTTTTGTTGCAAGCATCGGTTCCCATTCTCGTAACCGATTCAGAACTACATAGTTCGTGAGGTCCAAATGAATCGGCGTCACGGAGACCATCTTGTCACGAATCGCCAAATCGTCGGTGTCTTTGCGGTCCTCCCATGAGGTCTCGTTGGCCCCGATCCAGTAGTAGGCTCGTCCCCTCGGATCGGTCTTTGCGACGATGTTGCTCTTATCATAGATCCTCTTGCCTAAAGAGGTGATCTTCACGCCTCGAACGGCCGAGATCGGGAGGTTCGGTACGTTTACGTTGAGCAGGGTATCTTTGGGAAGACCGTGTTTCCCGATCAGACGTACCAGCCGAACCGCAAACTCCGCCGCAGTGGCGAATTGAAATTCACCATCGTCGAGCAGCGAGACCGCAACGGACGGAATGCCCAACAGTATCCCCTCGATGGCCGCTGAGACCGTGCCCGAGTAAGTTACGTCGTCTCCAAGGTTTCCGCCCTTGTTGATGCCCGAGACCACAAGATCTGGCCGCTTATCCAAGAGAGCGTTCGCGCCCAGATTGACGCAGTCCGTTGGGGTCCCGTTCACGCTATAGAACCCATTCCCCAGTTGTTCCACCCGCAGGGGTTTATGCAGCGTCAAGGCGTGACTGGCGGCGTTTCGTTCGCGATCCGGCGCAATGACCGTGACCTCGCCCAGGCTTTTCAGACGCTTTGCGAGCAGATGAAGGCCCTTGGAATGAACCCCATCATCGTTGGTTACTAAGACACGCAATGTCTTTCACCTATAACACTTTCCTGCCCAACTCAAGGAAACTAATTCCCTAGGCCATTATCGTTGCTATTGTAATCAACAAACCTCAATGTGGCAAGGAAATTGTTTGAAGGAAAACTTTCCTCTGTGGTGTAATTACAAGAACAATGTCAGCCGAGGAAAAATAGAACCACAAGAGGCACAAGCACTCGGCTAGTGGCGCGTCAAGTTAGTTGATTCCCGAGGGTTTCACTTCTCGCACGTCGCCAACGAGCGATTCGAGAACATCCTCCAACGTGACGATGCCAAGCGTCTTGTCTCCGGCGCGATTGCGCACGATTCCGATCTGGCCTCGGCCTCTCTGAAAGGCTTTCAGAATATCCTCTTGGGAGAAATCGATGGGAAGAATGATCGGCGGCCGAGAGGCACGCTCGAAAGCTGCGTTTGATCTCTCGCGCTCAAGTAGCGGCCAGACATCCTTCATACTGACCATCCCGATGACCGAGTCGAGTCCGCTGCGGCAAACCGGGAGACGGGCGTGCATATGCTTCCGCGCCGCGTCCAGATTTTGTTCCAGAGTGCGTTCGAGTGAAATGTAAGAGACATTTTCCGCAGGAATCATGATTTCTTCTGACTGCTTGTCCGCAAACTCGAAGGCCCGGACGATAATCTCAGCCTCAGTATCGGTGACAATTCCGCCCTTGTGCGAGTGTGCCAGAATCAACTTCAATTCGTCTTCGGTCAGTGGCGGATTAGTGGCAACCCCATGCCCCATCAGGCGCAGAATCCAGGCCGAGATTCTCTCGAAAAGCGGCAAGACCGGCCGCAGAACACGATGAACGATTCGGAGCGGGCGCGCAAGCACCAGAAGGAGATGCTCGGCCCTCCTGACAGCGAGGTTTTTTGGAACGAGCTCTCCCAGGATGACGTGCAGCACTGTCACGATGAGAAAAGCGACAGCGACCGCGGCTGCATGAAAGAGGCCAATCGCGTAGCGGTCGCCGGGAAAGAGCGCGATGAAAGCAGGCGCGAAGGCGTCCTCAGCGAGCCAGCCTACAGCCAGGCTAGCGACGGTGACGCCGACCTGCGTAATCGCAATGTACTCGCTCATGCGGTCGACGACGACGATCGCGTGCTTGGCCGCCTCCACGCCTTGCCCGGCCAGCTCTTCGAGGCGGGTCCGACGCACGCGCACGATTGCAAATTCGGCCGCAACCCACAGAGCGTTGAGGAGTATCAGCGCTAGCACGACGAGGATTGAGAATAGCGTTGTCAGAATGACTTCGAACATCTCGGTAACTCTGGCGTGTTTTTGAACTCTATGACAGATAACGCTTCATAAACCTTTGAACCTCGCTATGATTTCCAACAAAGAGAAAAGTGATCGTGTATTTACTCCACTGGAATAAGACGCGTGTAGCCAAATCAATGCGAAATTCCCAGAGATCACCTGCCAACTTCTTCAGACCGAAACCAGACGGGATTTGCCGTGCATCCATGGCGAGCATGAGTGAATCGATTTGCCTTTGAATAGCTGTCTTCTCATGGGGATGAAGACGCTTGAGACTCTTTTCAAGACTGCGGGCAAAGGCAAATCGAAGCACAGGAAGTGGCAAAATGGGTTAGAGAGACCACAAATACCGGCGCGCCGCCTGAAGACTTTTGAATTTACGGGTTCCTTTGCTGCGCTTTGCCTCGAGGGCCATCTGTGCAATCTCCTTGTCGGTGAAGCGGGACACGTATAGATTATCAATGGCTTCCCGGACCAGTTGGGAATAGCTCTTGCCCGACTCCGTTGATTGACGACGGAGAGCTCGAATTTCTTCCTTGTCCAGCAAGATTTGCACTCGGGTCATCTTCGTTGCCTCCTGTGTTGTGTATAACATGTGTAATGGGGGAAGTCAAGCGTAAAGACATTTTAAAAGTCTACAGCTCAAGCTGAGCCGCTGTGACAAAATCTGCTCCCGGCTTATCGCTCTGAACCCGCGACTTTTGCCTTGGTAAGGAAAGAAAAAAGCAGCCTGTCCCATTTTCTTTAGGCACGCCCAACGAACCAAGCTAGCCGGCCGCGCGCGGACGGCGCGCCAGCGCCGCCGGCGAGCGGTCCGGTTGAGCAGGTGGTTAGGCTTCGCATTAGCCATGCTATTTCCGGCGAAACCCAAAGTGCCAACAGGAATAAAGAATGAAAACTGCCGCGCAACCAAACAGCGACCAGACCAGGAGCGTGCCCAGGAAAGTTCCTACGGGACCGAAGGCCATTGCAAGAAGTATCAACCCTACAATGAAGAAGGCGAAAGCGGAGAAGTGGTAAAGGGCACGGATGTAGGCTTCCGAATGAACGAAACCAAAGAAGGACGAGCTCTTTGCGCGTGCGGCCACAATCTTCGCCCATGTCTTCGCACGCATCGCGACAACCGCGCTTACGACCAACGCGCCTACACCGGCTGCTTGTAGATAGACGCTTTCGTTCATGGACGAGGTTTGCGAAGCCTAACTTATGTTTATATGGTTTCCAGATAAACCCGCTTTCTGATTATGCTTCCAGATAATACTCCAACGTAAATCTTGTTTAATTGTTCTCTCTTCAATGGCTTACGGCTATCCTGGTCATGTTTCGGTGGACTTTTTTTGATACGAGGCCTGGGGATCATCAACGGGGCAAGTAACTTTACTTTTTTAAAATGGTCGGGGCGACTGGATTTGAACCAGCGACCACTCGCACCCCAAGCGAGTGCGCTACCGGGCTGCGCTACGCCCCGATCTCATCATCCCAAGAAATCTTAGAAAGACACCTAATTCCCAGCAGCAGAATCAGAACTCCTCATCGAAGTAAGGAGCTCCTTCAGGTTGGCTCTCAATCGATGCAGGACCATTTCAGAGGAAGGGCTGATCTTTTCAGAAGGCTTCTCTCCACCCCGGCCCGCCAACTGTTTCCTCGCTCCTGAAATCGTGAAGCCTTCTTCATACAGCATTCTTTTTATTTTGAGAACAGTCTCGATGTCTTTACTCATGTAGACCCGCTGGCCGCCCCGACCCTTTTTGGGATGCAGTAAAGGGAATTCTGTTTCCCAATAGCGCAGGACATAGGACTCAAGTCCTGTGATGCGACTCACTTCGCCAATCTTATAGAATAACTTGTCCGCCAGCGATACCTTCAAGGATATGCTCCGACTTCAGCCGATCTAGAGACTCCGTTAAACCGACTGGACGCGGTTCACATATTTTTTAAAGACATGACTTGGCCGAAACGTTACAACCTTACGAGGTGTAATTCCGATTTCCTCACCTGTTTTTGGATTTCGGCCCTTTCGCGCGCGTTTTTTTCGAACGATAAAATTTCCGAAGCCTGCGACCTTTACAGACTCGCCTTGCTGCAGAGAGCCTTTGATCGTGTTGAGAACCACTTCGATGATCTCCGCAGCTTCCTTCTTTGAGATCCCGACCTTTTCATAAAGCTCACTGGCAATATCAGTCTTCCTCATGATACCTCGCTCCTTTCAATCCAAACCCAGGCCAAGACAATATTATTTTTAAAATACAATAGGTTAACCAGAATGTCAAGGGAAATTTCTGCTGTTAGATTCTACGATCTGTTCGATTTCCATTTTGGACGGTCGTTCGGCAAAGACCGCGGTCAGATGTTCTTCTTTTTTCACCCTCATTAAATCGATCGTTGCATGCGATTTGACTCTATTGTCCTCTAGCCACTGCCTCAGTTGCCATACATCGGTCACGGGATCAGAACCCATCTTGATGATGAGATCCTTTGGCTTCAGCCCTGCCGATTTTGCCGGGCCTTCCGGAATGACGGATTCCACCCACACGCCTCCATCTCCGGTTTGGCGGCCAGCATCTTGCACCTCTTGTGGAGTTGCAGTTCGAGCCATGATTCCCAACCAAACCGGTGGAGAGGAAATATCCGCCAAGAGTGGTCCGGCCATCCACCGTGCTATATTCACCGGAATCGCAAAACCAATACCATGCCCGGAGGCTACCACGGCGGTGTCGATCCCGATCACCTCGCCTTCGAGATTGAGAAGAGGTCCTCCGCTGTTACCAAAGCTCATCATGGCATCGGTCTGGATAAAGCTCTCCTGCGACGTCAACCCCAGATCAGATCTGCCAACAGCGCTGATCACGCCGGCGGTAACCGTTTGATCCAAACCCAACGGATTTCCGATTGCAAGGACCCGGTCGCCCACCTCTGCCTGGTCCGAATCCCCTAAGGGAATTACCGGAAGGTCGCTGCGTGACGGTATTTTCACAGCAGCCAAATCGTTTTTCTCATCG
>Ga0335085_10004712_pt1 | contig 22378 bp, 21 predicted proteins | sample Lox_Sample_45_FD_206712 | JGI IMG/M metagenome (GOLD analysis project Ga0335085, IMG submission 206712) | Soil microbial communities from Loxahatchee National Wildlife Refuge, Florida, United States - Lox_Sample_4.5 | ecosystem: Environmental > Terrestrial > Soil > Wetlands | place: USA...
GCGCCCAAGAAAATAGACCGCGGCCGTGGTGGCGGCCGCGCCGGCGAACGCCAGCAATTGGATCGCGCCCGGAACATGCGGCGTGAGGATCAGGCTGATGATCGAACCGAGCGCCGCTCCGCTGGAAACGCCGAGCACGTAGGGATCGGCGAGCGGATTCCGCAGCAGCGCTTGAAAGCCGGAGCCTGCCGTGGCAAGAGACGCGCCTACCAGAATTCCCAGCAGAATGCGCGGCAGGCGCACATCGAACACGATCGATTTGTATTCTCCCGGAATCGAATCCCAGCGGCCGAGGATGCCGCTGAAAAGCGTCTTCACAATGTCGATCACCGCGATGGGATACGCGCCGATGCGGAGAGAGACCACGGCCGCGGCGAACAGGACTGCGCCGAGGCCCAGGCAGATCAAAGCGACGCGCTTGGGCGTTAGCGGGCGCACGACGATGCGTCCTCGCTTGAAATGGAAGCTCCAGGGGCGGGTCTCAGACCCGCCCGCGCGGAGTCACACGGGTATCGTGCGTTCATTGTTTCCTGTTGTTCGCTCGCGGCGAATGCTTCGGGATGCACGTCGCGCGCCACTTGCTCGATTACATCGATCAGATCGGGCGACGGCCGCTCGATTCCCTCGCTAATGTTCAACACATGGCCTTGTGCGACCGCGTCGAGATCGCGCCACACGGGCCTGGAGCGCAGGTCGGAGACTTCGTTCGCGGCTGGCCCGAGATCGTCCTGCGAGAACACGATATATTCCGGCTGCAGGCGCACCACTTCCTCGATGCTGATGCGCGGCCAGGATTGATTCGAGGTGATCACCGATTCGGCGCCGGCCCAGCGCAGCGCGTCCGCGATGAACGTGCTCTGCCCGATCGACTGCAGCGGCTCAAGCCACACGATGAAAAGCACGTGAACCATGGGCCGGTCGTTCAATCGCGCGTGCAACGCGTCCAGCCGCTGCCGCAATTGCGCGGCTAGTTCGGCGCCACGCTGAGACGCTCCCATCAGGTCCGCCATGTGCACGGTGGATTGAATCATCCCCAGCACCGTTTGCGGATCGCTGGTATAGACCGCGATACCGAGCCGTTTGAGCGCGTCAGCGGTTTCGATGCGATTGCCCGCCGTGGTAGCCAATACCAAATCGGGATGCAGCGCCACGATCGCTTCGATGCTCGGATTCTGCGTATCGCCAACGTGGGGTTTCGATTTCGCGGCTTCGGGCACGTTGCACAAGGTCGTGTCACCCACGAGCAGATCTTCCAGGCCGAGCGCGTAGACCGTCTCCGTGATATTCGGCGCGAGTGAAACGACGCGCTTCACCTCCGCAGGCACCGTGATCGTGCGGCCCACTTCGTCCGTCACCGTGCGAGCCGCGCCCTGCGAAGCGCCAGCATCGGATACGCTGAAGAGCGCGGGCGCCATCAACAGGACGGCTGCGAATTTGGCGCGGACCGCTCGCATCGAAATTCTAAGCTCCAATAAAAAAGCCTCGCGAGAATAGCGAGGCGCTTCGCCACACTCTTTCTCGCGAAGAGTGTCAGCTTCGACTGGCCCAGGGTCGTTCCTGACTCTCGGCTTCGCTCCGTATTCGCCGCGCTTGCCGATCACAGTGGCGGGACCGTGGCCGATTCTCACGGCCTTCCGATTTCCCGTGCCAGATAAATTGTCGCTTTCGAGTCTAAGCTCCACTTGGTGAAGTGTCAACGAGAGCCAACCGTGTTCTCGTGAAAGCTAATTTCGGAAGATTCGATAGGATCATTGATTGCGAACGTCACTTCGAAGGTGCGCTCCGGGAACTCCTTGCTCAACTTCGCTTGCCACGCATCCTTGACGGCTGAAAAGGCTTCCTTCGCCATTTTGGCGCTGACTTGCGTGGTCGTGTTTCCAAAGCACTCAAGAATACCGACGTTGTTGAGCATGCTTTCGACGGCCGATTTTCCGCGAGACAGTTGGTGAAAATAGCTTTGCCAGTACACATACTTCTCTGCGGAAAAGCCATCTGCAAGGAAGATACAATCGTCATGCAGCACAAACTCAGGCCAGAGAACCTGGTCCGAAAGCAAATTTCGCGAGCGCAAATTGTTTCGCACTGAAAGTCCAGGGTCCATCACGCCCCAAACTAGATTGCGTAACGGAAGTCGTTGAGATTAGTCGACGAATCCAATCAGCGGTTCTTCCACTTCGGCGCGCGCTTTTCCACCAGCGCCCGCAAACCTTCCTGCGAATCTTCCAGCTCGGCCAGCTCGTTGAGGAACACCTTCATGGAATTGCGAACGCCATCGCGCAGCGGCAATCCCAGGCTGCCCATGATGGCTTTCTTGGCCATGGTCAGCACCGGCGCGGATTGCGCCGTCACCTTCGCGATGGCCTCACCAACCTTCTTTTCGAGCTCCGCTTCCGGCACCAGCCAGTTCACCAAACCCAACTCGCGCGCCCGCTCGGCGGACATCGCTTCGCCCGTAAGCACCAGCTCCAGCGCCTGCTTCGGTCCCAGAATGTAAGGAAGAATCGCAGCGGCCAGCGGAGGAAACACGCCCAGCTTGATTTCCGGCTGCGCAAACCGCGCTTTCGGCGTGGCAATCACCAGATCTCCCAGCGCCGCCAATTCCGCGCCGCCGCCCAGCGCCGGCCCGTTCACCACCACCAGCAGCGGTTTCGAGGTATCGAGCATGGCCGAAAACGCCATGTGAAACGCGTCGAGCAACTGGAACACGCGCCGCTGCGTATATTCGCCGAGCTCGATGCCGCCGCAGAAAGTCTTCCCCGCGGAATCCAGCACGATCAGCTTGATATTGTGCTGCTCGCCGAGAATGTTGATGCCGCTGGCCAGCTCGCAGAGCATCCGTTCGTTGAGTAGATTGTGGTCGGGTCGATCGAGCGTGAGCCGCGCGACTTCGCCATCGATCTTGACCTTGAGGAACTGGAATTCCTCGATCTTGGGCGCCACCAGCGCCAGCGTGCCGAGGACTTCGACGCCTGCGCCGCGCGTCGGCTGATGTAAGGCCATGAAATCGCTCCGGTATCGGCGCTCGCTTGACGGAAATCCCCGCGAATCGCGCTATGAAAAGGTTAGACCGTTTCGATTTCGACCGCTACGCCCATTCCGCCGGACACACACAATGTGGCAAGGCCCCGCCGGCCAGTGCGCGGGCTGGCCTCGGGGCCAGTTGCCTGTCCCAAAGGACGGCGGATTTTGTGGATCAGCGCGGTGAGGATGCGCGCGCCGGTGCACGCGATGGGATGGCCCAGCGCGATGGCGCCGCCGTTGGGGTTCAGCCGCGCGCGATCGAAATGCAGATCGCGGTCGCAGGCCAGCACCTGCGCGGCGAAAGCTTCGTTCAGCTCCACCGCGTCGTAGTCCGCCACCTTCGTGCCCGTGCGCTTGCTCAGGTTGCGCACCGCAGGCACGGGCCCGATGCCCATCACCCGCGGGTCGACCGCGGCCACCGTCGCGTCCACGATCCGCGCGATCGGCTTCAGATTGAATTCGCGGACTTTTTCTTCGCTGGCCAGCACCACGGCCGCCGCCCCGTCCGTGATGCCGCTCGAATTCCCCGCGCTCACCGTGCCTGTCTTGCTGAAGACGGGCGGAAGCTTCGCCAGCGCGTCCAGCGTCACGTCCGCGCGCACGTGCTCGTCTTTTTCCAGGCGCGTTGCGTTGCCTTTCCTGTCGCGCACTTCCACCGGCACGATTTCGGATTTGAAATGGCACTCCGCCGCCGCTCGCGCCGCGCGCTGGTGGCTTTCGAGCGCCAACGCGTCCTGCTCTTCACGCGAAATTTTGTACTGCTCGGCCAGAATCTCCGCCGTCTCGCCCATGATCATTTTCGAAATCGGGCACAGAAATCCGTCGCGATACATCCCGTCGATCAGCGGCTGGTTTCCCAGCTTGAATCCCCAGCGCCCCTCCACCAGATACGGCACGCGCGTCATCGATTCCGCGCCGCCGGCCACGATGATTTCCGCGCCGCCCGTCAGAATTTCCTGCCAGCCCAGCACCACCGCCCGCAAACCCGAAGCGCAGGCCATGTTCACGGTAAATGCCGGGACATCGTCGCCCAGTCCCGCGCGCCACGCGATCTGCCGCGCCGGATTCGGACCCACTCCCGCCGGCCGCGCGTTGCCGAAAATCACTTCGTCCACGTGCCATGCCGCTCCATTCGTGCGCTCTCTCAAATCAATTGACGCAGGCGCGCTGAACTCGCCCGGCTTTCGCTCCGCCGGCAGCGGCGCTCCGAATGCCCGCTCCAGCGCCGCGCGCACGGCGATCGCGCCCAGGTCCGGCTGCGTGAACTCCGCGAGCATCCCGCCGAATTTCCCGATCGGCGTGCGTACCGCGCTGACGATATAGACCGTATTTGCCATGTTTATCGGATGTTAGCACAGCCTCTCGCGGTGCATTCGCGCACGCCGCTCGCGCGCCGGTCGGGCGGCAAAATCCGGCCGTCGGGTTTGCGACCAAACCCGGCCCGCGCCGCGCAAAATTGCATGGTCCTAGAACTATGCGCGCCTAAACGCCGGCGACGGAACCGGCTTTTTCTCAGCAGTTTGCGGTTTGGCACTCCGCGCTCCCGGCTGGCACCACCCGTGCTACCTCCATAGTCGTACGGCAGTCATACGCAGTTCTCTTACGAAGTTCAAGGAGACGGCCCATGGCGACCAATTACGGAATTCATACGCAGCATGACAGCAACAACCTTCATCCCTTTCATACGGCCGGCAAATTCCAGCACTCCGAATCCCAGATCGAAATGCGCATCGAGCGGCTCGACGATCAAATCGAAAATCTCGATATGGAATCGCGCCTGGTCTGGCTCAAGTCCGGCCCGCACGTATACAGTCCGGAATTCGACCTCAGCGTGAAAGTGGAAGCGATCCGCTGGATGCTGCGCATCGCCAAACACATGCACGAATCCGCGCGGCAGGCCGTTTTCAGCCGCGTCGACAAATCGCTGCGCGAAATCGAGCGCGCGCTCGAAGCCAACGAGTGGGCCAGCGTCACCTAGGCCTTCACCGCCGCCCGCGGGCGCCGCTGGCGTCCGCGCGCGCTGCTGCTCGATTGCCACTCGCCGCAAACGCATGTAACATCTCGCCTCGAATTCCAGAAAAATCAGCTCCCGGGGGCGAGAATGCACGCAAGGTCGCGTATCGAGCGATTCGTTCGCGCAGTCGCACAATCCACTGCCATCTTCGCGCTGTCCGTTGCATGCATCGCTCCGGCCGTGCACGCCCAGGTGAAAGCCGAGGATTATCCTTCGCCCAAGCCCGCGTTCCCGGAGCAGACCAACGCTCCCGCACCCTCGAAGCCATCGCCCGCGCTGAGAGTCGACAGCATCGTCTCCGGCCTTCGCAGCGCCTGGTCGCTGGCGCTCCTGCCCAATGGCAAGTTCCTCGTCACCGAGCGCGCCGGTGGCATCCGCGTGGCCGAAATGAACGGCTTCGTCTCCGCGTCCATCGACGGCTTGCCCGACCAGAAGCAGGTCGGGGCTGAATCGCTGCACGACGTCGTGCTCGACCCCGATTTCGCCCACAACCGCATGATCTATTTCACCTACTTTGCGCCGCCTCCCGGTGAAACTCCCGGCTCCTGGCCGCTCGAATATTTCTACGCCAATGTCTGGAAGCGTTCGGTCGCCGAACGCCGCGCCAACCCCGTCGGCATGGAGCGCCTGGGACGCGGGCGCCTGAGCGAGGACGAGCGCCATCTCGAAAACTTTCAGGTTCTCGCCGACGGTTCGAACCGCCGCATCGTCTTCGCGCCCGACGGCACGCTCTTCGTCACCGGTCCCGACCGCTTCCGCTTCTACGACGCCATGTACGACGGCACCGACCACGAAACCACCGACCCCTACGTCCTCCGCAACTTCACCGGCCGCACGCTGCGCATCAATAAAGACGGCTCGATTCCCAAAGACAATCCGTTCCTCAGCGACCCCACCGTTCCGCCGGAAACATACGACTACGGCCATCGCGATCCCGAAGGTGCCGCGATCAACCCGGCAACCGGCCAGCTCTGGGTGATCGAGCACGGTCCACTGGGCGGCGACAAAATCAGCATCATCAAGCCGGGAGGAAATTACGGCTGGCCCAACGTGAGCTACGGCCGCCGCTATAACGGCGATCTGCTGGCGGGCAAGGGCCTGACGCAAGCGCCCGGCGTCGAGCAGCCCGTCTATTTCTGGTATCCCGATATCGCTCCCTGCGCGCTGATTTTTTATACCGGCGATATGTTCCCGGAATGGAAAGGAAACATCCTGGTCGGCGGCATGGGCGCACAGGCGATGATCCGGCTCGTGCTCAATAGCGATGGCACCAAGGTGATCGCTGAAGAGCGCCTGCTCCACGACCTTCACCAGCGCGTCCGTGAACTCGAACAGGCCCCCGACGGGTCCATATACAGCCTGCTCGACGATGGCCGCCTGATCCACATCACCCGCAAATAGCGCTTTCGAATTAGCCCGTCATTCTGAGCGGCGTCCGCCGCGGCGGACGCGGTCGAAGAATCCCTCTTCGGCGCCGCCACGTGCACCGTGCGTCGCGCGGGACTGCGGTTCGGCCGTATTTCCTTTCCACGCTGTCGGCGAGTGGCCAACTCTTCCGCATTCCGCTATCCTCGTCGCGCGATGAAAGCCTACGAAGTCCCTACAACCGTCAAGCAGCTCGAAGACCTCCGCCGCGCCGAGCGCCCCGACCCAACCCCCGGCCCCTACGAAGTCCTCGTCCGCCTGCGCGCCGCCGCGCTCAACTACCGCGACCATGCCCTCATCATCGGCACCTACCGCTACGGCCTCACCCGCGACACCATCCCCTGCTCCGACGGCGCCGGCGAAGTCGTCTCCATCGGCGAAAAAGTCACGCGCTTCAAACCCGGCGATCGAGTCATCCCCACGTTCTTCCAGATCTGGATCGACGGCGCGCCGCCGAAAAATCGCGCCGCATTGGGCGCGCCGCTCGACGGCACTCTCGCCGAATTCATCTGTCTGCACGAAGACGGCTTCGTGGCCATGCCACCGTCGCTTTCCTTCGAGGAAGCCGCCACGCTTCCCTGCGCCGGACCCACCGCGTGGAACGCGCTCATGACCCTGGGCACGCGCATCAAAGCCGGCGACACCGTGCTCTGCCTTGGCACCGGCGGCGTCTCCATGTTCGCGCTGCAATTCGCCCGCGCGGCGGGCTGCCGCGTGATCGTCACCTCCTCGAGCGACGCCAAGATCGACCGGGCCAAATCGCTCGGCGCTTCCGACGGCGTGAATTACAAAACACATCCCGATTGGGAAAAGGAAGTCCTCGCGCTCACCTCCGGCCGGGGCGTCGATTGCGTCATCGAAAATGGCGGCATGGGCACGCTCGCCAAGTCCTTCGAATGCGTCGGCTATGCGGGCAAGGTCGCGCTGATCGGCGTCCTCACCGGACCTCAAGGCCACGCCAATCCCCACGACCTGATGTTCAAGAACGCCAGCCTGGTCGGCGTCGGCGTCGGCAGTCGCGCCAGCCTCGAGCAGCTCATTCAGGCCATCGAGGTCAATCGCATCAAGCCGGTGATTGAAAAGGTCTTCCCGTTCGACCAGGCCGCGGAAGCCTTCCGCCTCCAGGCCTCCGGCAATTTCATGGGCAAAATCGTCATCTCCATCTGAGGCCCGCCAGCCGTGGGGCAAAAAATCTTTGGCAGCGATGTCGATTTTCGCCGTTTCGTTCGACTAACCAGCAGGAGGAAACACACATGCAATATCTGCTTCTGATTTACGGACAGGAAACCGACTGGTTCAACCGGCCCCAGGCCGAAATCGGCGCCATGGTGGCGGAATACGGCAAGTTCACCGAGGAAATCACCAAGGCGGGCAAAAACCTCGGCTCCAACCGCTTGACGCCGGTCGCCAGCGCCACCACCGTCCGCATTCGCGACGGCAAGCGCACCGTCACCGACGGCCCCTTCGCCGAAACCAAGGAACAGCTCGGCGGCTACTACCTCGTCGAAGCCGCGGACCTGGATGAGGCCATCACCATCGCCTCCAAAGTCCCGGCCGCCAAGCACGGCTCCGTCGAAATCCGCCCCATCTTCACCATGGGCCAGGCCGCAACCCGTTAGTGGAATTTCGACGAGCCGCCATTCGGAGCGGCGTCCGCCGCGGCGGACGCCGTCGAAGAATCCCGCTTCGGCGTAACCATAAGCGAAGGGCGTGTAAGCTTCCCGCAACATGAATCTCGAAACGCTCCACCGCGAACAATCGGGCCGCGTCCTGGCCACGCTCATTCGCCTCCTCGGCGATTTCGATCTCGCCGAGGAAATGTTGCAGGAAGCCTACGCCGTTGCGCTCGAAAAATGGCCTGTCGAAGGCGAACCGTCGAACCCGCGCGCGTGGCTCGTCAGCACCGCGCGCCACAAAGCGATTGACCGCCTCCGCCGCGATCGGCGATTTGCCGGCAAGCGCGACGAAATCGCCAAAGCCGCTCCGGCCAGCGCGCCGCACGCGAGCGAAATCGCCAGTGAAGCCGATTCGCCCGACGACATGTTTCCAGACGACCAGCTCCGCCTGATTTTCACCTGCTGCCACCCGTCCCTGGCCGAAGACGCCCAGGTGGCGCTCACCCTCCACACCATCTGCGGCATCACCACCGAGGAAATTTCCAGAGCTTTCCTCACGCCCGTGCCGGCCACCGCCCAGCGCTTGGTCCGCGCCAAGCGAAAAATCCGCGACGCCAACGTTCCCTATCGCGTCCCGCCGCCCGAAGACCTTCCCGGCCGGCTCGACGCCGTCCACCTGGTCGTCTACCTCATCTTCAACGAAGGATATTTCGCCAGCACCGGCGACGCGCTCATCCGCCGCGAGCTCTGCGCTGAAGCGATCCGCCTGGCCCGCGTGCTCTGCAAGTTGCTGCCCCACGACGCCGAAACCCGTGCTCTGCTGGCATTGATGCTTCTGCACGATTCCCGCCGCGATGCGCGCGTCACACCCGAAGGCGAACTCATCCTGCTCGAGGAGCAAGATCGCTCCGCGTGGCACGCCGATCAGATCCGCGAAGGCACCGCGCTGCTCGAATCCGCGCTTCGCAGCGGCGCGCGCGGACCGTACGCGCTGCAAGCCTCCATCGCCGCCCTGCACGCCAACGCAAAATCCGCCGGCGGAACCGATTGGCCCCAAATCGCGGCGCTGTACAACGCGCTGCTGCAAATCCACCCGTCGCCCGTCGTCGAAGTGAACCGCGCGGTCGCCGTCGCTATGGCCCAGACTCCGCTGGACGGCCTCGCTCTCCTCGACGCGCCGGCCATCCGCGAGCAACTCGCCGCCTCTCATCTCCTCCCCGCCGCCCGCGCCGATCTCCTCCGCCGCCTCGGCCGCCGCGATGAAGCCGCCGAAGCCTACCGCCGCGCCCTCGCCCTGGCCACCAACGAAACCGAACGCCGCTACCTGCGCCGCCGATTGACCGAGCTTTCGTAACGGCCGCCCGGAGGCGGGCGCTTTTGCCGGCCTCGCTGTTTCGTCTTTTTTTCCCTGTGCTTCAGTGACACCGTGGCCGATACGGTTCTTAATCCAGGCCGCGCACCCTCTAAAGATTTTCCGCGCCCAACCGATAGTCCATTCGGAGGTACCCTGCGATGGCCGTTTCCGCCATTCCGCCATCCGGGCTCGCTCAGCTCGACGCGCTTATCGAGTCCGAAATCAATCGCGGGTCGCCGCAGACTTCCGCGCTCCCGCAGGATACGGTCACTCTCGGCCGCAGCGACGTCTCGGCCATTCCCGAAACCGCGTCACCGGTGGACGTAGCCCGCGCCGCCGCCAGCATCGCGCCGCCCAAGTAGCGCCCGCGATTCCGCTTCGCGCATCTCGCGACAACCGGCCCGCGCCGCCCGTTCTTCCCTCCCCGCCCCACGCCTCCCTTGTTTTTTCTCCCCCCGTGCTATCATCCGCGCGTTCCAATCCAAAATCCGCCGGAGGACGCCATGGACCGCAAGCGCCGCGATTTTCTTTCCGCCACTGCCGCCGCCGTCACGCTTTCCGCGGCGCTGCCAACGAAACTCGCGCACGCCACCGAACCTCCGCGGCCGCAAGCCGCGCAAAATCCCGCGCCCGACGCTTCCGCCGCCGCCAATTACGGCGCGCCCTCCGAAATCAAAGCCATCGACTTCATCAATCTCCGCGAGCTCGAACCCGCCGCGCAAAAAGTGATCCCCGCCGGTGGCTTCGGCTACATTTCCAGCGCCGCCGGCGACGAATGGACCAAGCGCGAAAACGAAGCCGCCTTCAAGCGCGTCACCATCGCCCCGCGCTACCTCACCGGTTACAAACACGCCGACCGCTCCACCACCGTCCTCGGCTCCCAGCTAGCCACTCCGCTGATGAGCTCCGCCATGGCCGCGCACGCCATGGCCCATACCACCGCTGAACTCGGCTCCGCGCAGGGCGCCAACGCCGCGAATGCTCTCTATTGCGCTGGATCGCTTTCCACCAAAACTCTCGAGGAAATCGCCCAGGTCTGCCCCGGTCCGAAATGGTTTCAGATCTATCTTCCTGCCGATCGCGGAGTCGCCTCCGCCATCCTCGGCCGCGCGAAAGCGGCGGGCTATACCGCGATCGTTCTCACCATCGACACGGTCGTCCCCAGCAATCGCGAAACCGACCGCCGCAATCATTTTCGCTCGCCGTTTCCCTCGGGGAATTTTCCGTCGCAGCCCGGCGGCTACGGGCAGGAAGCCATCAAGCGCGATCTCGATTGGACCGACGTGGAATTTATTCAGAAAACGACCGGCTTGCCCGTGCTGCTGAAAGGAGTGATCACGCCCGACTTCGCCGCCGAGGCCATCTCACGCGGATGCGCCGGCGTGCAGGTTTCCAATCACGGCGGCCGCCAACTCGACGACGTCGCCGGCGCGTTCACCGCGCTGCCGCGCATCGCCGACGCGCTTCACGGCCGCGGCGTCATCGTCATCGACGGCGGCATCCGCCGCGGCCAGGACGTCTTCAAATGCCTGGCCCTCGGCGCCAACCTCTGCGCCATCGGCCGCCCGGTTCTCTACGGCCTCGCGCTCGGCGGCTGGATGGGCGTCCAGGCCGTCTTCCAGCATCTCGACGCCGAACTCGAAATGACCATGCGCCTGGCCGGCGCCCGCACCATCCCCGAAATTTCCAGAAAATACGTCAACGCCTGACGCCAATAATGAATGGCTAGTGATTTTGGAAAACCTGGACGGGAACCAGCCGCAGCACGAGGCCAAGAAAGACGAGCACCGTAACGTAGTACGCCAGCGAAATCCTGCTCGACCGCTGCGGCGAATCCTTCGTAAACAGCCGGAACGCCGCGCACGCCGCCACGATAAAAAACACTCCCTCGCCCATCAGCAGCCACAGCGCCAGGCAAGCCGTCAGCAGCAAAATCCGGTCGAACTGCCCCAGCGCCGCGATCGCCTGCCCGCCGTCCAGAATCCAGATCGGCGCCAGATTCAGCACATTGATGAACGCTCCGAATCGCCCCAGCTCCGCCCAGAACGGATCGTGCGTGTGCATCCAGATCAGCACGCAGCCCACCGACGCCAGCCACCCCGCCAGCGGACCCGCCAGGCTCACCGCCGCGCGCGTCTGCAGCGGCACTCCTCGCGCGTCCCATTGCACGTACGCGCCGATCAGCGGAATGAACACCGGCATCTCCGCCGGCAGCCCGCGCATTTTGATGTCGATGAAATGCCCCATCTCGTGAATCAGAATCAGCACCGCCACGCCCAGCCCGAATTTCCATCCCCACAGCGCCCAGTAAATCGCGATGAAGCTGAAAAACGTCAGCAGGAATTTCAGCTTGAAAATCGTCAGCAGCAGCGTCTTGCCCTTCGCCAGCGCTACGGCGATCGGCCCCAGCGGCCCCAGTTTCTTGGCCCACTTGTTTTGCGCCGCCGGAGTTCCCGCCGCCGGACCCAGCTCCTTTTCGAGCGCCGCGTTCAGCAGCGCCTGCGACCGGTTGCGGATCCATTTCGATTGATCCGCGTCCGCCGGCAGCAGCGGCAGCGCTTTCATCCACTCGTCGCGCGCTTGCCGGAATTCCTGCTTCGCCTCCAGCTGCTTCGCGGACGCGGCGATGCGGTCCAGTTCGTCCGAATGCACCAGCGAATGGCAGCGCGGGCAGACCAGCGCTTCCGCCGGAAGTTCCTGCACGCACGTCTGGCATTTTTTGTGAAAGGGCGAGCTGGCCGGGGACATGTCGATTGGATGCGTCTAGCCCAGGCTCGGTGGCGGAGCGGCGGGCGCGGCCGTTCCTTCATTCTTGAACGGGCCCACGATCTGCGCGTGATCGCTCATCGCCGTCAACTGCCACGCGATCCGCATGCCCACCAGCAGAATGATCACGCCGATCCCGCCGTGCAACGGGTCCCGCCCCAGCTCCAGAAACGGCGAAGCCAATCCGATGTACACGAGGTAGAGCAAAAGCATCAGTCCGGATTTGCGCGGGGGCGTCGCAGACCTCTGGCTCGATGAATCCGCCCCGGCGCCGGACTCCGACGATGGCGCATCCGGACTCGAAGTGCCCGGGTTCGAGGGCGCGGTCGACTCCACGCGCGGCGCCTCGCTGTGATGCCGGGCCGAATACGAAATCGCGATGGGCACCGCGGACAGGGAAACCGCCGCGTAGGTGAGCAGCGCGGCGGCAATCTGGTAATGCGTCCCGCCGTATCCGCGCGAGCCCATCTTCACCGCCCGGCCCACGATGTACCCCACCGCCAGCGATACGAATCCGATCTCGATGCCGGTCGCGATGGTGAACACGGAATAGATGATGAGTCCCACGATCGCGCCGCCGATACCGTAAATCAGCCCGCGCACGAAATGCGCGTGGCTGCTCTCCGGCGTCGCGCCCTTCACCCGCGCCGCGCACGGCTCGCACGCCACCGCGCCGTTCACGCGGTAATACGCCGAACCCACCGGCTGCTTGCAGATCGCACACGCCGGCGACGCCCCGCTCCCATACTCCGCCTTCTGAAATTGAGGACTGTCCATGGTGGTTACCACCTCGGTACGTACAGTGCCGCGACAATAGCACAGCAGCGGGGGCTGTCAAGAATCGACGGCTCGAGGCCAATTCCAGGCTACTCGGCGTCGAAGTTTGGAGTCTCAGGCCTCGGAAGAAAGTCCGAAAGCTTTATGCCGTCAATCTCGGTTTCGATTCGCCCTGTGAGGAACGTCTTCGGCTTCGAAAGCATCACCGGGGTTCCCACGCAAATCCCCAGCGGAAATTTTCGACTCGAATCAATACCGCGCCCGTTGAAATACAAACCGAAAAAGTGTACCGGAATTATTTCAGGATCGGGATCGGAACCGGATTGCACGAACAAATGAGCACTCTCGTGGATATTGGGGTCCTCCCGCGGTCCGGGCGTGCACGTACTGGCGGATGTATCGAATCTCCCGCTCACCGTGGGCTCCACGAACGCTGATTCACACGAGAGCGAATCGACTCGCCTGAACAGAATTCCACGAATACGGTGCGGTTCCAACCAGCAGGTCCCTACGCCTTCGACCGGAAACTCCCCGGCACGTGCTATGACCTCGTGAATGCCAGTTTCGCGATAGGCCCTCATGGCGAATGAAAAATGGACTTTCACCGGCGCGTCGCGGTTTCGGTCGAAAAATCGCCGCTCAACCGAAACGGGCACGTCAAATTCGGTATCCCCGGGCCAGAATTCCCAATCTTCTGGATGCCACCTCGACTTCGAGGTTTCTCCGCTGGCCGATTCGATTGTTACACGCACGCCTTCGATCAGCGCGAACGTGTTTCTTTCGATCACCGACGAAGACGTGGGAAAAGTGAGCGACACCTCCTTCTCTCGTTCCCCGGGCTCGTACGGCTTGGAACCCCCGGCCCGCGGGTGGGTCGCCACCCTGAGGATTAGGGGCGGCGACGCTCCCGGCGGCAGTTCTGGATATGCTCTAGCCACGAGCAGCGCGTAGGGAGACGCAACGATGACCAGGACCAACGCCAAGGCGGCCGCAAAGATCACCAGTCGCGCTATCCATACCTTGCGCCGGCGAAATTGAATCAGCAGCACCACCGCGCAAAGCGCCACCCACGCAGCTCCGGCTAGGTAGCCGGGAGCGTCGCCGGGTATCGGCATTGTCTCGTTTGGAACCGCTTCCGCCAGGCTCGCTAGCCCGGCGATGAAGACCGCGACCCCCACGAGCCACAGCAATATCTGCACAATATTCGAGGTAACGGCTGCCACCAGCGCCGCTGCAACATCAAGCACCCAAAAGATCTGAAGTTGAACGAGCAGCAGTTCCCTCACGTGAAGCGCCGCCCGAAATCCGGACCTTTCAAGAATCGCCACCTGCGCGATGAACAGCGGGACATGAATGAAGAGCAGCGCAGTTAGGATTTTCGCCGCCGCCAGTTTTTTCCAGTCATACGGGCGTGTCACCCAGAATTGTCGGTCCCCCACCAGACTCTCATCGTGGATACTTCGCACCACGATCAGCACCCAAGACGTGGGCACGAGCACCATCACCGTGCCCCACACGACCCTACCGAGTCCATCGGCTGGGTTCTCCTGCCCGCCCCATAGCCAAAGCGTGCGTCCGATATAGATGGCGAAAAGCAACAGCGACCCCGAAATCTCGATCCAGAGATGGCGAACATCCTTGCGGAAGATGTGTAGGATCTGGTTCATTGCGCCCTCATTCCCGCTCCGCACCTCGGCGGGACCGAGCCATTGCCAGAAAAATCGCACGCAGCGACATCGGCGTGAACCTCACGTCGCGCACCCGTGCAAACGTCTGCTGAATCTCCGCCGTCGTGCGCTGCTCGTCGAATCGGCTGGCGATGAATCGCACCATCGCGCCCGTTGACTCCACCTGCATCCAGTTCGCCGGATACGTTGCCGCCGTTTCGGCCGGCGCATTCGCGAATGCCAGCTCGACCTCCCGAAATCGCGCGGCGAGCGTTGACATTTCCTCGGAGAACTGCAGGCGCCCCTGATCCAAATATCCCGCGTGGCTCGCGATCGTCTCGATTTCAGCGAGATCGTGCGAAGAAACGAAAATGGTCGATTCGGCCGCGCGCTCCAGCAGTCCCTCGATCAATTCATCGCGTACCAGCGGATCAAGTCCGCTCAGCGGCTCGTCGAGAACGATGAGTTTCGGTCGGAATGCGAGCGCGCTCGCGAGCGCCACCTTCATGCGCATGCCGCGCGAAAGAGCTTTTAGCTTGCGATCCAGCGGCAGCTCGAATTTCTTCACCAGCTCGTTTTCGATGTCCCGGTCCCACGAAGGATAGAACGGCCTCAAGTAGGCCAGAAATGCGTCGACCCGCATCCATCCCGGCAATTGCTGGTTTTCCGAGACGTATCCGATCGAGCGGAATGAATCTCCCGCCACGCGCCTCGAGTCCTGTCCCAGTACTTCCGCGTGCCCGCTCGTGGGCCACACAATGTTCATCAGGACTTTGATCGCGGTAGTTTTCCCCGCGCCGTTCGGACCCACCAGCGCATAGATCGAACCCTGCGGCACATCGAGGTCAAGGCCGTCCAGCGCGCGCACTTTGCGGAAATGCTTTTTCAGGTTGTGTGTTTGGATCGCGAAATCCATGTCTGCCAACCCGCCTTCTTGGTGGTCTCAATCTTCAGCTGTTCTTCTTACGTTTTGCGGCTCGATAACTTCTTCCAGTGTGCCGCTAGGGATTCCGTCACATCTTCGAATCGGATACCGAGCACCTTTGCCTCGACCACAAGTTGTTCGATCTCCTGCCCGAGCAGCTCCGTACGCTCCGCCACGCTGGATTCCGGCCGGTTCGTTACGATTGTGCCCAGACCCGCCCGGGTTTCGAGCATTCCCGCGCCGACGAGATCCGAAATCACTTTGTGTGCCGTGTTCGGATTGATTTTCAGCTCGCGGCTCAGCGTCCGGACGGACGGAAAGGAGTCTCCGGGCTGCAGGTGCCCCAAGATGATCGCTTTCTTCGCAGCAAAGACGACTTGCTCGTGAAGCGAATCCCCCGGCTTCAGCCGAACACGGAACGGAATCATCGGTGTACTGTGCCATACCATACACCAACCCGCCACCACCGGATATGGTCGATTTTGTACCTGTACTTTTTCTGTACTTCCAGACTATAGACACCGGCGTTTCGATCTCGTAACCTCGGCTTGTGCCCTGCCACCAGAAGGGGTACGAAAGCAGTCCCGGCAGAATGTCAACTGGGGCTGAAGGTGTCGCTCCCTAGCACGCAGGCCGCTCCAGGCGAGCCAAACGTGCCGGAAAACATCGGGCCAAGCGACGCCCAATCGGAACAGCACATGATCGCAGCCAGCTCGATATTCGAGCCTGTGGCGGCGCGCCCCACTGCGCCGCCGCACCTGCACCGCCGCGCCTGCGCGCCCGGCGCCCGCGTGCCGGTCGAGGCTTCCCGCCTCGACACAAACCCATCCGGCACATTCGGTACCCGCGCTCCCGCGCGAATCACGAGTCACAAATCACGACTCACCACTCACGAATCACGCCCAACAAAGTGTCACACCATGCAAAGCAAAATCTCACGTAAGCCACTGAAAACAAACGAAAATGACACACGCAGGGTGACACACTTTTTCGACCCCCTGGGATCGCCAAGGTTGTCCCGAGCTCGCCGAAGGATCTCCCGATTGGCATGTCTCGCGCCGTTTAGCAGGACGACAGCTCCAACCGGCAACCACCGGTCGCCGATCGCGGAGGAGCATCGAATCCCCCAAAAGAAGTGGGACACCGTCCCACTTCTTTTCACCCCCATCTCATTGAAAACACACGATCCGTGCACCAAACAAGTGGGACAAAATTCGAACATCCCAAACCCGTCCCCAATCCACCAATCACTACTCACCACTCTCCAAATCCGGTATTCTTTTTGGCCTATGCATGACATTGGATTTGTGCGGGAGCATCTTGACGTCATCGAGAAGATGGCGCGGGACCGGAATTTGAAGCTGGATCTGGGGCCGTTCCAGGAGCTGGATGCGGAGCGGCGGCGGATTATCACGTCGACGGAGCGGATGAAGGCGGAGCGGAACAAGGCGAGCGAGGAGATCGCGGCGCTGAAGCGCGATAAGAAAGATGCCGGGCCGCTGATCGCGCAGATGAAGCAGGTGAGCGACACGATCAAGCAGCAGGATGAGGAAGTTAGCTCGCTGGATGAGCGGATGCGGGCTTTCCTGCTTACCATTCCGAATATTCCGCATGCGAGCGTGCCGGTGGGGCACAGCGCGGCGGACAACGTGGTGGTGCGCACCAGCGGGGCGCCGCCGAAATTCGAGTTTGCGGCGCGGCCGCACTGGGAAATCGGGGAGCGCTGCGGGATCCTGGATTTCGACGCGGCGCAGAAGATGACCGGGGCGCGGTTCGCGGTCTACAAGGGGCTGGGCGCGCGGATGGAGCGGGCCATCGCGAATTTTTTCCTGGATACGCACACGAAGGAAAGCGGGTACACGGAAATCCTGCCGCCCTTCATCGTGAACACGGCGGCGCTGACGGGCGTGGGTCAACTGCCGAAATTCGCGGCGGACATGTTTCACCTGGAAGGAACGGATTTGTGGCTGACGCCGACGAGCGAGGTGGAACTGACGAACCTGCACCGCGACGAAACGCTGGACGGAGACACGCTGCCGATCAAGGTGTGCGCGTGGACGGCGTGTTTCCGCAGCGAAGCGGGCGCGGCGGGGAAAGACACGCGCGGGATCAAGCGGCAGCACCAGTTCCAGAAAGTGGAGCTTTTCAAATTCACGCGGCCGGAGCAGAGCTACGACGAGCTGGAGACGCTGGTGCGCAACGCGGAAAAATGCCTGGAGAAGCTGGGGCTGCACTACCGCGTGGTGCAGCTGTGCACGGGGGACATGGGGTTCGCGTCGGCGAAGACCTACGACATCGAGGTGTGGCTGCCGTCGTCCGGCGAGTTCATGGAGATTTCAAGCTGCTCGAACACCGAGGCTTTCCAGGCGCGGCGGAGCGGGATCCGGTTCAAGAGCGCGAAGGGCGGCAAGAGCGAGTACGTGCACACGCTGAACGGCAGCGGGCTGGCCGTGGGGCGGACGTGGATCGCCATTGTGGAGAATTTTCAGCAGGCGGATGGCAGCGTGCGGCTGCCGGAAGCGCTGTGGCCGTATATGGGCGTGGAGAAGATTCCGGCGAAAGGGTGACGCGGTGGCCGGTTCGCGCGCCGAAGAGAGGTTCTTCGACTGCGTCCGCCGCGGCGGACTCCGCTCAGAATGACGGAGTGAGAAAAAGAAAATTCAACGGGAAAGGCTGCCGGGCTGAAGACGGCGTGCACGGCGAGATCGCGGGCGCATGTGGATAAGAGGTTTTCGTCGGAGCACGGACAGGAGTGTCTGTGCCACGGAAGGCAAAAGAAAAAGGGTGCAGGAGCCAAACCTGTTCCCGCACCCCAGTGAAACGACTCTGCTAGATCAGGATTTCGGCGTGATTTTTTCCACGTGGATCGAGCCATCGTCCATCATGTGGCCGGTCACGCTGACTTCGACGCCGAGGTCTTTGTCCATGCTGACGGCGTCCTGATTGTGGATGGGAATGACTTTCTTTTCGGAATTGACGAAGACCCAGCTGGCGCCCTTGGTCTTCATGCAGGTTTGAGCGCAGGCTTTGTGGGCCGCGTTGGCGCCCTTGGCGCCGCAGGAACTGTCGCTGATCCAGCCGGTCCAGGTCATGGTCTTGTTTTCGGCGACGGCGTGGAGGCTGAGTACGGCGACGAGAGCGGCGAGTGCGACGAAGCTGATAACTGCTTTCTTCATATTAAATCCCCCTTCTGCGGATGGAACGGCCCCGCTCGAACCGATTTCGCGGAGCGGCGGCCGATCACCTAACATCTGGTTGAATGCAATGGGTCCGATAAATCATCCCGGCGCGACGTGGCGCTGGTTGGCTGGCCCTTCAGTGATACTCCTTTCGGCGCGCGGATGCCAGCGGAGAAATTCGGGTGCGGCGAAAAGCATACGGCAGGAACGGCCGCGCTGAAGACCGCGGCCCTACGTTTAAACCTACGGCAAAACCTTTTTAGGCTTTGCCCATCAGGACCATGGGACCCGTGGGTTGGGGCATGCCGCCGGAGGGTTCGAGAGTTACGGCGAACATCTTCGGCGAGAGGCCGGGGGGCATATCCATCATCCAGTGGTCGGCGTGGCCGGTGACGGGGTTGAAGACGCCGGCGTTGATGGGCTTGCCGTCGGAGGGGATGACCCAGAGCTGATAGCTTTTCGCGGCGGGGGCGGGCGCGACTTCGCCATCGAACATGAGCTTGCCCATTTTCATGTTGTACATGACGTGGGCGGTGCCCTGCGGCTGGCCGGGCTGCTGGGCGAGCGAGACCGTGACGGTGTCGTTGGCCCCGATGAGGTCGGCGGCTTCGCGGGCTTCGTCGAGCTGTTTTTGCTGCTGCTCCGCGGCAGCGTGCAAGGCGGCGAGCTCGATATCCAGCCTGCGATTTTGCAGCAAGAGCAGGCCGGTGGCGATGACGAGGACGGCGAACGCTGGAACGAGAACGGCGCGCCAGCCGGAGAAAAATCCCGGCGCTCGCTCGGGGGCGCGACGGAGTGTTGATGCGGCTGCGGCGGCGCGCTCGGCGCCGGCTTCTGTGCGGACTTGCGCCATGAGGCGCTGCTTCACGGCGGGCGAGGGGTCGACGCGCGGTGAGGCGAAAGCGAACATGGCGACGCGGCCGCGGGCTTCGGCGAGTTTTTGCGCGCACTCGGCGCACTGGGCGAGATGCGATTCGATGGCGCGCTTTTCGTCGCCTTCGAGCGCGCCGAGAGCGTAGAGATCGAAATCTTCTTCGCGAGTTGGGTGAGCGCTCATGTGGTGGATGCCGCCTGCGCGTGCAAATTGCGTTTCAGAGTTTCGAGGGCGGAGCGGAGCCGTGTTTTTACGGTGCCGAGCGGATCGCCGGTTTTCTGCGCGATTTCGCTGTGGCTCATGCCTTCGAAATAGGCCAGCTCGATGGCGGCGCGCTGCTCGGCGGGAAGATTTTCAAGCGCTCCCTGGACGCGGCCGAAGAGCTGATTCTGCGCCGCGGCCGTTTCGATATTGAACGGAGAGGCGACCGCGACTTGCGTAAGCTCGTCTCCGGCGGCGGGATTGTGGCGGCGCAGGCGCGAGATGGCGCGATTGCGCGCGATGACCATGAGCCAGCCGGGCAACGAGCCGCGAGCGGGATCGAATCGCGCGGGATCGCGCCAGAGCTGGAAGAAAATATCCTGCAAAATCTCCTCCGCGGCCTGCGTATCGCGCAGGATCCGGTTCAGGACGGACGAGAGCATGCCGGCGTAGCGGTCATAGAGCGCGGCGAGCGCCGTTTGATCCCGCTGAACGATTCTCTCGATGAGCGCCGCGTCCGAGGCTCTCTGATCCGTGCCGGAATCTGAACTCACCAGCTTGTGGCGGCTCCCTTCTTTAATGTACGCGTCATGATAGCCGGGTGGATTGCGGAAAAACAGGACTGGCCACGGAAGCAAAGAGACACTGGGGGAGGAAGCCGACGGCATGGTATAGGACGGCTATACCTCGGTGCCGAAGGTGCCACTACTGCGGGTAACGTCCGGGGCAAAATGGCAAGTCTCTCCATTTCAATAAGTTAGAAGTGGCCCGTGAGCCGCCGAACTGACCCGAAATGTTACTTGTTGGCTCTGTTTGACCGTGTTTTTGCGGCAGTTTCCATTGACATCCTTTATGGGTTGGCTAAACTTCGATTCTCGCGAGACTTACGAGCGTCCAGCCCTGGCAAGGCGAATACGCAGTTGAAGCATCGCGCTTCCCACCCAGGAGGAAGGCAAAAATGGCGACGGTTGCCAAGGCGGCCCCTCAACCCGTACCCCGAATTGCGCCTCGCGAGGATTTAAACCCCTTTCGTATCGCTCAGATTCAATTCGATCTGGCGGCCGAGTACCTGAAGCTGGATGCCGGACTGCGGCAAATCCTGCGCACGCCGAAGCGCGTGCTGGAAGTTTCCATCCCGACGAAGATGGACAACGGGCAGGTGAAGGTTTTCACGGGATACCGCGTGCAGCACAACGTGTCGCGCGGACCGTCGAAGGGCGGGCTTCGCTATCATCCGGCGGTTACACCGGATGAGGTGAAGGCGTTGGCGATGTGGATGACATGGAAGACGGCGACGGCGAATCTGCCGTTTGGCGGCGGCAAGGGCGGAGTGATTTGCGATCCGAAGCGGATGAGCAAACCCGAGCTGGAACGGATGACGCGGCGCTACACGTCGGAAATCATGCCGCTGATCGGGCCGGAGCAGGATATTCCGGCACCGGACGTGTACACGGATTCGCAGACGATGGCGTGGATGATGGACACGTACTCGATGACCAAGGGATTTTCGAACTTGGGCGTCGTGACGGGGAAGCCGGTATCGATCGGCGGCAGCGCGGGCCGGATGGATGCGACGGCGCGCGGATGTTTTGTGGTGGTGGAAGAGGCTTGCAAGGTCAAGAAGATGTCCGTGCGCGGTGCGAGCGTGGCGATCCAGGGATTCGGGAACACCGGCTCGCAGATCGCGAAACTGTTTGCGGAGAAAAAAGCGCGGGTGGTGGCGATCAGCGATTCGCGCGGCGGAGTTTTCAATTCGCGCGGGATCGACCCGCTGAAGGCGATGCGGTACAAGGAGCGCTCGGGGACGGTGGTGGGGATGCCGGGCACGTCGCGGATTTCAAATGAAGATCTGCTGACGATGAAGTGCGACATTTTGATTCCTGCGGCGCTGGAAAACGTGATCACGCTGAACAACGCGGATCAGATCAAAGCGAAGATCGTTTGCGAGGCGGCGAATGGGCCGACGACGCCTCACGCGGACGAGGTGCTGGCGCGCAAGGGGATCTTTTTGATTCCGGACATTCTGGCGAACGCGGGCGGGGTGACGGTGAGCTATTTCGAGTGGGTGCAGGACTTGCAGAGTTTCTTCTGGCCGGTCTCCGAAGTGAATTCGAAGCTGGAAGTGGTGATGCGGCAGGCGTTCGCGGACGTGCATGAGTCGATGCGGAAGCATCGGGCGCATATGCGGACGGGGGCGTACGTGCTGGCCGTGGGCCGCGTGGCGGATGCTACGCTGGTGCGCGGACTTTTCCCTTGATTTACGGCTAGGCCTTTCGTGATTACATCCCGCTCGATGTAGAAGTTTGTTTCAACACAGAGGGCACTGAGGAAATCCACAGAGTTCACCGAGGAAGAATACGACTCGCCGCAGTGGCGCAGAGGGTGCAGAGAATTCGCGGAGAGCATTCTTCAGGGTCTGACGCGGAAGCCGAGCTGCTTGGCGGCGCGGCGGATTCGGTCGTCGAGCGATAGAAGCTCCAGGCCCGGCGTTGTCGAGCGGGCTTGCAATGCCGACGCAAGATGTAACGCGTCCAAAGTGCGGATCGGTTCGGCGGGGAA
>Ga0335085_10004713_pt1 | contig 22375 bp, 20 predicted proteins | sample Lox_Sample_45_FD_206712 | JGI IMG/M metagenome (GOLD analysis project Ga0335085, IMG submission 206712) | Soil microbial communities from Loxahatchee National Wildlife Refuge, Florida, United States - Lox_Sample_4.5 | ecosystem: Environmental > Terrestrial > Soil > Wetlands | place: USA...
GAACGCGGTAGCGAAGCAGTCGCAGCCGTAGCGCATGCGCTTGACGCGGATGCGGACGCGATGCCGCCGCGCCGCGTCGCGCCAGTCGATGGCCCGCGCCGTGCCGAGCAGCCGGTCGTAGAGGCGCTGCAGCGCGCGGCGCGCGAAGTGCGGCAGCGGCTCCTCCGGCTGCGCGTTCCGGCGCCACGGCCTGCTCTGCGCCCAGCCGAAGGTCCGCAGGCGCACGGTGCGAAAGCGCGGCGAGCGGACCAGCGCTCGCAAGCGCCGCTGCGCGGCGCGGCGCCGCTTGCGAGCTCCGAGCTGGAGCTCCGACGGGCCGAGCGAGGCCTGGAACACGTCCCAGTCGCGCGCGGCGCCGAGCGTCCGCATCATGATTCGCCACGGCCGCTCCGTCGCGTCGGCGCGGCCGCGCCGCAGCAGCTCGCGGAAAGCGCGCAGCGCGGAGCGCAGCCGCCTCACTCCGACGCGGAGCTGGTGCAGGTATTCGGGGTCGCGGCCGGCCGCGGCGCCCGTCGCATTCGCGGCGACCTGCTCCAGCGCGGCGCGGGCATGCGCCACGAACGCCTCGCCTGCGGTCGCTTTCGCGTCGAGCGTCGGCCGGCTCCACTTTCGGGGGGCGCGCATGCGGGGCGGGAAGCTTGGGGTGGCCGATGGGACTCGAACCCACAACAACCGGAATCACAATCCGGGACTCTACCTTTGAGCTACGGCCACCATCGTGCCAGTGCTGCGCTGGCCTGCCCGGCGGGACTCGAACCCACAACCCCCAGCTTAGAAGGCTGGTGCTCTATCCGGTTGAGCTACGGGCAGCTCCGTCGCCTGCGCCGGCTGACATGGTCGGGGTGGAGAGATTTGAACTCCCGACATCCTGCTCCCAAAGCAGGCGCGCTACCAGGCTGCGCCACACCCCGGAATTCGGGCGCCAATGATACGCCTTTTCGGCTTGCTCCGAGGGGTCTTTTCTGCTACAAAGAGCCCCTTTCATTTTTGGCGGACAGCCATTTCGATGCCGGTGGAGCTGACGAGAAAGAGCTTCGCGCCCTACGCCCCGAAGAAGGGCGAGGAGTACATGAACGCGAAGCAGCGCTCGCATTTCCGCAAGATCCTGGAGAGCCTCAAGGCCGAGCTCTCGCAGGAGATCGACCGCACCGTGCACACGATGCAGGACGAGGCGACGGTGTTCGCCGATCCGAACGACCGCGCCAGCCAGGAATCCGACATGGCGCTGGAGCTGCGCAACCGCGACCGCGAGCGCAAGCTCATCAAGAAGATCGACGAGACGATCGCGCGGATCGACGCCAACGAGTACGGCTACTGCGAGAGCTGCGGCGTCGAGATCGGGCTCAAGCGCCTGGAGGCGCGCCCCACGGCGACGCTGTGCATCGACTGCAAGACGCTCGACGAAATGCGCGAGCGGCAGGTCGCAAAGTAGTACCCGGGCTGTAGCTCCTACCCTGCTTTCGCCGCCTCGGCGGCGCCCACGGCCTTCATCGAGAGCCGCACCCGCCCCTTGTCGTCGGCCTCGAGCACCTTCACCTTCACGCTCTGGCCTTCCTTCAGGTAGTCGGATACGGCGTTGACGCGCTCCTGGCTGATCTGCGAGATGTGCAGCAGGCCGTCGCGCCCTGGGAGCAGCTGCACGATGGCGCCGAAATCGAGCAGTCGCAGCACCGTGCCCTCGTAGACCTTGCCGACCTCGACGTCCGCGGTCAGGTCCTTGATGCGCTTCTGCGCCGCCTCGCCGCCCTCGGCCGAGACGCAGGCGATGGAAATGGTGCCGTCGTCCTCGATCTCGATGGTGGTGCCCGTCTCCTCCTGGATGCCGCGGATCACGACGCCGCCCTTGCCGATGACGTCGCGGATCTTGTCCGGGTTGATCTTCATCTTGATGATGCGCGGCGCGAAGGTAGAGAGCTCGCTGCGCGAGCCCTGGATGGCGTGCTTCATCTGCTCCAGGATGTGGATACGTGCCTCGCGCGCCTGGGCGAGCGCCACCTGCATGATGCTCTTGTTGATCGACTCGATCTTGAGGTCCATCTGCAGCGCGGTAAGGCCCTGCTCGGTGCCGGCGACCTTGAAGTCCATGTCGCCGAGATGGTCCTCGTCGCCGAGAATGTCGGTCAGCACCGCGAAGCGGTTGCCTTCCTTGATGAGGCCCATCGCGATGCCGGCGACGTGGTCCTTGACCGGGACGCCCGCGTCCATCAGCGCCAGGCTGCCGCCGCAGACCGACGCCATGGACGAGGAGCCGTTCGACTCGGTGATCTCGGAAACCACGCGCAGCGAGTAGCCGAAGTCCTCGGCCTTCGGCAGCATGCCGACCAGCGCCCGCTTGGCGAGCCGTCCATGGCCGATCTCGCGCCGCTTGGTGAAGCCGTACCGCCCGGTCTCGCCCGTGGCGTACGGCGGCATGTTGTAGTGGAACATGAAGCGCTCGCGGTATTCGCCCGCCAGCGCATCGATGATCTGCTCGTCGCGCCCGGTGCCGAGCGTGACCGTGACCAGCGCCTGCGTCTCGCCGCGCGTGAACAGCGCCGAGCCGTGGGTGCGCGGCAGCACGCCGGTGCGAATCGCGATCGGGCGCACGGTGCGCGTATCGCGGCCGTCGATGCGCGGCTCGCCGTCCAGAATCCTGTTGCGCACGATCTTCGACTCGAGCGCGAACAGGAGGTCGTTCACCGTATTGGCGTCCGGGCCACCCTCGGCGCCGACGCCGACCGCCTGGTGCACCTTGCCGCTGATCGCCTTCAGCGCCTCGGAGCGCGCGCTTTTCTGGCGCAGGTCGAAGGCCTTGCGGAGATCCTCTTCCGACAGCCCGGCGACCTTTGCCGCGAGCGCCTCATCCTTCGCCGGCGGCTGCCAGCCCCACGCCGGGCGGGCGGCGACCTCCGCCAGCTCCTCGATGGCGTTGATCGCGGCCTGCATCTGCTCGTGGCCGTAGACCACGGCGCCCAGCATCACGTCCTCGGGCAGTTCCAGCGCCTCGGACTCGACCATCAGGACGCCCTGGCTGGTGCCTGCGACGACGAGGTTGAGCCGCGACTCCTTCAGCTGGCTCGCGGTCGGGTTGAGCACGTAGGCCCCGTTCAGGTAGCCGACCCGGCAGGCGCCGATCGGGCCGTTGAACGGCACGCCCGAGAGCGTCAGCGCGGCCGAAACCGCGATCATCGCCGGAACGTCGGAGTCGACCTCCGGGTTGAGCGAGAGCACCTGCGCGACCACCTGCACCTCGTTGTAGAAGCCGTCCGGGAACAGCGGGCGGATCGGACGGTCGATGAGGCGGCTGGTGAGCGTCTCCTTCTCGGTCGGCCGCCCCTCGCGCTTGAAGAACCCGCCCGGGATCTTGCCCGCGGCGTAGGTCTTCTCCGCGTAGTCGACGGTCAGCGGGAAGAAGCTCTGACCCGGCTTCGGCGACTTGGAGGCCGTGACCGCCGCGAGCACCACGGTGTCGTCCACCGTGCAGAGCACGGCGCCGTGGGCCTGGCGCGCGATCTCGCCGGTTTCGAGGGTGAATTGCTGGGTTCCGAGGGTGAACGTCTTCTTGAAGGGGCTCAAATCGAATCCTTTGTCGGTGGGCGGCGGCAAACAACGCTCATCGGGGCGATGAGCGTTCCGTGTTACGGCATCCGGGGACTACTTGCGCAGGCCGAGCCGCTCGATCAGCGAGCGGTACTTGTCCGCGTCCCTGCGCTTGAGGTAATCGAGCAGCTTGCGGCGCTGGCTGACGAGCTTCAGCAGGCCGCGGCGCGAGTGGAAATCCTTGACGTGCGTCTTGAAGTGCTCGGTCAGGCTGTTGATGCGCTCCGTGAGAAGCGCGACCTGTACTTCGGGCGAGCCGGTGTCGTTGCCGGCCCGCTGGTACTGCTTTACGACTTGCGCCTTCTGCGCAACCTGCAAGCTCATACAGTCTTCTCTCTATTCGGTCTGTTTTCGTCGAGGCGGGATTCTAGCCGAGATTCGCGCGCCTCCACAAGTTTTTCGTGCTATTTCAGCCTCTTGCGACGAGCCTGAGCGGCTGCAGGCGTCCGCCTGCCGCGCCTTCTCCTACCCCCAGCAGGGCGCCGGCGCCTGCATAGACGCGGCAGCGGCCGGCCGGCGCCGCGTCGAACTCCAGGGCTTGCCCGTGGCTGAAGCGTGCGGCCTGGGCGGCGTCGAGCTCGATCCTCGGCAGATGCTCGATCAACCGGTCGAGCGACAGCACCCAGAGCGCGCGTCCCGCCTCTCCCAGGGCCTGCAGATCCTCCAGCGTCACCGCATCTTCCACCCGGAAGCGCCCCACCCCGGCCCGCCGCAACGCCGCGAGATGCGCGCCGCAGCCGAGCACATCGCCGAGGTCGCTCGCGAGCTGGCGCACATACGTGCCCTTGCTGCACACGATGTGCAGCGTGAGGTCGTCGCCGGATCGCTCGACAAGGTGGAGCGCCTCGATGCGCACTCGACGCGGCGCGCGCTCGACGCTGCGGCCTTCGCGCGCGAGTTCATAGAGCGGCCGACCGTCGTGCTTCAGCGCCGAGTACATCGGCGGTACCTGCGCGATCTCCCCGCGGAACCGTCCGAGCGCTGCGGCAACCTCGGCGGCGCTCGCGCTCACCGGACGGCGTGCCGTGATCGCGCCCTCGGCGTCCCCCGTCTCGGTTTCGACGCCGAGGCGCACGACCGCGCGATACGCCTTGGTCGCCTCCAGCGCGAAGCGGGCGAACTTGGTTGCCTCGCCGAACATCAGCGGCAGCAGCCCGGAGGCGAGCGGATCGAGCGTCCCCCCGTGCCCTGCCTTGCGCGCTGCCAGCAGGCGCTTTACCGCCTCGAGCGCGCCGCTCGAGCTCAGCCCGACCGGCTTGTCGAGCAGCAGCACGCCGTCGAGCGCGCGGCGCATCAACGCTTGCCGGGCGCGACGCTGTCGATCAGCCGCGACAGGCGGTCGCCCCGCTCCACCGACTCGTCGTAGACGAAGCGCAGCTCCGGCATGGCGTAGAGCTTGATGCGGTGCGCGAGCTGCGAGCGCAGGAAGCCGGCGGCGCGGTTGAGCGCGCGCCACGCCGCCTCCTTGCGATCCTCGCCGAGCACGGTGAAGAAGACCTTGGCGTGGGACAGGTCGGGCGAGACGTCGACCGCGGTGAGCGTGACCATTCCGATGCGCGGATCGCGCACCTCGCGCAGCAGCAGGTCGGAAAGCTCGCGCTGGATGAGCTCGGCCACTTTTCGCGGCCTGCCCTTGCTCACAGCGTGCGCGCCACCTCGAGGACCTCGAACACCTCGAACTGGTCGCCTTCCTTGAGGTCCTGGAAGCTCTTCAGCGACATGCCGCACTCGAAGCCGGCCTTGACCTCGCGCACGTCGTCCTTGAAGCGCTTCAGCGAGTCGATTTCGCCGGTGTGGATGACCACGCTGTCGCGCAGCACCCGGACCTGGGCGCCGCGCTTGACCAGGCCCTCCTGCACGTAGCACCCCGCCACGGTGCCGACCTTCGAGATCCGGAACACCTGCCGTACCTCCACCAGGCCGAGGACCTGCTCCTTGCGCTCGGGCGCCAGCAGCCCGGACAGCGCGGCCTTGATCTCCTCGACCGCATCGTAGATCACGTTGTAGTAGCGCACGTCCACGCCCGAGGACTCGATCAGTTTGCGCGCGGTCGCGTCGGCGCGGGTATTGAAGCCGACGATGACCGCGCGGGAGGCCATCGCCAGGTTGACGTCGGACTCGGTGATGCCGCCGACGCCCGCATGCACTACCGTCACCTTGACTTCGTCGGTCGAGAGGCGCGACAGCGCGTGCACCAGAGCCTCCTGCGATCCCTGCACGTCGGCCTTGATCAGCAGCGCGAGCGTCTTCTTGCCGCCCTCGCCCATCATCTCGAACATGTTCTCCAGCTTCGCCGCCTGCTGCTTGGACAGCTTGACGTCGCGGTACTTGCCCTGGCGGAACAGCGCGATTTCGCGCGCCTTGCGCTCGTCGCCGATCACTGCCAGCTCCTCGCCCGCAGCGGGCACCTCGGACAGGCCCTGGATCTCGACCGGGATCGAGGGACCCGCGCTCTGGACCTGCCGGGCATTCTCGTCGAGCATCGCGCGCACGCGCCCATGTACGGCGCCGGTGAGCACCACGTCGCCGCGCCTCAAGGTGCCCGATTGCACCAGCACCGTGGCGACGGGGCCTCGCCCCCTGTCCAGCCGCGCCTCGATCACCACGCCGCGTGCCGGCGCCTCCACCGGCGCCTTCAGCTCCAGCACCTCGGCCTGCAGCAGCACCTGCTCGAGCAGCGCGTCGATGCCTTCGCCGGTCTTCGCCGAGACGGGCACGAACGGCGAATCGCCGCCCAGATCCTCGGGCACGACGTTGTGCGACAGCAGCTCCTGCTTCACCTTCTCCGGGTTCGCCTCGTGCTTGTCGATCTTGTTGATTGCGACCACCAGCGGCACGTCCGCCGCCTTGGCGTGGTTGATCGCCTCGACCGTTTGCGGCATGACGCCGTCGTCCGCGGCGACGACCAGCACCACGATATCGGTGACCTTGGCGCCGCGCGCGCGCATCGCGGTGAACGCCTCGTGGCCCGGCGTGTCGAGGAACGTCACCACGCCGCGCGGCGTCTCCACGTGGTAGGCGCCGATGTGCTGCGTGATCCCGCCGGCTTCGCCGGCGGCGACCTTGGTGCGCCGGATATAGTCCAGCAGCGAGGTCTTGCCGTGGTCGACGTGCCCCATGACCGTGACCACTGGGGGCCGGGGCAGCAGCTCGGCGGCGTCGTGCTCCTGGGTATCGGCGAGATAGGCTTCCGGATCGTCGAGCTTGGCCGCCTTCGCCGTATGGCCCATCTCCTGGACCACGATCATCGCGGTCTCCTGGTCGAGGACCTGGTTGATCGTGGCCATGGTGCCGAGCTTCATCAGCACCTTGATCACCTCGACCGCCTTCACCGACATGCGGTGCGCCAGGTCGCCCACGGTGATCGTCTCGGGCACCGCAACCTCGCGAACCTGCGGCTCGGCCGGCGGCGCGAACGAGGTTTCTCCCGCCGGCGCGCCCGCCTGTCTGTGGCGCGCGCCGCCCCTGCCGTGCCAGCCGCCGACGCCGCCGCCCATGTCGCCGCGCGTCTTGATGCCGCGGCGGCGCACCGAATCGTCGCGCAGGATCGTGGTCTGCTTGACCTTCTTCGCCTTCTTCTCGGGCTTGGTCTCGCCGGCGCGCGGCGCGTGCAGCGTGCCCTCGGTCGCTGCCGCGGGCGCAGCCGAGGCCGGCGGCGCAGCCCGCTCGGCCGCCTTCGCCTCGGCCTCGCGCCGCTCGCGCTCCTGTTTCTCGCGCAGCTCCGCGGCCTGGATCTCGGAAAGCTGCTGTTGCCGTCTCTGCTCTTCCTCGCGCAGCTGCAGCTCGCGGGCATCCGGCCCGGGCGGCGTCGGCGCGGGGGCCGGCGCCGCCGGCGGCGGCATCTCGGCAGCGGTCGCCGCCGCGGCGAGCTCGGTCGGGTCGCGCTTGACGAAGACCCGCTTCTTGCGCACCTCGACCTGAATCGTGCGTGCCTTGCCCGTGCCGTCAGACTTCTTGATCTCGCTGGTCTGCTTGCGGGTCAACGTGATCTTGTTCTTCGGCTCCACCGACCCGTGTGCCCTGCGCAGGTACTCGAGCAGGCGCGACTTGTCCTGCTCGGTGAGCGAGTCCTCGGGCACGCGCTTCTCGACCCCCGCCGCGCGGAGCTGCTCCAGCAGCACCGAAGGCGGGACCTTCAGCTCGCTGGCGAACTGGGCGACGCTCGTCTGCGCCACGCTAGCGGGCCTCCTTGCCCGGGGCCGGCGCCGGCGCGGCGGCGGCCGCGCCGCCTGCTGCCTCTTCGGCGAACCAGTGCGCGCGCGCCGCCAGGATCAGGGTCTTGGCGCGCTCCTCGTCGACTCCCGTCATCTCCGCGAGCTCGTCCACCGCGAGGTCGGCGAGATCGTCGCGCGTCTTCACGCCATGCGTGGCGAGCTTCGCCGCGAGCGCGTTGTCCATGCCCTCCAGCTGCAGCAGGCCTTGCTCCACGCTGTCGATCGACTCCTCGCTCGCGATCGCCTGCACCAGCAGCGCGTTGCGGGCCCGGCTGCGCAGCTCGTTGACCGTGTTCTCGTCGAATGCGTCGATCTCCATCATCTCGTTGATCGGCACGTACGCGACCTCCTCCAGGGTCGAGAACCCCTCGTGGATCAGGATGTCGGCCACCTCTTCGTCGACGTCCAGCTTCTCCATGAAGAGCTGCTTGACGCGGGTGCTTTCCTCCTCCTGCTTCTTGGTGGACTCCTCCTGAGTCATCAGGTTTATGGTCCAGCCGGTGAGCTCAGAGGCGAGGCGCACGTTCTGGCCGCTGCGCCCGATCGCGATGGCGAGGTTCTCCTCGTCCACCACCACGTCCATGGCATGCTTCTCCTCGTCCACCAGGATCGAGCTGACCTCGGCCGGCGCCAGCGCGCCGATGACGAACGTGGCCGGGTCCGCCGACCACAGCACGATGTCGACCCGCTCCCCGGCAAGCTCCTGCGTCACCGCCTGCACGCGCGAGCCGCGCATGCCGACGCAGGTGCCGATCGGGTCGATGCGGCGGTCGCTGGTGAACACCGCGATCTTGGCGCGGATGCCGGGATCACGCGCCGCCGACTTGATCTCGAGCAGTCCCTCCTCGATCTCGGGCACCTCGAGCTCGAACAGCTTCATGATGAACTGGGGCGCCGTGCGCGACAGGATCAGCTGCGGGCCGCGCGCGCCGCGGTCGATCTTCATCACCCACGCGCGCACGCGGTCGCCGATGCGCAGGTTCTCCTTCGGGATCATGTGCTCCCGCGGCAGCAGCGCCTCCAGCCGGCCCGACTCGACGATGGCGTTGCCGCGCTCCATGCGCTTCACCGTGCCGGTGACCAGCTCGTCGCCGCGCGCCAGGAAGTCGTTCAAAATCTGCTCGCGCTCGGCGTCCCGGATCCGCTGCAGGATCACCTGCTTCGCGGTCTGGGCCCCGATGCGGCCGAACGGCACGTTCTCGATCGGCTCCTCGATCACGTCGTCCAGCTTGGCGTCGGGCTTGCGGTCCTGCGCCTCCTCTACCGACAGCATCTGCGCCGTGTTCCACTCCGGGGTCTCGTCGGGCAGCACGCGCCACCGTCGCCACGCCCTGTAGTCGCCGGTGTTCTTGTCGACCTCGACGCGCACGTCGACGTCCTCGGTGAAGCGCTTCTTAGTGGCCGAAGCGAGCGCCAGCTCGAGGGCGCCGAACACGGTGTCCCGGTTCACGTTCTTCTCGCGCGCCAGCGCGTCCACCAGCAGCAGAATTTCCCTGCTCATTGCGTCGCCTTCTCCTTGCTAGAGGTCCGGCACCAGCCGGGCCCGCTCAATTCCATCCAGGGGCAATTCCACGCGACCGCCCTCGTCCAGCACGATCGCCACCGCCTCTCCCGCGACGCCGCCGAGCCGGCCGGCGAAGCGCCTGCGCCCGCCCGCATCCGGCGCTCGCATCTGCACCTGCGCCCGCATGCCGGCAAAACGCTCGAAGTCCGCCGCCTTGCGCAGCGGCCGATCCAGCCCCGGCGAGGACACCTCCAGCCGCTCGTAGTCGATGCCCTCGACGGCGAACACCCGGGTGAGCTGCCGGCTGACATCGGCGCAGTCGTCCAAGGTGATGCCGCCACCCGGAACGCCTTGCGGCCGGTCGATGAAGATGCGCACCAGCCTACCCCGCCCGGATACCTGGGCGTCCACCAGCTCGTACCCCATCCCAGCCAAGGTTGACTCCGCGATCGCCGCCAACTGCGCCATGCCGATCCCACCGCCCAAACAAAAAATGGGCCGAAGCCCATCTGCCGCGGGAGCCGCGCCCCCGTACCGAAAAACGCTTGAAGTTTAACAGCTTTTCGCAGCCCGAACAATGTCCGCTACGCTTTTCGCGTCCAATTCCGCGATCGCGCCGGGCGGCAGTCCGGGCGGCAGCTTCGCCGGCCCGAACCGCACGCGCACGAGGCGGCTCACCCGGCCGCCGACGGCCTCCACCATGCGCCGCACTTCGCGGTTGCGTCCCTCGGCGAGCACGACGCGATACCAGCGGTTGCTTCCGCCTTCCTTGCGATCCGCGACCGCGGCCAGTTTCGAGAACCTCGCCGGCCCGTCCTCGAGCATCACCCCGGACAGGAGCTTCCCTGCCGCGCTCGCGTCGAGGCCGCCCTGCACGCGCACCTCGTACTCCCGCTCGATCCCGGCACGCGGGTGCATCAGGCGGTTGGCAAGTTCTCCGTCGTTCGTGAGCAGCAACAGCCCGGAGGAGTTGAGATCCAGCCTGCCGACGTTGATCCAGCGGCCATCGCGCAGGGGCGGCAGCTTGGCGAACACGGTCGGTCGGCCCTCGGGGTCGCTGCGCGTCACGACTTCGCCCACCGGCTTGTGGTACGCAAGGACGCGGGTCGGCATCGACCGCCTCGCCTGTATCCGCTTGCCGTCGAGAAGCAGGTCGTCGCCGGGCGCGGCCCTGTCGCCGAGCTTCGCGATCCGGCCGCCGACCCGGACGCGGCCGGCCTCGATCCAACGTTCGATTTCGCGGCGCGACCCCAGGCCCGCGGCCGCTAGGAGCTTCTGGATGCGCTCTTCCTTAACCAGGCTCGTTCGCCGCCGGCTGGGCGCCGGCCGGCTCCAGCTCCAGCGTACGCGCTATTTCCTCGAGCGGCGGCAGTTCCTCGAGCGAGCGCAGCCCGAGGTCATCGAGAAACGCCTTGGTGGTGGCGAACAGCTCCGGCCGCCCCGGCGTCTCGCGGTGCCCGACGATGTCGATCCAGCCTCGCGCCTCGAGGGTCTGGATGATCTGCGTCGAGACGCCGACGCCGCGAATCTCCTCGATGTCGCCGCGCGTCACCGGCTGCCGGTAGGCGATGATCGCGAGCGTTTCCATCACCGCGCGCGAATAGCGCGGCGGCTTGTCCGGATTCAGGCGCTCCGCAAACTGCTGGAACTCGCGCCGCGTCTGGAAGCGCCAGCCGCTCGCCAGGCTGGCGAGCTCGACGGCGCGGCCGGACCAGTCCTCGCGCAGCTCGTCGAGCAGCTTGCGCAGCGTGTCGTTGCCGACCTGGCCGTCGAACAGGTTCTTCAGGTCCGCGAGCGAAAGCGGCTCCGGCGAGGACAGCAGCGCGGCTTCGAGGATGCGCTTTACCTCAGTGGGGTTCGCCATGCGCGATCCTGACATAGATCGGGGCGAAGCCGCCCGACTGCGTGACCTCGACCAGCAGCTCGCGCGCGAGCTCCAGCAACGCAAGGAAGCTGACCACGAGCACCGCGACGCCGCGCGCTGGGTCGAACAGCTCGGTGAATTCCAGCACCCGGTGCTCGCGCAGCCGCCGCAGGATGTGGCTCATGTGCTCCCGCACCGAGAGCTCCTCGCGCGAGACCCTGTGATGCGCGCTCATGCGTGCGCGGAACAGCAACGCGCGCCACGCCTCCGCGAGGTCCTGCGGCCGCACGTCGGGCAACCGCTCGAGCACCGCCCGCTCTATGTGCACCGAGATCGCGAACACGTCCCGCCCCACCTGCGGCAGGGCGTCGATCTGCTGGGCCGCCTTCTTTATCTGCTCGTACTCGAGCAGGCGGCGCACCAGCTCCGCGCGGGGATCCTCCTCCACGTCAATCGGCGCCGGCCGCGGCAGCAGCATGCGCGACTTGATCTCCATCAGCACCGCCGCCATCACGAGGTACTCCGCGGCCAGCTCGAGGTTCTTGGTGCGCATCAGCTCCACGTACTCGATGTACTGGCGCGTGAGCGGCGCCATCGGGATGTCGAGGATGTCGAGGTTCTGCTTGCGGATCAGATACAGCAGCAGGTCGAGCGGTCCCTGGAACGCTTCCAGCATCACCTCCAGCGCATCGGGGGGGATGTAGAGGTCGGCCGGGATCTCGATCACCGGCTCGCCGTAGATGCGCGCGACGGGGGCAGGCGTTTCCATCAGGCGTAGGTCAGTCCCATGGCCTCGCGCACTTCCCGCATCGTCTCGACCGCGAGCTTGCGCGCCCGCTCGCAGCCGTCGGCAAGGATGTTCTTGACCAGCGTGGGATCGTCCACGTAGGTCTGCGCCCGCTCGCGCATCGGCGCCAGCTCCGCCAGCACGCTCTCGATCACCGGCTGCTTGCATTCCAGGCAGCCGATTCCCGCGGTGGTGCATCCCTTCTGCACCCAAGCCTGGCGTGGGGCGTCGGAATAGACCTGGTGCAGCGGCCACACCGGGCATTTCTCCGGGGTGCCGGGGTCGCTGCGCTTGACGCGCGCGGGATCGGTCGGCATGGTGCGAATTTTCTTCGCCACCGACTCCGGGTCCTCTCGCAGCGCGATGGCGTTGCCGTAGGACTTCGACATCTTCTGCCCGTCGAGGCCGGTGAGCTTGGACGCCTCAGTGAGCAGAGCGTCGGGCTCCACCAGGATCTTCCGGCCGCTGCCTTCCAGCCAGCCGTAGAGGCGCTCGACGTCGCCGCGCGGCTGGCTTTGCAGGCCGTCGAGCAGCGCCTGCGCCCGCTTCAGCGCCTCGGCATCGCCGCTCTCGAGATATTTCGTGCGCAGCTCGTTGAACAGCCGGGCCTTCTTCGAGCCCATCTTCTTCACCGCGGCCTTGGCCTTGTCCTCGAAGCCCGGCTCGCGGCCGTAGAGATGATTGAAGCGGCGCGCCACCTCGCGGGTGAACTCTATGTGCGGCACCTGGTCCTCGCCGACCGGCACGTAGCGCGCCCGGTAGATCAGGATGTCGGCCGCCTGCAGCAGCGGGTAGCCGAGGAAGCCATAGGTCGAGAGGTCCCGGTCGGAGAGCTTCTCCTGCTGGTCCTTGTAGGTCGGCACGCGCTCCAGCCAGCCCAGCGGTGTCAGCATCGAGAGCAGAAGGTGCAGCTCGGCGTGCTCGGGGACCAGCGACTGCACGAACAGCGTGGCCTGCGTCGGATCGATTCCGGCGGCGAGCCAGTCGATCACCATCTCGCCGCCGACGTCCTGCAGCGCGCCCGGCTTCTCGTAGTCGGTTGTGAGCGCGTGCCAGTCCGCGACGAAGAACAGGCAGGGATACTCGGTCTGCAGCCGGACCCAGTTCTTGAGCACTCCGTGGTAGTGCCCGAGGTGCAGTGCCCCGGTAGGCCGCATGCCGGACAGGACGCGCGTTTCGACCATGCGCGGCTAGAGCAGCACGACCTTGCGCAGGATCGCCTCCGACTCGAGGAGCAAGGGCCCGATCACGAAGCCCAGCACGTTGGTGACCAGCAGCAGCAGCAGGATCGGCAGGCCCCAGGGCTCCAGCTTGGAGAAGCGCCACGCGGCGCGGCTCGGCAGCAGCGAAGCCACGATGCGGCCGCCGTCCAGCGGCAGGATCGGCAGCAGGTTGAGCAGCATGAACACCAGGTTGACGACGATCCCAGCGGCGCCGATGCCGACCAGGAAATCCGACGCGCTCGAGCCGGTACGGATGATCGCCTCGACGACCGCGCCGGTGCCGCGCTGGGCCGCGAGCCGCTCCCAGATCGCGCCGCCGCCGCCGAACGCAACACCCAGGCGGAACAGGATCGCCCACCCGAGCGCCATCGCCAGGTTCGACGCCGGACCCGCCGCCGCCACCCACAGCATCTGCTGCTTGGGCCGCCGCAGCGCCGAGTAGTTGACCGGCACCGGCTTCGCCCAGCCGAACAGGAAGCGTCCGCCCGTGGCCACGAGGATCGCCAGCGGGATCAGGATCGTGCCGAGCAGGTCGACATGCCGCGCCGGGTTCAGGCTGATGCGCCCCTGCGCGAACGCCGTCATGTCGCCGAAGTGGCGCGCGACGTAGCCGTGCGCCGCTTCATGCAGGGTGATCGCGAAGAGGACCGGCAGCGCGTAGACCGCCAGCGCTCGTACGATCTCGTGGATGTCCATCTAGGACCGCGAGTCTATCAGACGAGGAAACCCTCGATCAGGCGCGCCAGCGCTTCCGGCTGGTCATGATGCAGCATGTGGCCGGCCTGCGCGATCACTTCGACGCGGACGTCCCTGAAGGCGCGGCGGCGCTCCTCCATCTCTGCCTCGGTAAGCCGCATCCGCGTACGGGTCTCGGACTCGGCCGCGTCGACCCAGAGCACCTTGGCGGTGACCCGCTCCCAGCAGGCCCGCGCCTCGTCCAGGCGATAGAGGTTGGCGTTGACGAGCTTGTGCGCCGGGTCGCTTCTCAGGACTACGCCTGCGCCCGGCGCGTCCATGCCCCAGTGCCGGGCGAGGAATTCGGCGCGCTCCCGCGTCAGGCGCGCGTTGTTCTTCTGCAGGCGGTCGGCAAGCGACGCGTAGTCGGCGTACGGTCGCCAGCGCGGCGCGACCCGCAGCTCGTCCATCCAGCGCGCGTAGCGCCTTGGCGCCTGCTCGGCGCGGGTTGCCGGCATGCCGAAGCCCTCCAGGTTGACGAAGCGCGCGACCCGCTCGGGCCGCGCCCCGGCGTAGAGCCCGCAGACGTTGCCGCCGAGGCTGTGGCCCACCAGGTTCACCGGCACCGCCGGCTGGACCTTCTCCAGGATCGCGTCGAGGTCCGCCATGTAGTCCGGAAACCAGTAGCAGTCGGCGCCGGACCATTGCGTCTGGCCGTAGCCGCGCCAGTCGGGCGCGTACACATCCCAGTCCGGGGCGAGCGCGTCGACCAGAAACTGGAACGACGCCGACACGTCCATCCAGCCGTGCAGCAGGAACATCCGCTTCGCGGCATCGCCGCGCCAGTGGCGCACGTGATAGCGGAGGCCGCGGATCTCGTAGTAGAGCGATTCGCTCGCGCGCATGGCGGGCGCTATGATACCGGCACCCATGCCGATCTTTTCCATCGCGGAGCGCCGCGTCGAGCTGCGCGGCGCGCACCACTACGTGGCGCCGGGCGCGACGGTCGCGGGCTCCGTCGTCCTGGAGAACAACGTCAGCGTGTGGTTCAACGTCGCCATCCGCGCCGACAACGATGTCGTGCATATCGGCGAGGACAGCAATATCCAGGACGGCTCGGTGCTGCATTGCGACCCGGGCTTCCCCCTGACGATCGGCAGGCGCGTGACCGTGGGCCACAAGGCCATGCTGCACGGTTGCACGGTGGAGGACGGCGCGCTGATCGGGATCAACGCGGTCGTGCTCAACGGCGCGCGCATCGGGGCGGGCTCCCTCCTCGGCGCGAATTCGCTCGTCGCCGAGGGCAAGGTCGTCCCGCCGGGGGTGCTCGCCGTCGGTACGCCGGCGAAGGTGGTGCGCGAGCTCAAGCCCGAGGAAATCCAGGGGCTCCTGCGGATCGCCCAGGGCTACGTCGAACGCTCCCGCCTTTTCAGGTCTTCCCTGAAAGAGCAGGCCTAGCGCGGCGCGCTACTTGGGCGCCATCCGGATCGCGCCGTCGAGCCGGATCGTCTCGCCGTTGAGCATCTCGTTCTCGACGATCTGGCGGGCGAGCTGCGCGTACTCCTCGGGCTTGCCGAGACGCGGGGGAAACGGCACCTGCTTGCCGAGCGAGTCTTGCGCCTCCTTCGGCAGCCCGAGCAGCATCGGGGTGAGGAAGAGTCCGGGCGCGATGGTCACGACGCGAATGCCGTTGCGCGAAAGGTCGCGCGCGATGGGCAGCGTCATGCCGACCACTCCGCCCTTCGACGCCGAGTAGGCGGCCTGGCCGATCTGGCCGTCGAACGCCGCGACCGACGCCGTGTTGATGATCACCCCGCGCTCGCCGGCCGCATTCGGCGTCGCCTTCGCCATGGCGTCGGCGGCGAGGCGGATCATGTTGAAAGTGCCGATGAGGTTGATACCGATCACCCGGGTGAAGCGCCCGAGGTCGTGCGGCGCCTCCTTGCCGAGGGTCCGCTCGGCGATGCCGATGCCGGCGCAGTTGACCAGCACGTGCAGCCCGCCGAACGCCTTCAGCGCCGCCTCGACCGCGGCCTTGCCGTCGGCCTCCGAGGTCACGTCGCACTTGCAATATTTCCCGCCGATTTCCTTGGCGAGCTTCTCGCCGAGCTCGGCCTGCAGGTCGGCGATCACGACCTTGGCGCCGTTGGCGGCCGCCATCTTCGCGGTCGCTGCGCCGAGCCCGGAGGCGCCGCCGGTGACGAGGAATATGCCATTTCCGATTTGCATCTATCAGCCTCCCGCGTGAATTGGCCGATAATTCTACCCGCATGAAACTCGCGTTCGGCCTGCAGTTCCGCGATCTCTACGAGCGAGAGGGACTGCTGCGCGTGGACGCGGCGTTGCTGGCGTTTCTTCGCGCGGCGGACCCCGGGCTCGCGACCAGGCTGGAAGCGTCGCGCGCGAGCCCTCCCTCCGGCAAGACCGAGAGCGAGCTGCTGGTAGCGCTCGCGCCGCACGTCGAGGATTTCCTGGCTACGCTCTTCGGCATCGAGGCCGAAGCGCGGGCGCTGGCCGCGAAGCACCATGCGCTGGCGCCGCTCTGGTCCGTCAAGCGGCTCTTCGTTCAGCGCCGCGCTCTGCACAAGGTGAAGAAGGAAGACCTCGACGGCTACGATCCGTCGGTTTTCGAGCGGAAGTATTTCTCCGGCGGCGAATCCCTCGGCGAGCTCGACTTCGCCCGCTGGGTCACCGACCTGGAAAAGCGCGAGGCCGAGAACGCCGCAGCGCTGGAGGACGCTGCGCGCTATGCGGCGTGGGCAACGACCACGCCGGCGGGCAAGGCGCGCCATGGCGGCGGCGTGCTCTTCAAGGCGCCGCAGAAGCTCGATTTCATGCGGCTGGTGCCTGTCGAGGTCGAGACGGCGCGGGGCTTCTCCGTCAACTGCCTGTCCCACGTCAGGGAAAGGTCGGGCTTTGCGCTGACCGACCGCGGCACCGACCTCGTGGGCGCGCTGGACCAGGCCAACTACTGCATCTGGTGCCATGAGCAGGGCAAAGACTCGTGCTCGAAGGGCCTCAAGGAGAAGGCCCCGTCCTCCGGCTATCGCAAGACGGTCTTCGGCGTGCCGCTCGCCGGATGTCCCCTGGAAGAGAGGATCTCCGAATTCCAGATGGTCAAGGCGCGCGGCCTGCCCCTCGCCGCGCTCGGCATCATCGCCGTCGACAACCCGATGGCGGCGGCAACCGGCCACCGCATCTGCAACGACTGCATGAAGTCCTGCATCTATCAAAAGCAGGATCCGGTCGACATCCCGCAGGCGGAGACCCGGACGCTGAAGGACGTGCTCGGCCTGCCGTACGGCTTCGAGGTCTACTCGCTGCTCACCCGCTGGAACCCTTTCGACCTGCGGCGCCCTTACCCGAAGGCGGCGTCCGGCCGCAAAGTCCTCGTCGTGGGGCTGGGACCCGCCGGCTTCACCCTCGCCCACCACCTGATGAACGACGGCCACGCGGTGGTCGGCATCGACGGCCTGAAGATCGAGCCGCTGGCGGCGGCGCTCTCCGGCGTCGACCCGCTCGGCAGGCGCGTCGAATTTGCTCCGGTGAGGAGTTTCTCCGACCTGGAGGAGAACCTCGACAGCCGCGTCATGGCGGGCTTCGGCGGGGTCGCCGAGTACGGCATCACCGTGCGCTGGGACAAGAACTTTCTCAAGGTGATCCGGCTGCTGCTCGAGCGCCGCGCCCAGTTCGCCATGTTCGGCGGCGTGCGCTTCGGCGGCACGCTCACGATCGACGAGGCCTTTGACGCGGGCTTCGACCACATCGCGCTCTGCGCCGGCGCCGGCCGCCCCACGGTGCTGGAGATCCCGAACGGCTTTGCGCGCGGCGTGCGTGCGGCCTCAGACTTCCTGATGGCGCTGCAGCTCACCGGCGCCGCCAAGCGCGAATCGATCGCCAACCTCCAGATCCGGCTGCCGATCGTGGTCATCGGCGGCGGACTGACCGCGATCGATACCGCCACCGAGTCCCTCGCCTACTATGCGGTCCAGGTCGAGAAGTTCCTCTCCCGCTACGAGGCGCTGGCGGCGAAGCCGGCCTGGAACGCCGAAGAGCGCGCCATCGCGGAAGAGTTCATCTCCCATGCCCGCGCGCTGCGGGCGGCGGCTCCCGGAGATCGCCTCAAGCTGCTGCAATCCTGGGGCGGCGCGACCATCGCGTACCGCCGGCGCATGGTCGACAGCCCTTCCTATACGCTCAACCACGAGGAGGTCGCGAAGGCGCTGGAGGAAGGCATCGTCTTCGCCGAGGGGCTCACGCCCGCCCGGATCGAGGTCGACGCCTTCGGCCACGCCGCGGCGGTCAGGTTCTTGAATGCGCGGAAGGAAGAGGTCGAGCTCGAGGCGAAGAGCGTCCTGGTCGCCGCCGGCACCCAGCCCAATACGGTGCTCGCGCGCGAGGAAGGCGTCAGCCTGGAGCTCGACGGCAAGTACTTTCTCGCCTGCGACGAGGCGGGCGCGCCGGTCAAGCCCGAGCGGCACACGTCGAAGCCCTCGCACCCCGATGTGCTCTTGCATCGCTACCCGGACGGCCGCTTCATGAGCTTCTTCGGCGACCTGCACCCGTCGTACTTCGGCAACGTCGTGAAGGCGATGGGAAGCGCCAAGCAGGGATACCCGGTCGTCTCACAGATCCTCGGCGCCCGCGAGCCGGCCTCGTGCATCGCCGACTCGGCGTTCCTGGCGTATCTCAACGACTCGCTGCGCGCGGTAGTGCACGAGGTAAATCGCCTCACCTCGACCATCGTCGAGGTCGTGCTGCACGCGCCGGTCGCGGCGCGGCGCTTCCGGCCCGGACAGTTCTATCGAATGCAGAATTTCGAGACGCTGGCGCTGAAGGTCCCCGGGACCACGCTGGCCATGGAAGGCCTCGCGCTCACCGGGGCGTGGGTCGACCGCGGCCAGGGTTTGATTTCGGTGATCGCGCTCGAGATGGGCGGCTCGGCCGACCTGCTCGCGTACCTGCGGCCCGGCGAGCCGGTGATCCTGATGGGCCCGACCGGGACGCCCACCGAGATTCCGCATGGCGAGACGGTGGTGCTCGCCGGCGGCGGCCTCGGCAACGCGGTGCTCTTCTCGATCGGGCGCGCGCTGCGGGCCGCGGGCTCCAAGGTGATCTATTTCGCCGGCTACAAGCGCCTCGCCGACCGCTACCGGGTCGAGGATATCGAGGACGCTGCCGACGTCGTCGTCTGGTGCTCGGACGAAGCGCCCGGCTTCGCGCCGCGCCGGCCGCAGGACCGGGCCTTCACCGGCAACATCGTCCAGGCGATGCACGCCTACGCCGCCGGCGCTCTCGGCGAGCAGCAAATCGAGTTCTCGAAGACGGATCGCATCATCGCCATCGGCTCGGACAAGATGATGGCGGCGATCGCTGCCGCGCGCCACGCGGTCCTCCGGCCCTACCTGAAGCCGACGCACACCGCGATCGGCTCGATCAACAGCCCGATGCAGTGCATGATGAAGGAGATCTGCGCGCAGTGCCTGCAGCCGCACGTCGATCCGGCCACCGGAAAGACGAGCTACGTCTTTTCCTGCTTCAACCAGGACCAGCCGCTCGACCAAGTCGACTTCGCCGCCCTCGCCCAGCGGCTGGCGCAGAACGGCGTGCAGGAGAAGCTGACCGCGCTCTGGATCGACCGCTGCCTGAAGCTGCTGCCGCCGCCTGCCGAGCGCAAGGCGGCATGACGGCAGCTCATCTATCTTGTCGCCGGCGCGACTGCGCGCACGCTTCACACCGGGCAGATCTACGTCATCTACGGCGTCGTCCTGATCCTGGTGATCCTGTACCTGCCCGGAGGCATCGCGTCGCTGATCGCCCCGCGCCGCGCTCGCCGCGCCTAGGGCCGGCTACCTGACGCGCACGTAGGTGTGCATTGCGTTGCTGCGCGTTCGCAGCTTGAAGTGGTCGCGCGCGATCTCTACCAGCTCGTCCCGGTCTTGCGTCCCCGTCTTCACGTTCGGGGTGGACGATTTCGTGTAGAGCCAGTAGATGTAATGCTCGTCGCTAAGCCACTTCCCCTCGAAGCGCACCGCCGGCTTCCCGGCCGGCGCCACGGTCGCGGACCACGTACCGTCGGCAGAAAGCGTGAGCGTCGCTGTCGCGTCCGCGCCCCGGTAGCTCCAGCGGCCGGTCAGCTTCGGATTGTGCGAGCTGTCTTCCGCTCCCGCGACCCGTATCGCAAGCAGCAGGACGGCGGCAAGCAGCACGCGTCGGCGCATGCGGCGCAACCCTACTCTACCGATACCTGCCCCACAAGCCGGCCGCCCTCTTGACAGGTCCCGGCCGCAAGCATATTGTTTATATAATATTTATTTAAATATTCCACATGTCCAAGACCAAGGTTCGCACCTTCTCGGCGACGCCGCGGGATCTCGCGATGCTCGACGCAGTCGCTCGATACCACGGGCTCAACAAGAGCGCCACGATCGCGAGCCTGGTACGCAGGGAGTTCTGGCGCGTGTTCCCGGGCGGCACCGACAAGATCAAGCCCGACCGGGGCGCGAAAATCGAAGGAGAAGCGTGATGCGCGAAATCTTCATGGCGGCGCTGCTGGCGGCGGCGACGAGCGCGTTCGGGCAGCCCCAGCCGATCAAGGTCGGCGAGTTGAACAGCTATAAGGTGTTCCCCGCCTTTCTCGAGCCCTACCGGAAGGGCTGGCAGATGGCGCTCGAGGAGATCAACGCGGCAGGCGGCGTGAACGGCCGCAAGCTGGAAGTCGTTTCGCGGGACGATGGCGGCACGCCGGGCACCGCGGTGCGCGTTGCCGAAGAGCTCATTGCGGGCGAGCACGTGGCGATGCTGATGGGCACGTTCGCCTCCAACGTCGGGCTGGCGGTATCGAATCTCGCCGCGCAGCGGAAAGTCGTGTTCCTGGCGGCCGAGCCGCTCACCGACAAGATCGTCTGGGCCGACGGCAACCGCTACACCTTCCGCCTGCGTCCCTCGACCTACATGCAGACCGCGATGCTGATCCCCGAGGCGGTGAAGCTGCACAAGAAGCGCTGGGCGATCGTGTATCCGAACTACGAGTATGGGCAGTCGGCGACGCACTGGTTCAAGGAGCTGCTGAGCAAGGCCCAGCCCGGCGTTCAGTTCGTCGCCGAGCAGGCGCCGCCGCTTGGCAAGATCGACGCCGGCGCGGTGGTCCAGGCGCTCGCCGACGCCAAGCCCGATGCGATCTTCTCGTCGCTGTTTGCCGCCGACCTGCAGAAGTTCGTGCGCGAAGGCGAGACGCGCGGCCTCTTCAGGCAGGTCGCGGTGTTCGACCTGCTCGGCGGCGAGCCCGAGTACCTCGACCCGCTCAAGTCCGAGACACCGCAGGGCTGGTGGGTAACGGGGTATCCCTGGTACGCCATCAAGACACCCGCGCACCAGCAGTTCCTGGCGGCCTACCGCAAGCGCTGGAAGGACTATCCGCGGCTGGGCTCCGTGGTCGGCTACACGGCGATGTATTCGGTCGCCGATGCGCTCAAGCGGGCGGGTGGCACGGACAGCGAGAGGCTGATCTACGCGCTGAGCGGCATGGAGATGGACACGCCGTTCGGCCCGATCGTGTACCGCGCGCTCGACCACCAGTCGACCATGGGCGCCTACGTGGGACAGCTCGCGGTGCACGACGGCAAGGGGGTGATGGTCAACTGGCACTTCGCCGACGGGGCCGACTGCCTCCCCTCGTTCGAGACGGTCAAGGCATTAATGAATAAGTAGCTTAGACAATGAGTTGGGCGTCTATTCTCATCCAGTTCCTGAATGGACTGGCGGGCGCCTCCTCGCTGTTCCTGGTGGCCGCCGGCCTGTCGCTGATCTTCGGCGTCAGTCGCATCGTCAATTTCGCCCACGGCTCGCTGTACATGCTCGGCATGTACGTCGCCGTGTCGCTATCGGATCGGGTCGGCTTCTGGGCTGCGGTGCCGCTCGCTGCCCTTGCGGTGGGCGTCCTGGGCGTCGCCGTCGAGCTGCTCGTGCTGAGGCGGGTCTATCGGGCGCCCGAGCTGCTGCAGCTGCTGGCCACCTTCGCGCTCGTGCTGATCGTCCAGGACGCCGCGCTCTGGCTGTGGGGCCCGGAGGACCGGCTCGGCCCGCGGGCCCCCGGTCTCGAGGGCGCAATCCCGATCGCAGGCGCGAGCTTCCCGCAATACGACGTGCTGCTGATCTTCGCCGGCCCCCTGCTCCTGCTCTGCCTCGAGCTCCTCCTCAAAAGAACGCGTTGGGGCGTCCTGCTGCGCGCCGCCACCGAGGATCGCGAAATGGCGGCGGCACTCGGCATCAACCAGCGCCTGCTGTTCACGAGCGTGTTTGCGCTCGGCGCCCTGCTGGCGGGCCTCGGCGGCGCTCTGCAGATCCCCCGCGAGCCCGCGACGCTGTCAGCGGACATGCAGGTGATCGCCGATGCCTTCGTCGTGGTGGTGGTCGGCGGCCTCGGCTCGATCCCCGGGGCTTTCGTGGCCGCGCTCCTCATCGCGGAAGCCAAGGCGTTCTGCGTCGGCCTGGGACTGAACGAAGCGACGCTGGCGCTCGAATTCCTGG
>Ga0335085_10004714_pt1 | contig 22373 bp, 19 predicted proteins | sample Lox_Sample_45_FD_206712 | JGI IMG/M metagenome (GOLD analysis project Ga0335085, IMG submission 206712) | Soil microbial communities from Loxahatchee National Wildlife Refuge, Florida, United States - Lox_Sample_4.5 | ecosystem: Environmental > Terrestrial > Soil > Wetlands | place: USA...
CAACTAGTTTGTCCCGCAGGCTTTCGAACGCGGCAGTTCGCACTTCACGCGGCAGCAGGAAGCCGGCAGCGATCAGCAGTGCGGCGGATGCCGCTATCCATATGCGCCAACTCTGATTCATCTTGCGAATCGAATCGCGCGAAGCCTCTGCCGCTTGTGCGACCGGTGTGGCATCTGCCGGAACCTCAGTTGCGCTAGGATGATCGCGCAAATCCGTAAGGTCGGCCCTTGCGTGAAGTTCCCCGGTCGGCTTCGGAAAATCCACGTGCTCTTGTGCTCTCGCGACAATTTCCGCGGAAATCGTCCGCCGTCCTTCAAATTGCGCTTCGCTCAACGCGTTATAGCAGAGCTTGTTGATGATTCGCGGAACCCCACGGCTGCGTTCGTGAATCAGCGCTATGGCATTCGGTTCGAAAAGCTCGGGCCCGGCATAGCCCGCGACCCCAAGCCGGTGGCGAACGTAATTGGCTGTCTCTTGCGCAGATAGCGCGTTCAAATGTTTCACGACGGAGATGCGCTGCAGTAATTGCGCCAGCTCTCTTTGCTTCAACTTGGTTCCAAGCTCGGGCTGGCCCGCCAGCACGATCTGCAAAAGTTTGCTATGCGGTGTCTCGAAGTTCGACAGTAAGCGGATAGTCTCCAGCACTCGCTCGTCCAGGTTTTGCGCTTCGTCGACGATTAAGACAAATCGCCGTGCCTCTAGCATTTCATCAAACATCATTTCATTCAGCTTCTTGTGCATCGCCACCAGGCCCATGCCCGCGGTATCCACGCCCAACTCGTTCAGCAAATACTGAAAAAACTCCCGCGAGTTGCATTGCGTCTGGAATATGAATGCCACCCGAGACTGCTCCGGCAGCATGTCCAGCAACTGATACAACAGTGTCGTCTTGCCCATTCCTGGCTCGGCGATCAGCGCCAGAAATCCTCGTCCGTCGACGATCCCGTTTCGTAGCGCGTCCAACGCTTCGAAGTGCGTCCGGCTTAAATACAGGTATGCGGGGTCCGGGGTCACACCGAACGGATCTTCCCGCATTTGAAAGAAGTCCAGAAACATCCCTACGACCTTTCCGAACCTAAAGCCCTACCAACGAATGCCGCTGATGTGTTGCGAGACTCGGCAGCAATTTCAGTCGCAGCCTCCGGCCGCCGTTGTACCCGCTTGATTATCGCCAACGCACTCGCAAAGCTGATGGCCAGCACCGCGTCGCACAAGATGCTGCTCCAGGCCGCCCCCCGCCAACTCCAATGGGGAATGAAGTAGAAATTTACGCCCACATTAAGCAGCGCCACACCTACTTGAATGACGGTGCGCGTGGCGTTGAACCCTGCGCCGGTAATCGCATCACCAAGGAAATAGTGGCCGCACCTGAGCAAGGGCAGAATCGCCAGCCACCGCAGCGCTTCCACGGAGTGGCTGAAGCTTTTCCCTAAAATCAAAGGGAGAACCGGCGCACATACCAGCGCGCCAATGAACAGAGCGACGCCAAACAGCGAGGCTCGCTTTATGAGCTTATAAGCATACTCGGATGTCGCTTTGGGTCCCTGCAGTCCCCGCCTGAAGAACTCCGCATACGCGGACGCTGTCATCGCCTTAATCGGAGCCATGCTCACATCGATCAGCCGGTAAGCCGCACCATACAGACCGGTGGATCCGAGGTCGCTCATGCGCGCCAGCATGGTCTTATCAATGTCGTTGTAGAACGTCGCCGCGGAAGCCCCTACCGCGAAATAGGTTCCTTCCGTCAAGTTGCGCCTCAGTAGTTTCAGATCAAAAGCGATTCCGCCGATCGGCCCAATGCACCTGACGCTGTACAGGCAGCACACCACGGACGCCAGAAGAATAGCCAAACACCAATCCTGCACGTCGGGGTTCTTCTTGATAAACGCGAGCGCAATGATGCACAGTAGACGCGACAAACTGATGTACACGTTCAGCAGCGCCGTTTCCCTCATCCGTCCTAATGCCGTCCACGCGAAACTGGCCAACTCCACCATGCGCACAAGAATCAGTTCGGAAACTGAGAAACACAGGATCGGGATCAGCAGACCCCGCCCGAAAAAGTGCGGGCCTACCCCGACCAAAACTCCAGTGAACAGTGCTCCCGAACCGATAATGAGCAGAATGCCGTTGCCCCAGTACGTCCCTAGTAGCCCCCGGTCGCGACTCACGTTTTTTACCAGAACGCCCGGCCCGCCCATCCCCGCAAATGGAGTCGCGAGGCCCACCATGGCGGCAATGGCCACAAACGCACCATACTGCTTGGGACCAAGGGTTCGGGCGATGGCGATGAAGTAGCAGGCCTGCAGCGCGAGACGGAACACTTGGCCCATAGACATGGTGACTGTGTCACGTGCCAGTTGATTGGCCGTGATGCGGCTTACGAATCTGCGAAGAGCGTTGCTCACGAGCAAATGCTTTCCCGCTCATTGAGAGCCTGAGAAAACCGGCCATAGCTGTTGCCCGCGAACACGCTATCCATTGGCTTGCTCTCGAGAATCCGCCGGCAAACGAGCAGGCAACACGGAAGGAACGGTTTGCAGCTGGCGGCGAGTCACGCCCGGTTCTTTGATCTGGCGCGTCAGCGCAGCCTTCCACCCCAGAATGGGGAATTCGTAATACTTCCAGGACAGTGCAGCGAAGCCAACCGTTGCGACTGCACTGCACACCGCGACCGTCCACGACTGTGCGATGGGAGACCAACCCGACGTTGGGCCATACAGCGCCGAACGAATCAGAAAGTACATGGGCAGGTGCATCAGATAGATCGTATAGCTGATGGATCCCAGGTAAACCATCGGCTTGGCTCGCAAGAGCCTGCAGATCGCATGCTTTTGTCCCGCGTGCTGAATCATCCACGCCAACGCACCGAAGACAAATATCGCCACCAGCGTCCGGGAGATGCGGTCGCGATGGAGCCACGTCAATAGTACGTACGACAGAAACGCCAGTGAGGACAATGTAGCGATCGCCAGATCGCAACTCCTGCGCTTGCTGGGTGCCACGGTCTTCCGCCGCTCGATCCACAGCGCCAGGATGGCCCCCGCAATCAAAATGTCCACCGACGAAAAGAACTCCGTCGTATTTCCTCCGAGCCATCGCAAAATGAATCCCGTGACGCAAACAAAAAGAGCGATTACGAAAATTACGCGACGGCGAAAGATCAAAACCACCGGCGCCCATAGTACGTAAAACCATTCCTCCACCGACAAAGACCATGTCGGTCCCAGGCTTCCCGATATTGGCAGCCATGGGTAATCTCGTAATACCGGCGCGCTGGCGATCTTGTGAAATAGACCAGCGGCCGGAACAATTCCCCGCAGAACGTTCCAAACCGTCGTTAACACCACGCCGGTATCCTTGAAACTTCGAAGAAACAGGACCTGGCCGGCCACTTTCGTTTTGTCGAACGGTTCGTGTAACACAAACCCGATGCCATATACCAGCACGAGCAAAAGAACATACGGCGGAAGTATTCGAAGCATCCGTCTGGCATAAAACACCTGGTACGGCCGTTCGCTCCCTTTTAGCTCCAGCAATATCGTCGTGATCAGGAAGCCTGACAAGACGAAGAAGATGTCCACTCCGATTCCGCCCAACCGTGCGGGCGCGCTGTTTTCGAAATTGCGAAACGGGGCGTAATGATCGGCAATTACGATCAGAACTGCCAGCGTTCGCAGTCCATCAAATTCATAAATCCGTTTCATTTTCGTTTCTATCGGTAGACCTGCAGGTTGGGCCTATCGGGCCGCCAGCGCTCGTTGAATCGCTTCTTCGGCTAGCGGCTGCATCACGTTGTAGCCGGCCTCGTTCGGGTGCAGACAGTCATTCGTCAGCTCTCTGGACAAGGCGCCGCTCGCATCGACCATGGATGGGTAATAATTCAGAAACACACAAGTTCCATCATTGCAGTAGTTCTTGATCCACTCATTGAGCTGCGTGATTTGGGTGGCGTCCCTTCTGTGGTTACATGCAGGAAGCAGGGAAGAAAGAACTACACGAATGTTATTCGCCTTCGCCAACTGCACCATCGAGATCAGATTGCCTTCGATCTCTTCCAGTGATTCCGGTCCAGTATTTCCCGCGATGTCATTGGTGCCTGCCAGAATCACCACCACGCACGGTTTCAACGCAATCACATCCGGCCGAAAACGAACCAGCATCTGCGGTGTAGTTTGTCCGCTGATGCCTCGATTGACGTAGGGCTTGCCCGGGAAAAACTTGCCGTATTTCAGTCCCCAGAAATCGGTAATGGAATCTCCAAGAAAGACGACGCGTTCCTCCCCCGGCGCTGGCGCTCCCAACTTGGCGTTCTTGTCTCGATAGCGCGAGAGGTACGCCCAATCGTGCAGCGTTTTCTGATCGGCCTCAAGTTGCGTCTGCATTGCGCTCGGGCTTGCTCCTGTTGCCGCCGATTGCCCGTAAGCGCGGCCGGTGGCCAAAGCGATGGACAGCAACCCTAAAACTAATGCCGGCAATGTTGTTCGCATGTATTCAGCGCTCCGTGGCATATCCAGAGACCTCTCGCTCAGACTCCGGGTTCGGTAAGAATAGCGGGGATCGGTGTGGCTGAGCCGTTTTCGTCTTGACTCCGCCGGCAGGGAAATACCTCTTGAATCGCAGAATGGGTTCTTCGAAAAAGTGCCAGGACAATGCTGCAATGCCCAACGTTCCCGCGGCAATCAATGCGATTCTAAACAGCGCCAGGGGCAGCGACCTCCCCGGCCACAACGAAACCGCGATACCTGCCACAATGGCGTGAACCAGATAAACGCAATAACTCACCTTACCCAGCGCGCGAAGAATCCCCTTGCTCAACCCGCGAATCACCGTTTCCGAGTACAACGAAGATGCCAGCACCGCGGCAAATACGGCACCCACGATCGTCTTGCTGAGATAATGGGTCAGTCCCAGGTAGTGGCAGGCAATCTCGAGCGGTACCGCCGCAGCCAGAATGAGCCAGGTCGTTTTGAACACGATTCGTTTCGAGAGTTTCCCGTTTACCGCCCAGATCGCCACCAGGCCGCCCATCGCCATCGCGTCGAACCGGCAAATCGGGTTTATGTACGGATCGATTCCGAACTTTGGCGCCAGCACCCGCGCGAACGGCGCGATCAGAATCGTTCCGAACAGGATACAAGTCAGACCACGCACCGTGACTTTCCGCACAACGATGGGCCAAATTCCATAGAACTGCTCCTCGACCGCAAGCGACCACGTGATCGCCAAGGCCAGCGGACCTAATTCCGTCGCTTGCTTGTAAAGGAGATTCTGCACATAAAAAACGAAAGCGGGCCAGTGTACGCGCGTTTCGTCGAACGTCAGTGCCGCAATTCGATGATTGGTCGCCACGAACAAAATGGTCAGAACGACGAAGTAGAGAGGCCAGATCCTGAGCGCCCGGCGCACATAGAAGCTCTTGAAGTAGTTCGGCTGTTCCCGCGAATCTAGCAGAATCCTCGTGATCAGAAATCCTGACAATACAAAGAAAAGATCCACTCCCGTTGGCGGAATCGGGCCAAGTCGCGAAAGACCCAGGCCAAAACCAAAGACGACTAGGTGCCCGAGAAACACGATAAGGATCGCGATTCCGCGTAAGCCATCAAGTTGCGGTAGATGTTTGTTCATTCGTTGCGAATCTGCGGTGATATGGATCAGGCGAACTCGAATCCGTTTCTTACTTCATTTGCCAGCCCGATAAATGCGATTAGCGTTAGCGTCCAGTTGAGATTGTCCGGCGCCATTACGATTCCGCCTTCAATATTCGTAATCAATTCCAGGAAAATTATCGCGGAGAACCATCCAACCCGCGGATTGTAAAGGCCCCAGCGGATGAGCTTGGCGCTCTGCCGGATCGCCCGCCCGAACATCAGCAGAACCAGTCCGACGCCCAGGCCGCCGACACCTAATGCCAGTTCCAGGAATCCATTCTCCGCGTACCCAATCCCAGGCCAATTGATTTCCCGGGCAATATTCAGCGACTCCGGATTGATCCCAAACCAGAACGCCCCCAACCCGTACCCGATGACGGGATGCGTGAAGATGGAGTGCAGTACCGCCGTGTAAATTTGCGTTCTTCCTGTCAGCGTCGGGTCCTTCCCAATCATTCTCAGTAGAGGTTCCAGATACCAGGCGCCGACAACGATCGCTGAGACGACAATCAAACCGGTTGCCACGCTCAGTAAAAGCGCTTCTTTGCTTTTCAGGCGGCGAGACAGCGACAGCCACCCCACAAACAGAAACAGCGCCGCCGTAATGAACCACGCTCCACGAGAACCGCTCATCACAATCAGTAGAAGCAACATCGCGGTGTATCCGATCTTAAGAGCTAATCGCTGCGATGTGAAAAATATCGGAGTCAGTAGGAACGCCATGCTGAATCCCAAAGTGTTCTTATGCGAACAAATTCCTTGCCACTGGGAGCCCGCGTCGCGGTGGTAGATTCCATATTTAGGCATCAGGAAGATCAGAAACAGGCTAAGGATCGCCGCCACAGTTGCCGTAAATATGAGTAACCGCATCAGACGTTCCGTCGTAAGTCTCTCGCTCAAATAAAATGCAAACAGCGTCGTCAGCCCCAACATGAACGAAACGCGCAAGGTCAGCATTGGCGACACCGACCAGATCGCCGACAGCGCCCCCACCGCCACGCCGCATAGGATCAGTTTGTTGTGGATCGCGGCACGCCACACTTTCTGGTGTCCGATCAGGACGAACAGCATCATCACCACCAGGTACAGTACGATCTGCGGTCGAATCCCCTGCGGGGTGCGCAGCAAATTGCCTTCTTGCGTCATCAACGCGTCGTTAGTTGTGCTGAATATCGAAAATTGTCCGTTCGCAATGTGATAGAGCAGAGGGAACAACAGAAGCCAGCTTAAAACCTGCTGGTAGATTGGCGACGCTTCGGCGTCGAAATGTTCGAAACTCGCCGGCGTCGCATACGCCATGTCCATCTGCGGCGATAAATAGCGGGTACTCATCTCTGTGTAGACCCTGGCCGCGCTAGAACCCGGTGACCATCCCGTTTAGATACTTCAAGTACACTCGCATTCGCGGCTAAGTCAGGCTCCGGCGACGGGAAGCGTGCGCCCTCGGCCAGATCGTCCCAGAATTTACGAACGCGAGCCCCAACAATTTCAGGGTGAAATTGCCGCGCTTGTAAAAATCCCTGTTCGATCATTCTCTGCTGCCTGGCAGGCTCACCCAGCACTTGCGCCAGCGTCTCGGCCATCTCGCTAGTGTCCGTGGGGTTGAAATATGCCGCGGCGTTACCGCCTACCTCTGGAAGTGACGTGGTGTTCGACGCAAGGACTGGAGTGCCGGAGGCCATAGCTTCCAACACTGGAATGCCGAACCCTTCCATCAGCGACGGGATCAACAAGGCGCGGGCACGCCGGTAAAGTTCTTGAAGCTGACTTTCCGTCAAGTACGGCTCAATATCTACCAACTCCTCGATCGCCAGAGTCTTTGCATGTCGTTGGTATTCTTCAGCCGCATCCGAAAGACCCACTAGGCGCAATCGGGGAGCCGTCGAACGATCTACCATGGAAACGAATTTGGCGAAGCCTTCCAGTGCGCCACGCGAATTCTTATGCGCTGCGTTACCCACAACGGACAACACGTAGTTCTCTTTTTGACCTATGCCGCTCGACCGCTCAGCGATAAACCAGGAATGTGCAATGGTGCAGGGAATCACTTCGATCCTTGCGTAAGGAAAGCGCTGCTGAATTTGCTGCTTCGTGTAGTCGGATACCGTCAATACGATGTGCGCCCGACCCACCGCCCTGGGAATCAGGAAGCGCCGAAATTCATTGTTGAGTTTTTGTTTCAGACTGGGCGTGGCGAAGCGCTCCAGCAGGATTAAATCGTGCAATACCAGAATCAGCTTCGTCCTTTGGGGCACAAAAAGAGGAGCGATATTGTAGGGCGCCAGAAAGTAATCCGCGTGCCACTTCTGGAGAAACCACGGCAACGATAGCTGTTGCCACAGCTGATGCCCTGCGAAACCGCCCTGAATCAAAAGACGATCCGAATAATTTCTTCCTTTCGTGGCAAAGCCAAGAAAATGATCGGCGTAGGGCCCCAACAAGTTCTTCAGTTGCAGTCCTTTTCCTGTTCCGCCGTTCGCAGACAAAAACGCTTGCCCATCATAGGCCACCGTCAGCGGGTATGCCCGCGTCACATCGCGTCTCTGCTCTAAAGGATTCATGAAAGCGCTTATGTATGAACTTCTTCGAATGCTTTTGCGGCCGCGTAATATGCCGGCATTTTCTGATAATGCGCATCGAACATGTTCGGGCGATGCGGTACGCCATCGGACCGCTTCGGCAGACCTGGATCGTCAATCAATTGCTCAAACGTAATGGCCGTCGCGAAAGGCAGCACCAGATCCAGAAACTCTCCATATTTTCGCGCCACCGCGTCATCCACTTGGGGCCCAGGAATCGCGGAATCATCCACATCCAGTTCCGTGATGTGGATCTCAAGATTGGCTTCCTGGAGTGAGTGCATGAAGCTCTTCATTCCATCAATCGAGAGCGGCGTATCGGCTTTAAGGTGCCCTTGGATCCCTACCCCCGTGATGGGAACATTCTTTTTCTTCAGGCCCGTCGCTAGTTGCAACAGCGCATTTCGTCGTTGCGCATGCCCGGGAAGATCGTCCTCGATGTAGCATTCGTTCAGAATCAGCTTCGCTTTGGGATCAGCGGCAGCCGCAGTGTGGAAAGCTAGTTCGATGTAATCATCCCCAACCAGGTCCAGCCACGGCTTTTTGCGAAGCTCATCGGGTCGTCCGTCATGATGAATTGGCTCATTCACCACGTCCCAAGAATAGATTTTCCCGGCGTAGCGACCCATCACCGACGTGATGTGGTCGGTCATCACCTGACGCGCATTCCCTGGATTCACATAACTTGCGAACCACGACGGCAATGCGTTATGCCAGACCAGCGTGTGCCCCCGAAAAAGCAATCCCTTCTTTTCACTCCATGCCACGTCTTGGTCCGCGTAACTGAAATTGTACTGATCCGGTTGCGGATGAACGCGATTCATCTTCAGATCGTTTCCCACCGCGATCATGTCGAACTCGGCCGCGATGATTTGGGCCGCCGCTGGCACCGTCAATAGCTCGTGCGATCCGGTGAACATCGCCACAAGTTTCCCCGATCGTTTCGCCAAAGCTTTCAGCGGTCCGGCCTGCTCTTCGTCAGCCTCACCGGATACGACAGCACCGAAGGGAACTGCCGCCGCGCAGCAACCGGCCAGACACTTGAGCATTGATCTTCTATTCATGGAGCGGCCACAAACCCTTGGAACAAGCCTTGTGCGTGGGCCCAGCAGAACCGGGCATCTGCTCGTTTCCCGCTCAGGAAAACCAGGGCCGCCCGCGCGACATCGTAGGCCAGTAGACTTACCCACAGCACAAACAACGAATGGCGGCGCACCAAGCGTCCCATACCCGCGCCATAACTGTGCGCCCGCTCTCGAGACACCGTTCCACTCAACATGTCCCGCCTGGGGTGATGCACGTGCAGTCGTCGTTCGAACCGGCCGCGTAATCCGATCGCCAGCAAACGAAGAATGAAATCTGTCTCTTCTCCGCGATTCATATTCTCATCGAATCGCACAACGGAACATGCTGGCACGTTCGCGATAAATAAACTCGAGCAGAACGTGGTGCGCAGTGAATTGAATGGCGTAATGTCACAGGAATCCTGAACCCACCGGTTCCCGCTGGACACGCCTTCATCGTCGACAGCTCCAACCGAGAGCACCGTATATTCCCCGTGTTCGCGGAACCACTGATCCACCTGCTTCAGCAATCCCGCCGGATACCAGCAGTCGTCGTCCGGGAACGCCACGATATCGCCTCGGGCTTGATCAAGGCCGGCGTTGCGTGCCAGCGACACGTTCTTTTCCGCAATCCGAAGATGCGTGACCATCGTGCCGTTCCGCAAGTTCGCGATCAGCGGTGCCACTCGCATGTCATCGTTTTGATCCACCACGATCAGTTCCACGTCGGCGTTTCGTTGATTCGCGATGGACGCCAACAATTTCTGCAATTCTTCGGTGCGACCCATCGTCGCGATTACCAAACTGAAGCGAGGCATGTCTCAGTCCTATCGCCAGAATTAACTGCGGGTAGCTGTGCTCCGCGCGCATCCTTCGAGCAAAACGCATCCGGATTCTGCCGTTGCCCGGCAAACATCTGCGTAGAGTTTTTCCAATTGCCTTATCTGCACTTTCAGGTCAAAACGTTTCCGGACCCAGGCGATGCCTTCTTGCGAACAGTGCGTCCAGAATTCTTCGTCGTCCAGAAGTGTCTCGATATGCCCGGCCAGAGCGTTCGCATCGCCTTCCGGCGCCAGCAGTCCCGTTCGGCCATGAAGAACCACTTCCGGAATGCCTCCATGCTGAAAGCTGACGACCGGTGTACCCATGGCTTGGGCCTCGGCAAACACCATACCGAATCCCTCGCTGTCACCATCGGATGCAGTGATGCTCGGCGCGCAGAATACCCGGGCCTTCGACATCCATTCCTGCACAACCGCTTTCGGCTGAGCCCCAAGGAACTGGCACGAGATATTTAACTCACTCGCCAGGTTTTGCAGGGACGCGCGCAGCGGGCCATCTCCAATCACAACCGTGCGCACGTTAGGATGGGTCTTTCCCACTTCCGCCATCGCCCGTAACAGAAATCCACACCCTTTTTTTTCTACCAGGCGCCCCACGAATAACACCACATCTTGCTGTCTCGCCTCCTCTTTAGGCTGAAAGGTGTCACAGTCAATCCCGATATAGAGTGTTTTGAGTTTCTCGTTCGGGAATCCCGCCTCTGCAGCCTTTTGCCGGATGAAGTCCGAAACGCAAACGAAAGTACAGGCCTCCCGCCACAAATCTCGATACCGCTGCTTGAAATCAATGCGCGTCGTTACGTCGGAACCGTGCAGAGTCACCACCAGCGGAATGCCAAGATGGCGCGCTACCGGCAGCGCAGACCGTCCCCCGCTGGCAAAATGAGCGTGGATTAACTGAGCGTTTGCCTCCGCCGTCTTCCGATGAAAGTTTGGCGCGATACCAGCCCGCCGATAGGCTTTCTGAACAAGGCCTGCCCCTACCGACATTCCCGTGGTCAGCACAATCGCATCGGGCGGAATCGCCAGACTTGGAGATACACGTCCCAGCCCGACATATCGGGGTCGGAACTCACTTAGATTCCGCGTGGGAGTTTCAATAAAGGTTTCGGAGACCGGAAGCAGTGTCTCTTTGAAGATCAACACGACTGGCTTGGCCATGGTTTGCTTGCTCATCAAGCGCGCACCGGGGCCGCGGTAATCACTTCATCGTAGATACGTTCCAGTTTCGCGGTCTGCCGGAAAACATCAAAGTGCTCCCGCACCCACTTCACGCCCAGATCCCTCGAGCGTTGCCAGAAGCCGTCGTTGGTCAGATAACGCGAGATGCGCTCCGCCAATTGCTCATGATTGCCCTCATCCGCCAGCAGGCCGGTTTCTCCCTCGGCCATCGTCTCCGGTATGCCGCCATGGCGGTAGCTTACAACCGGCACCCCCATCGCTTGCGCTTCGGTGAATACATTTCCGAAGGCTTCGCTCATGCCGTCGGATAACGTCAGGCTCGGCACGCAGAACACTCTCGCTCGCTCCAGACATTCCCGGACAACCGTCGCCGGTTGTTCGCCCATAAATTCGCACGGCACCCTCAACTGATTTGCTAGCTCTTTGACCTGCGGCATGAACCATCCATCTCCGATAATGGCCAGGCGAGCGTTGCGGCGGCTTTGCCTTACGATTTGCATGGCTCGAATCAGATGATCGGCACCCTTGTATGCAACCAAGCGGCCGACATACAGAACCAAATCGCTGTCCGGGGAATTCTGCCCGCTCGAAGGCGCCGGAAATCGTGAAAAATCAATTCCGGTATAGTGGACGCGCGTCCTATCAGCCGGAAAACCGGCGGCAATTGCCTTTCGCCGTATAAAATCGGAGACGCAGAGAAACAGCGACGCGTCCTTCCACAATCTCTGCCTCCACAACAGGTACGGCAGCTGAAAAGCATGCTTTCTTAATTCTTCGTCGCTCATCATTTCCGCGCCGCCCCGCAGATGAAAAACCATGGGAATCTGCAGAGCGCTCGAGATCGCCACGGCCGACGACGCGCCTTCCGCGAAGTGCGCGTGCAGCAATTTCGCCCCGACCTTCCGGATGCGCTCGTGATACAGCGGAGCCAGCCCCGTCCACCGGTAGCTCTCCCGCCGTAGCCGCGATTTCACGGAACAATCCGACGTAAGTAGAATGGGCGGCTGGTCTAATGCACAACTTGGCTGTGCGGGGATAAGACCCACATATTGTGGCGCAAACTTCCGCAACGCATTGGCCTGGCTGGTAATAAACGTCTGCGTGGAAGGCAGCATCCGTTCCGCGAAGATCAAGACGCGATTCAAGCACCAACCTCGAAAACTTGCAGATAAGCTCGCCTGGCAGAATCAACGTGATATTTCGTTCGAACCATGCGGTAGGCCGACTCTGAACACTGTCGCCGCAGACCGCTATTCTCGATAAATGCTATGAGTTTCTGTCGCAGATCCTGGGTGTCACCGCTGCGGAACAACAATGCCGCCCGTCCTTCGTCCGTTATTTCGCAGTGTACCGGCAAATCGCTGAATACACAGGGAAGGGAATGCGACATTGCCTCCAGCGCCACCATCGGAAGCCCCTCCGGTCCCATCGACGGCATAACAAACACATCAGCTTCCTCATAATACGGCTGCGGATCGCTCTGAAATCCTGTGAAGCTCACGTCCATCCCGGCGGCGAGCCGCTCCAGTTCTTGCCGATAACTTCCGTCACCGACCACCGTCAGCGTTGCAGGCAATCCCCGCATAGCTTCCAGCAGCAACTGCAGTCCCTTGTATTTCTCCAGGCGTCCTACGTAAACGATTCGCGCCGGATGCGTTGCCCCATTTACCTGCGCCCGGTACTCCGGCAGACGCGACACCCAGTTGGGGATCACGCTTACTCGATCTTCTGGAAACGTGGATTTCACCGTGCCGCCCACCGTCTCCGAAACACAAACCAGTCGCGACGCGAAGCGCGCGCAATGACGCGCAAGAAAGCGTGGCACGAACTTGGCCGGCTGCTCGTACCACTTGAATAACTCCATTTCGAAAGGACCGTGCCGTGTGTAAACCGTTTCGCAACCAAGAATCCGCGCCGGAATAAGTAACACCGCCTCCAGCAATCCATTAATCTGCACCACATCAATCCGGCGGCGAACCACTAGGTATGCCAAGACAAACCACGCGGTGAGGAATCGCAGAATTCTTGCCCTCGCGAAAACCGGCAGCCGCGTGACGCGCACTCCCTGGCTTTCTAGCCGTTCTGCCAGTTCCTTCAAAACGCAAATTCCATACAGCTCGGCATTTGGTTGAAGGATCGCGGCCAGTCCCTCCAGATAGGCTTCAACCCCGGCCATTGAGGCGCCCAAATCGACAAGTAGGATTTTCTTCGTCAATTTACGAACCGCCAGGAATCATTGCTGTTTCGGCCGAAACACGCAGCCGCTCTAATCTCAATGCACCACATAGATCGCCGCGCTTCCCGTTGCTGCGGCGATGTTCGCGGCGCTCATCATCGTGTTCTTCATCCAACTGAACGGAACATACAGCACGTCGTTCGCTTCCATCACCACATCCGGCTGTTTCCCCTTCTGGATATCACCGAGGTGCACGGGAATGTCTTTCTCGCCATCAGGTGTCTTGCGGATCAGTCGAATGCGCGATTGCATGGAAGTCTTATTGGTTGAGCCCGCCATGGCGATCACCTGCATAACCGTTAACTTTGAGTCGTTTGTGGCAATCGCATACCCGCCGGGCTTCGCTACGTCGCCCAGTACGTAGACAACGGGCGCGCGCGGCACGATGACCGTGTCGCCCGGATATACGATTGGGCACGTCGCCAGGGCCTGGTCCGCATTGTTCGCCAGGTAATATTCGATTTTTTGCGCCGGGTCCCGGTGCCGCTCAATCGTGATGTGCCGGTCTGCCACATCCGTCAATCCCCCGGCTTGCGATAACAGTCTCAAGACCGTCTGTGGCGTCGTCACCGGATACGTGCCCGGATTTTTCACTTGCCCTAACACGGACACGTCCTGGGTGGCGTATTCCATGACCTTCACCGTCACCTGCGGGTTCTTCATAATGTTTTTGTCGACGAGTGTCTTTTCCACCAGTTTGGCCGCCGACGCCGGCGTTTCCCCTCCTAACTTTACGTCGCCGATCAGTTGGAAGTGGGCGAGCCCCGCGTCGTTTACACGAACCTCTTGCGCCATTTCCGGTGTATCGAATACTTGCATATCTACAAGGTCGCCCGGTCCGATCAGTAAGCTTTCCACTTGCTTCGAACTCGCCGCCGCCGTCTGGTTTTGGGGCGTCGCCTGATCTTGTGCCGCACCAGGGAGGGCGAACGCCACTAGGCAGAGAAGGCTTATCCTCAACCTATGCATTGGTCACCTCTCCGTAAGTTCCGTTGGTATAGCCGTAGTAATCGAAATAGGCGCCCGAGGAAGCCTCAACGCCATTGAGCACCAGTGCGATCTTGCCGCTGCCTTGTGCCTGCAAAACGGAGCAGCTTCGTTGCAACGATTGCCGCTCCGTCATTCGATAGCGCGCGACTACTAGCGTCAGGTCCGCGCGCGCACTCAATAACACCGAGTCCGTCACCGGAAGAACCGGCGCGCCGTCGATGACCACGAAGTCATACTCTTTGCGCCAGAACTGCACTAGCGCACCCATGCGTTCCGAGGCCAGCAACTCGGCTGGATATTTCGGAACCGCTCCTGCCGACAGCACATCCAGTCCCGGCATAACTCTCGTCGGTGCGATCGCCGGCGCCTTCGAATTGTTGGTCGCTTCGTAACCCAGAATGGTGCTCAGTCCGGTGTCGCTTCTCAGATTAAATCGGTTATGCAGTGCCGGGGTGCGCAGGTCCGCGTCCACCAACAGCACTTTCTTCTTCTGCTGCGCCAGAAGCATCGCCAGGTTTGCGCTCAACATGCTCTTTCCTTCCCCCGGCACAGAACTGGTCACCAGAATCACTTGCGGCGCGCTGCCATCGATACCTCTCATCAATGAGGTCCGCAGAGCACGTACCGCTTCTTTGTACGGCGTGGTCGAGAGACTCTTGGGTCGGCTACGTTCGCCCCACAGCCACCGGCGCTTGCCCTTCTCCAACGGTAGAACCGCGAACGGGGCCTCTCCAAAATATGCTTCCAGTTGCGGCAAATCTTGAATTCGGGTGTCCGTGGAATCGCGGAACAGCGCGGCGCAGATTCCCAGAAACAGCCCGCCCGCGATGGACGCAGCCAGGAACATCAGCACATTGGGTTTGGCCGGTCGCGATGCCACTCTTGCCGGATCCACCAGCGTGATGTTGCTCGACCGCAGACCGGCCACCACGTCCGCTTCCTTCAGCCTGCGCAGCAAACTCTCATACAGGTTGCGGCTTTGCGTAGCTTCTTGCTGTACGATCTCGTATTCCACCGCCTTATCGTTCAGCGCGTTGGCCTGGTGCTTCTCGTCAAGGAATACCGTTCGCGCGTTATTTTCCACCTGTTGCGCAATCTGGTAGTCGTTTTTCACTCGTCCAGCGATGCGCGCTGATTCCGACCGAATCGACTCTTGTATGCCTTTCAAACTCGCGGTCGCTTCTGCCAATTTTGGATAGCCCGGTCCGAATTTGGCCGAGAGTTCATCGACCTGAGCCTGCGCTGCGGCTTCTTGCCCACGCAAATTCTGAATCAAGTTGAGAGACCCCGACACACTAGGTCCCGCGGAGGACAGCATCCCAATTCCCGACAGACCCGAAATGAGTTCAGGGTCCCCGCTTTTCACCACCTGGTACAAAGCGCCCTTCATGATTCTCGCCTGCTGCGCCTGGGTTAACTGCGTTGTCGCCTGCTGCAGTCGGTCGAGTGCAGGGGTATAAACCTGTTCGTGGCCCTGCGTATCGGTTTGTCCCAGAGTGAAAATCCCGGAGTCCCGTTGCAACTCGACGACCTTTGCCTGCAGATCCTCGCTTTGTTTGCGCAGGTCAGACAGTTGATTCGAGAGCCAGCCGGAGGCCACCTGCGTCGCATTATGCCGTGTCTGGAAGTTGTACTCGATCAGGTCCTGCACCAGATGATTCACTACATCCGCGGCGACCTTTGGATCGGGATTGAGATAACTGATATCGATAAGCCTCGTTCCGGACACCGGCTTCACGTCTAGCCTGGCCTTGAATACTTTCAATGCATGCGTGCGCCGCGCCGGAGAGTCATCCAAAGACGCGTTAACGGGATCGCTGGGACCCGCCGAAGACAACAATCCCAAAATCGCACCAACCGGATTCCACTTGTGCCCGAAATCCGGATTTTTTTCGAGATTAAGCTCCTTGATCACTTGGAGCGCCAGTGAGTCGGACTGCAACACTTGCGCTTGCGTTTGCAAGGTGAGATTCGCGTCGATCGCGTCCGAAACCGTGTCCTGCGACCCCATCATATTGTCCAGGCCCAGCGCATCGGCGGTTTCCTTTTGCACTTGCACTTGGCTGGTCGCCTTGTACAACCGTGTGGCGGTCGCGCAATAAACAATCGCGCCCAACAACGTCACTCCCAGGCACACGAACAAGATCAGTCTCCGGCGAAGCAAGATGCTCCACAGGTCGTTGAGACTTAGTTCTTTCTGGATCGGTATCGGTACTCCCGTCACCACGCGGGAAGTGATAGGGGCCGCTCTTACGATCAGGTCTTTTGAAGTGTTCATAGCTTCACCTTTAAGCGCGTCGCTCGTTATCGTTGAGTGGATTCACGATGCATGGCCTGTAACTTCTAAACCGCTTCAACCCGCCAATAAATCTGAAGAACGAGACTCTGTTATTTCCACGGGCAGTAAATTCAAAACTCGCGTCGCGAACTTGCGTTGATATTGCTGTAGGCTCGGTTCCAGAAGCTCCGCGGCAAACGCATCTTTGTCAATGAACGAGAAGAATGCACTCAGCAGCAATCTTCGAATCCGCTGCCGCAGAATGATCGTCGCGAAGTTTAGGTTCCCAATCAGATACCGGCGCCACATCCGGCGCGGCTCGATGCACAGTCGGTATAGCCACTCACATCCCACCTTCTGGATCCACTGCGGCGCTCGTCGCACCACCCCCGCGACCATCTCGAACGAGCCTCCCACTCCGATCGAGATCGGAACAGACAATTGCAGTCCGTGCTCGTAAATCCAGTATTCCTGCTTCGGTGCTCCCAGTGCCACGAAGAGAAGATCCGGCTTCGCCGAACGAACGGCGTTTGCTGTTTTCTCCAACTCTTCCGTGCTTTTGTCGAATCCCACCGGCGGACAATACGTGCTAACCCGCAAGAGCGGCCAGCGCCGTTTGAATACCCTTGCCGTCAGCTTCGCAGAGTTTGGCCGTCCGCCCAGCAGGAACACGTGCAAACCGTTTCGGGCGGCTCGCTCGCACAGCGTCTGAAACATGTCGACGCCTGCCACCCGCTCGCGTAGCAGCCGGCCATGTAAGCGAGCAGCGAGGATAAGTGAGATACCGTCAGGAACGACAAGGTCCGCGGAGTTGTAAATCTGTCGCAGCCGCTTATCCTGATCCAGTAACACGATGTGCTGCGCGTTAGCGGTGGTTACAAACGCTGGTCGACCCTGGCGCATGGCATGTTCAATGATCAGGTCGCACGCTTCGCCAAACGAGCAGTCATCTACCAGCGCGTGGCCAATTCCCACGCGATCCATGCCTGCGCGACGCAGCGCGGGACGAGCAAACACTACCCGCCCTCGTGAATCCGGCCTTCCGGGTTCGCTTCTCTTTTGCGTACGTGCGCTCGGAAATGATTCGGTGAGCATTGCTCTTCTGGAACAACAGAACTTAGCGCCGTGAATTTATGGCCTCAAGCGGCCCCGGTGCCGCGCAGCACTGCGGGAACCGTGCGTGCCAGGATTTTCAGGTCCAGCCAGATCGACCACTTGTCGATGTATTGAAGATCCAGTTCCATCCACTGTTCGAACGGAATCGAATTGCGCCCGCATACTTGCCACAGACACGTGATTCCCGGCTTCACACTGAAACGCCTGCGGTGCGAATCCTGATCGAACAACTTGTAGTCGCGAAGCGACATCGCGCGCGGACCTACCAGACTCATTTCACCTCTAAGGACGTTAAATAATTGCGGCAATTCGTCGATGCTCGTCTTCCGCAGGAATCCTCCGAGCGGCGTTACTCGGGGATCGTGCTTGATCTTGAAGACCGGCCCGCTCATTTCGTTCTGCGATACCAGTTCATCTTGGATCCGTTCTGCGTCCGGGATCATGGTGCGAAACTTGTATATGCTGAAGTGCCGTTTATTCACTCCAATACGGGTTTGCCGGAACAAAATTGGACCCGCCGACGTCAGCCGGATCAGTAGCGCCACCACCGCGAAAAGTGGAGAGAGAACCACGAGCAGCACCAGTGACACGGCGAAATCGATCAGTCGCTTGACGAACGCCGGCAACGTCCGGCTGGCATTCGCCACCGCCATCACCTGCGACGTGTCATCCAGATCCAGAACTGGCCAATCTTGCCTCTTTAGCTTAAAGATCTGCAGATCGGTGCGGATTACGATGCCGTGTTCTTCACAAAGTTCCACGAGTTGCGACGCGTGCTCGTAATACGAGCGGAGTGGCAGATAAATCGCCGCTTCGTCGACCACATTGTGTCGCAGAAAGTCCGCCAGGCCGGAAAACGTGCAGCAGCGTGAATGTCCGCTAGCCTCGAAGGCCGGCGTTCCTTCCCAATCGTCGTCGATGAAACCTGCGATGCTGTAACCGAGTTCCGGCCGGTTGCGAATTCGGTCGGCGAACTCCACTGCCCGCGAGTTCGTCCCCACAATGACCATGCGTCTGGTATTCCTGCCACGCTTGCGTAGAAGCACCAGGAACGATCGGGCGATCAGTCGCCCCGACACCATTGCGATTGTGCATAGCACCCACATACTAACCACGAACAAAAAGGAAACCATCTTGATGTGCAGCGTATTGGCTGCCACCAGAAGGAATAGCGCGGCCAGCACTGTCGCTTTGCAGACTTCCGTGACTTCCGAGGACCGCGGTGTCAGTCGCTTTGAGGTATACAGTCCGCAAAGCATGAACAAGTTATGCCAAGCCAGTAACAGCATGCCGAAAAGAAGCACGTTCCCCAATTTGACCTTTAACGCAAAGAAATTCTCTAAATGCCTGGCGCTCGCCGGCTCATACAAAATAAGCGCCGCCAAAATGAAAGCGATCACCAGCGCAAACAGATCGTAAAGCTTCGCCAGATGCTTCATGATTTGCCATTTATTGGAAATCACGCTGAACCTCAATCGAAATAGGAATTTTGGAATTACTCAACAACTGGTCCGCGCGGCAAACGCGCGGCAGGGGATTCTGGCTGGACCGAAAGGAGACGGCTAGGAAATCACACCACCATTTGGATGATATCTGCCGGGGAAACTCCCGGAAGTTGCCGGCGACGCCGGCTCTCCAAGCGGAGGAATCTCAAGGTGCGTCGGAAGTTCGAGCGGTTCCAGATCGTGCTCGTCGATTTCCACGGACACACTTTTCATGATGAGCTCCAGGCTCACAATCAACCGTGATTTGTTTTTCTTGCGCACGATAATGCCGGTCATTCCTGCCAGCGGTCCTCGGCAAACTCGGGCCGTGCTTCCTACGTTCAAATAGGGATGCGGCTCCACGTTCAAGTAAGCCGCTGCGTTTCGCAGCGCTTCAATTTCTTCCATGGGCAGAGAAACCGGTTCGCGCCCTGCTCCTACGATGGACAGCACGCCTGGCAATTCCAGCACGCGCACCCTCTCGCTTCGATCGATTCGCACAAACACATAGCCCGGAAACAAGGGCCGGTCGATCGGAACCCGCAATCCGTTTTTCCAGCGGCTGATTTGTCGGTACACCGGTAGAAAGAACTCGATATTCCGAGTCGAAAGGTGCTGGGCCACGCGTTTTTCCTGGCAGGATCCAGTGTTTGCAGCAAACCACTGGAGAGGAACTGCTGTTTTTGAGCTTTCAGATAGAATGATGGATGAAGTTTCGATTTGGGACACGGCTTCGCCAATGCCTCTTAGACGGGCTGGATGGCTTTTAGATTTTCTCGGGAACTAGCTGGGGTGGGGTCCCGTTTACTCGTGACGCGTAAATCATCGTCGCGTTAGTACTGGTAAAGCAAGCGGAATTTTCAGATTTCCACCATCGCAATTTTAAATTTCGCTCACCATCATTACGTTCTGATGCGCATTAAATGACTGAATTGTAAAAAGTTATTCGCGCCTGTAGCCATAAATCGCGGTAACCGATAAAACACAATCAGGTATTTATTTTCAAAATCTAGGTTGCTTCGGCCGCTGCATCGCCGTGAGTGTAATCCTTTCCGAATCTCCGTGGATACGGCGAATCCTGGAGCCACCAAGTGCTTCCGTACCATGAAAACCCGAGACATCTCTTCTCGGATTTTCGGTCTTGCCGCGCTTGCTCGGTCAGATCTGTACGGCTCCCAACACGGTTCTCCCCGTTGACTCGCGCATTTCGTTATCTATCTGTCTGGCTCAGGGATCCTCATTGCGGCCACTTTGGTACTGGCGGTGAATATCGTTGTCGTGCCAAATGGCACACACGGTGAGCGCGTGCCGCGAACGATCGGGAGGACGCTAGTGACGAACCACGCCAACTACCTCGACGCAAATCTCTCACTTGACGTTTCTCCAACTCGCCTGGGGTTGTCAGCGAGTTTGCTCTTCAGTGACTTGCGTTTCAGCTTTGCCTCGCCGGGTCCGCGACCAACGGGGACCGCCATGCTGCATATGGAATGGAAGGGAGCGCATCGCAATTCCGGCAAAGGCAGCAAAGGCAAGGGAGAGGACTTTGGTGGCCTTCGAAACACCGGTTACGAAAAGTTTACAACTCCATCCGCCCGGTCATACTACCCTTTAACGGTAGTTGTAAATTGCCTTGGCTGCTCGGCTGACACATATACCAGCCACCCGAAACGAGCATCAGATAGTACGGGAACCGTACGCCGCAAAACATTCCAGGTTGTAGTTGGCAACCCGTCTCACGGTCTATCGGTCCTGGACACGCTCTTGGAGGCGAATCGTGACTGATCATCCGACGCACCCACCTCTAAACGACGAAGCCTTGGTCTCGCACGGCCTGCAAGGGAATCAAGAGGCGTTGAACACTCTCTTCTCCCGCTATCACAACTTGGTCCATGCCGTTGCTTACCGTGTCCTCGGCAATCGCGAAGAGGCCGAAGACGCGGTGCAGAATGGCTTGCTGCTCGCTTTTTCGAACCTCCAGCAATTCAAATACGAAGGCGCATTTCGCGGTTGGTTGGTCCGAATTGTTGTCAATGAAGCCATCACGCTTCGCCGCAGAAGGAATAAAAGGCCGGTAGCAAACGTGCAACCCCATCCCGAAGAAGGCGACGTGCTCGATCGCATCGCTGCTACAGATCCCAATCCGGAGCAAGCTTTTGCCAGGAAAGAATCCATCGTTGCCCTTACTCGCGAGGTGGCTCGTTTGAGCGCCCCATTGCGCTCTACGGTCTTGCTCTGCGGCATTGGAGAATATTCCATTGAAGAAGCCGGCAAGGCTTTGTGCGTTACTCAAAGCACCATCCGCGCCAGGCTCTTCCGTGCGCGCAAGCAACTGGCGGCCGCCATGCGTTCCGGCGCATGCCTCACGGTTGCTGACTAAACCAAACTGTCTCCCGGCTAGCTCCTAATCCCGGGCATTAGATCCTTCCGCCCGCGGTCGCGTCCGGCCAGTATCACGATTGTCTCGCTCGCGACAATTTCTTTACTTCGTTTTTACTTCACTCGCAATCCCTTCTGCGTAAAGTCGATAGTGCGCGCATGAAGTATACGACTGCGCCCTGGATTCCTATTCACGTTTATTATGCGAACGATTACCGAAACTCCCGATCGTCCGTGGCCTACTGGCCAAAACTCCGCCGCATCGGCCACGCCAGGTCTGCTCGATGCTCCGATCGACCCAGGCTATCTCCGGGCCAGTCGCCTCGCCTTGCTCTGGGACCGTCGCAAATCTCTCTTCAAGTCCAGCATCTGCGGGGCAGCTTTAGCTGCGGTCATCGCGCTCCTTAGCCCGGTTCGTTTTACCTCTGCGGTTCGACTGATGCCGCCAGGCTCTTTGGACGGCGAGCAGTTGGCCATTTTAACCTCCCTTGCGAACATGGCTGGCTCTGCCTCGGACTCTTCCGGAGGACCTTTTCCTCTACTAACTACGCCCGCGGATATCTTCGCTGGCATT